>Ga0268277_1000252_pt1 | contig 44874 bp, 34 predicted proteins | sample saktaG_5_FD_190132 | JGI IMG/M metagenome (GOLD analysis project Ga0268277, IMG submission 190132) | Saline water microbial communities from Sakinaw Lake, British Columbia, Canada - sak_2010_1_5_50m | ecosystem: Environmental > Aquatic > Non-marine Saline and Alkaline > Saline ... | reverse complement strand
AAGGGGACCAAATAAATGGTTTTTTTCTTATGGACAGCCTGAGTGATAGCCGCCATCTCCCCGATAAAGGTCTTCCCCGAAGAAGTCGGTGCAACTACTAATAAATTCCTTCTGTCATTGCCCCCATTATAATCCAGCACCCCATAATTCCTTACCGCCTTCTCCTGAACCGCCAGCAGGTAAGGAGAATAATTCTTCTCCCAGATATCCACAACATAAGAGGGGACTCCCCATACTTCTAAATCTCTCATCTTCATCGGCTTTTTAAACAATATACTTCCATCCTTTCTAATAATTTTTTAAAAATGTGTCCAAATAAGGGGGTACGAACAAAAGTTTATGACCCTATTTTACACCATCCCCGCCCCAATTGCAACAAATATTTTAAAAAATAAAAATGTCATTGCGAGTCGCAAAGCGACGCGGCAATCCCAAGCCCAACCGTAGGATAGGCGTCTCACCTGTCTCTCGGGAATATCTCTCTGATCTAATATGACTATTATCTGGCATAATCGAAAAAAGTCTTGACTATTTTCTAAAACAGGAATCATGGGGGACATTCTTCTTTTGTATTCCCGCACTTATGCTTGTCGAAAAGTAAAGTGTATTCTCCGCATAATATTATTTTCCCAAAAAAGCAGGACTATTGACAAAGAATACAGTATATAGATAACAGCCTGTTTTCTACAAAATCACAATACAGTAGTTATACCACTGTGATATAATTGTAAAAATACTCCTTAAAAAGGAAACACTAATGCCAGAAAAAAATGAAATAGTAATCTATACCACCCTTCTCTTTCTCTGGTTTTTAAATGAGAATGGTATTTTATATAATGAGTATGGCGGTAAGCGTCTTGCCGATAATGCCCTGGTGACTTTACCTTATTAATTGCTGAAAGCAGAGCAGAAGAAAAAGATACGATAGTCAAAGTCATTGTGAACTTGATCAATCAAAACAATTAAAAAGTAACAGATAACTTTTCTTCCAAAAAAAGAAGGATTTTTAAAACTTGTGTAGTATATATCTAATAGGCTTTCATTTAAACTTAGAAAAACATTATTTTTTAACCTGCAGCCCGCAACCCATAAATTTTTTTGCATTTTATTTCTTATTCTTAAATTGCATCTCGAAACTTGCACCGTGCAACTTGAAACTTTGATAAAGAAAGTGTCCCTAAAAAATGTTCTATTTAAAAAGAAGTACTAAATATAGTATTCTCGCCTTTCTTTCAATCATTCTTACTTTGACTCCAGTAATTCAGTGATTTTTTTCTAAAAGGAATAACATTATTTTAGAATATATTATATTTAAATATAGCCGGTATTATTAACAGAAATAAATAAATTAGCAGGAATAAAATGAGAATTGTAAAAATACTAAAAAAAGAGAAAATACTAATACAAATAGAATTGTTAATAATTGTTGTTGCAACGTTATTTATATTATCAGGGTTTTTTGTTTACAAACATATTGATAATTTAACACGATCTTCTGAAGAAATATATAAAAAAACAACCGAGGGTACTATAGAAGTCAGATTATTAGAAGAGCAATTGAATCACTTTGAAACTTTATATACCTTAGGATTAATAGGGAAAGCTGATATAAACAAGATAAATGATGTTGCCAGTGAAACAATAACTAATTTAGCTACTTTGATAAAAATATATCCTGAAAGTGTTTATGTTGTTAATATAAGTAATAGTGTGGTATCAATGCTAAAAATATTTGATGATATAGAAAAAGAAGGATTTAATGAACTTGAATTAGAAAATTTAACTAACAAGATTGACCAAATAAAAAATGATATCATTTCCTTTAAAGCTTCAAATAGGTTAAAAGGGACTAATGAAATAAAGCAAATTGAAAATTTGTCAAAAACTTCGAATAATATGTTATTTATTTTATTTATTTCAAATGCCTTATTATTAATTTTCTTTGGAATTTATGTAGCCAGGATACTATCCGGGAAGCTCAGAAAAGTTTCACAATCTTTACAAGATTTAATACAAATAGAAATTGATAGTAAAGAAAAAAAAGAATATATGGAGTCAACCTGGATAAAGGAAATTAACGAGAGAGAGAAAGAGATTTTAACTTTAATGGCTCAGGGTCATACCAATAAAGAAATTTCAAAGAAAATATTTATTGCAGAACAAACAGTTAAAAACTATGTTAGCGATATATATAACAAAATCGGCATACATGATAGAGTGCAAGTATCTATTCTGGCCATTAAAGCAGGAATAGGTCTATCCAAAGAACAGTAAAATCACAAAGTTAAGCGGATTTAATGAGATATAGAAAGGAGTGGTTATTAAATGTTATTTATTATTAGAATATTTAAAAATAAATATATTCAAATATTTCTTATCATAATGTTGATACTATTCATTGATAATTGCTTATTTGCCAATAAAGTATTTTGTAATGATAAAATAGATATTGTTCTATATTCTTCAATGAAAGAAACACAATTAAAGGCATTAAAGAACGGGTTTACTAATAAATACCCCGAAATTAATATGAATTATTATTCCGCAGGTAGCGGAAAAATTATTGAAAAAATATTGAATGAAGACAAAATAGGGGATATAAAAGCCGATATCATGTGGATTGGAGATCCTACATATTATTATATATTAAAAGAAAGAGGCATATTACTTCCTTATGAGTCAGAAGAAGCTTTGACTATTCCCTCTGAACTTAAAGATAAAGATAATTACTTTTGTGCAGCCAGGATTGTTACATTAGGATTAATATATAATACGGAATCAGTCATTAATAATATTCCTAATAGTTGGAATGATTTATTAAAGCCCTGCTTTAATAATAAAGTAATTATGACTAATCCGTTAATTTCAGGCACTACATTTTATACTGTAGCTGCTTTAATCCAAAATAAAAACTATGGTTGGAACTATATTTATGACTTGAAGAAAAATGAGATTGAAATAGTTGATAGCTCTATGGCAGTTATTGACAAGATTGCAGAAGGAGAGTTTGATATTGGAATAGGTGCAATATATATTGCAAAAACAAAGAAGGAAGAAGGCTATCCTATTGATTTTGTTTACCCACAAGAAGGGATTATTGCTATTCCCAGTCCTATTACAATTTTTAAATCAAGTAAAAATGTTGAAGCTGCCAAAAAACTTTATGATTATATTATTTCTATCGAAGGACAGTTAATACTAATGAAAGAAAATGTAATTCCTGTTCGTCCTGAAGTGAAGTTAAAGGATTCAATAAGTATTAAAGAAGCTGTAAAAAGGGCGTTTCCAGTAAATATTCCCAAACTATTATATAATAAAGGAGTAATGTGTATAGATTTCATAAAAATTATGAACGATAATTAATTTTTTAACCAGTTGACTTCTATTTATAAATAATAAATAATTTTAACCCTCATTTTATTGGGGGAACTTGCATAATTATCTTAAAAGACAATTTTCATTAATATGTTTTGGTTGTCTAAAAGATGAACCATTGTATATTGACGAAAATTATCAATCAAAGAATTATGTGAGTTTCCCCAATAAAATGAGGGTTTTATTTTTCCTAATTATCTATTTTCAAAAATAGTACCAGGGTACTAATTGACCTTTAAAATAGTACTGTGGTAAGAAATTATATTTTTGCTTAATTTAAGTACTGCAGTACGTTGATTTTTTAAAATCAGAATATATTATAAAAATAACAAATATAATTAAAAAAGGAGGTATAAAATATTATAAAAAAGGGGGGAGATAATTTAACCATAATTCCAAATTTGATTAATTGTTTATTTAAAATTTAATTAAAAAGGAGATAATAAAATGAAAAAGTTTGTGGTAATTTTTATTTGTATAGTATGTATGGTTTTACTTTTTAGTTATGCTGTTTCGGCTTCTTCTGCGAAGATGCAAGTAATGCTTTATTCCTCTATGAAAGACTCCCAGTTATCAGCCTTAAAAGAGGCATTCACCAACAAATACCCTGATGTTCAAATGGATTATTATACTGCAGGTACGGGAAAAGTTATGACAAAAATGGCTGCTGAAAAACAAGCAGGAAAAATATACGCAGATGTTATCTGGGTTGGAGAACCTACAAATTATATAACATTTAAAGAGCAAGGGGAATTATTAGCCTATGAATCTCCGGAAGCTGCGACCATACCCGCTGCTTTAAAAGATATAGATAATTGTTATTGTGCTGCAAGAATTGTAACTTTAGGCCTTGTCTATAATACCAATAATGTCAAAGGTGAAGATATTCCTAAAGATTGGGCCGATCTTTTAAATCCTCGTTTTAACGGTTTAATAACCATGACTGACCCGGTTTTTTCAGGTACAACCCTATATACGGTAGCAGCTTTTATACAGAATAAAGAATTTGGTTGGGAATATATACGACAGTTAAAGAAAAATGGCATTAAACTACAAACAGGTTCAAGTGCTGCCGTAAATACTGTTGGAGCAGGAGAATATGATGTCAGTATAGGAGTGAATTATATTGCTCAAAGCGCAAAAAAGCAAGGTACACCTATTGAGTTTGTTTATCCAGAGAGTGGTATTTCCACCGTTGCAAGCCCAATCGCAATAATGAAGGACTCAGAAAATGTAGAAGCCGCTAAATTACTCTATGATTTTATACTTTCATTAGAGGGCCAACAACTCCTCGTAGATTCCGATGTAATTCCAGTTAGACCTGAAATAAAAATGGAAAATGATATTTCTGTAACAGAGGCAACTGAAAGAGCGCTGCCGGTTTCGGATAAATATTTACTACTAAGCAAAGATGCATTACTTGAGCAATTTAGTAAAATTATGAAAGAAGAATAATAGTTGTATTATTTTTCTTGTCCATAGTTTTTGGCTCAATAACAATGTGATAAGTAGCAATAACCTTGGTTAATTCATAGTTTTCGCCATTTTTTAGTTATTTCGGAGCCAATGATAGAATGAGAACCTTAATAATATAGATAATTCACCCAGGAAGTTTAGTACTTTCTGGGTGAATTAATATTAACTCTGAAAAAAAGCACAAAAGGAGTTTTTTAAAATATGGCAGAAGTGAAATTACAAAATATAAGTGTAAAATATGATAAATTTACTGCAGTGGAAGATTTTTCACTGACGGTAAAAGATGGAGAATGTTTTACTATTTTAGGTCCATCACCCTGTGGAAAAACGACGGTATTAAGAGCAATATGTGGGTTCGAAAAACTCGCAGATGGAGAAATCTTTATTGATAATAAATTGGTAAGTAGTAAAAGAAAAAAATTACAAATTGCTCCGGAGAAAAGGAATATTGGTGTAGTCTTTCAGGATTATGCGGTATGGCCCCATAAAACTGCTTTTGAAAATATTTATTACCCCTTAAAGAAAAAAAAGGTTGAAAAAAAAGAAGCAATTAAGAGTACAAATGATGTACTGGAACAGATGAAAATGGCTAATTATACTAATAGATTTCCCTCTCAGTTATCAGGAGGACAACAGCAGAGGATAGCCCTGGCAAGAGCGTTAGTATCTTCTAATAAGTTGATGTTATTAGATGAACCTTTATGTAATCTTGATGCAAATTTAAGAGAAGAAATGCGTTTTGAAATAAAAGAATTACAAAGGAAAAACGCTATTACCATTATTTACGTGACACATGATCAGGATGATGCTCTGGTTATATCGGATAGGGTAGCGGTTATGGATAGTAAAGGAAAGATAAGACAGGTAGGTAAACCGGAAGAAATTTATAAAAATCCCATAGATAGCTATGTTTATAAATTTTTAGGATTATCAAATTTTATTGAATTAGAGAAAAAATCAGGTAAGTTCTATATTAAAAGCACTAAATATGTTTTTCCTTATAACATTCCTAACGATGTTCAGGACGAAGAATGCCTTTTTCTTGCATGCCGACCATTAAATGTTAAATTATGCAATACAGGAGAGATAAAATGTACCGTTAAAAGAGTTATTTACTTGGGGAATATTTTTGAATATCGTGTTATGTTAGGTGAAAATGAAGTCAGAGTGCAACAGGATGCATATGATGCATCTCAGGGTATTATTTATCAAAAAGGTGACATTTGCGGCATTAAATTTAATGAATTAAGATATTACAACGATGTTGGGGAGGTATGAAATGAAGCGCCCAAAATTTGAATTCACAATAGGTAATTTATTATTTACATTCTCCATAATAATACTGGTAATAACAGTTGCATTACCCATGATCATGATAATTTATAATACCTTTTTTTATAAATTAGCCTTTAATTGGAGAATGTTTGGCGCAGTAATATTCCAAAAAGAAAATATTGGAGCAATGTATAATACCATTAAAATATCTTTATTAGTAACAGTATTTGGATCGGCAATAGGTCTGTTCTTTGCCTGGCTTGTGGGTAGAAGTGATATACCACTAAAAGGGATGATGAAAACTCTCTTTACTATTCCATACATGTTCCCCCCGTTTATCGGTGCTATGGCCTGGCAGTTATTACTCCTTCCGCGGTCGGGCTATATTAATAAGTTTTTTATTTCCCTATTTGGTAGTCCGATTTTTAATATTAATTCTATCGCCGGTATAGTCTTTGTAGAAATATGTTATTATTTCCCTTTTGTTTTCATCCAGGTATCCAGCGCTTTAGAGAGAATGGATCCAACCCTTGAAGAGTCAGCCAGGATTGCCGGAGCAAAACAGATGACAGTTATTCGAAAAATTACCCTGCCTTTGGTCGTACCGGCCATCGCATCCGGAGCTATGTTAATATTGATATCATCCCTATCTCATTTTGGTGTTCCAGCAATTTTAGGATTTTCTAATAATATTTTTACCTTACCTACAAAAATATATGAAGTAATATATAAATCTGCTGGAAGTTTTGAAGGAATAAGACAGGGTACTGCTCTATCAGTACTTTTAGTATTTGTTGTGATAGCAGCCTTAGCCTTACAGAGACGAGTTCTAAAATTTGGTCATTACGAAATTATTAAAGGTAAGAGCATGAGACCTATGTTGGTTAAACTACGACGTATGAAAGCCCCATTATTAATTGTAAGTATTTTGTTTCTCTTTTTAGTGGTTGTATTGCCTTTGTTTATAATTTTTGGTGTAGGCTGCTTAAAAGCATGGGGGCTTCCATTAGTCTTAAAAAATATGACCTTGAACAACTTTAAATATGTTTTATTTGCATCACAAATGGCCAGAGATTCTATAAAGAATAGTTTCTTATTATCAATATCGGCTGCTACTATTAATATGTTTGTAGGTACAATGGTGGCCTATGTAATTGTTAAGGTAAAAATTAAAGGTAAAGGATTATTAGAGGTACTTTCTGTATTACCATATTCTGTACCAGGCATTGTCCTTGCAATCGGAGTTATCCTTATGTGGAGTGGTGCATTTAAGATTAATTTATATAACACTATCTGGATTATTTTATTTGCCTATGTAGGCAGATATATGACATTTTCAATGAAATCAGCATCAGCTTCCCTGGGGCAGGTACATAATTCTTTAGAGGAGGCCTCACGGTCATGTGGTGCGACACACTTAGAATCGTTAATAGATATTACTTTACCTCTTATTCGTCCAGGAATGGTAGCAAGTTTCTTTTTGGTTTTCTTACCGGCAATGCGGGAGTTGACCACATCCTTACTATTGTATGGACCGTTTACCAGAACAATGGGTGTTGCTATTTATACTATACACGAAGAAGGCAATACTGTTCAGGCCACAGCCCTGGCTTCGGTAGCCATTACAATAATCATTATGGGTAATTTAGTTTTAAGATATATAACGCGTGAAAGAAGGGGGAATCAATAATGGATCAGGTGGTATTAAAAAATGTTACTAAAGCATTTGTGACTAAAGCATTTGGAAGTGTTACAGCTATAAATAAGATAAATTTAAACATAAAAGAAGGGGAATGTTTTTCCTTTCTTGGACCTTCTGGTTGTGGGAAAACGACAACTTTACGTTTGATTGCAGGATTTGAAGATTTAACTAATGGTGAGATCTGGATTGGTGATAAACCTATGTCTATTAGGAATAAGAATTATTATCTTCCTCCTGAAAATAGAGGGCTAGGTATGGTTTTTCAAGCTTTTGCAGTTTGGCCTCACCTTAATGTCTTTGAAAATGTAGCATTTCCTCTTAGAATATTAAAGATGAACAAGAATGATATTTTGGAGAAAACTAATGAGGCATTAAAACATACCAATTTATTTGGCTTAGGTAAAAAATTTCCTTCAGAATTATCGGGAGGGCAACAACAGCGTATAGCTCTTGCCAGAGCCATTATTACCCACCCAAAAGTGTTGCTTCTTGATGAACCTTTATCAAATCTAGATCCAAAATTGAGAGAAATAATGCGCTTTGAAATTAAAGATTTACAGAGGAAATTTAATTTTACTATTATATATGTTACACACGATCAAACCGAAGCAATGGCTTTATCAGATAGAATATTAGTTATGGATATGGGGAATGTCCAGCAAATAGATACTCCCGTGAATATGTATAAGAATCCTGCGAATAAATTTGTTTATGGATTTTTAGGGCGTTCAAATTTTGTTAAAGTAGAAATTTCAAACGGAAAAGTTTATCCATATGGAACAAGAGGAAAGGAAATAAAATGCAATATTCCGGCAGATTTTAATGAAGATACAGCTTTTCTGGCAACTCGGCCTAATGAGATAAAATTCACCAAAGATGGTTTTAAGACCGAAATAAAGAAAAGAGTGTTTTTAACTGATTATAAAGAGTATCGTGTAGATATTGGTGGGCAGGAAATTAGGATAAATACAATTACAGATCCCGGTTATAAAGAAGGGGATACTTGTGAAGTGACATTAAATAACATTAAATGGTATTCTACTAAAGGTGATATTTCGGAAAAAGAAAGAGAGGCAAGGAAAGTAATTTAGTATAAAAATATTTTTATCTTTCCCCACTTTTCCCCTAATTGCAATAGAAATTTTAAATAATTTCACAAAAAGCAGGATTTTTAAAACTTATGTCGAATATATAAAAAGGGATTACCTTTCAGCCAGTTACTAACCTAAGAAAATATGGAGTCATGAATCTACACCGTCCCATTTTCTCAATTGACAAAAAATATTAAATGCCATAATATAAGATTATAAACACAAACTAAAAAAGCAAAAATTAAAAATACGAAGGAGGTGAGAAAATAGGAAGACCATTAACTTATGAAGGAAATCTATCTTGTATAGAAGATTGAGTTATGCCGAAGGAGATAAGTAAAATTATAATTATTTTTTAGGAGGTCTAATTATGATAAAGAAAAAAATTTGGTTAGCAGGTTTATGTTTAGTTATCCTCACTTTATTCTTATTTTCCGCAAATATTACTTTAGCACAGGAAAGATTAGCTATTTATACCACACTTGACGAACCCTTAGCTCGCGCAGTGTTAGCTGCCTTTGAAGAAGATACAGGGATTGGGGTAGATTTTGTAAGATTATCAGGTGGTGAATGTGTAGCTCGATTGATAGCAGAAAAAGAAAATCCCCAGATTAGTATATGGTATGGCGGCGTTGGTTTAGATCACATCGTGGCTAAAGATAAAGGCTTAACGATGCCTTATGAATCACCTAATGCTGTGAATATACCCGATAATTTTAAAGATGAAGACCATTATTGGACGGGAATATATGCTGGTCCACTCTGTTTTGCCAGTAACACTAATTTACTCGCAGAGTTAGGGCTCGAAGCTCCCACTTCATGGGCAGATCTTGCTAAACCGGAATACGAGGGACAAATTATGGTTGCAAATCCGGGGACCTCGGGAACAGCTTATAATGTGTTAGCTACCTTAGTTCAAATTTTAGGTGAAGATGAAGCCTTTAAATATCTTAAAGCATTAGATAAAAATATTTTCCAATATACCCGTTCAGGATCCGCACCAGGTAAAAGTGCCTCCTTGGGTGAGGTCGCCGTTGGTATAGGGTATGCCCACGATCAAGTGAAGCTTGTTTCACAAGGATACCCCTTGGTGATTACCTTCCCTTCTGAAGGAACCGGTTATGAAATTGCCTCTATTTCTCTTGTTAAAGGGGGACCTCAACCTGAATTGGCAAAAAAACTTTATGATTGGGCATTAACCGAGAGAGCAGCGGAAGTATATGCGAGTGTATATGTATGTCCATTTGTAGATGTAGAGCTAAAAGAGGGGGCAATACCCATCTCGAAAGTAAAAACAATTGATCAAGACAATAAATGGGCTGGTGAGAACAAAGATAGATTAGTTGCTAAATGGACTGACGAAGTGTTTGGTCAATAATCTTTTCTTTAAGGTGAGTGGTAAAACAATAGGGGTGTAAATTAGGTTTTGCACCCCTATATCTTGAAATTGATACTCAGTTTTCATAAGAGATATAGAAATTTGTGGAGATACCATAACGGTGAATAAAATTAAGAAATATTTTTCACTTAAAATAAACGAAATAACCCGATTAACTCATGAGCCTTTTTTATTTGCAATTATTCTTTTAATAGGATTAAGTCTTATTGTATTTATACTTTATCCTCTATTTGAAGTGATAAAATTAAGTTTATTACCCAATGAACGTCTGAGCTTGGATATTTATAAATATATTTTTCAACACCGATGGTTAGCTAAAATTTTTGGTAATAGCATGCTTTTAGCTACAATCGTAGCAAGTATGGGTACATTAATCGGATTTATGTTTGCCTTTGCCATAAATCGAACTGATATATCTTTTAAGCCCTTCTTTAAAACGTTAGCCATGCTCCCTTTGATTTCACCTCCTTTTATGCTGGCTCTTTCGGTTATTCTCCTTTTAGGAAGAAATGGTTTGATTACCAGGCATTTGTTGGGATTAACTAATTTCAACATTTATGGTTTAAAAGGATTAGTCCTGGTACAAACCATGGGCATGTTTCCGATTGCCTATTTGGTTCTTACTGGAATCCTGCAGTCTATCAATCCTGAGTTGGAAGATAGTGCTATGAACCTGGGAGCTTCCTGGAGATCGGTATTTTCCTCCGTAACGCTTCCTCTGGCTATCCCAGGTATTGCCAGTGCCTGGCTTTTAATATTTGTTACTTCTTTGGCTGATTTTGCTAATCCTATGGTTATATCAGGCAGATTTGATGTGCTTTCTGTCCAAGCTTACCTCCAGTTTACCGGCATGTTTAATATGCCGCTTGGTTCAGGTCTGGCAATTATGTTGTTAATTCCTTCTATGGTTGCCTTCCTCCTTCAAAAATACTGGGTAGGGAGAAAATCATATATTACAGTTACTGGAAAACCTTATGCCGCAAGAGCTTTTAAGGTGGGGCGTCCGGTAAAATATTTCCTTTTATCCAGTTGCACCATAATTTCTGCGATAATTGTGCTTTTTTATATTACTGTAATTATGGGAAGTCTTTTTAAATTATGGGGGCTTGACTATTCATTAACTTTAGAACATTTTAGATACAGCTGGGATGTTGGTTTAAAGGCCTTAAAGGATACCGTTACCCTTTCGGCTTTAGCTACCCCATTTACTGGAATTTTGGGAATGATTATTGCCTTTTTAGTGGTACGAAAGCACTTCATAGGGAAGCATGCAATGGAATTTGTATCTATGCTTTCTTTTGCTGTGCCCGGGACTGTGGTAGGAATAGGATATATCCTTGCCTTCAATACACCCCCTCTACTTTTAACCGGTACTGGTTTAATTCTGGTTCTCTGCTTTACTTTCCGGAATATGCCGGTAGGTATCGAATCAGGAGTTGCTGCTTTAAAGCAGATTGATCCTGCCATTGAAGAGGCTGCTACAAACTTAGGGGCAGATAGTCCACATATTTTCAAAGATATTACTCTACCCTTAATTCAGCCGGCTTTTTTTGCCGGGTTATCCTATAGTTTTATAAGATGCATGACTGCGGTCAGTGCTATTATCTTTTTAGTTTCGGCTCGATGGAATCATCTTACCGTCTTAATATTATCTGAGACCGAAATTATGCGTTTAGGTCCAGCCTGTGTACTGTGCACCATATTAATTGTGGTAGTTTTATTGGCTGTTTCTTTAATGCGAAAATTTACCGAGAGAGCACCAATACGTACTTTAGGTTAATAAATATTGCCATACTGGGAGGGGAGATAAGTGAATAAAGAAGAAAAAATAAGTAAAAAAAGTATTACCTTAAAGAATCTGACCAAAATATTTAAGGGAATTTCCGGAGAAAAAGAGGTCATTGCCGTAGATAATATTTCCTTGAAGGTTAAACCAGGAGAGCTGCTAACCTTATTAGGTCCCTCCGGCTGTGGAAAAACTACCGCCCTTAGAATGATTGCCGGTCTTGAAATCCCTACCTCAGGAGAAATATATTTAGAGAATAAGATGATTAATAATTTGCCGGCAAATAAGAGAGATACAGCGATGGTCTTTCAAAGTTATGGATTATTCCCTCACATGACTATAGCTCAAAATATTGCCTATGGCTGGAGATATCGAGAGATAACAAAAGCCGAACTTAAGAAAAAAGTGAATGATATTATAAAATTAATAGGATTGGAAGGACTGGGGAACAGGGCACCGGGCAATTTATCCGGGGGTCAGCAGCAAAGAGTTGCCCTGGCCAGGGCTTTAGTTATAGAACCCTCAGTCCTGCTCTGTGATGAACCTCTGTCAAATTTAGACGCAAAACTCAGGGTTCAGATGCGTACTGAGATTCGCCGGCTCCAGCGTCGTCTATCCATTACTACTATTTATGTAACCCATGATCAAACTGAGGCCATGAGCATATCTGATAGGATAGTGATCATGAATAAAGGAAAAATTGATCAAATAGGAACACCTTTTGAAATCTATAATTATCCCCGAACTGAATTTGTGGCTGATTTCATCGGGTCCATTAACTTTATAGAAGGTAAAGTGGAAAAGGTATCCGATTCAACAGTCACGGTTAATATTTTTAACACAGAGTTTGAGATACTCTACAAAGAAGCAAAGATGGAACCCGGGGCTGAAGTGCTGGTTATTGCCCGGCCGGAAACCATTAAAATTTCCCCGGAAGCTCAATCTCATTTTTCCGGAGTGATAGACCGGGCTACCTACTTAGGTCCTATCGTAGAATATGATATTGATGTGGAAGAAGGAACGAGAATCTCTGTAGTGGATTATAACCCAATGCGAAAGAAGATCCATCAAGAAGGAGAAAAAATTGGCGTAAAATTATCGCCGGAACATTTATACATTTTACCAAAAACTTCTAGTTAAACTATCATCTCTCTCTATAAACTTTGGGGACATTCTTCTTTTGTAATCCCACACTTATACTTGGCAAAAAGTAAAGTGTGTCCCCCTTTCGCTTAAAAAAATCAAACTTTTTTCAATTATTTTAATTTATTTTTCTAATTGTTGCCATACAGTAGTCGTAGCCATGTGATATAATTATTAAAACACTCCTTAGAAAGGAAACACTAATGCCAGAAAAAAATGAAATAATAATCTATACCACTCCGGATGGCAAAGAAACTTTTGAAGTTAATCTAAAAAAAGAAACTGTTTGGCTTTCTCAAAAGCAGATGGCAGAATTATTTGAAAAAGATATTCGCACTGTTAATGAACATATTGGTAATATCTATAAAGAAAAAGAATTAATTAAGAGTTCAACTATCCGGAAATTCCGGATAGTTCAAAAAGAAGGCAATAGGCAAGTAGAAAGGACGCGAAGTGGTTATAGCCTAGATGTAATTATCTCTGTCGGTTATCGAGTAAATTCCAAGCGCGGCACCCAATTCCGCATCTGGGCAACCAATATCTTAAAAGAACATCTTGTCAAAGGTTATACCATAAATGAAAAAAGAATGCGCGAAGACCGGGCGAAATTAAAAGAATTCCAAAAAACCTCAAGAATTATGGAAAGGCTCCTGCAGAATAAAGCCTTAGATTCAACCGAAGCAACCGGTCTGTTAAAAGTCATTCTTGATTACCAAAAAGCCTTACATTTGCTGGATGAATATGATTTCCAAAAATTAGAGATAAAAAAAGTCACTACCCAGGAGAAATTTAGAATTAGCTACCAAAGAGCCCGCCAGGAATTAGACCGACTGAAAGCTCATTATCCATCAACTTTATTTGGATTAGAAAAAGACCAATCTTTCTCCGGCTCTATCGGAGCAATATATCAAACTTTTAATGGAAAAGACCTCTACCTCAGCATCGAAGAAAAAGCCGCTCATCTCTTATACTTTGTGGTTAAAAATCATTCCTTTATTGATGGAAATAAACGAATTGCCGCATCCCTCTTCCTTTGGTTCTTAAATGAGAATGGTATTTTATATAATGAAGACGGTAGTAAGCGTCTTGCCGATAACGCCCTGGTAGCTTTAACTTTACTAATAGCTGAAAGCAAAGCAGAAGAAAAGGATACGATGGTCAAAGTAGTTGTAAACTTAATTAATCAAAACAATTAAAAAATAAAAAGAGATTCACAAAGATGTTTCAAAACAAAAAACAAATCAAAACAACCATCTTTCTCTTACTAACCATAATTTTTATCTCCCAATTTTCCATTTCCACCCTGGCCAAAACCGAAGTCTACTTCTCCCTATCCGATAATCCTCAAAAAGAAATCATCAAAAATATCAATCAGGCCCAAGCCTCCATCAACATAGCCATGTACATCTTTACCGATAGAGAAATCGCCCTTCCCCTCATAAAAGCCCAGGAGAGAGGTGTAAAAGTAAGGGTCTATCTGGATCAAGACCAGGTTGATTACAAATACAGCCAATCCCGTTTCCTGGTGCAAAAGGGAATCAAAACAAGAATCAGTACGAACAATTATATTATGCATAACAAATTTGCCATCATCGATAACCGTATACTACTTACCGGTTCTTATAACTGGACTTTTTCCGCCAACAACCGAAATGATGAAAATCTCATGGTCATAGACGACCCGGAAATCATTGCCCGATACCAGAATCAATTTGTAAACCTATGGACCAATAAATACAGTCTGGAGAGAACTCAGAAATTATATAAAATAGCCAAAATAGATTTCTTACCCATTTTGCCCACTTCCGCTCAAACAGGACCTAAAATTGTAAATATCAATACCGCCTCCCAATATGAACTTACCACTATCTTACAGATAACCGAACCACTCGCCGGGAAAATAATTGCCCTAAGAGAAAAACCGGCAGGATTCAAAGACCCAAAAGACCTCCTTCAACTACCAGAAATAACCACCCTCGATTGGGAGGAATGGAAAGAACAGGGGATAATAATTATAACCGAATTAAAGTAAAACTATTTTCCCAAAAAAGAAGGATTTCACAAACTTTTTGTCGAAATGTAAAGTGGCTGTAAAAAACATAAAAAAATCAAATTATTTTCAATTATTTCAAATTATTTTAATAATTATTGCCATACAGTAGTCTTACCACTATGATATAATTATAAAAAATATCTAATTTTAATCTAACCCGCTTTCGAGATATCTTATAATAAAATTAATGAGAATAAAAAGGAAATGAAAAATGGATAAAGAATTAAAACAATTAATACAGACCGGTGAAGGTTACCATCTTGAATTTAAAGAATCTCTTGACAAATCTCTCATAGAAGAAGTGTGTGCTTTTGCCAATTCTTCCGGAGGAAAAGTGTTGCTGGGTATTTCTGATGATGGGGAGATTAAAGGTATTAAAACAGACAATAATATCCTTTCAAGAATACAAGATGTGGTGAATCGACTTGAACCAAAATTAAATATAAAAATATCAGTATCAGATAGTATTATTATCGTCGATGTGCCTCAGGGGAAAGAAAAGCCGTATGGATGTTCAAAGGGATTTTTTATTCGAATTGGACCGAACAGTCAAAAGTTAACTCGAAACGAGATTGTCTCTTTTTTCCAGAAGGAAGGCAGGATTCGTTTTGATGAATTGGAAAATAGTAAAGCTAATTTTAACAGAGATTTTGATAAAGAGGCATTTATAAACTTTATTGGACTATCAAATATAACACCGGCAATCGATCATAAATTTCTTCTTGAAAATCTTGACTGCCTGTTGAAAAACGGTAAATTAACCAATGCAGGTGTGTTGTTCTTTACAAAATCCACAGAGTTCTTATTGTTGCAAGCCAAGGTTATTTGTGTTCTGTATAAAGGGACGGAGAAATTACATATCCTGGATAAAAAAGATTTTTACGGAAATATTATTCAAAATATTGAAAATGCAGTAATGTTTGTTAAAAGACATACCAATATTGAGTACAAGATTGAAAATTTACGGCGGGAGGAAATTCCCGAAATACCGGATATTGCGCTCAGGGAAGCTATTATCAATGCTGTTTGTCATCGGGATTATTTTGAAAAAGGTGCCAGCGTAATGATTGAAATCTTCGATGACCGAGTGGAAATATCCAATCCTGGTGGTCTGCCTTCCGGGCTTAATGCTAAAGAATTCGGTACAAAAAGCGTAGTAAGAAATCCGGTTATCGCTTCCCTGTTGAACCGGGCAGATTATATTGAACAAATTGGAACCGGAATAAATAGGATTAAAAACGCTGTTAAAGAACATGGTCAGGGAAGTGTAGAATTTTATTATAATAATTTCTTTATCGTGACTTTTACAAGAACCAAAAAGGCCACTGAAAAAGTCCCTAAAAAGTTGGGTGTAAAGTTGGGAGATAAGTTGGGTGTAAAGTTAGGAGAAAACGAAATAAAAATTCTAAAATTAATGGAAGATAATAAATATATCACCACGAAAGAACTTTCTGAGCATATAAAAATAAGCACTACGGCGGTTGATAATAATATTACAAAATTAAAGAAAAAAGGAGTTTTAAAAAGAATTGGCTCTCCAAAAGGCGGACACTGGGAAGTTATTGAGAAATAAGAGAGCTTTCTTTCTGTCATTGCCATGGTTTACCAGGGCGCGACAATCTCTAACAACTACTTAGGACAGGCATCCCGCTTATCTACGAAAAAATGATTAGTTTATTTGTAAACAGTAAGTAAAAATGCACCTTATGCGGAAAACAATTTTGCACCTCTCGCCGGGAAAATAATTGCCCTAAGACCTTCTTCAATTTACAGAAATTACCGATCTTGAATGGGAGGAATGGAGAAAGAACAAGAGATAATAATTAGCGTTAAATAAAATATATAATATGTAAAGTTTAGAGATAATCATGAGAAAGCAAAAATATCCCGAAAAAATAATTGCGATATAATTCATAATATTATACACTATAATAAACATAGTAAATTTTAAAAAGGTAATTTTTAAGGCTATAGCAAAATGATTGATTCAGCAATTATTAAAAATATAATAGAAAAAGATTTTCAAAAAGTAATTAATAATGTAGTTTTTGAAAATGAAAATCATTTGAAAGACAAATTAGTAAAATTTTTAAAATTAAATCTTACAGCAAATATAAATGTAAAGAGCGAAGAAATAACAAAATTTGGTGTTTTAGACATATTAGTAAATAATGAATTTATTATTGAATTAAAATATGCTGATAACGTGGGAACTTTAGAGAGAGGAATTTCTGAAATAATAAGATATATAAATCTTGATAAAAAAATAATAATAATAATTTTAGATACAGGAAAATTAAGCAAAAATATCTTAAATAAATATTCAAAATATTTTAAACAAGCTGGAGCTAAGATAGTCATTATTATAAAGGCAAAAGGAAAAAGAAAAAGAGTTGATACAAACATTTCCTTTTTAGAAAAATATATGATTGGTAAACATTTTATTATTGTAAACGAAATATTAAAAAATTTTACAGGAAATAAAGATAGTTTAAAAGTAACTTTACATAGATTAGAACAAAAAGGAGCAATTGAACGTATTGAAAAAGGAAAATATTTAATCATTCCATTAGGAGCAGAAAAAGGAAAATACACCTTACATGAATTTGTTATTGGATCAACATTAATTGAGCCTTGTTCTATTGCCTATTGGAGCGCTCTTAATTATTATGGCTTTACTGAGCAGATTCCGACAACTGTATTTCTCCAGACTACTGCCCGGAAAAAGAATCAAGATATTAAAGTATTTGGCGTTAAATATCAAATAGTAAAAATCAAAAAAGAGAAAGTGTTTGGAATTAGAAAAGAATGGATAGAAGAAATCCAAATAAATATTACAGACAAAGAAAAAACGATTATCGATTGCCTGGATAAACCCCAATATTGCGGTGGTGTAATTGAAGTAGTTAAAGCTTTAAAAAATAATAAATTTGATCGAAAAAAACTCGAAGATTATGCTCAACGTATTGGAAATTCTGGAGTTTTAAGAAGATTAGGTTATCTATGCGAACTATTAAATATAAAAATAAAACTTCCTAAATTAAATACCCGTAATTATCTTTTGCTTGACCCTACTATGCCGGAAAAAGACACTAAAAATGCCAGATGGAGACTACTTATAAATCTAGATGATAAGATGTTAGGAGAACTTGAATGATTCGTTCCCAAGAGATAAAAGAAAAAAATCTTTCATCCTTATTCAGATGAACTTAATGCTGAAATAGAAGTATATTCCCTTGAGGAAATATTTACTGAAAAGATTCGAGCATTGATTCAAAGAACACGAGTAAGAGATTTGTATGATGTAGGAATGCTTTATGATTTAATTAACAAAGATAAAGTATTGCAGATTCTTGAAGAAAAATTTAACTTCAAGGAAGTTATCCTGGATATATCTTCTTTAACAAAAAGAAAAGATGATTTCTCAAATGCTTGGGATAAATCTTTAAACCATCAATTTAAAATAATACCTGATTTTGAAATATTTTTTAATAAAGTAATAAAAATTATAAGTGGAATTAAAAACATAAATTATTAGCATTGAAAGCAATCTAAAAATAAAAACGAGCGAACCAAAACCAATTCATAACAGATTTATCGTCCTATATTTTCCTAAGTTGTTCAAAAAATAATTGAACCAATAGATTCACTAAGCGGAGGAATATAAAGTGGAAGAAAAAATACGAAATAATAGCACAGATAAAACAGATAGCCAAACAACCCTAAAAGAATTAAAAGAAAAAATAAGAAAATTTTGTGAATTAAGGGAATGGGACCAATTTCACAATGCAAAGGAATTAACCATCGGCATTGTAACCGAAGCATCTGAGTTATTACAGCATTTTAGATTTAAATCAGAAAATGAAGTGGATGCCATGTTTCACAATTCTAAAAAACAGGAATTAACTGAAGAAATGGCAGATATATTATTTTTTTTAATCAGGCTTTCCCAGAGATATGATATTGATTTAACAACAGAACTTGAAGATAAAATGCAGAAAAATAAGAAAAGATATCCTGCCGAAAAAGCAAGGGGTAGTAATAAAAAATATTCTGAGTATTAAAATATTTCGAGAAGGAAAAGCAGTCAGAACTCAGCCGGCTGAACCCTCCCTGAGTTTTTTACTCTACGACCTTGCATTTAAAAACTAAAACCTATAGAATATATATAATATGCTGTTATTTGCATTGTTATAATCTCGAAACTATTAGCCCGACTTCATCAATTATTTTAAATCTTGATCCTTGACCCAAATAATAGATTTTAAAATGGGAGGCAGGTTTTTTGTCTTCCCTAATTTTTGTATTTTTTATCCTTTATATTATTTTGTGACTTAAGTCTAAAATAGAAAAGAGTCTCATAAAAAATGCAATATTTAAAAAGAAATACTAAATATAGTATTCTTGCCTTTCTTGTCATTGCTCTTTCTATAACTACCTTTATTTCCACCCTTGCCAAAACCAAAGTCTACCCTGCCTGTGCGTGTACGCACGCAGACAGGTTCTCCCTTTACGATAATCCTCAAATCTTGTCTACCACTTCCCTAAAATCGGAAGTTCAAACTATAAATATCAACATTGAATCTCAGAATGAATTTTTAAATATATTTCAAATAAGCGAGCCACTCGCACAAAAAATAATTGACTTCCCCTTTATGTCATTCCCGCGCACGCGGGAACCCATCATTTTAAGAGACGAACTGGGAGGATTTAAAAAATCACAAGGCCTCAACCAACTACCGGAGGTTACTACCCTCGAATGGCGAGAATGGGAAAAGGAGGAGGTTGTAATTGATATTCAATGATTAACTAAAATATGAAATTAATAAATGAAATCTTTAAGCTTGAAATAGTGAGATTAATTATAAATCTTGATGAAAAAGTATTGGGAGATCTTGAATGATTCGTTTTTAAAGAAATAAAAGAGAAATCCAGAGAATATAGGGTTCCTACATCTACTATTGAAAGAGATTATGCACAAACGGATTGTTAAAATATTTATATCATTCTGATATTATTTTAAAAAAGAGTTACGGGCATTAGATAATATTATATTAAAAACTATCTTTTTTTCTGGCGACTTTAACTATGAAAATATTTAGAAAAATTTTCTAATAATATCTTTTCGATTATTTGGGTAGGAGTAAAATATGGAAAAACTTTATAAAAATGAGTATCTTTTTTCTGAGATTTATCTTAAAGAAATTACAAAAATTAAAGAAGATTCTAGTATTGTAGCAACGTTATCTACTTTAAAAGAATATCGCGAATATGCTCATTTTGAAACATTAGAAGAATGGAATAGAAGCTTTGTGCATGAAGTACTAAAAGCGTTAAAATTTGGTATAAAAATAGTTGATGAAAACGTTTCTTACGTATACCAAATAGGAAAACCTGATGAAAATATATCAATATGCTATTCTTTGTTGCCTTCTGAAGATTTAGAAAATACTTCAATGGGTAAAAACTGGGCAGAGAAAATAATTCGTAATCTTAAGAAAAATGCTTTCAAATGGGGTATTCTAACAAATGGTGATAAATGGCGTATTTATTATACTGAAGAAGTTACACCTTACGAAAATTATTTGGAAATTGATTTAAAAGGTACACTAGATTCTGATAATGTCCTGCAATTCCAGATATTTTATAAGTTTATGAAAGCGGAAAACTTCACAGTTGATAAGCAAGGTTCGTGCCTGTTTGACGTCTTTAAAAAGGAATCTCAGGATAGAATCGATTATATTGAAGAAGAACTAAAAAACGCCCTGAAACAAAAAGAGGAAGGTGGAAAGGGCATACTTTCTAATCTATGCTTGGGATATACTATTGATCTTCGTAAAAGTGGTCATCTTGATTTCTCGGATGATAATTTGCGCAATATATATGGAAGCGCAATGCTTTATATGTTTCGGCTCCTCTTTTTATTCTACTCTGAAGCCAGGGGTTTATTAAAAGACAAGGCCCTAGAAGCATTCTTATTTGTATTAGAGACTGCAAAGAATAATCAAGAAAAAAGCGAACTCAACAAGGACAGTTATGAGCTTTGGATGAATTTAAGTAATATATTTGCAAATATAGACCTAACTTACAATGGAGGGTTGTTTAATCCCAGTGAAAATAAATATACTACTTTTTTAGAAGATAATAAGATTTCAGATATTTATTTAACACCAGTTCTATATTATATGACTTATTATGAGGATAAGTCGGGCAATTATTCACCAATTAGCTACCGGGATATGGGAGTAAGACATCTAGGGACACTTTATGAAGGTCTTCTTGAACATAAACTATTTGTAGCAGAAGAAGATGTAGAAGTGCAGGTTTCCAAGAAAGAAGTTAAATTTATCCCAACTTCAGCCGGGGGTAAGATTATTAAAGGAAAGTATATATCAAAAGGATATATTTACTTTGGCACTGATAAGGATGAACGCAAGGCAAGTGGCTCTTACTATACGCCAGAAGATGTTGTTGATTATATTGTTACGAATACAGTTGGTAAGAAGTTAAATGAACTAAAAGACGAGTTCATAAAAAACAATAAAAGAATATTGGAATTATTTAAAACATCGATTAGCGATAGTGAAAGGAGATCTATATCGGCATTAATAGGGGATAAATTAGAAGAGTTTATGCGAGAAAGGATACTGAAATTAAGTGTTCTTGATCCAGCTATGGGAAGTGGGCATTTTTTAGTTGGGGTTTCAAACCGAATCTCAAATTTTATTACAGAAACGATGAATGAATTTAATCTTATAAGTGAAAAAGACACTTCTGTTAATTTATGGAAAAGAAGAGTGGTAGAAAACTGCATTTATGGAGTGGATATGAATTTGTTAGCGGTTGAACTGGCAAGGTTGTCTTTATGGATTCTCTCTATGGCAAAAGACAAGCCTTTATCTTTTCTAAATCACCATTTAAAATGCGGAAATTCACTTGTTGGAGCTTCACTGGTTGATGTTGGTAACTATCCCGAAAAAAATAAAAGAAATATTGCTACCGTACAGATAGATCTTTTTAAAAATAACAATAAATTTAAATCTACTGTTAAGAAGATAATTTCGAATTATCAGCAGATAGAATTAAACGATTCAAGAAATTTGGACGATATAGGTGAAAAAAAACAGTGGTTGGATGAGATTAACTCAGCATTTAAACCTTATAAAGTTATTTGTGATTTTCATATAAGTGCAGCTTTGAGAGATGATATTTCCCAAAATGACTATAATAAGGTTCTTTCAAATTTTAATAAGGGCAATACTGAGTTTACTTGGGAAGAAAATTCATTTTTTCATTGGGAGTTAGAATTCCCAGAGATACTACTAGGAAATGATGGGTTCGATGTGGTTGTTGGTAATCCACCTTATGTAAAATATTCTAATATTGAAAAACAATATCAAGTTGTAGAATATGTTACAAGAAGCTGTAGTAATCTGTTTACCTTAATGATAGAAAGAAGTCTGGATTTATCTAAACACGGAGCAATTTTTGGAATGATTATACCAATATGGGGTAATAGTAACCCCGAATATCAAATATTAAGAGAAGTAATAATTGAGAATAGTAAAGAAATTAAGTTAAGTCATTTTGCTGTAAGGCCATCTAAGATATTTGATAATGCAGAAATGAATTTAACTATTATGATACTTTCGAAGAGGTTAGGCAACCAAGAAGCAGTAGTATTTAGAACAACGAACTATATAAGATGGCATCGTAATGAGAGAAAGAATCTATTTAATATGATAAAGTATATCGAAATAGATGTTGATGGCATTATCAGCCATCTTGAACATAAGCTTTTTCCAAAAGTTAGTTCGCCATTGGAGGTTTCAATATTAAAAAAAATATCAATCGTGCCGAGTAGAATAGATAAATACCTTGCATCTGTCCAAGACGAAAAGATAGATGTTTTTGTCCATTCTGGTGGAAGATATTGGAGAAAAGCATTTGACGAGCATTATGTTAAAGAAATTAATTTAAAGATAAATTCTAATTGGAAAAAAATAAGTCTAAAGAAGAAATATGCTTACCCAATTGCATGTTTGTTTAACTCCTCTTTTTTTTATTGGTTTTGGATTGCATTCTCGGATTGCTATAACGTAAGAAGAGAATTATTAGATCTAGTCCCTATGAATTTTGACCTTGACCTATTGGGAAATTTTGAAGATCTATACTGGAAGCTTGTAAGTGATTATAAAAGAAACATCATTGTTAATGAAGGTTATAAATATGATAATAAATACATTTTTAATATATCAAAATCCAAGTCGATAATTGATCAAATAGATGTGGAGCTTGGAAAGCATTATGGGCTTAATGAAGACGAGATAAACTTTATAATAAACTATGATATTCGTTTTCGTTGCGGAGGCGAATAAGAATTATAGATTTTAAAATTATAAGCCGATATTGTATATTTTGCTAGATAGTTTGTTAAACTATTGTATCAATTTAGAGTAAGTAATTCAGAAAATTTTTTACTCACTTTATAATGGAGTTTTATTTTATGAAATTGTCTCTTTGTAAAATTTTATTGAAGGGGAAAAATTTTGAAGGATAAGTTCATGGCAGAAAATAAGATGAAATTACAATTTACTGGGGGTTATCATTTGCATTTTAATCAGATATCCCGCATTCTTCAATATTCTTTAAAACAGAATGACCGTAAAAGAATACCTAGACAGGAAATACTTGAAGTACTTGGGATGACCGAGAGACAATTTGAAAATTTAAGTAGTATGAGTGTTGGGTTAGGGATTATAAAACCTAGAATTTTTATTCTAACACCATTAGGGAAAATTATTGCCCAAAAAGATGTTTTTTTTGATAATTTGGATACTTTGTGGATTATACACTATATTGTTTCAAGTGAAGCAAAATGGGTGGTTTGGAATAGATTAGTTACTAATATATTTGCTGGGAATATAACAATTAATATTAAAATTGCCCTTCCGTATTATTCAGATTTATCGGAAAACTTTATGGAAAAATCAATAAAAACAAAGCTACCTAGAGAAATAGCTTCAGTGCTTGATGCTTATGGGGAACAGCGATTTAAAAGACTGCATATTTTAGAAAATATTTCAAACGGTGAGTATGTTCGTTCTAAAGTGGTTCAAATTAACCATTTACCATTTTTATACTGCCTTTTACACTTTAGAGACGAGTACTTTTCTGGTTCTACCGGTTTAGCCATTAAAGATATTATGCGAATGGAAAATAGCCCTGGTAAAGTATTATACTTGCAGAAATATAGGATAAATGGACTTTTAAATAAGCTGCATGATATGGAATTGATACGAATAGAAAATTTTGGTGATTTGGACCAGATTAGGTTCGCGGAAGGTTTGACGAAAAATAGTGTGTTACAAAAAATATATAGTAATGAGGAGTAGATATGAATTTTGGCCAATATTTAGAATTCCTAAAGAAAGAAAAATTTAGTAGCATTATTATTTATAGCAAATCCCATAGGGCATTAAGTAAATTTTCGCAACAGGCTGTGGTTAAACATAAAGGGAAATATTTAGATTTGTTGAATTATTTTATACAACATAGTGAGTTAGCGAAAGGAATTGATGTATTTAAAATGGAGGATTTACTGTCTTTATTGAAAAAAGAGGCCGTTGGGCAGTCTTTATTGTTTGTAGATAAAATGGATTTTCTATTAGACACTTGGCGGGATGATGAGAAAAAGGCTTTTTACAGGTTACTTCAAAACCAGTGGAATTCATTTCTTGAAGACATGAAGGCGGGATTGGTGATTTGTTTGCGGACAAACAATTTTTTAGAAAATAAGTTGAAAATTGTTGATACAAAAGGGAATAGTCGAGTTCATAAGCTATCTAATTTTAAGGCAATTGATTAGGAGGGGTTATAATGTCAAAAATTCGTGAAGTTATTAAGATTAACAGCGGGTATGCCAGTTATATAGATTTAAGTAGCGAGTTCTTTTATTATAATGAAAAACGAAACTTTGGACGTATGGAACTTTATATGCCAATTAAAGCGCATCGGCTTGCTTTTGAAAAGATCGCTAATGCTCTTAATCCGAAAGATAGGCGTTTTTATTTTTTATCTGGGAGTTACGGAACCGGTAAATCTCATTTATGTCTTATGTTAGGAAATTACTTTGCGAAACAGAGCAACTCTCTTGAAATGGCGACGTTTTTTAAGAACTATGAAATATCTCAAAAAGAAGTTTTATTGCACCCTGGGGAGGTTCTAAGCGAAAAGCCGGCGTTACAGTTAAAAGCTAATAGAAAAGAGGGGGAATTTCTAGTTGCAATCTGCCGCTATGATTTAAGTTTAGAGTTTGAAGGGACTATTCTACGGGCGGTTGAAGAAGCTATCGAAATGAAGAGTATAGGTATAGAATTAGATACTCAGTACAAAGAAGCATTAAGAAAAATTGAAGGTTGGGAGGTAAAAAAGTCTGAAAAGCGCTTTTTTAATGATTTTAAAACAGAGTTAGAAAAAAGTCATACCGATTATAATTTAGATTCGTTGGAAAAGGATTTAAAAAATACAAAGGAATCCGCGCTAAATGTTTTTAAGCAAACTTATAAGGTAGTTACAGATACAGATTTTACTTTTTCAAAAGACAACTTACAGGATATTCTCAAGAATATTTTGACAAATGAGAATTTTATGAAGAACTACAAGGGTATAACGATTATATATGATGAATTTGGATATGCTTTAGACGACAACTTAGTAAACCTGAATAGGCTTCATGCTTTTGCTCAGTTTTGTGCTAATAGCGGTTTAAATCATTTGCCGGTTATTTTTATTGGTACAGGACATAAGCCGTTTCGTAATCATGGTCAGGTAGGCGATATGGTTCACTATGATACATTAAAAGACCGCGTGACTGAAGTTGCTCTTCAGACAGAAGGCATGGAAGGTGTAATTAGTGCTATTGTTCACCAAAAGAAGGACACGCCTATATGGAAAAATGAAGTGGAACCGCATAGTGATAGTTTTTCTCGGTTACCTGTAGAGTGCAAGCGATTAGGTATCTTTGATTGGTTACCTGCGCCGAAATTAAAAAAGAATATTATTGAGAATATTTATCCGATGCATCCTTTGGCAACTTATGCTCTTTTGCAGATGGCAAGAGATTTAGGTTCTAACAATCGATCCGTATCTAAATTTTTTTCTCCTGAATTTGATGAAATGGAAGAAGGTAAATGGGTTAATATTCAAGACCACTCATACCCGTGGTTTATAGAAAATAATAAAATAATTTTAAACGGACAGCTGAAGCTATACACAACAGATCTATTAATTGAATATTTCAAAGATAGCATTGCATCTAGTAATAATAATATATTTAATCGTATTCGCAGCGCTATTGCTGATTATCAAGCTACTCTTCGGTCGATAAATAGTTATTTACAAACTGAGAATAAGTCTAAGCTATTTACTGAAGTAGATGAGCTTATATACCGTATTTTGAAAGTTATGTTGGTTAATACTATAGTTTCTAATGAAAAAATACCAATTATCAATACCCAGGATAATATTTTTTTTGCCCTCGATGCTGTTGCTCAATCTGATAAAAATCATATAATCAATAGGCTTGATTCGCTTTGTAATGCCGGAATTTTATATAAGAATGAAAATAAAGTATACGAATTTAAGCGAAGTGACATAAAAGACGTTAAGCGTATGATTAAAGAATATGCGATGAATTCGCAAAATTACCCAACAGATGTCCTTGAAAAGTTTTTAAAATATGTTCCCTTGGGGAGCGAGGAGCAATTCTTAGAAGCCAAAGATTACAATACAACATATAATGAAGATAAACGTCTCAAGACTGAGTTTGTATCAGTGTCTGCTTTGGAGCAAATATTTCAGATAGAAGGCCGTAATCTTAACCTATTTGAAAAGGTAGATTTTAACCGTAGGATGTTAGAATACGGAAAAGATAGTTATGAAGGGACTGCTTTATATGTATTTTGCGAAACAAAAAATGCTATTGAGCAAGCCAAAAAGTTACTACATAAAAACAATCAGGACGGTGTAATTATTGCTATTCCCAAAGAACCTCTAGATGTGACTGATAATATATTGACGTTAATGGCGGTAGATTATATTCAAGAATCTAAAGAAATAGAGGGTTTTGGTCCTCATGAAAATGTGCAAATGAATGAGATTAGAAAAACAGCCAAAAATAACTTAGAAAGAGCAAAAAATCATTATTTTAGTAATACTAATATAAATTGGTTTTGGAAAGAAGGTAAATCTTTAATTCTTAATGATGCCAAAAGATATGATCCTGCCAATAAAGTTATGGAGAAGGTGTTTAGTGAAAAACGCAATACGTTTCAGCATACAGATTTTAATAAAGCTCATATAAAAAATGAAGGAGTTGTTCGTCGTATTATGGTAGAGGCTGGAAATCTTTTACTGGATTTTACACAGAATGTTTGTGTAGACTGGACTTCACCGGACAATAGAGGAGATAAAAAGTATTTGAGACGGTGTTTCGTTGACAATCAAGTTGTAAGACAAGTACTGATAAAAGGTGATAAAAGATATTTTGAAATAGAAAAGAATATACAAAAGTTCAAAAATAAACTTCCTGTGTATGATAAGATTTTAAGTGATTTAGATGATTTAAAAGGAAAAGGACCAAAGTCTTGCAGAAGATTTTTCCAAACATATTTTGAAGAATGGGGGCAAAGTGAGATAGCAATTACATTATTGCTGCTATTAGCAAGACGGTTTTATGGAGATAGTTTGAGGTTTAAAAGGGAAGAAGGTGCCTTAACAGATATAAATATTGATAGTACTGAGGTAGCAATTGAATTGATTACCGGGAAGGTGCCAAATGCGGTTTTAATTTTTGAGGAGATTAGTAAAGAAGAAAAAGATTATTTTAATCTGATATGTCAAATATTTAATAAAGATGGCATTGAGGCGGGCAGGGTTTATGGTATTGATAATGCATACAAGGCAATTGTTTCTTGGTGGGAGAGCCTTCCTGTTATTTCCAGGTCGGAAGAATTTTATACTGACGAGTATACGCTATATGTTAATACTTTAAATAAAGCAGAGACAAAAAATCCATTTATTTTTATTAAGTACGATATTTTATCTTTGTTTAATATTTTGAAAGGTGAGAAGATTACCAAAGACAAATTGGAAACTATCAAGCAAAAGATTGAAGAATTTAAAAAAAAGGCCTCCGAAGTTCTTGAGAATAAAGAAAAGCGTTTACTCGCGAAGATTGCAGAATTATTTGATGCTAAAGGTATTTTAGATATTGATATCCAAGATGCAATTCACGGTTGGTATAATGATCTTGATAGTTATCAAAAAGATCCGTACAGCAAATTTTATAATAATGAGAGTAAAATTGTTATTAGTAGAATAGATCAGTTGTCTAATACACGGCAACTTTTATTTAAAATTTATCCTGAGAGTTTTGGGTTTGGCTGTGTATCAGATTGGACCCGAGATAATGCGATAGAGTATTTAACTTGTTTAGAAAAAGGGAAGCGCCATATTGATAAAAATAAATCACCTGTTGGAGAGGTTTCTGTTGAGTATGAGAATGCGCTTAAGGAAAATGGTGATACGGTTAGGTATAAGGGTATGTTAACTATAAAGATTACACCTCAGAAAAAAGAAGATTTTATTTATTATACCGATAATGGATCTGATCCATCAAACGAAAATAGCGAGAGAAAAAGATATCAATTGGAGGAACCATTAGTTATAAAAGGCAATCATCGTATTATAAGTTTTGTTGTGTGTGATAAGGACGGTAGTTATGGAAAAATTACTAAAATAAATGTTATAGATGACACTTACCCAAATCAGATAAAAATTCCAGCGCAAGGAACATTAGGAGACGCAGTTGTTAACTTTGTTTTTCCAAAAGATAAAGAAGAAGTTCGCTCCACTGTGCTATCGCTATTTAGAGAGATCCAAAAAGCTAAAATAATTTCATCCGAAGATTTTAAAATTCTCGTTAGAGAGCTTTTAGAGAAAGTAGAGCGCGAAAATGATTAACTTTATTATTGATAAAAATAAAGTATACCCTATTGATAAAAATAGTTTAGTCTTTTCTGAATTAAAAGATTATGTATTTGGTTATAAAGATATTCTTATAGCTTTAGAAAATGACGTTGATTTAACTATCTGTGTTCATGAGCCTATTATTGAAAGATGGATGCGGAATATGGCTTTACGGTATTCTCAAGGAGAGTTTGTTTTTCAAATAATGGATGCCCGAAAATGCCTTGCTCAGAGATGGAATATTTTTATCCCTGATCACGTAAGAAACGAAGAGATTATTGAAGCAGATCTTTTAAAGAAAGAAATAACTCCTCGAATAGGGGATATTTTCGAAAACGTGATTCTTGAAAATTTTTATAATCCTGTTTATACCTACTCTGTTTTTCCTATTGAAAAAATAGTAGACCTTTTATTATCTTATGATGAGCCTATCTGGCGTAGAAATAGTGCGAAGCACCTTATATATCGAGTGTATCAGGAACAGTTAGACAGGTGGAAGAATAAATCAAAAGATAGAGCAATGAAGACAATTATTAACATGATAGAGGAAGATATTTCGATATTAAAAATAGAATTAATGAGATATAAAATACTACGAACTTATAAAGATTTAGGAGAAAAACTGTTAGGAAAAAATTTTAGAGTTTTTGAATCTCTCAAATTGAATTTGTACGATTTAAAAATTGACGAATCTAAAATATCTGAAACAATAAAGGAAATAGAGTATTATTTAAATGATTTAGAAATATCTAAAAGTCCAGGAGGAGTTACTAATTTTATACATGGCCTAAGTGGCTTATTAGAAAAAGAGTTTGATAAAATTTATTCATTTCTAAATAAAAACCCAGAGCTAATATCACCAAAAGTTGTTGGAGATTTAAAAAGTGTTTTTGCACCCATAATAAAAAAAATTACAAAAGGATTAAATAAGATTAAATTTTTAATAAAACCAACCATTCCCGATACCCCTAGTCTGGCATGGTCATATAAAGAGATGATTGGCTGGGCTATAGAAACATATTTTCCTTTTTTTATTTGGGCGGATTTGAATGGACGTATCGATGAGGAGTTAATAGAAATATCTGATCAATTTGCTAAATGGTTATATTCTCATTGGGAAGAACTACGAGCCAATTCAAAACATTTAATCTTTAATATTTTACCAAATAATTCAGAGTTTTTTCAAGATAAAAATATTTTGAATTTAGTAGTTATAATTGATAATTTTGGCTGGCGATATATAGATATCCTAAAAGATTCTTTTAAAAATATAAATTTTACTGCTATTAAAATGGATCCCTATTTATCAATGATTCCAAGTTATACCGAGTTATCTAAGAAATGTTTGTTAGCTGGAACAACAGCATATAAGGAAATTGATAATAAGCAATATAGTGCCATCGTGGGAAAAGGATGGGTTCCTTATTTTAATAATGCAAATTTTCAATATTTACCAAACTTAGATGAACTATTAATACTTTCAAGAATTACACATCAAACATATGTAGTGAATTATTTAGCGATAGATAAAGCATTGCATCAATCCGAAAATGAATTAGGAATTCCGCATGAGGATCACATTAAAGCATTACTTAAAGTATTGATAGAAGATAAGATCGAAGAGTTTTTAAATAAACATAACCTAGAGGATAAAATATTTATTCATATAGTTTCTGATCATGGTTCTACAAAAATACCTACAGGACTAAATAACGATATTGATTTAACTCTTTTTAAAGAGAAAGATTTTACCAAAATATCGGATCGGTGCGTAGCGGTAACGACAAAGAAATTTACTGAATTACCAGATAACTTAAAAGGAGATTGTTTTTTTATTGAGCAAGGAAGATTTGGAAGTGATCGACATTATTTGTGTGCACGAAGAGCTAATCATTTTTCAAATGCTATCAAAAATTGTTATACGCATGGAGGGATTACTCCAGAGGAAGTAATCGTTCCTCATATTATATTTCAGAAAATATTAAGTTCAATTAAAGAAATAGAATTGAAATTGCTTAAGACTCTATACAGATATAAACTCGAAAATATTGAATTGGAGATTACTAATCCTAATAAATATTCAGTTACGAATATTGTCGTTAAAATAAACACTCCAAATATTGATTCAGAATCGTATCACATAGATTTCATTGATGGCAAAAGGAAAACTTCTTTTTCTATACAGGGCCGCTTTGCAAGACCGCTAAATTCTAGTGACATTAAAAATTTAAATTTTATCGTTTCTTTCGAGTGTAACGGAAAGCCATACCGAAATATAGAAATAACTTTACCTATCAAAATGAAGTCTATGTTTACTTTAAAAGACCAAACAATATTCGATGATTTGGAATAGGAGGTATCAATGGAAAAATTTGAAATTATTGCTAAAGATATTTTCAGTGAAATAATTATTAACAAAGGTTTACTTCATAAAGCAGGTTTTGGTAGCAGAGCAATTCCTACATATGTGGGTGAATGGATTATCTCGCATTATGTGGGAGATTCCCAGGAATTAAATGCTGACAATAGAAGTGGTATTGCAAAATTTGTAGAAAGATATGTTCCCACAAAAGGAAAGAAAGAAACGATTAAAAATTATTTATTTGAACAAAATGAAGTTAAATTTCTTGATAATTTTTCTGTTTACGTTAATCTTGTTAAAGGAGATCGTTATCTGAATATACCTTTTCTTGATGAACATTCTGCTTTTATAACACCCCAAATAGTCCAAAATAACGATATGTTATTAAGTAGCGGTTTGTGGGGAGTTGGTACTTTATTTTATATTCCACCATCGGATGATAATCCAAAAGGACAAATATGGATGAAGGATTTTAAAGCATTTCAATTAGCAAATATAGATATTGATTATTTCTGTGATTCAAGAGAGAATTTTACTATAAAGGAATGGATGGATCTTATTGTATCTTCGATGGGGTTTAACCATGAATTATATAATGAGCGCCAAAAGATACTGCTCATAAGCCGTCTTATCCCAATGGTTGAACCACGATATAATTTAGTTGAACCCGCTCCAAAGGGAACAGGAAAATCCTTTGTGTTTGATAATATGTCCAGATATGTAGCTGTACGTTCTGGATCAATATCTCCAGCAGTGCTTTTTTTTAATGATTCCCGGAAAACCGCTGGACTTATAACTCGGTTTGATTGTGTGGTAATTGATGAAGCACAGAAGGTAAAGGCGGATAGTGCCGGTGAATTAACTGCTTTGCTAAAATCATACCTGGAATCTGGAAGATTTGGTAGAGGTAGTGCAAATTCAATTTCTGCTGAAGCTGGAATAGCCTTACTTGCCAATATTGAGATTGATGAAAATAGAAATCCCATCAATGAAGAAATTGGCTTATTTCGGTCATTTCCTAATTTTTTAAGAGAAACAGCATTTATCGATAGATTTTCTGGATTACTTCCTGGTTGGTATTTGCCTAGAATAAACAAGAAAACACCATCCACTAATTTAGGGTTAAAGGGGGATATTTTTGGGGAGATTTTACATGCACTACGTGGCAACATTAGTTATAAAGATTATGTCAAGACAAATATGGAACTTATTGATTGTGATGATATGAGGGATACAAAGGCCATAGAATCTGGTGTAAGCGGATTACTTAAAATTCTTTTTCCAAGTAAAAATCCAACCGAAGATGAATTTTACATGTATTGTGTCAATCCTGCCGTAGAATTGCGACAAAGGATTAGAGATGAATTATGTAAGCTAGACAGAGAGTATATTCCTGTAACTTTGAAATCTAAGTATCCTAATAAATTTCAAAAAACTCATAGATTACCAGTTTATTATAATGTTGATGAAAATGGAAAGATAATACAATCTATTTATAACAAAGTTTTAGAATCTAATAACGATTATATGGAAGATCCTTTAAATATCAATCGAATTCCAAGGAAAGCCATCATTCAAATAGAAGAGGGAATGACAGGATATTCCTACCAAAATTTATTTATACCTTATTTACAAGGAGCTAAGAATATAAAGATTATTGACCCTTATATTCGATTGGAATTTCAAATTAAAAATTTTATTGCTTTTTGCGATATGCTTGATCCAAAAGATGATACAATAAATGTTCATTTGGTTACATCGTCAGACGATAAAATACAGAGAGATGAACAGGTAAAGAAACTAGAAAACCTTAAAGAAAATATTTCTCCATATGGGATTATGCTAACTTACGAGTTTGATGATACTATTCATGACCGGTTTATTGAAACTGATAATGGCTGGAATATAAGACTTGGGAGGGGATTAGATATTTTTCAAAAACCTGAATCTTGGTATGCTCTTGGAGAATATGACCAAAAAAAGAGAAAATGCCGTCAAACAGAAATCGATTACCGAAGATTGAATACATGAAAGATGAGAAGTTGGAAAATAAGTAAGGACACGCATCCCATTTTCTTCTGAGTGCAACAGGGACACCTGTCCTTATTTTTATGCAAAGATTTGATTTTATGAATTCTTCTTGTAAGTTTTACGGAAGAAACGCAGTAAATAAATTATTTTTAAAGAAGAGGTGAGATAAATTATGCCAGTTTTTAAGATTAATAATTCAAAATTATCAGAAGTTAAAAATGTCTCGTTTCCACTTGAAAAGGAATTACAAGATATTACAGAAAAAAATCTCGACAATATATTTAACCTTGAATTCGTAAGTTCTGAATTTAGATTAAATAATTTTAGGATAGATACTGTTGCTTTTAACAGGGAAATTAATTCTTTTGTAATTATAGAATATAAAAAGGATAAAAATTCTAGTGTAATTGATCAAGGTTATTCATATCTGTCTTTAATGTTAAATAATAAAGCTGATTTTATTTTAGAATATAATGAAAAAATGGAGCATAATTTAAGGAAGAAGGATATTGATTGGTCGCAATCTAAAGTAATATTTATATCAAGTTCGTTTACTCCTTACCAGAGAAATGCAATTGGATTTAAAGATTTGCCAATTGAAATATGGGAAGTAAAAAAATACGATAATGGAACTATTTTTTATAATCAATTAAAACCCCTTGAAGCAAGAGAGTCTATAAAAACAATATCAAAAAATAAAACAGTCGAGAAAGTTAATAAGGAAATTAAAGAATATTCATTCAATGATATTTTTAGAAAAGACTGGTTAAAATCAAAGGAATTATTTGATAAATTAAGAGATGATATTTTGGAAATAGATGAAAGAATTGAAGAAAAAATAAACAAATTTTATATTGGTTACAAAATAGGATTTTTTAATATTTGTACTATTAATGCTTTTAAGTCCAAACTAACAATAAATTTGGGAAGGGTTGATAAAGAAGATTTAAAGGATCCAGAAAAAAATATAGAAAAAGTACCTTGGAAAAAATATGGATGGGGAAAATTCTGTTCTTATACGATTAAAAATTCTGATGAAATAGATTATGGATTATTTTTAATAAAACAAGTTTATGAAAAGTTTTATAAATAAGGGGTTTTTAAAGAAAAGAAAAAAAATATCATTTTTATTAAAATGGGACCTGTTGTGTTGACAATATAATGTTACAGAGATAACTGTCCCTTATCACAATAAATAATTTTTACTAAAAAAGGGATTTTCCATAACTTTTATTGTATGTATAAGCATAAGTAGATCTAATAAAAAGCTGATATTCCGCACCGAGGATATCGGGCCATTCTGATAGGAGATAAGTGCAACAATAAATCACCTAACAGATTATACGCTATTGATATTTACTAATTTTAGCGATTTAAAATAGATTTTTAATACCGGAGGATTTTAATTTTGCATAGAAAAATTATTGAGATAGCAAATAAGTTAAATATACAATTTTTAAATAAATCACACAACTTAAACGAAATATCTATTTTTCTATGCGGTGGTAGCGGTAAAGAAGAAGAAAAGTTTCGGAGAAAAGTTGGAGAAAAAATATGTTCTACCAGTAAACTTTCTAATTACAAATATTCCGTTTACTATCCTGAAGATATGTTTATAGAACTTATACTTGGATATCAAAAACACGATTTATTAACCTTAGAAAATCTTCTTGCTGATAGTGCAAGCGCTGTTGTTATTTTACTCCAAAGCCCAGGTACCTTTACTGAGCTAGGCGCATTTACGAATTACAAGGAGTTAAGTAACAAACTTATTGTTATAATTGATCCAAAGTTTGCTAGAAAAAGAAGTTTTATAAATTTGGGACCGGTTCGATTTCTAAGAACTAAAACTAAAAGCAAAATTTTATTTATACCGATGGATAATAGCAATTTTAATAAACTTGTTGAACAAATAACCAATACTGCTCGAGATATGGCTAAACATTCTTTGCCAATAAGAGATTTAACAAATCCCATTTTTGCTTATAGATTCTATTTGGCATTAATTTATATTTTTGAGCCTATACCGAAAAATGCTATCCTTACTATTTTAAGATCACTTGCTACTAACGAAGAAAGAAATATAGTTACTGTAGCTGAAATAGTAATAAATAGTTTAATTAACGAAAGAAAAGTATCTCTTAGTTCGAAAAATCTATCAACGACTTCTAAGGGTGCTGATGATTTAATATATGGCGGCAATACAAAAAAGAGGGCACATTTTGTCTTAGAATTCTTAACGGAACTTAGACTAGAAGCGTTAAATTTAATTTATAGAAAGAATTATGGAAGGATTTGGGGTGAAGCAGAAGGATCTTAGTCGGCTTGTCCGCGAATGGACAGGCTTGAGTGGTGTGTTCGCCACTCTGGATGTAAACAGAGCCATTGCTGCCCTCTTGATTTCCTAACAGGGAATCAAGAGGGATCGAATCATCCTGATTCGATTGTTGATCGAATCAGTCCTGATTCGATTCTTCTCTTATGAGTAAGTGAAGTTTGCTTCACCCTATTTGATTTAAAATGAAAAGTAATACCGAACTTTTAAGATTAATGAATCTTCCTGTATTTTCTGATGAGAAAGAATTAGCATCTTTAATTCATGTTGATCCAGGACGAATTAAAAAACTTAGTATTTATTCTCATAGATATTATAAAAAGTATAATATTCCAAAATCAAATGGAAAAATACGTGAAATAAAACAACCAAGAAAAGACCTAAAAGGAATTCAAGCTTGGATACTCAGAAATATTTTAGATAAACTTACTCCTACCGTATTTGCCACAGCTTACATAAAAGGTAAGAATATTTCAAGCAACGTAACTCCACATTGTAATAACAAATATTTCATGTTATTGGATTTAGAAGAATTTTTTCCATCAATTTCAATTAGACGAGCAGAAAAAATATTTTCGCTTATCGGTTATTCTAAAGAAGCTGTACATATTCTCTCTATGCTTTGTACTTGTGATGGTAGCTTGCCACAGGGTGCCGTTTCCTCTCCTTCGTTATCAAATTTAATTGCAGCAAAACTTGACAGAAGAATTGCGGGTTATACTTCAAAAAGAAATATTGCATATACTAGGTATGCAGATGATATTACCTTATCTTCAAATAATCCTGTTACACTTTGTAAATCCTTGCCAATATTTCTCAAAATTATTAAATCTGAACACTTTGAACCTAATATGAATAAGTTGAGAGTTTTGGGACCAAAAAAAAGATGTTCCATAACAGGGCTAATTAAAAATAATTCGGAACCTAAATTTGGAATTGGGAAAAAGAAGAAAAAATTAATGAGAGCTGTGATGCATCATTTTTTGTTCGATTTGAGTAAAGACAATAAATATACCAGTGAAGAATCAATATTGGGTTGGTTAGATTATCTAAAAAGTGTTGATGAAGTATCTTTTAAACAAGTTAATAGTTATTGGGAGCGATTGAAAAAGAAGAAATCTAAATAATAAATAGGGCCGATTGTGCTAGCTCAGTAATTCGGTAACTTTAATAACATCGGAGATATATTATGTTAATAAGAATCGCAAGCTGGAATATGGCTTATTGGCAATATAAAAAATATTTTGAAGAAGCGTGGGATTATTATCTTGAAGAAATTGACGTAGATATTATCTTTTTTCAAGAAGCTAGACCTTCAAAGAGAATTCGAAATGATAAGGAACATCTTGTTTGGAATGAGATTGGTGGCAATCGTCCCTGGGGTTCAGGTGTATATAGTAAAAAATATAAATTAACTGAAGAAATTATAAAAACAGAATTCAAAGGTGCTTTTTCAATTGCCAATACTAACATAGAGGATAAAAAATTAACCTTTATCTCGTTGTATGGTCTTATGGAAGGTAATGGTCCTACAAAAGGTTATGCTATAACAAACCTGCACAGAATGCTTTCAGATTTAACTTGTATATTTAATGGTCATCTAGACGGTAAAAGGAATATCGTTTTGGGTGGAGATTTAAATGCCAGCGTACAATTGACCCAATACAAAAGAATAATTCTCACAAGATCTTTTTTGATAGACTTGAAGATTTCAATTTGATTGATTGTTTCAAATTATCAAATAAAAAATTTCCTGTTCAAACTCTCAGACACCATATAAGCAAAGTAAATTGGCAAAATGATTACTTTTTTATTAGCAAATTAATCTCTAAAAAATTAATAAACTGTGAAGTTGTAGATAATGACGAAGTCCGAAAATTCAGTGATCATAATCCCGAAGTTGTTACCTTAGATTTATAAAAAAAGTCGTTTCTTAACAACCCATTGAGTGTCAAAGGGGCGGTTCTTTTGACATGTAAAATATTGCAAAATTTATTAGGTGAAAAGTGAGATGATGAGACAATGATAAAAATAAATAAAAAAGAAAAAGATAAACTCCGGGATGACCTTTATAAACGAGATGGAAGGGAGTGTTATTATTGCGGAATAAAGGAAGATGATTTTATTCCGATATGGGGAAAATTTTATGGTGGAAAAACTAGAGATCGAAAATTAGAGGTAGATCGTAGAGATAACGAAAAAGGTTATACTTTGGAGAATTGTGTTTTATCCTGCTCTATATGCAATAATGCTAAGAGTGATAAATTTACAGCTGAGGAGTTTAAAGAAGTAGGTAAATCGATAAAACAAATATGGCTTTCAAAGGATAAAAAAGACTGAACCCTCTCATACTAGACGGTTAAAACGTGACAAGAGACGGTTGTATTAACTCAATAATTCGATAACTTTTAGAGGAAAACCTATGGGGTCTGGGGAGTTCTTAACCGGATGATTGTGGTTTTAGGTAAAATTGGATGTACTGTATTTTCTAATAGCCAATGAAAATTATTATTTTAGGAGTGAAAAAGTATGTGTAATGAAAAAATGCAAAATAAATATTTACCATTTAGCAAAAAAGAATTGTTGTTACACTTTGCCCCAGTAGGGAAAGAGTGCGAGCCAAACGAAAACCAGTTAAATTATTACATACGAAGTATTGAAAATTATGAGAAATATAAAAAGGAAACCATACTGGGGAAACCTTTGCATGAAATAAAAGGATCTTGTCAAATTCAAAAAGACGAGCGTTTTTGGACAGTTAATACCTTAATGAATATTTTTTATAGCTCGAATCGTGTTAATGATTTATGTTTGTTATTTGAAAAAGCTTTTGGAAAGAAAGTTCCAATATCAATGGAAATTAATAGTTGGGAAAAATGTTTTAGTAGTAATAATTTAAAACTATATTTTGAAGTAGATTTACCATCTCCTGCTATCTATAAAGAAAAATTATATTCATTATATAAAGAAGATAGAATTCAAGAACATCAAATAATACCTTTCATTATAGCAAGCGCACATGGAAAGAAAACATTGGAGGGTTCAACCCAAGTTGATGCATTAATCTTAAATCCAGATAATGGGTTTAATGTTTTAATTGAAGCCAAAGTACTTTCAGATATTTCGATTGGTATTACATATGATGTTGTTAGAAATCAAATTGCGAGAAATATTGATGTTATATTGGAATCGAATGAGAGACTTTGTGATCCTTTAAATAAAAGAGAACCAGATAAAAGTTTATTTTTATTAGTGACCCCTAAACTTTTTAAGGATAATCCAACAAGTCGTTTATATGGATATAAAATAAGAGAATATAAAGATAAAAATACAGGAGAAGATGCTTTATTAAAAGATTTGCCTCACAGAAAAGAAAGAGAACTACAAGACATACCTTCCAGAATTGGTTGGTTGACCTGGGAAAATTTTAAAGAAGTCAATAAAAAATGTTCTCCATGGTCATTAGAGAAAGAGAATTATTTATAAAAAAAGAAGCTATTTTAATGCGAAAGAGGATGTGTCCATATTTTAAAAATAAAGAGGGTATCATAATGAGATTTTTAACCAAATCTCTATATATGAGTGGACAGCAATGCCCGAGGCTTTTATGGTTTTATTCTAGAAATCAATTGCCAGAACTTTCTTTATATGATCAGAATAAAATGACCCAGGGAAGAGAATTTGAGGGATATGTAAAAAAACTTTTCCCTGATGGTATAGATTTAGGTAATCTTGAACGGGTTGAAAATATTAAAGAGACTCAAAATTTAATTAATCAAAGTAAAACTATTTTTGAAGCGAGTATGGTTTATAAAAATCTTTTCTTTAAAGGAGATATACTTGAGCCTTCAGCTGAAGGATGGAACCTTTATGAGATAAAGGCATCAACGGAAGTAAAGAAAAAGAAAGAGTATATTCCCGATTTGGCATTTCAAAAATATATTTGTGAAAAAAACGGGATAAAGATAATAAATTGTTTCATTGAATATATTAACAAAGATTATATTAAGCAGGGGAATGTCATTCCAAATGAGTTGGTATTACAGGAAGATGTAACCGGGAAGGTCAATCAAATTGATGATATTGAGGAAAACTCGGAGAAGTATATTGAAATAATAGAACAGGCGAAACCTCCTGAAGTTTCCATATCTATAAAGTGTAACAAGCCACATGAATGTCCTTTAAAGGATGAGTGTTGGGGTAATCTTCCGGAATATCATGTGATTCAATTAACCAATTGGCGGAAATATTGGGAGTTATTTGAAGACGGAATATTAGATATCAAAGATAGTCCCAAAGACGAAATATTATCTTCCAATAAAGATCGAGTCATTAAAGAAGCAGTTGATGGAAATAAAACAATAATCAATAAAGATAAAATAAGAAATTTTTTAAAAGAATTACAATACCCGCTTTACTATTTAGATTTTGAAACATTTGATACCGCAATCCCCATATTTGACCAATCAAGACCATACCAGAAAATTCCTTTTCAATATTCACTTCATATCCAGGATGAAAATAATAAAGTAAAACATTTTGATTTCCTTGCCAGAGGAGGAAAAGATCCCAGGCCTGAATTGTTGGTTAGGTTAGAAAAAGAAATCGGACAAACAGGAAGTGTTATTGTCTTTAATAAAACCTTTGAAATAAGTGTGCTAAAGAAATTATCAGAAGATTTCCCAGGATACGAGAGTTTTATTAAGAATACAATAGACAGAATTATCGATTTAGCAGAACCTTTTAAGAATTATGATTATTATAATCCTATACAGAAAGGAAGATATTCTTTAAAAGCTGTTCTTCCTGCAATTACCGGAAAAGATTATTCGGATTTAGAAATTGATAATGGAACAGATGCCAGCATGAAATACTTCTATAGCCATATTAAAGCTGATTTGAAAAATGTAGATGAGATAAGGAATAACCTCTTGAAGTATTGTGGTTTAGATACTGAAGGAATGATATGGATAATTGAGGAATTAAATAGGATGGTTTCATAATTCAGATTTCAATTTTTAGAAAATATGGGCTTTAGACTTCAAAATTTCAATAAAAATTAAATTATTTTAAAATATTTTAATAATTTCTGCCATACAGTAGTCACACCGCCATGATATAATTAGAATACTCAGAGAGGATTTGCCTTATTTGAGAGTATTCTAAATAACATGGAGGTATAAGGAAATGGAAGATTTAAAAGAAGGAATTGTTCCCGAAGAAAATATTGAGCATAAAATAGACCAGGCAACAATAGATTTAACCTGGAAATTTATGTCTATTGAGGATTACGATCAAGCGGTAGATGCCGGGGAGCTGGTAAGAAAGCCCGAACTTACTGATGATATGAAGTTTTTTTCGATTTATCCGGAGCATCCTATGGCCGGTGAGAACAGATTTAGGAGAATTCGGGCAGCAGATATCATCAGGGGTTACAGTAAGAATTTAAAAAGTGAACTTCCTCAGAATTTACTGGATAAAGTGCATGATGCTCTATTTGATTGCTGTGCTGCGGTAAGGCATTCGATAGCCGGTGTTCTTTTCTATGGTGGAAATGATACTTCTATTCCTTTTTTAATGCGCCTGCTGGAAACTGAAAAAGAATCTGAAATTGTAAAGAAGACTGCTGAAGTTGCATTATTTAGAATAAAACCCCAATACCCTTTTCCCAGGGAAGATACTCTTGCTTTTGCTTCCGATAATATTAACCTGGCCATTGAAATAAATGATTTTTGCAAGGAAAATAATAAGAAGATATTTTTTCCTGAACCAGGTTCTCCGGATATAGTTGCTATACCTTTTTTTGTCATGGTAGTTGACCGTCATTTTATCGGTAAATCTACCTGGGAGGATTATTGTGAATATTCGAATGATGGTGATGATGATACCCCGGTCATTATTATTGATAATGATTTAAAGCGATCCATGGAAAAATATCCTATACGGCCCAAGCACGAAAATGTTTTTCTGATAGAGCAATGGTGTGAAAGTGTATTAATGGTAACCCTGAAAGGTCTTGTTTTAAAACCATGAAAATAATAATTCACCGGGGAACACATGAAATCGGCGGCTCATGTGTGGAAATACAGAGTAAAAAAAGCAGGATACTGATTGACATCGGTATGCCTTTGGTCAAAGAGGATGGAGACAGATTTAATTTTAAGGAGCATGAAAATACGCCCGGTCCCGAGCTGGTAAAAGAAAAGGTGCTGCCTGATATCGGTGGCGTTTATGCCTGGGATACCGATAAGAAGCTGATTGACGGGGTGCTTATTTCACATCCGCATATAGACCATTATGGTTTTTTCGATTATCTCAATAAGGATATCTGTTTTTACCTGGGTGAAGCTGCTAAAAAAATGATAGATTTAACGGTAATATTTACCCCGGTTAGAGGGAGCATTTCCAATTATCATCCTATTGAGAGCGGGAAGAGTTTCCGCTGCGGTGATTTTAAAATAACGCCTTATCTGATGGACCATTCAGCTTTTGATTCTTATGCTTTTTTGGTAGAGGCGGAGGGGAAGAGGATTATCTATTCCGGTGATTTTAGGGAACATGGTCGAAAGCAGAAAGCATTCCAATGGTTTTTGGAGCATGCGCCGGAGGATATAGATGTACTTCTCTTGGAAGGAACGGTTTTAGATAGAGGATTAAAAGGGAAGGGAGCAGGAGAATTTAAATCTGAAACAGAGATTGAAGATGAGACGGTGAAATTATTAGAGGCGAGTGAAAAAATGACCCTTCTTTATTTTTCAGCCCAGAATATTGACCGGCTGGTTTCTTTTTACCGTGCTTCTTTAAGAACCGGAAAAATATTTGTCATTGATTTTTATACTGCCAATATTCTTGGCTGCCTGAAAGATTATGCTATGATTCCTTACCCATCTGAAAATTATGCAAACATCAGGGTTTTCTTCCCTTATTGGCTTTGTGAGAGAATAAGGCGACAGGACAGTCAAGATTTAATGTATAAATATAAAAGTTACAAGATTACCAAGAAAGAGATTTCTGGTAGGAGTGAGGAAATAATGATGATGGTCAGGCCCTCGATGTTGAAAGATTTAGAGTTAATTAAAAACATGGAAGGGGCGGCGTTTATTTATTCCTTGTGGGAAGGATATTTACAGGATTATTCTATGCAGAAGATGATGAGATTTATCAAGAAAAAGAAGATGAATTTTTACCAGGTTCATACCAGTGGGCATGCCGAGATTGATACCTTAAAAAAAGTGGTAAAAAAATTAAAGCCGGGGAAAATAATTCCCATTCATACTTTTCATCCCGATAAATATGCTGATTTATTTAACCGGAAGATAGAACAGGTTTCAGATGGAGAGGTTTTTGAGGTGTAAGGTGTAAAGGAAATTTATTTTATTGATACTATTTTTAAAAGGAGTGTGAGTTATGGATATTTTAATCACTGATTTTTTATCTAAGATAAATTTTGGAGAAGTGCAGAGTTTTAAGAATTTACAGATTATTCCTCTTTTTACCGAAGGAGAGGAAGGCCCGGTGTATTTAACCTTAAAGGAGGCCTTGGAGAAGAGATTGCTGGTGATTACAGAGGTGAGTGCGCAGGCTTCTGTGCCGGAATTGAAAGTGATAAACAATGCTGATGTTTCGGTGCTTTTGTTGGATGGAGAGGAAGTAGCCGGGGCCAAGCAGAACCGGGTGTTAAATACTTCTATTTTGGTAAAGGAGAAATCAGAGCTGATTATCCCGGTAAGCTGTACCGAGCAGGGAAGATGGTCTTATCAGACAGATGAGTTTTCTAATTCAGAGAACATTCTTTCCTATAAGATAAGAGGCAAGAAGGCAGCTTCTGTGAGTAATTCGTTAAGAGAGGGCGGGAATTATCAGTCTGACCAGGGGGCTATCTGGGATGGTATAATGGAGATGTCAGCCGATGCCGGAGTTCATTCTGCTACCGGAGCGATGAAGGATGTCTTTGAAGGAAAGAAAGATGCCCTGGAGGAGTATATGAAAGCCTTTCAATGTTTACCTCATCAGAAGGGTATGTTTGTCTTTGTGGGAGGAGAGGTGGCCGGATGGGATATGCTTTCCCGGGAGTCAGCCTTTGATATTATTTTCCCCAAGTTAGTAAAGAGTTATGCTATGGATGCGGTATTGGAAAAAGGGGAAAAGAAGGGAAGCAATGAGAAGCCGACGGAAGATGCGAAGAGGTTTTTGCAGGAGATAAAGGATTGCACGGAGAAGAAGTATCCATCCAGCGGGCAGGGATGGGATTATCGTTTTGAGGGGAAGGATAAGGTCGGCTCGGCTCTGGTTTTTGAAGATATAATTATCCATATGGCCTTTTTTAAGATGAGCAAGGAAGAGAGAGCGGGGCGGATGTCCGGATATAAAAGGAGAAGGGAGTATAGGATTTGAGTATACTCGTAATTGTATGTCTAGGGGGACAGTTGTTAGTTTTCATTAATTAGGTTACTTATTTAGTATAATTATACTACAAAAGGAGGGATTATATTGCTTGATAGAAAAGCTGTAAGAGAATTCTTAGATGAAGAACTTAAGGAAACGGAAGTACCTGATGATATATTTAAAAAAGCACTTGTAGAGTCTTTCTGTAAGTATGTTGAAGATGATTATTATGAATGGTTGAAAGACAATTTCAAATCATTTTTTAATTGCGGAAATCCCGACTGGCAGTGGATAAGAGAAAGAATTAAAAAGTATAGGGGAATGACATAAAAGGAGCGGAACTTACCTAAAGGAAAGAGGAATAACAGAAAGAGTAATGAGATTGCCCTTTTTTAAAAAGAAAAAATAACTATTTTAATTAAAATATTAA
>Ga0268277_1000249_pt1 | contig 45086 bp, 42 predicted proteins | sample saktaG_5_FD_190132 | JGI IMG/M metagenome (GOLD analysis project Ga0268277, IMG submission 190132) | Saline water microbial communities from Sakinaw Lake, British Columbia, Canada - sak_2010_1_5_50m | ecosystem: Environmental > Aquatic > Non-marine Saline and Alkaline > Saline ... | reverse complement strand
CCATGGAATTTTTAATTTTTAGTTATTTTTAAAACTTTCTAAAATGGAATTACCGGTAAGATTGAATTATTTAAACTGAAAGCCCACCCAGAGCTATTCTTGCTAAAGAAGAAAGTGCAAGCATAGAGATTGCCGAAACTATTAGATATAATAATGTTCCTTTAAGAAGATTTTTTGAGATTTCATAAGTTTGTTTTAATCTATCTTCTCCACAATTTATTGTAACTAGGGTTTTTGTTAAAATAAAAATAATCTGAATAACATATAATCCAATAATAATTTGTAGGAAATAGGGTGGAATCATATTCAAAATATTAAATAATTCAGTGATATTCAGTAAGTTAAATCCCCCAATAAGTGAGGCTTCATTAGTGCCTATTGCAGTCAAATCTTTTAGTTTTAATAATATTTCATTTATCATAGAAACAACACCCACTACAATCCCTGCTAAAAGGGGTGCTAAAAATGTCATATTGCTTTTCATATCACTAATTATTTCAGCTAATAGGTCTTTTAGTCTTTCATTTATTTTATGAAGATTTCTAACATATTCTGAAATTCCTGTGAGGCTTTGTGCGGCAACTTTTAATCCTTTCTTTACACTTTCAATTAATATTTTCATGCTTGTTGCAATTAAATTAGAAGGATAATAAATTAAAGCACCTCTTTTTGAATCAAATATTGCTCTTTCTAGACTCATACCCATAGATTGTATATTTAAACTAACAATTTTAAAGAAATTTTCAGTTTTTTGGCCTTTAGAAGTTTCAGCTACTTTTGAGAATGCAAGTTCTGCAGGAATTCCACTTCCTAATTTATTTCCTAAAGTGAATAATGAAGAATTAAATTCTGCTTCAAGTTTTTTTGTTTGATCTCTTGATTTAATTAGTTCTTTGGATCTTAAGGAAAAACTAATTATAAAAAATAAAGAAATTGAAAGAGGAATTAATAAACTTAAAAATAGAGAAAAAATACTAAAAGGCCCGACGATCCCATTAGAAGTTTCTTCAAATCCAAATAATTTCCCACCCCCTAAGAAGCCAAGACCTATGTCTGAAAACACATAATCTTTAGAAAGTCCTAAAATTTGGGGGAGACCAGTATAGCCAAAAATTAATGGGAGAATTCCTAATAAGAATATTGGCAAACAAATTAAAAGAGCAAAATAATAGGGTTTTTTTGATTTATATAAATAATAAAGGGGATTTTTTCTTAATAGTGTAGTTTCACCATGGCCTCCTGGACGTTTTAGCATTATTTGAGAAGTTAAGTAAAGAACAAGAAAAGGAATAATGATATTGAATAAAGCAAAAACATGAAATTCTTTAATTACTCCGCCCATTAATACTGATGCTAAAGGAAGCATTGCTAATCCTAGAGTTGGAAGGATAACCCCCAGCATATATAAATTTGTTAAAGGAGATTTAATTTCATGAGTATATTTCAACATTTTTTCGTAAACCCCGTCTAAAATTACTCTCAAAGATTGCTCTAAAATTTGAATCCTTCGTGATTCTAATGGTTCATATAAACTTGATTCTATTAAATGAAAACTTTCTACAAATTCTGAATTAGAATCTTTCCAAAATTTCAAATAATTGTTTAAACTATCTTTTATTGAAGAATATTTTCCAGTTTCTACATCCCATAAAATTTTTTTAAAATCTAAAGAAAGTGGTGCTTCAAGATGTTGGCTAATGAAATTAATTGCTCTTTCTAAATTGCTAGTATGTTTCATATAAATGATAGTATATAAAATTGCAGGAATCATTTGACTACCTGCCTTTAATTTCCATTTAATAGCCAGCCGATCTGGCATAGAATTTAAATAATTAAATAAAAGTAAAGAAGAAATTATTCCTAAAAATAAGAATAATAGGGGAAAAGTCCCTTGGAGAATATAAAGGATGACTGATAAAAATATTGAAGCAAAAAAAACTATTAGAAAAGAAATAAATGCAGCGCCCATAACTTCATTCGGAGAAAGGTTTAAGTGGGCTTTTTCTAATTTATCTGCGATTTTTTTTTGAGATTCCATAGATAATTTAAACTTAACAATATTGCCAAAGAATTCAGTAAACCCCTCCCATCTTGAAATTTCAGGCATCATATCTTGTTTAAATTGATCGTATTCTTTAGAAACAGAACTAAGATCTGTCTTTTTTTCATTAAAACTACTTATTTGGCTTTCAATTTTTTTAGAATATTTATTAATTACTTCATCAACTTCCATTTTCACTTCTTTTTATAAGATATTGATTATAATTTTCTATTCTTTAAAAAGGTATTTCTTTTTTGGTATTTGTTTAGGAATTAGAATAAAAACCCTAAATTAAAAACTAAAAGAATCAAAAGAATAAGTGCGATTAAAAAACTTGGAGCAAATGGAACTCCTTGTTTTATTAAAATATTTTTTTTATATTTTTTTTGAATTAATTTTAATTCTTTTTCAGAAATGCCTTGCCAATTAGCTTTTATTATTTTTTTATTCACTTTAATATTTTTATAGAGCCAATCCCCTTCTTTTATTTTTAAAGGAGATATTTTCTTAATTAAACAAGATTCTTCAATAGATTTTGAGAAAATAAATAGGATTGGGAATAATAAAATGATTGCCCCTAATAAAATAAAACTTATTTGGTTTGAAATTAATCCAATAATTTCAAATAACCCAAAAATTATTATTCCTAAGAAAAGTAATTTTTTATTAATTTTAAATTGTCTAATAAATTCTTTTGCAAATTTTTTTCTTTTTAGTATAGATAAAACAAATGCATAAATCAAACTATAGATTGAACCAGAGATTAATAATAATAAAACAAAATAGAATAAAAGTTTTAGACTTATTATCAGATTATTACTAAATGGAAGAATTGTTCCTAGGGCGATTAATAATTTTGTATCTCCTCCCCCAAATAATTTAAGATAATAAAATAAATATCCAATAATTAAGAAGACTAGAAATCCTCCAATTCCATATAAAATAAAAGAAAAATCATTTTTCAAAACACTAATAGATAAACGATATACAAGTGCAATTGCAATTAAAGAAAAATTCCAAAAATTATCTATTTCTCTTCTCTTTAAATCTTGAAGAATTGCCCCAATAATCCAGATGAATCCCAATATAATCAGAAAGATATTTTCTGGACGAATTATATTTAAATTTAGTAGCATTTTTGTTTAGAGATTTTTTGCTTATTTTTGATTTTTTATTTCTCCCCTTTTATTTCTTCTTTTTAGACTTCTTTTTATTTTTCCTTATTTTTGAATCGTCTTTTTCTATGTTAATTAGGGTTCTTTTACTCCCACCTTTTTTATATCTGTTATATCTTGATTTAGCTCTTTTGTCATTCTTTGTTTTTCTTTTTGAAGCATGTGCATATTCCATTTCCTTATTAGTTTTGAATTATTTGGAATAATAAGCAATAACTTATTTTTAAAGTTTAGTAAGAAATTAAATTTTAGATATTTTTAATATAATTAGTGGGAATTCTTTTTGAATTTTAAGGGGTTGGGCATTCTATATTACAAGAAAGTTCTGTTGGTGGTAATGGTTTTTGGATATAACCTTGTAAATCTAGAATAAAATCCTCCTCGCCATTATATCCAATTACATTTCCTTGAGCATCTTTTATTTCATCATTTATTCCATCGCTTACTTGTCTAATTTTCCCCTTATTTGTAGTGCTCATTATTGTTTCTTTTTCTAAATTATCACAGGTTCCTTTAATTGTATATAATGTTTCACCCTCTTTGAATTTAATTGTTCTTATTTTGGTACAATAATCATATTGACTGTGAGTTTCACAAGCAATCATACAATTTTGAACAATTAATTGAACATTTTCATCTCCTCCAGAAATTCCAATTATTCTTTCCCAAAGATTTGACCATCCAGTAGAAAATCCGTAAATAAGAATTACTAATACTAAAATCCCGAGAATTATAAAAATAATAGTTCCAATAGTGATTTCTGAAGCTTTTTTTTCCATTTTCCTCTTTTTTATTTTTTAGTAAAGAATTTAGAGTTTAAAAACTTTTTCAAATGTTTTTGAATAAGTATATTTAATGTCAATGATTTTCTTGCCATCCTTTAACAAGCATTTTTCTGAATTTATGTTTAGTTTTAATTTTAATCTTGAAGAATTTAGTAAAATATTTTCTTCATTTATTTGGGCCTCTATTTGTTTTAATCCTGGGACAAAATAAATTCCCTCTGAATTTTTGTATTCATTTAGATTACTCAAAAATTCAATAATAAATTCTGATTTTGTATTTGAAGGTTTGAAATTAGAGCCAGAGCTTTTGAAAATTTTCTCAGTATAATAATCTAGTAAATTAGATTCAATATAAACTTTATCAAGGGTGTTAAAGATAGTTATTTTTTCTTTTGCATCTTGTTTTTGTAGATTTAAGTAGAATAATATAAGAACCATTATAGCGATACTAAATAACACCAAAAAGGTTATTGCAATTGACATAGCTTTTTTGTTATTTTTTAATTTCATATTATTTTGGGTTTTATTTCTGGTTCTAAACAAATAACCAGTCTTTTGTTTTTTAATAAAGGAAATGTAAATAATATTGCCCCACCCCAATTTGGATCGCAGGGATTTGCAGAAGGGGCAGATATACCATAATAAGCTTCAAACTCTTGGTAGGTTTCTCCATGAAAATATTGGAAGTCCTCCCTACTTTGTTCATAAATTCTAATCCACGCCTTCCCATATTCTTGGGCATTATTTTGCAGAAAATTATCTGAGAATTCTCTAAATTTTTCTAGTTTTTCTTTATTTGGGTTTTCTGGAGAATCTTTATCTATGAGATCAATTATATTTATTGTTTCATTATTAAAATTTATCCTTTTTTCTAAAAATCCAAAAAATGCTTTTTGAAATATTAAATCTGTTTTATAATCTAAAATTATTTTCTCATTCATATTAATTAATTTATCCCCTTCTCCGAGCGCAATACATCCTAAGATAAATATTACAGAAAAAACAAGGATTATAAATAAGGCGAGTATCCCCGTGAAAGTTGCACCAATGCTTGCTTTTTTATTTTTTTCGAGTTTTTTTAATTTGTTCTTTATTTTCATTTTAAAGGATTTTATATTTTTTAAAATTCAGATTTTTCTATAACTGTTAAAATCTGAATTTTTAGATTTTCTAAAGGATTCGCTTCATTTACTAAAATTAATTTTCTTTGATAGCATTTAGCAAGTGCTTTTCCTGGAAGTCCACATTGGACTTCTAAACCTTTTGTACCTTGGAGAATTTTCTTTACAATTTTTTTAGAATCCTCAGAAATTATAGTTATATTGAAATAAAAATTTCCCCCATTTTCCATTATTTTTTTGTCTAATTTTGCTTCCTCTAATACATCAAAGTTCGCTTCTAAAACGTCTTTTTTTAAATAACCATTTTCTGAGATAGAGTCAACTAATTTGTTTGTTAAAATTTTTGTTTCTAATTCTCTTAAATCAAGGGATTTTGAAAAACAAATAGAAACTCCCACAATAATGATTAATCCAATTACACCCAGAATAACCAATAACCAGGGAGATAACCACCTACTATCTGCTTGTTTTTTATTGAAAATTTTTATTTTAAAATGCATCATTTTATTTCTAAGATTATTTTTTCTTTATTATCGTCTAAGTTCCATAATATGGGGTTATCTGAGAAAAAAGTATATTCATAATAATTTGAATCAGAAGTTTTGAGTTTTATCTTCCTATTTTCATTATCTATATTTAATATAGAATTGATAGAAATTTGATGTTTCTTAGCCAAATCATAAAGTTCTGAAATGTCTAGTTCGATTAACATACCGGTTTTTGCATTATCAATTAATAATGCGATTTGCCTGGAATATTTTTCCATAATCAACCTATTTGAATTACCTGTACGATTTATAAAAATAAATAAGGCAGATACAAAAACTAAAATTATAATGATGAAAACTACTTTTTCTATTACTGGGCCCAATGCTTTTTTATTCATGTTTATTTTTATCTTTTTTATTTAGGGTGCTGTTTCAAAACTTGAACATCCCAATCCCTCCAAGGCTTCCTTATTATAAGGATAAATTGTTGGAGGAATCCAGTTATATTTTCCATTAGGATGGTCATAAATAAAGATCGCTCCAGAACCAATTTTTGCGCTTGCAATTACTGCTGTTTTTAATAAACCAAGCCCTATGCTAACTAGTGCACTACTTGTGCCTCCAGTAGGAATCGCTGCAAGTATACCAATAGTTATAGTAAAAACCCCGGCAATTTCTGCATATTTCCCCCAGGTTCCGGTATTCTTCATTTGAGCTATTATTGCATAACCATTTTCTGCTGTTCCAAATTGAATCTTCCAATCTTTAAATTCTAAATTTTCAAATTCAGGATCCTGGCTTTGCTCTTTCAAATCTTCAAAAATTGTTTTTGATACAGCCCAATCTTGGATTCCTGGATAAAGATATTCTAAATAACTTCTTCCATCTGGAATTTTTTTGTTTTGCAAATATAAATAAAGTTCTCCATAACCTAATCCTTTAAGATCCTCTTTTGCTTGTTTATCAAATGCAAATCTTGAACAAATCAATCCATAATTCTGTGTCCAAAATTTATGGGGCAGGAAATCTAATTTTCCTTCGCCCAACATTGAATTGCAATCATATAATGCATTTGCAATAGTCTCTTTTATAGTTTCTTTAGATTTTGTTGGATCGCTATTTAATTTTATTCTTGTTATTTGGTTCTCTTTAGAAGGAGTCCCAAAAGCCTCGCAATCTTCTCCAGATATTGTAAAGCAAATCTTTTCTGTTTTACATTTTAAGGGAATTGCATTACCGGCTTCTAAGGCTTTTGTAGCACTGTTAAAAGTGCTTCTGAGTACAATAGAAGTATGACAAGATTCTTTGTCAATTTTAGGATTCCAATCTACAATCAAATAAAACATTAAAAGAACGGCAAAACTAATTATTAATATTATAATTGCTAGAAGCTGTTTGGAGATCATAGCATTTTTGTTTGTTTTTCTTATTTTCATTTTACTAATTTTTTTAAATTAAGAGATTTTTTAATAATAAATAAACAGAAAATAATATAATAGCAAAAAAAATAATCCACCCTAGAATTTGCATTATGTTACTGCTGATAGCCTTTTTTCTTTCTATAAATTGTTTTATTTTCATTTTTAGTTATTTTATTCTGTATCTTTTTCTAGATTTATTGCATAGGGGATTTCATCTATTTTATATTTTTTTTTATTTCCAATCCATTTATATGTTAAATCTTTACAAATGCCTTTATTAGATTCATCACAAGTTGTTTCATCTTTATCCTTGCAAATACATACACAATAATTGTAATTTTTACAGGCTTCCGGGGTATATCCTGGAATTTCATAAAACATAATCTGCCACTTCTTTGGACCTAAAACCAAAAATTCTCTTTTTAATTCTTCTGTATTTTCCATAAAGAGTTTAAATTCAGAAATAAATGCATTTAAATTATCTTCTGCAGATTTTATATTTGTTTTAGTTTTAAATAATGTGTAAGCACTCACACCCACACTGATTAATATAACAAGACATAAAGCCGCAATAATAATATTTAGGGTGTTCCCCCCTAAAAAGGATATTGAATCTGCTTTTTTATTTTGGATTACTTTTTTTCTTTTCATTTTTTAAATTTTCTTATTTAATATCCATATTTACATTCAGAGAATAAGTTCATAATATCTACTCTTTTCTCTTTCACATCTTCAACATAATTAGGATTTCCACTATCACAATTATTTGGTGCCCAACCATTATAATATCTTAATGCAAGTTCCCAACCCCCATAATGTTTCCCACAATAATCCTGTCCTCCAGGATAATTTTGTAATTTATCCCTATAATGATCAATTAAAAGATTAATGCCATATTCAACATTTTCTTGAAAATTAATAACATCTACTTTATCATGAACATTTGTATTTATTTGCATAACCCCATAACTTTCTTCATCCCCCCAAGATTTTAAAACTCGATGTATGTTTTGTGTAGTACTGCAGTAAAGGGGATTATCTAGGTAATTTGCATTATATATACAATGTTTAAGATTGCTTTCTGTTAATGCTTGTTGTAAAATCAAACATTCAAAAGATTTTGCCCCAGTATCTTTTGAAACATTTTCATTATATTGATTAGTATTTTTTGTTTCTATTATTTCTAAAATTTTAAGCCCAATAAATTCTTGCCATTTTATAAGGTTTTCCTCTAATAAATTAAGGACATGTTTGATATTTTCTTGTGTATCAAATAAACCTTTTCCCCGAATATCATTCCATTCTTCTTCTGTTAAAAGATGATTCAGGAATAAATCATTAATAAATTCTCTATTTTTGGAATATTTTGAATCTGGGCTTCTGTTTTTTAATTCTAATATTGCAGATTCTATTGTCCATTCAGGTGTGGCATCATCTACAGAGGTTAGATAAATATCTTCTTTACATTCTTCAGGTGCAATTTTTATTCTTCTTTCATATTCTATTTGCAATTCTGGGTCATTTAATTTTTCTAGAATTCTTTTTTTCTCACTATCTAAAATGAGCCCTTCAGGTGTACATTTCTTTGTGGAATGGGATGCTGATAAATATGGGAACCCTTCTCTAAAGTAAATTCCATAATATCCTTGATATCCCCAAAGACAATATATTTCTAAAATTCTCTCTACGAAATTTTCCTCAGTTCTTGCTTCCATAATATATTCAATATGGCTCTTTTCATCTTTGTGTATTTTTTTTGTTCTTTCAAAATTATCTAAAATGTTTGGAGAAATTAACCATTCTTTTGTGGAATAATAATCCCCATTTATCATCGGGATTATTTGGGGGCGACCTAATTTTTTATTAAATCTAAATCTAAAAACATCTGGATAACTCCCCCAATATTCTAGGTAAATATCTTTATAGGGGCTTGGGCAAGTTAATGATTTTTCTTTGTATGGAGTTTGTTCTTGCATTTTTATGATTGAAGGAAGATTGTTTGTTGGGTTTGTATTATTTTTAGGATCAGGATTTCCCCAGTCTGGAAGCAAATCCTTTATTTTATCTGGAAGTTTTAGATAAACAATAGAGAACACGATAATAGCTATTACTAAGAGTATTATAATTAAATTTAATAGTTTTTTCATTCCTGAATTTTCAGCTTTTTTATTTATTTTAATTATGTTTTGCATTCTCTTTTATTTGGGAATTTTAATGAGGTTTAACTTTTAAATCTTAAAAGATTTTTCATAAAATCCATTGCAGATAACCCTTTATCTTTAAGTATAAGCACACCAATAATCAATATTGCCAGCATAATCAATGCAAGAATTAGCCAACCAAGATTTTCCAATTCAAAACTTGCTTTGTTTTTTAATCTTGATATAATGCCTAACATAATAATTCCAAAGAAAATTACTTAATAAATATTACTTAATAAATAATCTTCCAGAAAAACGACAATTTTATTTTGAAGATTTATTTATAGAAATTTTTATCTAAATTTATGGAATTTTTATTAAATCAAATTTTAATTTTTGTTTAATAGAGTCTATGAATTGTTTTTCTTGATTTTTATTAATTAATGCTCCTGCAGCTACTTTATGCCCACCAACATTTTCTCCAGAAATCTCTTCTATGACCTCTTCTAATAATTTTTTTAGATTTCTTTCTGATTTTTCTCTTCCAGAGATTCTCGCAGATATTTTAATTTTATTTTCATTTTCACTATCTTGCGCCATACCAATTAAAATAGTTCCAGAGGCATATATTGACGAGAAAGATAAAATGCTCATTAATATTCCAATTAAACCATCATTTATTTTATCTTTTGTATTTATAATAACATAATTTTTCCCAATTATTTTATCTGATTCGTCTAATTTATCAATATATTTTAATCCAGAAACTATTTTTTGTCTATATTTAAAATAAATTCTTTCTGCTTTTTTTCTCGCAGTTAGATTTTTTAAACATAACATCAATGCGATTTCTGAATAACCCATCCGCCCACAAGCATTTATTATTGCAGAGAGCTCTCTTGCATCTTCTATTTTGTTAAAAAATTTGATCAAATATAAATTCCCAAGAAACTTTGAAGTTTTTTCTTTTATAGATACTCTTAGCATTATATTTGTCATCAAGGCTTTCATTTCTTTTTCAGTTAATTCAATTAAAGATTTGTAGTGTTTTCCTATTCTTGAAATTCCTGATTCTTTTAATAATTCATAAGTTCCTTTAGAATTTCCACTAACTCCTGGAATAAAAGGTCTAGGATTATATTCTAGGGCTTTATCTAAAGGTCTTGTGGAAGGGTAAATTAAAAAGCCTTTTCTGACTATTACTTCTGCATCCTTTAAGATCTTATTTCTAATTTTGTTTATTTCTTCCCCTAATGAATCTCCGACCAAGCCAATTATTGCTAGTTTAGCTAAATCTTTATTTTCTTCAGAAATCTCTTTTGAAACAAGGTAACTTAATTCTGAAGCGCATAAGTTTTCATATTCTTTTAATAAATGTGTGTTTAAAATGTTGAGATTTTTTGCTTCAAATTTTTTATTTTTTATTTCATGATGATCTATTATAAATATTTCATTTTCTTTTTCAGATAATTCTTTTAAATATCCAGAACCCAAATCTGTTAAAATAATAAGTTTATTTTTGGGTATAAGTGCAATTTCTTTTTTGTTTAATTGCTTAACTATTTTTAAAGAAAATTGTTTAGAAAGTCTTTTTAAGGTTTCTGAAATAATTGCTGCAGAAGTAATGCCGTCAGTGTCATAATGACTAATTACATGGATTTTTTCATGTGCTATTTTTTTTATTAGTTCTTTAGAAAAAGTTTTAACTCTTAATTCCACCATTTTATTTATAAAAAAGAGAATTATTTCTTCTCTCTTTTTTTATGATAATCTTCTCTTTTTTTTAATTTTGCTTTTGTGATTATCAAAGATCTTTCTGCATTTTTATCTTGCTTGTTTTTTTTATAATGTTTAATTATTTGATCTAATTTTTCCTTAAGATTTAGTATAGTTGGTTCATCACATTTTTCTTTTTTCTCTTCTTCGATTATTTTTTTTATTTTTAGCCCAAATAATTTTACTTTTGGAATTCCATATTGATCTTTTAAAATCAAACCAATTTTTTCAATGGAATTTCCTTTATCAAACAAGTCTAAAACCATTTTCTTGACTTCTTTTTCTGAATATTTTAACCAAACTGGTTTTTCTAGAGTTTTTACAGTTTTTATTTTTGACATGGTATTATATCTAAAATTTGCTTATTTAAATTTTATGCAATTTAAACGAATTAATTTAATTTTATAATAGCCCTACCAGGATTCGAACCTGGGTCGCGAGCTCCAAAGGCTCGAATGCTTGACCACTGCACCATAGGGCTATATGACTCAGAATTTTTTTTAGTTTATAAGTTTAATCAATCTCAATTATTTTTAACGACAATTTACTTATTTCTTTTTATATCTTCCACGAGATTCAACTTTTTTTATTCTTGAAATAATTTGAATATAATCTTCTGATTTATAATTATTTAAGATAATTGAAAAGCATTTCTTAGAGATTTTGTTATGCCTTGCCTTTAATGATTGTTTTAATAAATATAGGTCTGTTGCTTTATCTTCGATTTTTCGTGAATGAAATGAAAGTCCAAAATCAATCAAATAGATTTTATTTTTAGCATAAATCATATTGTTTGTTGTAAGATCTCCATGAATAATATTTTGATTATGCATTTTTGTTAAAATTTTTCCCAGTTGTTTGCAGATTTTTTTATATCTTGATTTTTCTAGATTATCTGAAAGTTTTTCACCACTAATATATTCCATAAGAATCTCTTGTTTATTTTTATTGACTTCTAAAATTTTCGGAACATCAATAAATTTACTCAATTTGTTCATGATTTTGGCCTCTGATTTTGTTCTAGAATTCCTCAATTTTTTATCTATTTTTTCTATTCTATATGATTTTTTTATTCTTTTTTTTAGAATTTGATTATTTTTTAAATAAATTATTGCCTCAGCACCCTGTTGGATAATTTTTGAAATCATTTTATCAAAATTTAAACTTTTTCCCAAATTTTTTTGCTAATTTTTGCATCTGCTTTTGCGAAAGTCCTTGGCTAAAATCATTAGAAATCTCTTGGTTATTTAAGCTCATTTCTTTAATTAATTTATATTGTTTTAATAACTGTCTAATTTCATTAGTTTTTGATCCAGAACCTTTAGCGATTCTAGACAATCTTTCAGTTTGTTTTTCAATTATTATTGGATTTTCTATTTCTTCTTTAGTCATTGAATCAATAATATGTTCCCAATTTTTAATTTTCCCTTCTTGATTATCTAGTGTTTTTTCAGGGATTTTCATTTTATTTACTCCTGGAATCATCTCCATTATTTTAGAAAAATTTCCAAGACCCTTCATCTGTTTTAATTGTTCTTGAAGATCTCGTAAATTAAATTCCCCTTTTTTTAATCTCTCAGTTAATTTCTTTTCATGTTTTTTATTCACTGCAGATTGAACTTTTTCAAGTAAGCCGTCTAAATCTCCTAAACCCAATAATCTTGAGATAAATGCCTTTGGGTTAAATTTTTCTAAATCATTTATTTTTTCACCATTTCCTATGAAAAAAACCTGGGCCTTTGTTTCATTACAAGCAGTTAATGCTCCACCGGCTTTTGCACTTGAATCCATTCTTGTGATAATTACTCCATTAATATCACATGCTTTTTGAAATTCTAATGCTTGAGTTTTTGCAGCCTGACCAATATCTGCTTGAATTACTAAAAATCTATGTTCTGGATTTATTTTTTTATTTAAAATTTTAATTTCTTTAGTCAATTCCTTATCTAAGTTATGTCGGCCTGCACTATCAATTATTATTAGATTAAATTTTTTCAATTCTTTTTTATATTTGTTATAAATTTTTAAAGGATCTTTTTCTAGTTTATCTGTGAATACAGGTACTTTAATTTGTTCTCCTAATTGATTTAATTGTTCTGAGGCTGCTGGGCGATGAACATCCAAGCCTAAAATCGCGACTTTATACCCTCTTTTTGAATAATATGCAGCCATTTTTGCGCAAGTAGTAGTTTTACCAGCACCATATAACCCAAGCAATAAAATTTTATTTTGCTTTTTTAAATCAATGTTAATTTCATGTTTTTCTTTACCCAATAAATTTAATATTTCATCATGAAGAATTTTTGTTAAATGTTCTTTTTTCTCAATCCCCTTTATTTTTTCATTTTTTCCTTCTTCTTTTATTTTTTCTCCAATCTCTTTGACTAAATGTATATTTACATCTGATTGAATTAAGGCTCTTTGCAAATCTTTCACTAAAGTTTCTATGAGTTTTTTATCAAGAAAGATTGCCCCAGCTATTTGATCAAAGCCTTTTTTTAGTGTTTGAGCTAATTTATTTAACATATTATGATTTATTTCTAGGGTTTTTTATATCTTTATAAACCTAAATCTTCAATAAATTTATTTTTATTGAATAATTCAAGGTCTGCATATTTTTGACCTTTTCCTAAATAAAAAATAGGTTTCTTTGTAGCATAACTTATTGAAATAATTGTCCCGCCTTTTTCATCTATATCTGTTTTAGTTAAAATTGAGCCATCTATCTTAATTGCTTCATTAAATTTTTTTGCTTGTTCAATTGCATCATTTCCTGCGATAGATTCTGCCACAAAAATTTTTAGGTCTGGATTAGTTACCCGACAAATTTTTTCCATTTCTTTTAAGAGATTTGTTTTAGTATGCATCCTTCCCGCGCTGTCTATTAAAACAACATCGATTTTATTGTTTTTTGCATATTTGATTGCATCAAATCCTACTGCTGCCGGGTCGCTTTGATATTCATGCTTTATTAAAGGGACATTTAGCTTTTTAGAATGTTCTTCAAGTTGTTCTATTGCTGCAGCTCTAAAAGTATCTGCTGCCCCGATTACGACAGAAAATTTATTCTTTTTTAATAAATCTGTAATTTTTGCAATTGTTGTAGTTTTACCAGCGCCATTTATCCCGAAAAATAAAATTATGAATGGCTTATGTTCTGAGTACTTTTTTAATTTTATAGAATCTAAAATGTCGTCTGGTTCAATAAGAATTTCTTTAAAGCTTTCTTTTAGTTTATTTTTTATTTCTTTTTCTAAATCAGATTTTTTTATTTCTTTTCCAATTAATTCTTTAGATAATTTTTCTTTTATATTTTCTATGACTTCTAATGCAAAATTATTTTCTAAAAGCAATAATTCTAATTCATCAAAAATTTCATTAAATTCCTTTTCATTTATTTTATATGAAATTTTTTGTCTCAATTTTTCGAAAAAAGAAATATCTTTTTTTATCTCACCCATATCTGGTTGATATTTTTGAAGTCCAGGATTAAATTCCTTAGAGATTTCTTTTATTTTTTGTTTTTTGGCCTTTTCTATTGTTTTATCTGCTCTTTTTTGTATTTTTTCAAGCTTCCTTTTATTTAACTTTTTTTGCCTTGTTTTTTTCTGAGGTTTTTCAGATTTTTTTATCTCTTTTATTTCAATTTTCTTTTTTATTGTTTCTGCATCTTCTGAAGTTTTCTCTAGATGTTTTTTTGATTTTCTAATCCAATTTTCAATTTTATTTCTAAATATTTTAAACATATTTTTTATAATTCTTTTTAATTTATAAGCTTATTTAATTGATATATCAACTAAAGTTGATGTTTTAATTTTATCATGTTTTAATTTTATCATAATTTCAAAATTAAGAAGTTATTTCAGAAATCAATAGATAATTTTTTATAATCCTTTTGTTATTTTTCTCCATGAAAAGAATTTTAATCATTTTAGATGGGGCAGCAGGTCTTGGTTTAAAGTGTTTTAATGGGAAGACAGTTTTAGAAATTGCAAAAACTCCTAATTTAGATTTTTTTGCAAAAAATGGAAAATTGGGTTATATGTATCCCATAAATGAAAAAATAATTCCCGGTTCAGATAATGCAATAGTTTCTATTTTTGGAAATGATTCATTACTATCTAAAAGAGGAGTTTTTTCTGCAATCGGTTCTGGGATAAAACTTAAAAAAGGGAATCTTGCATTGAGAATTAATTTTGGGACAATTGATAATTTAGATTCAAAAAGAATATTAGATAGAAGGGCTGGAAGAACTCTTACAACAAAGGAAGCAAGACAATTAGCAAATAGTTTAAATAAACAAGTAAAACTTCCTTGTAAATTTAAGTTTAAATCAACAATACAGCATCGGGCAGTCCTTGTTTTAAGGGGTAATTTTTCAGATAAAATCACAGATATAGATCCAGAATATAATTCTGGAAAATTGAATAAGCAAGAGAAATTAAGTCGGTTAAATAAATTAGAATTTTCTAGGTCTTTAGATGGTCATAAAGAATCTATAAAGAGCTCTGAAATCCTTAATTCATTTGTTAAGCAAAGTTTTAAGATTTTAGATGAGCATCCAGTAAATTTAGAAAGAAAGAAAAGAGGATTATTTCCCGCAAATATCCTTTTGACAAGGGGCCCTGGCGTAGAAATACCCAAATTAAAGAAATATAAAAATTGGATGTCTATTAATGCAATGCCTTTAGAAATTGGCATTTCTAAACTTTCTGGAATGAAAATCTTTTCTTTTAAATATCCTAAATTAAATAAAATAGATGTTTATGCCAATCTTTATAATGGGTTAAAAAAAACAATTAAATTTGGAATTAGGACCTTGAAAAAAAATTATAAGAATTTTGAAGGATGTTATATACAATTTAAAGAAACAGATGTTCCAGGGCACGATAATAAACCTTTTGATAAGAAAAAAATGGTAGAAATTATTGATAAAAGATTTTTTGGATTTCTTAAAAAGTTTTTATTAAACAAGGAAATTGATTTAGCAGTTACTTGCGATCATTCAACACCTTGTAAACTAAAAAGACATAGTTCTGATCCAGTACCGGTTTTGGTTTATAATAATAATAATAAAGAAGATAAAGATGAAACAGACCATTTTTCAGAAATTCAGTCAAAAAAAGGGGTTTTAGGAAAGATTTATGGCAAAAATCTCTTGAAAAAAATAGGGTTTTGTAAATAGTGAGCGCATTATTTTTAATGCAGCATAATAAAAGTTTTAAAGGGTGTCTTTTTCTATTTGATATATAGTTTGGAGATATAAAATCTCAGATTATTTAAAAAATCAAAAATGATAACTTACAAAGAATTATATGATGCTTTAAGAAAAGAAAGATATTCTCAGCAATTACAATTAATTCCTAAAAATTTTATAAAAGAGGTTTCAATATATTTAAAAGATAAAAAAGAAATCGCGGATAAGCAAGATGATGATTTTTCCGAGACTATTTCAAAAATAAAAAAACAATTTGAGAATTCAATTTCGATTTTTAAAGAACTCATTCTTAGAAGAAAAAAGAAGATCTTGGAATTGGCATTTATTGCATCTGAAACAGGAATTAGTAAGAGAGATTATGAAAATATGCTTGCAATAGAAAAATTAGCTTTTGAAGGTATTATGAAATCATTAGAAAAAGAAGATGAAAAAATTAAAGATATTTTAAAGGGAATAGATGACGGAGAATCGCAAGAATCAAAAAATAAAATGATTGTTTTTATAAATGATACCGAGGAGTTTTTGGATTTAGAAGGAAAAAAACTCGGGCCTTTTAAAAAAGGAGATGTTGTAAATTTGTCTGAAGAAATAGCAAATATCCTAATTGTTGATGAAAAAGCAGAGGCAATTGAAGAAGAATAGTCAAAATTAATTAAATTAATAAAAGCCTCTAGCCGGAGTCGAACCGACGACCTACGGTTTACAAAACCGCCGCTCTAACCAACTGAGCTATAGAGGCATCAAATCTTCAAGATTTATTAATTTAAAAGTATTTTGATTTGTTAGAATGAATGATTTAAAGGAATAATGAAGTAAATTGTATAGAATCTAAGATTTCTTTTTCCCTAACTTTTCTTTAATCTTCTTTTTTGTGATTTTTGGTTTAATTTTTAACTTTGGTTTTTCAGGTTTTTTCCGGGATTTTTTAATTTTTCCTATTTCATCTATTTTTTTTGATTGAAGATTTTCTTTTTCTATTTCTTTTATTAGAATTTTCTCTGAATTTCCTTCAGGTTTTTTTACTTCTTTTTCTCCTACTTCTTTTTTATTTGCGTCAGCTTCTTTTATTTCTTTTTTGTCTATTTTCACTTCTTTTTCCCCTACTTCTTTCTTGTCTACTTTTGCTTCTTTTTTATCTATCTCTGCTTTTTTTTCTTTTATTTCTAGATCTTTTTTTAATTCTAAAATTCTTATTTCACAAAGAGATAAAGGATAGGTTTTTTTTAAAACTAAAGATAATGCCCTTTGAAATTTATTTGCAAGAATTTCTTTTAAAAATTCCTCATTAGTTTTTTCTATTATAGAATCTTCAATCCAATTTTTAGCTTTATTTCTCAATGTTTTTTTAACAACTCTAGATATTTTTTTTCTTGTTATTAAAAAAGGTTTTATCCTCCATATGCTTTCCTTTGTTTGTGCATCAAAAGAATCTTCAATATAACTAATCCTCTTTCTAATCATTCTTCTGATGAAATAAGGCATTAGTGTTAACTTTTTTATTCTAACTATTGGTTTTCCTTGTTTAATTTCTATTTTTAATACTGCTTCAATAGCTTTGCCTCTTAAATTTCTTGTTAGGTCTAATTTAATTGTTTTATTTTCTAAATCTTGTAAAGAATTCCCAATTAATTCAGCTTTACTATTTATGATCGGAAGATCTATTTCAATAAATTTTTTTCTCTTTGAGATAACTTTTGTTATTTTTTTTGCCATTTTTATTCAATTAATATTTTACTTACTCTCCTTGATTTTTTTGCATGCCGAGAACGGCCACATTTTTTGCATAGGTAAATAATTACTTTTCTAGTTGTGGATTTGGTTTTTCTTTTCCAAGATTTAATTGCAGGTTTACTACCATATCTTCCTTTATTTCCTTTTCCAGGCATTGCCCCCCTTTTTTTTGCTCTTATTAACGATCCTCTTTTTAAAGACCCCCTTTTATGGCCTATACTCACTAAACCTATTTTTTGTTCAGTTCTTTCATTGCATTTTGGGCAAAATCTTTTTGTTTTTTTTGGAATTTTCATTTGTTTTTTATCTTTTTGTTTTTTGTTAAATCTTTAAAATCTAATAAAAAATAAATTTCATTTAGGTTTTTAAATGTTCTTAAAATATTTTCTATTTAAGATGATATCATATAAAATTAAGATAAAATTATAAAGATGAAAACAAAACATTTATAAATCGTTACTATTAAGGAATAGTATAATTTACTGGGAACAAATAAAAAATAATTCAATCAAAAAATGATAAAAGATTATATGGGTAAAAGAATAAGAGAAATAAATGCTTTTTCTGATTTTAATCCTGATTATCCAAATATTATTAAAATAGATCAATCAGGAATTGCGTATTCAATAACTTTAGCAGAGCTTAAACGAGGTCAAGTAATCTCAGAAATTCATTGCAAAAAATCAAAATTAGAAAAAGATTCAGAATCCTTTTTTTCAGATTTTTCTAATGAATCTGGAATTGCTGAAAATAAAAAGCTTTCAGTAAAATTGGAAGATCTTCCTTGGAAGGCACGAAAAATTTTTCAATCTAAGCAAAATTTATTAGGACAAAAAAATGAATTTTTCAAAAGTTTTCAAATTGTTTACTCATATTAATGAAGATAATCCTAATTAAGAGCAATTATTTAGATAAATATATAAGCCTTTTTGCATTAATTTCTTTTAAATTATTTGGATCTGTGGTCTAGTGGTTATGACGTATCCTTGACGTGGATGAGATCCCAAGTTCAATTCTTGGCAGATCCATTTCTTATTTTATCTTATTTTCCAGAATTTTTTCTTATTTTAATTCCTAAAAAGTTTCTCCCCTATTTTTTATGCTTATTTTTCCTTCTAATAATCTTTATATATCTTATTTTATTGTTTAAAACATAAAAAATAAAATTTTTAACTTTAGAATGAAGCATATAAAAAAAAGAGGAAGTAATTCTCAAAATAATTTGTCTAAAAATAGAATAGGTTTTAAAAAAATTTTTAAAAAAGCCCAAGTAACTATTTTTATTATCCTTGCAATTTTAATTATTGGAGGGATTTCTACTTACTTTATTGTGAGGAATAATGATGTAAGTCAAAAAATTCCAGAAGAATTCAATCAGATTTATTCTTATTATCTTTCTTATATTGAAGAAGAAACTTCAAATGCTTTAATGATAATGGGTCAGCAAGGTGGTTATTTGAAATCTTTAGAATTTTCTTCAGGAAATAGTTATATGCCTTTTTCTTCGCATTTAAATTTTTTAGGAACTGGAATTCCTTATTGGTATTATGTCTCTGGAAATGGAATTTCTAAAGAACAAATCCCTTCTAAAGAAAGAATGCAGCAAGAATTAAATGAATTTTTACAAGAAAGATTATCTTTTATTGATTTTTCTGAATTTGAGGAAGAAGGGTATTTTGTTGAATTAAATGAGCCAAAAGTAGATAGTATAATAAATGATGATTTTGTTTTAATTAATATAGATCAAAATTTAAATTTTAATTTTAATGATTTAACTTGGAATAAAAGAAAACATTCTGAGAAAGTAGATTCCTTGTTTGGGAAGTTTTATAATTTTGCCAAAAAAATTTATTTAGATCAAAAGCAAACAATGTTTTTGGAAAATTATGCCCTAGATATTCTTAGACTATATGCCCCAGTAGATGGAAGTGAAATTAGTTGCAGTCCAAAAATCTGGCCTATCAGGGATATAAAAGAAAATTTGACAATTGCTTTAGAAAATAACATTCCCCAGATTAAAATTAAAGGAGATTATTATTCTTTAAAAGATAAAGAAAAAGAATACTTTGTTCAAGATATTGGGGAGGAGTCTAATATAAATATTAATTTTGTTTATCTTAGGGATTGGCCAATGAAATTAGAAGTTTGGCCGTCTGAAGATATATTTTTAAAAGCAGAACCAATTGGATTACAAAAAGGATTAGGAATTTTAGGTTTTTGTTATGTCCCTTATCATTTTGTTTATGATTTTGCTTACCCTGTTTTAATACAATTAAATTCTTATAAGGAAATTTTTCAATTCCCAATTGTTGTTTCTATCAATAAAAATAAACCAAGAGAGGCTCTTAATGTTGAAGGGTTACCTGATGTAATCCCAGAATTATGTGAGCACAATCTTGCAGATATTTCTGTTTATACTTATAATAATAATCTTGAACCAATTGAAGCAAGCATCAAATTCAAATGTTTTAGTAACATTTGCAATATTGGTGAAACACAATTAAAAGATAATGATGCAATATTAGAAGGAAAATTCCCCCAATGTGTTAACGGGTTTATTTTAGCAAATTCTGAAGGTTATGAAGAAGGAAAATATCAAATTTCTAGTTTAGATGAAGAAGAAGTCATGATTTTTTTAGATAAAAAATATAGTTTAAATCTTGAAGTACAAAAAGATAATAAGAAATTAATTAATGACATTGCAATCATACTTTTTACTAAAGAAAATAATACTAAAACAATTCTTTATCCTTCACAAAGTCAAATTGAATTAAGTAGTGGAGAATATGAAATAAAAACTTATATTTATTCAAATTCAAGTATAAATTTGAATTCTGGTTCAACACAAAAATGTATTAAAGTTTCTAAATCCGGGGTTGCTGGTTTTCTTGGTTTTACTGAGGAGAAATGTTTTGATATAGAATTTCCAGAACAAATAATTAGTCAAGTGATTTCTGGCGGCGGAACTCAGAAATATTATGTTGGGGAATCTGAATTAATTGGTTCAAGTAAATTAATTGTTAATGCTGATGATTTTAATATCCCAAAAACAATAGAACAATTACAATCTAATTATAATAATATTGAAATATCTAAATTAAATATAAAGTTTATATAAAAAATAATATATTAAAAATGGAACAAAAAATTAAAAAGTTTTTCAAAAATAATAAATTTTCAAAAAATAATAAATTTTATTATTTGAGTGTTTTTTTTAGTTTAGTTTTTTTAATAATTTTATTTTCTTTAGGAAATAGTTCTATAGTTTCTTCTGGGATAATTCCAGATAGTTTTTATAATCCTTCTTCAAATATACAATTGAATGATCCGGATTTTTCATCATATAGTGATTTACAACAATTTAATCAAGAAGATTGTGAAAATAAACAGGATTTTATTATTCAAATCGCTCCAGGGGGTTGTAGCCCAATGGTGGTTAGAAGTGATTTATTAGAAGAACAAAATGTTCCTGTTTTTTGTAAATTATCTGGGTTTAAAATAAATCCTTTAGTAGATATTTCAAAAATAAGAAGTCTTTATTTTGAGAAAGAATATCCTCCAGGCGTTTCAAGTATCTCTTATTTTCCTTCTAGAAAAGCATTAAATATCCAGAGTAATTTTGCAGATTCAATTCTTGAAGATAATCTAGGTTATTTAGTAGTTGTTTTATCAAAAAATGAAGTTGAAAGGGAAATGCCAGATTATATTGAAGGAAATATTAGTGCAGTTATTCATTATGATTCTGAAAACTCTTTGGGAATTGGAGAAAATGTTTTTTATTTATCTGAATTAGATGATTTTGGCTGGAATGAAAATTATAAAAATTATGGATTTTGGAATGGAAAAGCATATATCCGAGTTGAATCTATTGAAAAAGATTCTGCAAAGATTTCTATATATCAGGATATTGATTCAAGAAAATCTATTTTAACTTTAAAACCTGGTCAGACTTCTAGAGACTTATATTTAGATGGATTTTATTGTTCTGCAGGATTTAGTATTGAATTAGAAAATATTGATATTCCAAGAAACTCAGCACTATTACAAATTAATGATGAAAAAATTTGGGTTGGAGAAGGGGATGAAATTTTAAATGGAAAGTGTAGAATAAGAAATTTAGAGGATTATGGAATTGGTGGGAGAGTTAATATTGATTGTTCAGGCTCTAAAAATTTTGATTTAACTTTAAGTCCTATAAAAGCCGAGTTTAAAATTAATGGTGGCTCGGTTTCTGAAACTTATTCTGTAGGGGATAAAATAAACTTAAAATGGGGCTCTTTTGTTTGGGTAGGATATATTGGTAAAAATAATCTAAAAGAAAAATTTGTTGTTTTAGTAAAAGAGGATTTTTCTCAAAATGAAGATGAATTTAATGACAAAGAAGTTTATGATGTTGTGAGTAAAATAATAAATGATAATCTTGAGAAAGGGGTTATAAATTTAGAAAGTAAAATTGAAAATGGTATAAAAGCAAATTATAAGAAAAAATTAGGTTCTTCCTTATTAGATGGGATTGAAAATATTAAAATTGGGATTCTTGTGGAAGATGAAAAAGAATTTGAAAACATCCAAGTTAGTAAGATCTTAATTTCAGAAGATAAAGATTGGTCAGAAATTTCTGATGGAAATAAATTATTAGCAAAAGAATATTATGACAAAGCAATTGAAGAATATAATAATTTATTTAGTTTTTATCCTAGTGAAAAAGAAGAATTAATAGTCGGTGATGAAGAGGTTCTTGCTGCTAAAGCTTTATATGAATCTGCGAAATTGTCTAAAGATTTTGAAATGAGTGTACAAGAAGATAATTTTTATAATAAATTAATAGAAAATTATCCAGATAGTTTAAGTGCAGATGATGCTAAGAAAAATAAAGAATCTTTAGGAAAATATGATTTTTCTGATTCAGAAAAGATTGTAGAAGTAAACAATCAAAAGTATTTTATTAATTTATTAGATTTTAAAAAACCAAAACTTAGTGATTTAAGTGCAGTTTTATTAGTTAATTCTCAAGAAAAAACAATCGGACTAAATCAAATTTTAAAAATTGAAGAAACTTCAGGGAATTATCTTAAATTAGTTTCTATTGAAGAAGATGAAGTGAAAATAATTTATCATAAAGATTTAGGATCTAATAATGGTGAAGAAGAAAGGGAAATAATTTTATCTTTTAAAGAACCAAATAATCATCTCCCTGAATTAAATTTAAGGTTATTAAAGATTAATTTAAATAAACAAGTAAAAGTGAAAATTATCCCAAAAAATTATGGGACTGAAAGTACTTCTGATTTTAAATTTAAAATTGGGATTGAAAAACGAGCAATTCAATTGAGTCCTGAAAAAACTCAGGAAATGATTGAAAAAATTAATAATGATATGACTCAATGGCAAAATATTAATGATAAACTTGGGCAAGTTGTTAAGGGTCTAAAGGCAAGTTGTTTTGCTACTTCTGCAATATTAACAATTAAGAATTTATTTTCTGGAATGAGTGGAGAGGCAATGGCAAGAACTGCAGTTATGACAAATCCCGGAGGGTGGAATGATCATTGTGCAAAGCAGACAGTTGTAAGTGTTGAAGAATGTCTTTTAGAAAATAATGCTAAGATTAATGAGGATATTAAAATTTATAAAGAAGAGATTGAAAAAACAAATAAAATTTTTAAAGATTTAGAAAAAAATGCGGGTTTAAAATCTAAAGATGTTTTAGGCTTTCAAAAACAAGTTGATAGTTTAAAATTTAAAGAAGAATTAGGGAAGGAATTTAAAAAATTTTGTGAGCAAAATCCTGAGGGTATGGTGGGGCTTGCAAATAGTGAGATAGTCTCTTTTAATGGTGAGAATAGTGAGAAAGGAATTTGTGATTGGAATAGTTTGAGTATAGAAGAAATGAGAAATATTATGACATTATATAATGTTAATAAAGGGGAAACTTCTGGGATGAGTGGTGTTTCATCTAAAATGTTTGAAACAGAACTTCAGACAATTGTTTTAGGCGCAAAAAATTCTTTTGAGATTCAGGAAGCAAAGGAAAATGTAAAAAATGATATTAAAGAATCTGGATGGACTACTCTTTCTGAAACAATATTTGGTGGAGAAAGCACAGCAACCAAAGCCTATATAGAAACTGTAAAAGATGAAAAAGGGACGTTAAAAGTAGGAGATAAAGTTATCAGTGTTTTTATTGAGGATGAAGTTGAACTTTATCCATATGGGTTATCCAAACCAGATAATAGTATTCTTAATAATCAGATTATTATTAAATTAGAACAAGCAGAAAATAATAATTATTATACTGCAAATGGTTTTTATTCTCTAGATGGTGTTCAGATTGGTAATGGTGATGAAAGTTCCTTAGATGAAAGATATCTTTTGGAATACCTTTCAAAAAAGAATGCAAATAGGTTTGTTGAAGCAAGTCCAAACTTATATAAAAATTCAATATTGAATTCTGATGATTTAATTGTTAAATATTTTGAACAGCAACCATATAAAGGACTTCCAGCAGAAGTTCCTTTTGATATTGAAAATGGTTGGTATGTTCATTTATCTTATGTTTTAAGTGGGTTTGGACAACCTTATGATGATTCTGGTAGAGTAATTAATTATTATATTTGTAATGTTGGAGAAAATGGCCTCATTAATTTTAAAGAAGGTTCTGATGATATTTGTAGATATTATAATGGATATACTACTGCTGATTTAAATTTCCCAGAATCTAAAAGATTAATTAGTCAAGCTCAACAAGCAATCAAAGAAGCTGCAGAACAATATGGGGAAAAAAGAGTAAGGATTAATGGGAAGGAATTTGATGCTGGGATTTCTTTTGACGGAAATGAGGGAAGATGTACTGACTTTATGAGTCCTGCAGATTGTAATCTTTTATTTAATGTTTGTGATCCAGTAATTTGTCCTGCTTCCCGATGTGATTTAGGCGGTAAATTTAGAGTAGATAATGTTATACAATCTGGAATTCTCGGAAGTTTAGTTTTGTGTTTGCCCAATTTTCCTCAAATTAAGGTTCCAATCTGTTTGAGTGGGGTTCATGCAGGTATTGAAAATTATGTTAGTATTTTAAATTCAACTCAACAATGTTTAAATGAAAGTTTGAAAACAGGAAAAACAATCGGGATTTGTGATGAAATTAAAAGTATTTATTTATGCGAATTCTTTTGGAAACAAGCAAGTCCACTCTTAGATGTTTTAGGTTCAAGATTGTTTGAAAACATTTATAGTCAAGGTGTTAAAGGTGGTGGAGAATATCTTAGTGTAGAATCTGCTTGGCAAAATACTGAAAATGCTATAGATTATTTCAAAAATAATTATGCTGTAAATTCTATGAAAGCATTTCAAATACGTTCAACAGAGGAAATTGGCACTGAATTTTGTAAAGCGTTTATCTCTGGAAGATATCCAAATTCTGTGGATTTCTTTGATAATTTAATAGAACCAGATAGTCCTACTCAATATTCTGCTTGGTTTAGTGAAGATATATTAACAACTGCAACAGTTCCTCCAACCTCGCATTATAAAGTTTATTATCATATTTATTCTGGAAAGGATCAAGGAGTGCAGTATGTTGTTTATCTAAAGGATTTACCTGAATCAAATTATATCTATACTAGTGATGTTTATATTGTTGATAGAGGCTATGCTCCAAAAGCAAGTCAAGTAGATATAACTAAAGATTTCAAAGCTGTTTCAGGTTACAAACAATTATGTGTTAGTATTAATGGACAAGAGCAATGCGGGTTTGGAGAAATTACTACAAATTATTTTTTGAATGCACTTTCTGATAAATATGTTGCAGAACAAATTAAAACAGATATTGAAACTGAGGAAGAATGTGTTGCAGGAAGTTCTTCTTTAGGTAGTTTATTACAACCAAATTTACAATCAGGTGTTGAAGAATTAATTAATCCAGAAATTTATAATGAAGGAATAATAAGAGTTTGTGCAAGTGAGAATCCTGGGAAACAAGTAGATGAAAATAATAACTATGCTTCTATGCCTTCTACTTATGATAGATGGAAGGAAGTAGGGATTTGTGGTGATTCTTCAATAAAATGTTGGCTTGACACAAATTCTGTTAAGCAAGTAATTAAGAATACAGAAATCGAAGATCAGGCGCTTGAAGAAGTTGATTTAAGTATTTTTGAGGGTCAAGGATATTTTGAGAAAAGTAAATCTGATACAATTATTGAAGAAGCTCAGGGGATTATTAATAGCTTTAAAATCGATCAAAAAGAAGATATGGAAGATGATAATGTGAATAATATTGATAAAAGTAAAATTCAAAATAATATTAATAGCATTGAAGAAAAACTTATGGAATTAAGTAGTTTAGGCACAACAAATTTCTATAGGGCCAAGGCATTATTTTTATTAGGAAATTTATACAAAAAAGTGGCAGAAGATATTTTGAAGTTTAAGAAAGAGGCTGTGGTAATTCCCCCTAGCACCCTCCCTAATGGGGGGGAGGCCAATGCTGGAAGCGAACCCACCATTGTGAATGAACCAGTTACAGGGGAAAATACCATCCCTGAAGGAGTATATAAAATTGAATATAAAATTAGTCAGCTTGTTCAACACCCCGCTAGAAACAATGCCCCAGGATTTGTAGAACGATCAGAATCTACGTACAAATTTTATTTTGGTAAGGGGTGGATGAACTTGGATAAGAATACCTTCCAAACAGGATCTGTAGATCCAGGCAGTCTTGAAGATTTTAAAGCAGGAATCAAAGAATTTTATAATAATCTTAAAGAAAAAACCCCCCTAATTTATTTAAATATTCCTTCGACTGATCCGCTTTCAGATAATGGTAGAAGGAGGAAAATTGATATAGAAGAATTTAATTTAAAAAATATCTTGGATTTTTATAATGATTTTCTCGGCAATATTGAATATTGTAAAACAAATATTTTAGAAATTACAAAAGGAATCTTAAATTCTGATGATGGCAGTTTTGAAGCAAAAACCCCTTTATTAAAGAATGATGAAATTTATTTTGAAATAGATTCAGATTGTTATAAAGTAGAGATTTCTCATCAAATGAATCCTACTTCAAGTAAGACTTTAAATAAAAGTAGAAGCAAAATTATAAAAATCGGTAAATTAACCCCTGGGCTTTATGATTTTAAGTTTGAATGTTTAAATGAATTAGAACAGATTTTACAAAAGAAAATAATCTCTGGAATAAGGGTTGAGAATGAGAATTAATGTATTTAATAAATAATTAAAGGATGAAATTATGCGGAGAAGAGGATTCGAACCCCTGTAGGCACTAAGCCAGTAGCTCCTAAAGCTACCCCGTTTGACCGCTTCGGTATCTCCGCATAAAAAAGCTAGGATATTTTAACTTAAAAAAGTATTTATTAAGAATAATAGTCTAAGTAGCAAAACATATTTAAAATTCGCCGAATTAAAATAGATGAGAATATCAAAAAGAAGTTTTAAAATTTTAAGAGGAAGAAATTCGTTTTATTTTAAATAATCTTAAGATTTTGCTTTTTTCTTTTTAGATTCAGCTTCTTTTATTTTTAATTTGTCTTCAAGTTCTAATTTATCTAAAAGTTCTTTATATCTGTTTCTTATAGTTACTTCAGTTATTCCTGCAACATCTGCAACTTCTCTTTGAGTTTTCTTTTCATTGTTTAGAAGTGCTGCAACATAAAGTGCAGCAGCAGCAATTCCTGCAGGGCCTCTGCCACTAGTTAATTCAGAAGCTTCTGCTTGTTTTAAGATTCTTAAAGCCTCATTTTGTGTTTTTGAAGATAATTTTAAAACAGAAGCAAACCTATGAATGTAATCTTTTGGATTCGAAGGTTTTATTTTAATCCCAGATTTTCTTATTATAAATCTATAAGTTCTTCCAATCTCTTTTCTTTCAACATCTGAAGCAGCAGAGATTTCATCAAGAGTTCTAGGGATATCATAGCTCCTGCATGCAGCATATATGCAAGAGGCAATTACTGATTCCATAGATCTTCCTCTAACAAATCCTCTTTGTAAAACAAACTGATAGATTCTAGAGGCTTCATCCTTTGTAACTTCTGGGAGATTTAAAAAAGAGGCAACCCTCCTTAATTCAGTCATTGCTAGTCTTAAATTTCTTTCAATAGAAGTTGAAACTCTTTCCTGCCATTTTTTTAATCTTAAAAATTTCCTGGTTGAGCTTGCATTTAATTTATATATGTCTGAGATTTCTCCGACATTTGTTGTTAATCCTTTATCAAATCTTTGTAAAGATAATGGTGCTCCTCCACGACCTTTTTTCTCTCCATCTTCAAAAGCTCCTTGTAATTCTTGAGAAGTATCCACCATTTTTTCTTCTGTAACAGTTCCGCAATCATTGCAAAAAACTTCTCCCCGCTGTTCATCATAAATTAAGTTAGTTCCATTACATTCAGGGCATCTTTTTAAATTTTTTGCCATTTTTATGATTTATAAAAGTTTAGTAATCTTTATAAATAAAATTTAAATGCTTTATAAATCCTTGTTTTTTTTTTGGGTTTGCACATCTTGCACAACGATTTGCGATTCTGCACATTGTTGCACAATTAGATTTTTAGTGTTGGGCCATAATTTATTTTTTTCTTGTATCTTCTTTTTCACCGAAATCTAAAATGCTTTTTTCTTCTTTGATCGATTCTTTAAGAATTTGGTTTAAGATGTTGATTTTTACTCTAATCTGTTCTGTTGTATCTCTCCACCGAATTGTTACAGTGTTTTCTTCTAAACTCTTTTTATCAATAGTAATGCAGTAAGGAGTTCCAATTTCATCATTTCTTGCATATCGTCGTCCTACACTCCCAGATTTATCATAAGTAACATTGAAATCTTTCTTTAAATCTTCTACTATTTTTCTTGCAAGTTTAATATATTTTTCTTGTTTGACGATGGGAAAAATTGCGGCCTTTATTGGCGCAAGTTTTGGTGGAATTTTTAAAATTATATGACCTCTTTCTTTATCATAATTATAAGCTTTTGTTAAAATGGCAAGAAAAATTCTTTCCATCCCAAAAGTCGGTTCAATCACCCTTGGAATTTCTTTATTTTTAAATTTTTCATCATAAATCTCCATAGATTGTTTACTAAATTTTTGATGTTGTGTTAAATCATATTGTCCTCGATTTGCATTACCTGCAATTTCCTTGCTACCAAAAACAAAATCATAATCAATATCAAAAGTTGCAGTAGAATAATGACTTAATTCTTGAGAAGTATGTTCTCTTATTTTAATTTCATTTAAACCTATTTTTCTAAGCCATAAAATTTGTTCAGCTAACCAATAGGCTTGCCATTCTCCTAGTTTTTTTTGTTTTAATAATTCCTCAATACTTATAATTTTTAATTGAAAATTATTATTATTATTATTATTTTCTTTGGTATTTTTATTTTGTTTTTGAGATTCTTTATCTAATAATTTTATTTTAATTTTTTTATGAATACCTTTTAATAAATCGCATTTATTTTCTTTTATATTAATAAAGAATTCTAATTCAGCAATATGAAATTCCCTAGACCTAAATAAAAAATTTTTTGGTGCAATTTCATTTCTGAAGCATTTTCCAATTTGTGCAATTCCAAAAGGTAATTGTTTTCTTGAGGTTTGTTGGATTATTTTAAAATCTGTAAACATTCCTTGAGCGGTTTCTCCCCTTAAATAAGCAATAGAAGGATTAATCACTCCGATTTCTGTTTTAAACATTAGATTGAATTTTCCTTGAATTTCACATTCTCCCCCGCATTCACATTTTATTTTTTTAGATTCTTTTTCATCGATTTTCTTTGTTTTGCCACAAGATTTACATTTAGCGAAAATATCATTGAAATTTGTAATATGCCCGGAAGCCTCCCAGGTTTTAGGATGACTAATAATGCTTGTTTCTATTCCCACAATATCCTCTCGATTTTTTATGAAAAAATTCCACCAGTCTTCTTTTAAATTATTAAATAATTCAATTCCTAAAGGTCCGAAATCCCAAAAACCAGAGAGTCCACCATATAAATCTGAACTTTTGAAAATAAATCCTTTTTTTTTACAAAAACTAGTAAGTTCTTCAAGATTAATTTCCCCCCCTTTATTTTCTTTATCTTGTTTTTCAAAATTGTTTGAAATGTTTTTAGTTAGTTCTTCAGAATTTTCACTTATTTTGTTTTGTTTCATTTTATTTTTTATTTCTTGTGCTTTTTTTTCTGCAAGTTCTTTATCTTTTCCTAAATAAGCAATATTTTTACTAATGACTTTTTTTCCTTTTCTTATGCTTTTATTCAAATAATAATAAGCATTATTATTTATTATTTTTTTAACAATATACATTTTAAATGAAGAGATTTATTTTTTGTTTATGTTTAAATATTTTGTTTAATCACTATTTTGTTTAATCACTATTTTGTTTAATCACTATTTTGTTTAATCACTATTTTGTTTAATCACTATTTTATTTGAGAGTTAGTTAAAGATATAAGTTAGTAACTACAAAATCCTATTTAAAAGTTATTAAAAAATACTTTTCTTTTAAATTCCAAGAAATTTTAAAAAGCACGGACTGGGAATCGAACCCAGGAAAACAGGATCTGCAATCCCGCGCAGTACCATTGTGCCATCCGTGCCTATTTTAATCTAAAATGCCCCTGACAGGGCTCGAACCTGCGACCCCCTGCTTAGAAGGCAGGTGCTCTAATCCAACTGAGCTACAGAGGCTTGTTTTAGATAAAAATAAGATTATTTAAGATTATTTAAAATTATTCAAAATGGGGTTTATTGGTTTTTTAAATTTTTTTGTTTTTTAATAGTAAAAAGGATTATAATCAAAAAAATTAGGAATATAAGAAAATAAAAAATAAGATTATTTTTTTTATTTAAAAGATTTTTACTTATTTCTGTGTCTTTTAAAGAATTATTTATAAAAAAATTTCTTTTTAAGATAACTTCCTCATTAGGAAGAAAAATAAATAAAATTGAACAGTTTCCTTCTAAATCTGTTATTAAATCTGTTTCTAAATCACGATAGATTATTCTATCTTGATTTATATTGAAGGTATCAATCAAACTTTTTATTTCTGTTTGATTTTCATCAAGAATTGAAATTTTAATATTTATCTCTTCCCCAATTAAATTTTGATTGTCAAAAAAATATTTTAGATTTAGTTTGTTTTTATCAATGGTTAAATTATAAAAATTTATTATGGGCGGTTTTTTATTAAAAGTAAAGTTAGTTTCATTTGAAGAAAAATTTTCAAAGAAGTTAAATTCATAAGCATAACAAATAGTAAGGAGATTAAAATTAATTAATATTATAATCAAAAGTATATTGAATAGATTTTTTAGAAACCAGTGAAATTGTTTTTTCCTGTTTTTCAATTGTTTTTGATTTTTCATATTTTTTAATTGTTTTAATGTTTTTTAAATTTTTATTAACCAAATCACTTAGATAATGTCTTAAAATAATTTATGAGAATATATTTAAAGAAAGATTTCTTATTAAAATCATGAAAATAAATATTACTTTTTTGGGCACTGGGCAAGCTATCCCAAGCATTACAAGAAATCATACAGCCATTTTATTAAATTATAAAGATGAAAATATTCTAATTGATTGTGGAGAAGGAACTCAAAGACAATTAAGGATAGCAAGAATAAATCCTTGTAAGATAACAAGAATCTTAATAACCCATTGGCATGGGGATCATATTTTAGGTTTACCAGGCCTATTTCAAACTTTAGCATTAAATAATTATAAGAATACATTAAAAATTTACGGGCCAAAAGGGACCAAAAAATTTATTAAAGAGATTTTTAAAGTTTTTTTTCTTGTTAAAAAATTAAAAATAAAAGTTGAAGAAGTCTCTGGGGTATTTTTAGAAAATAAGGATTTTATACTTAGCACAAGGAAATTGAGTCATAAAAATACTCCTTGCAATGGTTATGAATTTAAAGAAAGAGATAAATTAAGAATTAATAAGAAAAAATTATTAAAGTTAAAATTAAAATCTAAAAATAAAAAAGAATTATCAAGATTAATTCAAGGAAAAGACATTAAAATTGGTAATAAGAATATTAAATCAAAAGATTTAACATATCTCCAAAAAGGTAAAAAAATTAGTTTTATATTTGACACAAAAGTTTGTGAAAATGCTAAAAAACTTGCAAAAGAATCTGATTTAGCAATAATTGAATCAACATATTTGAATAGTGAAAGATTATTGGCAGGAAAATATGGGCATATGACTGCCCAGCAAGCAGCCAAAATCGCAAATTTAAGTAAAGTCAAGGAATTAATCCTAACACATATTTCTCAGAGATATGAATATAAAGAAAAGCTTTTTATAGAGGAAGCTAAAAAATTATTTAAAAAAACCACAATCGCTAAAGATTTAATGAAGATTACTCTTTAAGTAAAAATTTTTCTTTCAGTAAAATTTATTTTAATAAATTTAAGATTAGCAAACAAGATATTAAAAAATAAATTTAATAGTAAATGTCTTAAAATTTAATTTCTTAGTCCCCTTCTTGAATTATGCCTGCTGGAGAAATAAAACTAATAACATCGCCCCTTAAAAATGTTAAACCCATACTTCTTAAATTTCCTTTTTCTAGAATTTCTTTAGCATTATCTAAGACAATATTAATGTGTATGTCAAATGCCAAGAGAATTCCAGTCATTTGAACATTGTTTTTTAATTTAATTAATACTTCTTTTCCTTTTGCATTGTTTAACAAATCCAGTGGTCTTTCAATTCCATTAACCATACAAAAGACTTTATTTATTAGGTTTTTAAATCTTTTTATAGTAAAAATATACTCTAGAAAGTAGAAAGTAAACAAAAAATATAGTCTTAATTTTAAGATTTTTCAAAATAGTTTTCAAATTCTTAAAAAAATTTTTAAAATTTTTTAATTCAAGGAAAGGTTTAAATATGATTTTTTCTGCACTTGTTTATGAAATATGGAAGGAAAATAACTGGTGGAAAATATAGAAAATTTAGAAAAAAGAGAAAGGATGCTTTGCCAGGAATTGAAAGAAAAGTTAAATTGAAAGAAACTAAACAAAAAAAGATTAAAGTTCGGGGCGGTAATAAAAAGGCTGTGCTTTTATCTGCTAATTATGTTAATGTGATTAATTTAAAAACAAAAAAATCAAAAAAGGTTATTATTAAAAATGTTCTTGAAACGCCTTCAAATCGTTTTTTTGCAAGACAGAATATTTTGAATAAAGGCGCAATTATAGATACTGAAATTGGAAAAGCAAGAATTACTAATCGGCCTTCTCAGGAAGGAATGGTTCAAGCAGTATTAATTGAAGAATAAGAAATCTATAAAAATCTATAAAAACTTATAGAAATCTATAAAAATTTAGTTAGTGGCATTAATTCTAGAAAATTATCCCAAAATTTAAAAAGATTAATAAGTTATTTGATTTATGGATGAATGTATTTTTTGTAAGATTATTAAGGGGGAAATTTCATCAAAGAAAATTTATGAAAGTGATAATTTTCTCTGTATTTGGGATTTAAATCAAATTGCTGCAGGGCATGTTCTGATTATTTCTAAAAAGCATTTTCAAAATATTTTAGAGATTCCAGATATTTTATCTGAAGATTTATTAAGAACAATTAAAAAAACTTTTTTATTATTAGTAAAGCAAAAAAAAGCAAAAGGTTTTAATGTGGTTATAAATAATTATAAAATTGCTGGGCAATTAATCCCCCATTTTCATGCGCATATTATATTAAGAAAAGAACAAGGGGATTTTAAAGAAATTATTTAATTCTACTGAAAATCATTCAATTTCATTGATCTCTCTTAAATTTGAATGAAAATAATTTTGATAAATGGCTGCACTGAGAATTGAACTCAGGACCTCTGCCTCATGAGAGCAGCACTCTACCAACTGAGCTATACAGCCATAAAAGAGAACTAAAATAGATTTAAAAAGATTATTGAATTAATTTTTTAATGGGATTGAGTAATCTAAGTTCAAATATTAGTTCTATCCTTAGTAATAATGTAGTGAATGTTTTATCTCCAGAATTAACTTCTAAAATTAATAATTTTATTTCTATTTCAAAAATAGTGATTTTTTGCATTATCGGATATATTCTTTTTATAATTATTATTAAGAATTTTCTAACCTGGAAAAAAAATAAGCGAATAAAAATTATTTACTTTAAAATAAAAGAAATTAATAAAAAATTAGATTTACTATTGAAAAAATCAAATTTTAAAAAGATTCCTGATTTAGAGAAAAAAGATAATAAACTTCCAGAATCTTTAAAAAAGATTAAAAAAACTAAAAAACTAAAAAAGATGAAAAATAAGAATCCAAAAAAATAAAAGAATTGAAAATTATGTTTTTTATTTTTTTAATAGGATTTTTATTGTAGATACAAAAATTCTCTTTCCTAATTTGTTTTCAAATTGTTCACTTGAAATTTTAATGTCTTTAACTTGGATATGTTCTTCTTTTAAAAAAGTTCTTCTTGCAACCTCTGTAGCATCTATTGCTTTAGAAATAAATTTCCCTCTTGCAGACACAATAACGTCTTTTTGGCCTTTACTTTGAAATTGCATAACAATTGCAGTAACATAGTTCATAAATGGTTTTATCCCCACATAAATCTTATTATCTTCTCCTTCTTTTACTGCTTTTGTTTCTGTTTTTTCTTCTTTTGTTTCTGTTATCTCTGTTTTTTCTTCTGTCATTTTTGTATTTACTAAATCTACTTAATTTACTTAATTTGCTTGATTATCTTGGGATTCTCTTTTTTTAAGCCTTGAAATATATCCTGCAATCTGATTTCTGATCTTTTTGCTAGGCATAGAATTTTTTAAAATTTTTTTATTTAGCTCAAAATCTTCCCCAAATTTATTTTCTTCTTTTAATAGATTTATCCCGGTTCTTTTAACAAGTTTTGATTTAATACGTCCCATACAATCTTTTTTCTTCTTTTATTTAAAAACTTTTGCATATATTAAAACATATGAAAGATAGCATTTATTTAATTTATTAAAAATTTTTTGTTTAATTCGCTTTTTAAAATTTATCTTCATAAAAAATTTGAGAAATAAATTTAAAATTTTCAATCATAATCAAAGAATTGGGGGGTCATTTTATCTTTAATACCTTTAATATGGAATTGTATTTTATCAAATATTCTTCTGCTTTTTTACTAAATTTCTCTGAATAAATCATTAATGCTGGAAGTGGAATTGATTGGGCATTAGACAATAATTTTTTTAGATCTGTTTCAGAAATTATTTTCTTATTTTTTGCTTGAGTCAGGAAATTAATTCTTCCTAATTCAGATTTTATTTGAATTAAGCAATTATATTCTTTTTCCTTATAATTTCTTTCCTCAATTATTTTAAATTCTTTTTCTTTAATAAAATTAATTATTTTTTCAACAAATTCTGATTTTTGTTTTTTTGGTTTAATTTTTAATTTTGTAGCTAATGGATTATGGAATTCTGAGACTTTTGTTCTAGTTTTTTCTTGAAATTTTTTTAGAGTTTGCTTTTCTTCAGAATGCAATTTAATCCCTTTAGAATCTAGATGTTTTTTATTAAATTCAGAAAGAACTAAAATTTGCTCTTTAATTTTTTTCTTAATTTGTTTTGAAGGAACTAATATTTTATTGATTTCTGATTCGGAAGTTAAAAAATATCTCCAATATATTTCATTATCTTTTTTAAAACCAATTGAAAAATCTTTGATTGAACGAAGTGCAACTCTTGTTGCAGGTTCTTGCTCAGAATCTTTCAAAATTTTATTTTTCTTTAATAAAAGAAATATTTCTGCTTCTTTTGGATGAAGATATTGATAAAATTTTTCTAATTGTTCTTCTTGTCCACTTAAAAAATATAATGGGGACCCACCGACTTTTAGATTGCTCACTTTTATTCTTTTTTCATTTGTTAATTCCGACAAAAAAGCCGATGTAAAAAGAGAATTCATCTCAATTTCTTTTGAAATTTTCATAGGTAAACTTGGGCCCCTTTCTCTTAAGACCTGAATTATTTTTTCATGAGTTTTATTTTGATAGACCATAGAAAATATATTAGGTAATCTGTTATATTTAATAGAAATAAAAGAATTAAACAAGTTAATAAAACTAATTATATTGAATTAACCCCTTAAAACAATAAAAAGGATATATAAGATATACAAAACAATAAAATAAATGCCATGCCTTTTTTCTAATTGTTGTTTTTTACCTGTAAACATAAATAATAGTAATAATAGGGTAGTTATTAATAAAATCGCGAGATCTAAGTTGATAAATCTTGGGATTTTAATTGGGGCAATTAATGAAGTGATTCCAAAAACCCAAAGAATGTTAAAAATATTCGAACCGACAATATTCCCGATTGCTAAATCTACTTCTTTTTTTAATGCTGCAGTAATTGAAGTTACTAGTTCTGGTAATGAGGTCCCAAGTGCAATAATTGTTGCAGAAATCAAAAATTCGCTGAGCCCGAATTGTTGAGCAATAAAGACTGCACCATTGACAGTCCATATTCCCCCAAAGTATAATGCAATTAATCCTAAGAAAATTAAAAGACTTATTTTTTTATTTGATAATTTTTCAGTATTGATTTTTTCTTTTTTCTTTTTCTTCTTAGATTTTTTAATTTGAGTTAATTCACTTGCATAATAAAGAAATATCCCAAAAAAGAAAAGCAAAATTAAACCATCTGTCCAATTTAATAAAAAAATTCTTGTTCCGTTAAAAAATTTATTTGAAAGTGTAAATAAAACTAATACTGAAAGGAGTGCAAAAGGAATTTCTTTCCAAACTGTTGAGTGGCGCGCGCGAACATTGCAAATAAATGCAGTTATTCCTAAAATTAATAATATGTTTGAGATATTTGAGCCAATAATATTCCCGAAAGCCACTTCTCCAGAACCCTTAATTGCTGCTAAAAGATTAACAATAAGTTCTGGCATTGAAGTTCCAAATGCAACTACTGTTAGGCCAATTACTAGTGTAGAGACCCCTAATTTTTTAGCTAATGATGATGACCCCTTTACTAACCAATTAGCCCCCTTTATTAAAAGAATTATCCCTAAAAAGAATAATATTATCTTAATTATCATATTTTTTATAGTTTAATCCAGTTTACTTCATAATAAGTAATTTCTTCTTGAGAGTCAATCAATGCAATTAAGAGTTTTTTAGCTGTTGAATGCGCAACCCGATTCTTTGCTACAAATTCATTCCAATTTGCTTTTTGTCTTGGAGTTCTAATAAAAGTTAGATAGGTTGCATGAGTTTTATTTTTTTCATAAACCCTAAATTCTGCGCCAAATTTTAATCCAGTTTTTGGGATGTATGATTTTTTTCTTAAATCTTTATAAACAAGATAGTTGGTTTGAAATTCTTTATCTTTTTTTGAAAGAATTTTTAATAATTTTTTTTGAGTTATTTTCTTGTCTTTAAAATAAGGAAGAGCTTTTTTTGTTTCAATTAAATAAAAAAGCTCATAATTAGAATAAATAACTTTGTTTTGTTTAAATTCTCCTAACCACCTGATTTTAGCAAGGGTTATTGCTTTTTGAGAATTTGAAAAGAATATATTTGCGTTTAAATAAATCGGAAAGGTCTTTGTTTTCTTGTTTTTTTTATTTTTTTTTATTTTCATTATTTAGCTCAAAATTATTAGATATTATATAAATCATTGAAAAAGGTTTTTATATTTTTAGATATATCCTTAAAATCTCAATCTAAATATATATTAAGATATACACTTAAAATATCAATTTAAAGATATATTAAGAGTTATCCTTAAAATATTGATTAAGATAGGTTTTTAGTTGGGTGTCAATTTGATTCAAATAATTTTTAGAAAATCCAAGATTTTAAAAATAAAGAAAATTTAAAGAACACATGGAAGAAGTAAATCTTAGAAAAATTGAGAAAAAGTGGCAGAAAAATTGGGAAGAATTTAAGATATTTGAAGTTAAAAAAAATTTGAAAAAGAGAAAATATTATATTTTGGAAATGTTTCCTTATCCTTCTGGGGAAGGTTTGCATGTAGGTCATGCTTTAAATTATATTATTGGGGATGTTTATTCAAGATTTAAAATCATGAATGGATTTAATGTTCTGCATCCAATGGGTTATGATTCTTTAGGATTGCCTGCAGAAAACGCATCAATTAAAGAAGGTGTCCCACCAGAAGATTACACAAAAAAATCCATTAAAAATTTTATTAAGCAGCAAAAAAGTATTGGATTAACTTATGATTGGTCAAGAATGATTAATACTAGTGATTCAGATTATTATAAATGGGACCAATGGATTTTTTTAAAATTATTTGAGAAAGGTTTAGCGTATAAAAAAGAAAGTCCAGTGAATTGGTGCCCGAAATGTAATACTGTTCTTGCAAATGAACAAGTTCATAATGGAAAATGTTGGAGACATGAAGAAACAAATATTGAAATCAAACATTTAAATCAATGGTATTTTAAAATTACAGATTATGCTAATGAATTAAACGATTTTTCTGGATTAAAGAAGTGGCCAGAAAATATTAAGAAACTTCAAAAAAATTGGATTGGAAAAAGTTTTGGGACTGAAATTAATTTTGAAATTAATGGAATGAAATGGCCAATCTTCACGACTAGGCCCGATACTATTTATGGAGTTACATTTATGGTAATCTCTGCTCAGCACCATAAACTTTTTGATTTAGTTACTAAAGATAAAAAGAAAGAAGTTGAAAAATTTGTTAAAAAATTAAACTCTGTTTCAGAAGAAGATATCAATCAATTAGAAAAAGAAGGAGTTTTTACAGGGGCTTATGCAATTAATCCAATTAATAAAGAAAAAATTCCAGTTTATGCTGGAAATTTTGTTTTAGCAGATTATGGTTGTGGAATGGTAATGGCAGTTCCTGCGCATGATCAAAGGGATTTTGAGTTTGCTAAGAAATATAATATTTTTATAAGGCCGGTTATTCAAGGAAGGAATATCCAAGAGCAAGCCTATGTTGAAGAAGGAGATTTAATTAATTCAGACAAATTTAATGGATTAAATAATGAAAAAGCAAAAGTAAAAATCACTGATTTTTTAGAAAAGAGAAAACTAGGGAAGAAAGCAATAAATTTTAAATTAAGGGATTGGTTGATTTCAAGACAAAGATATTGGGGTGCGCCCATCCCGATTATTAATTGTGAGAAGTGTGGTGCAGTTCCTATTTCTGAAAAAGATTTACCTATTAAGCTTCCAAAAAATGTTAAATTTGGAAAAGGAAATCCTCTAGAGACGGCAAAAGAATGGATTAATGTCAAATGTCCTAAATGTGGAAAACCTGCTAGAAGAGAAACAGATACTATGGATACTTTTGTTAATAGTAGTTGGTATTATCTTAGATATTGTGATAGCAAAAACAAAAACCAAATTTTTAATAAAGAAAAAATTAATTATTGGGGGCCAATTGATTTTTATATTGGAGGAAAAGAACATGCTTGTATGCATTTAATTTATATTAGATTTTATACAAAATTCCTAAGGGATCTTGGTTTGCTAAATTTTGATGAACCTGCAATTAGATTATTTAATCAAGGCATGGTTTATGGAAAAAAAGGAAATAAAATGAGCAAATCTCAAGGAAATATTGTGGACCCTTTAAAAATTATTGAGAGATTTAGTGCAGATGCTTTAAGAATTTTTGAAGTATCAGTTGCAAGTCCTGAGAGTAATTTTAATTGGGAAGATAAGGGCGTAAAAAATATCCAGAAATTTTTGAATAGAATTTGGGTTTTTTTTAATAATGTAAAAATAGGAAATTCTTCAGAGATGATTGAAAGTAAAATGAATAAGACAATTTTAGAAGTCACAGAAAATATTGAAAATTTAAAGTATAATTTAGCGATTATTAAACTAAGGAAATTATTTAAAAAATTAAATGACGAAAAAAAGATTTCAAAAGAGGTGTTAGAAATTTTTTTAAAATTATTATGTCCTTTTTGTCCACATATTTCCGAAGAATTATGGGAAAGATTAGGTAATAAAAAATTTCTTAGTTTAGCAAAATGGCCAGAATCTAACAAGAATAAGATCAATAAGACTTTTGAGAATCAAGAAGAGATTATAGAAAAAATAATTAATGATATAAATCATATTAAGAATTTAGCAAAGATAAATAATCCAAAAACAAATATTTATACAATTCCATCTGAATTAGATTTATTTATTCAGAATAAAAATTTAATATCTAAGAATACCAATTCTGTTATTGTTAATGTTTATTCTACCAACGACAAAAAAATTTCTAAATATGATCCAGAAAACAAATCTAAAAAAGCTAAACCTGGAAAACCAGGGATTTATATTAAATCATGAAAGGGTAAGTGGCAAAATTTAATTTTTTGATTTATTCTAAAATTGCTTTAATTCTTCTTATGCCTGCACTTGATGATTTTTCTTTGATTATTTTAAATTTTCCTAAGTCTTTTGTATTTTTTACATGCGGGCCCGCACAAATTTCTTTTGAGAAATTACCAATAGAATAAACAAAAACTTTTTCATTATATTTAGATTCAAAAGAGCCCATTGCCTTTTCTTCTTTTGCTTTTTTTAAAGTCATTTCTTGCTTTTTAATTGAAAGTTTTTCTTGAATTTTTTTATTAATCAAATCTTCTGTTTTTTGTATTTCTTCTTCAGTTAATTTTCTTGGAAAATTAAAATCAAATCTTAATCTCTCTGAAGTGATATTAGATCCTTTCTGCGTTAAATCTGGTTTTTTTAAAGTGTGTCTTAATGCTTGAACTAAGAGGTGCGCTGCAGTATGGAGTTTTGTCGTGGCTTTTGAATTATCTGCTAAGCCTGATTTGAATTTTCCTACCGACGCTGTTCGTGAGAGTTCTTGGTGTTTTGATAATTCTTTTTGGAATTCTTTTTCATCAACATCACTTCCCCATTTTGAAATAATTTCTTTTATTACTTCGATTGGTATTCCATAACTTTGGTAAAGTAAGAAAGCATTTTTCCCTGAAAGGGCAATATTCTTCTTAGCCATTTTTTCAGCTATTTTTAATCCTCTTTCTAGTGTTTTATCAAATTTTTTTTCTTCTTCTTCTAATTCTTCTAAAATTTGTTTTTTGTTTTTTTGCAGATGTTTGTAATCTTTATAAATTTCAAAAACCGGTTCTGCAATTTTATCTGTGAAATTTTTTAAATTTAGATTCCTTCCCTGAACTATTGTTCTTCTGATTAGTCTTCTTAAAATATATCCTTGTTCAGTATTGCTTGGCACAACTCCATCTGCAATTAAAAAAACAGAGGCTTTAATATGATCTGCAATAATTCTCATTGATTTTTTAATTTTTTCATTTCCTTCATATTTTTCTTTTGAGAGTTCTTCGATTTTTTTAATTATGGGTTTCCAGATATTGGTTAGATAATTGTCTTCTAAACCATTTAAAATAGTGATTGTTCTTTCAACTCCCATTCCAGTGTCAATGTTTTTTTGTTTTGCTTCCTTGTATTCCCCCCCCTTGGTTTTTTCATATTGCATAAAAACATTATTCCAAATTTCAATCCAATTTTCATTGTTTGGATCAAATTTTTTAGGAACTGGAAGTTTTTTTGATTTCCAATAAAATATCTCTGTATCTGGTCCACAAGGCCCGGTTTTTCCAGCAGGTCCCCACCAATTATTAGTTATATTAATTATTCTTTCTTCAGGAATTTTTAAATTTTCCCAGATTTTTTTAGCTTCGTTATCTTTTAGAATATTTTTATCTCCTGCAAATATACTTATCGCTAATTTCTCTTTTGGAATCTTCAAAATTTTTGTTAAAAACTTAAATGAGTATTCAATTGCATCTTTTTTCCAGTAATCTCCTAAACTCCAATTTCCAAGCATCTCAAAAAAAGTATGATGTTCACTATCCCCCACCAGGGTAATATCTTTTGTTCTAATACATCGTTGTAAGTTACAAAGTTTTTTCCCTTGACTATGTGGTTGCCCTAACAAATAGGGTATAAGGGGGTGCATTCCTGCAGTGGTGAATAGAACTGTGGGGTCATTTTCTGGGACTAATGAAAAATTTTGGATTTTTTTATGATTCTTTTCGACAAAGAAATCAAGAAAATTTTTTATTAATTTTTCCCGAGTATATTTCATTAATAAAAGTAGTATTTGACCTATTTAAATTTTTTTTAAAAGAGATTTTTTTAATTAAAATGCACGACTTTAATAGAAATTATTTCAATTTTTTCAATTTTTCTTTAATTTCTTCAAGTTGTTGCTCTATATTTCCCCTTCTGGAATCTTTTTTTATGGTAGTTTCTTCTTTTGATTTCTGTATTATTGGATTTTTCTTTGATTTTGTTTTGGGTAAAGAAGATAAAATTAGATTTAATTTTGTTCCCAAGAATTTAAGTTCTGTTTTTAGTTTATTTTTTATTGCAAATTCATTCATTCGAACTAATTTGTATTCCCGTATTTTTTTTATGATGTTCAATAATTTTAATTCTGAAGAAAGTAATTGTTTTTTAGTTATTATTGCTTTTTCATAATCTAATTTAAGATGTTTTGCTTCCATTTTAGAATTAATTCAATTTATTAAAAACATCCTTATCAATAAAGTCTAGTTTTGTTTTTATAATATAAATTTCTTTTTCCCATTCTTCTAGTTCTGTTTCTTCTTTCTTTTTTGTTTCTTTTATTTTTTTCAATAAATCGTCAATTTTTCTAATTTTATTTTTTGCTTCTTTTAAAGTTTCATTTGTTGTTTCGAATTTATCCAATCTAATATAAATTGGTTCTGGTTTTTTTACTTCTGTTTTTGTAAATTCAGTTACTTGAGAATTAGATAAATCCAAATTAGAATTCTTTGATAAATCCTCTTTTATTTGAGATTGATTAGGCATAAAGTTTGATTTTTGCATATCTTCTGTTTTATTAATAACTGATTTTATTTTATTCTGTTCATTGAGTTTTGGTGCTGGGAGAATTATCCCATTTCTAGATGAATCAAAGGACATACCACCAATTCCAGGTTTCTGATAATTAATCAAAGAAGTTTCTTTAAGTTCTGGCAAGTCAGGTAATGTTGGAATTCTTGGTAAATTAGAATGTTCAAAGTTTTTTTCCGAAATTTTTTCTTTAGGTCTTTTTTTGCTGAATAATCCCATATTTTACTAATTCTGAATACAATATATATAGTTTTGGTTAAATTTTTAAGTGACGACAATTTAATAAAGTTAATAGAAAGTTATTAAAAGTTAATTTCCAATTAAAATCTAAATTAAAGATGAAAATTAAAGATGAAAATTAAATTCCTTAAATTAATTGTTGAAAGTTTAATAAATAAATCGTCCATAACCATTATAGATCTTTTAGTTGGGAAAAAAGATGTCAATGAATTTTTAATAGCAAAAAAATTGGGATTGACAATAAATCAAACTAGGAATATTTTATATCGATTATCAGATTATCGATTAGTTTCTTTTATTAGAAAAAAAGATAAAAGAAAAGGTTGGTATATTTATTTTTGGACTTTAGATGTTCATCAATCTTTAAGTTTGTTAGAATCTAAATTAAAAGTAGAATTAGAACAATTAAAAAATCAATTAAAAAATAAAAAAGAAAAAAGATATTATTTTTGTAATTCTTGCTCTATTGAAGTTACAGAAGAAACTGCTTTATTGAATAATTTTACTTGTCCAGAATGCGAAGGAGTTTATGATTTATTAAATAATAAAAAAGATATAATTTCTCTAGAAAAAAAAATAATAAAAGTTAAAAAAGAAATAGAATTAGTTACTTTTGAAAAAAATAAAGAATCAAAGAGATTAGTCAATAAGAAAAATCGGAGGATTGAAAAAGATCAATTGGAAAAGATTAAAAATAAAAAAGCTAAAAGAGACGCAAAAAAAAAGGAGATTAAAAAAATTTCTGTTAAGAAGAAAGAACCCAAAATTTCTAAAGTAAGAAAATCTAAAAAATCCAAAAAAATTCAAAAATCTCAAAAACTTAAGAAACCCAAAGAAATTCAAAGATCTAAAAAAATTCAAAAACTTAAGAAACTCCAAAAATTTAAAAAAACCCCAAAAAAATCTAATTTTAAGAAAATCAAAAAACCCAAAAAAAATTTAAAGAAGAAATCAATAAATAAAAATAAAAAAAAGAAATCTAAAATCTTAAAAAGATCTTCAAAATTCAAAAGAAAAAATTTAAGATAGAGAAATAATAATCAAAATTTTGATTTATTTATGCTTTCCAGATATTTATTTGAAACCGATATTTCATTAAAAAATAATAATTAAGAATTTACTAAATTATGAAAAAAACATTAAGAACTTATACTAAAAGAAGATTAAAAAGGAATTTTTCTGGCAAAATTTTTAATAATTTTTTCAAAAGATTCAGCATATCTAATTTAATAATATTCGTCAATCTCCTTGTTTTTATTAGTGTAATTTTTTTATCTTTGATTTTTGGCCAAGAAAAAATTTTTTCAGTTTTAGCATTAAGACCTTCTGCTATTTTTTCTGGAGATCTCTGGTTATTATTAACTAGTTTATTTCTTCATGCAAATCTTATGCATTTAATTTGTAATATGATTTCTTTATTTTTTATTGGAAATTTTGTAGAGAAAGTTATTGGTAGAAAAAGATTTTTGTATTTTTATTTAATTTCGGGATTATTCGCAGGATTTTTTTATTCTGTTCTTTCTTTTTTCTTTACTAAAATGCCTCTTGGAGAAAAACTTTTCTCAAATCCTTTAATCTTTGCAATGGGTGCAAGTGGAGCGATTTTTGCATTGTTAGGCTTGCTTGCAATTTTAACTCCTAAGAATAAAGTTTATTTAATTTGTGGCCCTTTAATAGCCATAATTTTAGAATCAATTCTTTTAGGAGTATTTCCTGAAGTTTCTTTTATTAAAACCTTAAGTTTTTTACTTACAATTTATTTATTTGTTTCAATATTTGCTATTTTTTCTTTTAATCCGAAAATTAGAAAATTAGCAATTCCTTTAAAATTAAGTTTTTGGATTTTACCAATAATCGCAATTGTTCCCTTATCTATTATTGGATTGTTTGTTGAACTTCCAATTGGAAATAGTGCGCATCTTGGGGGGCTGTTAATTGGTTTAGGTTATGGAATTTATTTAAAAAGAAAATATAAAAGAAAAATTAATTTATTAAATAAATTTTTTCAAAAAA
>Ga0268277_1000248_pt1 | contig 45095 bp, 41 predicted proteins | sample saktaG_5_FD_190132 | JGI IMG/M metagenome (GOLD analysis project Ga0268277, IMG submission 190132) | Saline water microbial communities from Sakinaw Lake, British Columbia, Canada - sak_2010_1_5_50m | ecosystem: Environmental > Aquatic > Non-marine Saline and Alkaline > Saline ... | reverse complement strand
TCCCTGTCTGTTTAGCTGTTTCTATATCGATAAATTCATTCATTGTTTTTAATTTGTTTTTAACAGCGTATTCTTTAATTAATTTTAATTGAGCTGCGATAGAAAAACCTTCTTCCTGCTCTCTGCTGGAGACTCTTGCGTATAAAACAGCTTTCATAATATTCACCCTTTATTCAGATAATATTCGTAAGTTAAGTAATTTCGAAGTATTTATCTTTAAGCTTATGAGTATCTAACAATTTTTTAATATGGTATTGCTGTATCTTGTTTGGTATGGTCTTGCCGTTAAACCAGCGGCTCACAGTTGAGAAGGCAACATTTAGCTTGTCAGCTAATTGTTTTTGGCTAACTCGATTTTCTAAACGATAAATTTCTAATTTATTTATTAAATCATTCATATTTGCATTATATAGCATTCCATACTTATTATCAATATTTTTTATTTCATTTTATTTTTTCTTCTAACTATCCCGTTAAAATTTACACTAACTATTTTATTTGTTTAAAAAAGTCATCTTCTTTTTTCTGAAACTAATAAAGCTAATAAAATTAATGAAGGTTCTGAAGGTTCTGAAGCTTATGAAGCTTCTGAAGCTTAGAGAAAGGTAAGGGGGCAGGGTAGGAAAGAGCACAAATCTTTAAAACCTTTATATATATACCAAAGTTAGGTCTCTATATATCCTTCAGATTCTTCAGAAGAGATACACACACCTTCTATATTATCCTTCAGAACCTTCAGAAGCTTCAGAACCTTCAGAGTCACGTGTAATTTTATATTTGCTTTTTAATGACCCCAGTCTTTCATCATTGATGCGAAAGCCCATCCTTCCATTTTTAAATCTTGTTTTATCAAATCCTAATCTTTTAATCCGGTTACTGACTGCCCGATCAGAAATCTTTTCATTTTCAGACCGGATCTCATTTAAGCGTTTAGAAATGACCTGGGTTAAGAATTGCTTATTTTTACTTTCCCGGTATTCATCATCAATGGCCTTAACAATCTCCGCATCCAGGCTCATTCCATCTTCATTCTCTTTGTTTTTTTGTATTCTCTTTACTATATTGATAAACTCATTTTTCCTTTCCGGCCCGACCATCAATAGGGATTGATATAGTGGAAACATGATTTCGTTAAGCCTTCCCCGGGCAATGTATTGGGCTTCAGGCAGTTCTTTGTTAATATAATTTGCCCGAAAAATGGTTAGTCTTTCCCTTAAGTCATTAGCCCATTTCTTGTCAACCATTTTTTCTATTTGAGGATTACTATTTTTTTGCATGGTAAAGAGAATACACCGGCTTTCGATAATATCGGGGATGCTTTCAGTGGTACAAATTACCAAAGGGGTGAAAGTGTCATAGTATTCGATCTGATCTTCACCGCTTTTATTCAGATTAATTCTCGATACTTTTAATCCTCTCTTATAGGTGGTCTTTATCAGATCTGCTAATCCTTGATTCCCTCCTTTACCCATGAGTTTAATTTCATCGATGATGAGAGTAGGTTTAAACAATTCAACCGAACGAAATAAAGTTGCTTCAGTTAAGGAAGTTAATCTTTGAGCTCGAAAAGCCAGTTCACTCAAGACTTCGCCGGCTCTTGATTTCCCCGTTTCTTTCACTCCATAAAAATAGAGAATAGGGGTGGTGTTGAATTTTTCGATTAAATAAGTATGAAAAACCCACATGGCAAGAATCAAGTAATCTGAATCAAACGGCATCTCCAAATAACTTTTAATAAAAGCGTCAATTTCGGTAGCAAGCCGTGCGATATCTAAATTGAAGGATCTTTTTACAATATTTGGATTCAGTATTTTGATGGGAAGATTCTGTTTGGGGGAATATCTTTTATCATCTTTAATAAAATAATCTTCAATGAGTAATTGTCCGTTTTTGCAGAATAGATATTTGGTTCTTCCTTGATCTCCAACTAAATGGATAAGATTAGGAACGATAGTTTTTGTCCTGTCTTTCAGCTTTAGATTTATTGGTTTTCCAGTTTTTTCGCCGCATTTTTTAAGGCTAAAATCAGGAGCCTCTTTTATCAATTGTAAAAGCTTTTCTTTAGTGTTGCCTTTTTCGATCCAATCGCTAATATCTTCTTTTTCTTCTAAACCCGGCAGTTCTAACCATTTAATATTTCCGGCGATTCCCCGAAGAGACTGTCCAATCCTCTGGCAGTGTTGATATCCTGGCTGGTCATGATCAGGTATTAGAATAATTTCTTTATCTTTTAGATATTTATTATAAGATGCTTTCCATTTTCCTGCTCCCATAGGACTGGTTGTAGCAGTGAGTCCCATTCTTTTAAGGTTTTCGACATCTTTTTCTCCTTCCACAATCAAAACCGGATTAGTTGACCGGATCAATTCGGGTAAATGATACAATACAGAATTGATATCCTTTAAATTCCAGATCCAATCATTATTCCCATCAGGTCTTCTCTGGCTGAAACCTTTAGGATTGAAGCGGACTACCTGGTATAGCAAATTTCCTTGCTCATCTTTGTAATTATAAGTGGCAGCAATACTTTTATTGTTTCTATCTCTTAATTCCCGGTAATTTGGATTATAGAGAAAGCCATTTTTTTTACAGGTAAAACAGTGATAAGTTTCTTTTTCTTCGTCAATATATAAATTAGGCCGATTTTGGTCAGGATGAAAAGGACATAAGGCTATCCAGTTTTTACCTTCTTTTTTAGTGGCTTCAACAGATACTTTTTTTCTCTCTTGATTATCCCATAAGTTAAAAAGCTTACTCATAATATATTCAACTTCCCCCCCATTTTTAGTTTTATTAAAGAAACCAATATAATTTTGAATAAAATTATTCTTCTGTTCCTTTTGATTTTCCATCGTTATTAATTAAGAAATTAAATAAGGCAGTCATGTTTTCAGTAATTTCCCTTGCATCATTTAAAGATAGAGGGGTAGGGCTATAGGGTTGCCATAATTTAATAGTCTTATCTAAAAATTCTTTGGAATATTTGGAAGATTGATTTTTCGCCATATTTATACCTCTATAAATAATTAGCGAAATTTCACGCAGAAAGAAATAAAAAAGATAAAATCCTTTTAAACAAAGGGTTCATAATGGGAAAATATTTTTTTAGCTTAGTGTGACGTCACGGAAGGATTTTCGCGTTGAGCGGGTCGGGGAGTAAAGAGAATTTCGTTTTATATGCTCCAAGCTTTATATAGTCATAAAATGGAGCGTCATTAATGTTAAAGTATTCCCTTAAGCTGTTTGAGAGCCTTTGAATCTGTTTTCTTATTTTTGGAGTGGAAAGGGGGTGGGAGTCAACTTTTTTTCTATAAGTGGCTATTGTCCAGGATAGATCTCCTCTATATCGTGAAAGATTATAAAATAATTCCCATTGCGTATTTGGTTTCTTATTCTTTTGGTTTTCAAAACCCATTTTCCGAAAATTTACTACTTTATTAAATTTATTAGGTGCCTGAATTCTAACTTTATCATAATCCAAGAATTGTATAGTGATATGTTCCCACTTTGTATCAGATGGAAGTTTTAATGGAGTTATTCTTTTTGGGGATGGGGTTGGCAATTGGTTTAAAAATGGTATACATATTTCAAAGCTTTCTCCTTTTTCAAGGCTTTTAATAAGACTATCTACAAAGGGGTAATATTTTTGTTTTAATAAATAGTTTACGTTCAAACACTCTTTTTTAATAAAGCCTAAAGTATCAGACACAAATTGTTTATTATTTATTATTTCTTTTTCGATTTTATCAAGTTCATTATTTAATTCATTTTTCATTTTATTAAAGCGTTTATTCTCATGATCATCTTCTACAAATTGGGCTAATTGATAATACGAGCTGAATTTTCTTTGATAATTGAATTTCGATCCTTTCAAAATTGAATTCATTGTATTTTTTTCTAAGGTCATTTTTTCAAATTTACATTCTTCATATAAAAAGATAATATTTTCTAATAACCCATTTAAGCCCCCATTTAATATATGGTTAAATAATATAATTTCACCATATTTTTTTTCAATAGACGCTATAATTTGAAGATCTTTTTGTGAGAAACTGCTAAAAATTATTCTTGCACAATTTTTAAACCATACATCTTTATCTGTTGTTTTTAAAAAAAGATGTTGATTGATTTCATTTAAAATGTTTTTTTTTAAACTTAATAATTTATACCTCATATCTTCAATAAAACCAAGTTCCTTATAAGATAGTATTTTCGATAATGAAGACCTTTTATATTTGAATTTTTTAAATTGATTGGTTTTATTTGAAAAAATATTTTTTAAGAAAAAATAAGGGTCGCTACTTGAATTTTTTAATTTACCAAAATATTTAATGCAAATCGGTATTTCTATTGGATAGTTCGGGGCTAATTTATAAAAAAGCCAGGCACTATCAGTAAAATTGTAATCAGGCCAGCCCGTTTCTATTAAAGGTTCACTATTATCTTCAATAAACAAAGCAAATATTTTATATAAACAAGATAATTCTTTTATTGTAAAATATGGAATAATCCCGTTGTCTTGTTGATAAATCAGGTGTTCCTTAGCATAAAATCTGTTAGTATCGTCTAAATATGTTTCTTCAAAAAGATCTAATGCGGCCAAGGGTGAGAGATATTTTAGTGATTCTTCAAAATCCGGAGAGAAAAATATATTTGAATCGGCTCCAAAAGTATCGGTGGCAGATAAACTATAAGTTTTATCTAAATATCTTTTTCTCCTGGGAGTGATTAATGTTTTTTTTAAGATAATAGAAATTTTATTGACAAAATTTGCTTTATCGTTTATTTTTTCATTTAATGCAAAGTCTGGAGTATTTGAATAATATTTTTCGTAAATATTATTAGCCTTTTCTTTAATTAATTCTTCAATTTTTTTTTCATATTTACCACCTAATTTATATTTACAAACATTAAATATTATAAGTCATTAAAATTGAAACTCAAAAGAAATAAGTTCATTGCTTATTTATTATCTCAATACTAACCCGATCCCCGGTATACCCTGATTTACCGGAACATTTTCCGCTAAAATGTCATTGGAGAAGCGCAGCGACGCGGCAATCCCTACCAACCACGTAAATGATATAGAGAATCGTCCCTCGTCACCTCTTATACTGGAAAGTTTGAAATATATTTTAAAAAAAGAAGGATTTTATAAAACTTATATCGTATATATAATTTGTAACGTGAAATATTTAGCCTAAATAAATACTTTATATTCTATAAATTTATTAAATTTAATATTGTAACCTGTATGAAGGTAACAGAAGAGACTTTTTCTTTTTATAAAGAAAAGGAGCCGAAGAGGCAACTCCTAATTGAAAGGAAATAGGTTTAAATCTTTATTCTTAACAGTTAATTAAACTATTTATTAAGAATAAAGATTTAACCCCGGTACTTTATAAACTATGCAAAATATTTTTAATAATTATATCCAATCGATTTCTTCTAAATTTTCTCATGCAGAAACAAGTGAAATGGGTTACCGTGCCGATTTTGAAATTTTACTAAAAGGTATTTTTGAATCAATCAATGTTAAACGCGTAGATCATGACCCCAAAGCCAAACAGGGGAACAAACCGGATTTTATTGTAATAAATAAAGATGTGCCCCTTTTGTATATAGAAGCCAAAGACATTGGAGTGTCTCTAGATAAAGTTGAAAAATCGAAGCAAATGGCACGATATTTTGGTTATACCAATTTAGTTCTTACCGACTATCTAGAATTTCGATTTTACAGAAATGGCCTTCCCTATGAGGAACCAATTAAAATAGCAAGTTATAATTTAAAAAATCGCATCATTACTCCACTTTCGCAAAATTATGAGCAGGCAGCAAAAACACTGCTCGATTTTACCCAATCACAAAAGGAACCGATAAAATCAGGTAAACATCTATCCAAGATTATGGGGGGAAAAGCGCAAAGAATCAGAGACAACATAAGACATTTTCTGGCCTCTGATTCAGCACAAAATAAAGAACTTATTCATATTTACAAAGCGATTAAGAAAATGCTAGTGCACGATCTTACCATAGATACTTTTTCGGACATGTACGCCCAGACCTTGGTTTATGGATTATTTGTCGCCCGATACTACGATGATTCACCGGATACATTTACTCGTCAAGAAGCCCGTGATCTTGTGCCCGCATCTAACCCTTTCCTCCAACACTTCTTTGATCACATTGCCGGCCCCAATTTCGATAAACGCTTAAGCTATATTGTTGATGAGCTTTGCTTAGTTTTCCAGCATGCCGATACAAAAAAACTTATTGAGGAATATATGGGCGATGCCGATCCGGTCATTCATTTTTATGAGGATTTTTTAAAGGAATATGATCCGGCATTACGCAAAAAAATGGGTGCATACTACACGCCGCTCCCTGTTGTAAATTTTATTATTCGTTCTGTTGATTATATTTTACAAAAAGAATTCAACCTCCCGAACGGACTTGCGGATACTTCGAAACTGCCCAACAATAAGCATCGCGTTCAAATTTTAGATCCTGCTGTAGGAACAGGAACATTTATCAGTGCCACCATCCGTACCATATACGAACGCCTTAAAAAGCAGGGACAAGTTGGACGATGGCCATCCTATGTACATAATGATCTTTTACCGCGCTTGCACGGTTTCGAGCTAATGATGGCACCATATACTATCGCACATCTCAAGTTGAGCCTGGCTTTCAAAAAAACCGGATTTTGGAAATTTCATAGACGATTAGGTATTTACCTCACAAACTCTCTTGAACAGAGTGAAGCTCAACAAAACCTTTTGTCCTTTGGTTTTGCCGAAAGTATTGCAGAAGAAGCCAGGGAAGCTGATAAAATTAAAAGAGAAACACCTATTATGGTTATTATAGGTAACCCGCCGTATAGCATTAGTTCATCAAATAAAGGCAAGTGGATTCTACAACTAATAAAGGATTACAAAACAGGATTGAATGAGCGAAAAATTAATCTTGACGATGACTACATAAAGTTTATTCGCTTTGCCGAACATTTTATAGAGAAAAACAAAAGTGGTATTGTGGCGATGATTACCAATAATTCATTCATTGATGGCATTACTCATCGGCAAATGCGAAAGCACCTGTTAGAAACCTTTGACGAGATTTATATTCTTGATCTTCATGGCAATTCTAAGAAAAAAGAAAAGGCACCAGACGGTGGCAAAGATGAAAATATTTTCAACATCATGCAGGGAGTTTCGATTTCTATCTTCGTAAGAAGAGAAGAAGATAAAAAAGAACTTGGAAAAGTGTACCATGCCGAACTCTATGGAAAGCGGGAAGATAAATTCAAGGCGCTAAACGAAAGCGATTTAAAAAACGTTAAATGGAACAAACTCGATTATTCCGAGCCATATTATTTCTTTGTACCGAAGGATTTCAGAGCAATTGAAGAATACGAGAAAGGGTTTTCTATTACTGACATTTTCATAATACATTCAGCAGGGATAAAAACCAAGGTAGATAATATAGCAATTGATTTTCAAAAAGATTTATTGGGAAAAAGGGTAGAAGAAATATTAACTAAAAAGCCTTCACTTAATAAAGTTATTCAAAGATTTAACCTTAATCCAAAGACAACATGGGAATACGACAATGTGCTCAAGGCAGATTATGACGAAAAATATTTAGAAATCTATGATTATAGGCCTTTTGATTGTAGATACATTTATTACGATAAAAACTTTCTTTCGAGAAGCAGATCCCGAGTAATGGATAATTTTTTCGACAAAGATAATATTGGCCTCGAAACATCACGTGTTGGAGATTTTATCTTCGTATCAAAAAGAATTTCAGACGAACACTTTGTATCGGATAATTCCTTCAAATTTCCTCTCTATATTTACGATTCAGACAATTTACGCATTCCGAACTTGGAAAAGATATTTTTAGGAAAGATTGAAAAAATAGTGGGCGAGGCTAAGTTCGAAGATATTTTTGACTACATCTATGCTATCCTCCATTCTCCATGCTACCGTGAAAAATACAAAGAATTTCTCAAAATTGATTTCCCGCGCGTGCCCTATCCTAAAGATACAAAAACTTTCAAAAAACTGACCGCGTTTGGAGCAGAATTGCGTTCTTTGCATCTCCTCGAATCGCCAAAGGTAAATCAATTTATAACAACTTATCCCATCGCTGGTTCTGATACCGTTGAAAAATTAGCTTATAAAAACGGAAATGTATTTATCAACGCCGAGCAATACTTCGGCAATGTTCCCGAAGTAGCCTGGAATTTTTATATCGGTGGTTATCAACCAGCACAGAAGTGGCTGAAAGACCGCAAGGGGCGTGCTTTGACGAATACGGATATCGAGCACTATCAGAAAATAATTGTAGCACTGGCGGAAACTAATAGAATTATGAAAGAAATAGATAATAATACTTAATCATGAGCAAGCATTTATATATAAATAAACCATCACAAACGGAAGTTGAAAAATATCTCAAACTCAGAGTTTCCCTTGAAAATTACACCTTAGAATAAACAAGTACACATCCCTTTTCTTAGATAATTATTAGTTTACTTTTAAATTAGATAAATAGGAAAGGTGTGCCTATTTTAATTAAAAAAATTGAAGGGAAAAAGGAAAAATGATATTGCAAGATCCTATAAGGCTAAAAAATTTAAAGGAATTTAGTAACGATGAGTTTTGATATATCTATTTTTAGTAATAGAGAGAAAGTGGTTATTGTTTGGTTTTTAATCTTTTTATTTTTTGGTATTTTTCAAAAAAACATTCAATCGTCATTGTTAGGTATATTGAAGATAATATTCCATAAAAAAATACTCTATGTGATTGTAGCGATGATTCTATATGTTGTGACAATTATTATTATATTTAACAAAATTCATATTTGGGATAATTCGTTAATGAAAGATACTGTTTTTTGGATATTCGGTTCTGCGTTTGTACTTGTTATGAACGTGAATAAGGCCTCAAAGGACGATTATTATTTTATAAAAATACTCATCGATAATCTTAAACTAGTCGTATTGCTTGAGTTTATTGTCAATTTTTACTCCTTTAGTTTCTGGATCGAATTGGTCTTTGTTCCAGTACTTTTTATGGTAGCGACACTAAGTGCAGTAGCTGAAACCAAAAAAGAATTCGCGTATGTTAAGAAGATAATGAATTATGTCTTGTCTTTATTCGGTATGGCTTTAATTGTTTTTGCTGTTTTTAATATTTTTAAAGATTACCAAAGTTTTGCAAATGTAAATAATGTTCGCGCTGTTATTCTGCCGCCATTGTTGACGGGGGCATATATGCCATTTTTATATTTATTCGCATTAATGATGTCTTATGAAACAATTTTTGTTCGTTTAGATATTTTCTTAAGCGATCATAAAGCGCTGGCACGATTAATAAAAATAGAAACAATAAAGGCATGTAATATCAATTTAAAGAGGTTGAATAGATTTTCAAAAAGCATGATTCCTGATGTTAGAAATCTTACGGATGCTAGAATGATACGCACATATTTTAGGAATCTTAAACATAAACAGGCAGGGATAGTCTAATGATATTGGTAGTGCATAGTGGGGCTTCACAAGTTCAGAAGCGTAACAAGGCTTAAAATATAACAAGGACTATGCCATATTAGCAACATGAGCCGACCACTCCTGAATGAGATCTTTAAATGTAAGGATAAGAAGTCAAAAGGCGGGGCAATGTATAAGGCTCACCCCCGGTTATGGCTATACCTTAAAAGATATAGCAGAATATATTGGCGTGCATTATACTACAGTGAGCAGAGCTATTAAAAAAATCAAGAGGGAAGATGAAAAGTGATATTGCAAGACTTGACCATTTAATGTTCTCAAACTTTTAGTTTCTTGGCAATATGGCACTGGTGTCACTTTATCAGTACTGGGAAGATTTTCATCGCGGACAAGTAGCAACAGAATTAGGTATTAAAAAGAATGATCTTAAAGCCCCAATAATGGGGCCTCTTCGTCTTATAAGAATCTCTATAATTCATCATGCTGGAATTGGACTCAAAGACATAGAGACGTGTGAATTACTAAAGTGGTACAAAGAGGGGGATCTGATCTTTATTGATAAAACAAAATTTGAGGATGTCATTTATCATGTAAAAAACACGCTCAAAGAATTTCGTGGCCGTGATAGAAATGCATAACAAGGCACTCCACAGGACGTAAATTACGCTACGCTTCATTTGCGCATGTAGAGTTTAATCATTAGGCAGTAAAAAAGGAGAAAGGTTATGGAAACTTTACTATGTTATTTTTATAGTACAATCCCCCAAGTCCTATCTGGGGCTATTGGATTATTTGGTGTGTTTTGCTTATATAAATTGAATTTGATCCGCGACTCCCTTAAAGGTTTAACAGAGTCTATGGTATTGGAATTAGAGATTGGAGAATACTATAGAGAAGTAAAACAGAAAGAAGAATATAAGAAAAAGTTTGATCAGCATATAAGGCGACTAAAGATAGCTGCAACCCAAAGCAACGTATATAAAATGAGAAAAGCTTTGTATGATTCATATGATTTTATTATAGAGTTAGTCCCCAATACGAATATGATTGAACAGATAATCACCCCTTTTGAATCTCAGGTAAAAACAAGAAATAGATTAATCCTGTATACTAAAATTTCATTAATATATACAGGGATTTTAATATTTTTTTGTGTTATCATTATACCCCATCTACAATCAATCTTAACAATTTGTCCGCATTCAACGATGAATCAATATAATTGTTTATCTTTGATTCTCTTGATATTTGTGATTTCATTATTTGTAGTAAATCTAATCATCATTATCGGGATCGTATTTATCTCGGTTGATACGTACAATGAGATTAAAAATATTTAGCGATTAACTGCCTAACAAAGCGTTTGCAGCTGACAATAGGGCAGTGTTTCTTTTGAGTTGAGTTTTTGTGTATTTATTAAGTTTTGATTTAATTCCTTAGTTCTGTGTGTTATAGCTCTGTTGCGCCTGAAACGCGGCGTTAAATGCGCATAAGGATAAATTCTAATAAAAGGAAATATAAATGATTGATCTTGGAATAAAATAGGGACACATCCCATTTTCTTAAATGGCGAAGGTGTACCAAGTCAATAGTCCGGTAATTCTTAGGTTGTCCTGGGAGAAAAGAGGATAGAAATAATAAAAGAAAGGATTGATTCCGGAAGGATTGAAGCGGGGTAAAAAACTAAGCTTATCTGTCTAAAAGGGCTGTTTGGCCCGAATTATCGAATTTTGGGATAAATATCTAAAAAAAACTTAAAAGAAGGTAGAGTACTTGAAGCTAAAGGTAAATTTTAATAAACTGAGATAAGTACTGTTTATCATAAAAACTTTAGGCTAGGGCAGTGAACTAAATGTTTCAAGACTCCCTCGAAATGCGGAGAAACGGATGCAAAGTAAAAAATATCAAAAAGAACGCAAGGAGCAGATAAAAAAGTATGCCCATGAACGGTACATAAAAAATAGGGAAAGAATTAAAGAGAAGAGCAAGAAATATTATAAGGATCATAGAGAAACTTGCAGGGCAAGGAGAAAACTTTGGGGAATAAAGAACCGGGAAAGGATCAGAAAATACAATAAAGAATATAAGCGAAAGCATAAGATGAATTGATTAATATTTCTTACCAGAGAATGTATGAAGAGAAAAAGAAAAACAAAGAGTAATGACGTTAATTATTATTAAGGGTCAGGCCGTTTTGAGGTTGTGAATGTTTTAAAAAATAAAATAATTTTTATTATTTCTCCTAATTTTTTATTTTTAGTGTTATAATTATAAATAGAAAAGGGAGTGTGATCTCCAAAATTGCACTCCCTTTTTAAGAAAAAACATAGAGAAAAAACCTCAGAGATTTCAAAAAATATTATTTAGAAAAAAACTACCGGAATTTCGGAAAAAAGTTCAGCAGTGATTAAAAATATATTAAGACCCTTTTTTTCTTAGAAAAATCACTTATAAGAGTTAATTTAAAAAAGGAAAATATGTGTGACATATGAGTAATTATGATGTTTTTTGTGACGAAAGCCGATACCTTGAACATGATAGGTTCCAATATATGTTAATTGGTGGAGTGTGGTGTGTACAAGAATCAAGGCGTGAAATTAATTCTGAAATTGAAAACACCAAGCGTGAATCGAATTTTGCAGGTGAATTAAAGTGGACAAAAGTTTCATTAAAAAAAATGGCATTTTTTAAAAAGATCATAAGATTATTTTATAACAAGAAAGCTCTTAGTTTTAGATGTATTGTAATAGATAAAAGAAAATTAAAACACGATTTTTTTAATCCAAATGGCGGTCATGACGAATTTTATTATAAAATGTATTATTACATGCTAAATAAAAAAATTTGTCCCCCAAATACATATAGGATTTTCTTAGATTACAAAGGGAAAAATAATTCCAAAAAGATTAATAATTTACAAGATATAATAGGGCATACTTATCATGACTTTTCGAATGAAATTGTACCATTAATGCAATCCGTACATTCTAGCCAATATCCTATCTTGCAATTAACCGATCTGTTGATTGGAGCGATTGGTTATGAATGGAACGATTTAAAGTCAAGCCCGGCCAAACTCGAGATCTGTAAATACTTAAAGGCAAAATTTAAATTACCTAGCCTAAAAATATCTACTCCTTATCGAGAAAATAAATTTGAGGTGTTTAAGATTAATTTAAAATAATATGAAAAAATATAAATATAAAAATCTTTCTAGCTCAGAAGTTAAAATAAAATGTAAAGATCTCTTTATGATAAACTATATTGAAGATGAGAATGGTAATAAAATAACCATTAAAACTTTAAAAAACGAAAGAGTCATATTTAATAAAAATAACTACTATCATGCCTTTAGTTATGAGGATAAAATGGCGAAAACTAATTGTATTAAATCTCGAGGTAGAATTTTTAGTTATCAAAGAGCAAGATGTGTTTTATGGATAAAAGAAACATTAATAGGGAATAACCCCGATGCTATAAGAAAAGACATTGATCCATATGTTTATTTTTATGATCAAAAAGAAAAATATTTAATAGTATTAAAAAAATTAAGAAGCGGGGACTTGCTATTCATAACACACTATTTTGTAAAAAATAGTTACTCTTTACGAAAAATAGAAAAGAAAATTTATCTTGACAATGATTCTCCACCATGGTAATATTTAATTGAACCGGTAGTACCGGTGATAGTTGTTCATATACTAGATGTATAATGAGCATAAAACCTCCAATGTAAATTGGAGGTTTTTACTTTTTTATTTACTAAAATAATTAAACTTCTTTTTTTCTTATATTTTTCTAAACTTTTCTTTTGCTCAGTTTTTTCCTTCTGTTTATCCCCAGGTGTATAATATCTGTATTTGATCGTTTGAATCCAGATGTTAATTATTTTTTTAGTATCTCATGCTCAGCAAATTGAGGCTCCTCTCTCTCTCTCTCTCTCTCTCTCTCTCTCTCTCTCTCATTAGCTATTACCATGACAATGTTACCTAATATTTTACACTTAATTTAAATTTAATCTAATCTATCGTGTTTTAGTCTTCACCCCGTAAAAGAGAGATAAAAAAATATATGAAAGGATAATAGCGGGAATTTTTTATCTCCCTTTTCGGTGGCTATATCTTTTAGATTCCTTATGGTTAGCGATAAGTAAAAACATCCATAAATAAAATGTTAAAAGAAAGAAACATTTTATTCATGTAGTTTTCACCTATCGCTTGGGAGAAGAGAAGAAGAGAAGAATAGGAGAGAGTAAAATAAAGTAATAATTTAATCCACTCCGGCTATCTCTAATTTTATAACTCAACCACGCGCGGGGCGGGTAACTTTTCCTTCCCCCTTATTCCCCCCTAAAACCCCCCAAAAATCCCCCTTCCTTTTCATATCCCGCTTTCTTTCCGTACCCCTTGCTAAATTCCCTTGAACTTCGGGCTTTACGCTTCGGGGATACGGGAAAGCGGGCTATTTTTAAAGTTAGGCTATGATTCATTAGGGGGGAAGTATAAGGGGGAAGGAAAAACTGCGGTCGATTCGCCTTCACTCTACCAGCATAAATGTAAGCCTATCGCTCTTTCCTCTCTCTCTTGCCCCGCCCCTATTCTGTTTCTGTGAGTCTATTTGTTTCCGCAGACCCTTTTTTTGTAACACTCCAGGCAATTCAAAAGCATTTTAGGAATAGGAAAAAATATTTTTCTATTGCCTGATTGAATGTCTTTATATTGCCGTCAGGGATAACCACCTGTTAAAATATTTCTCTAGCCCTTACATGGGATATTAAAAACATATCCCCGTTGGACCAAAGAAAAATATCAACAGGTGGTAAGAATAAGAGAACTTTAAAAAAGAAAGACCGGTTAACACAACCTAAAAGAAAAAGCCCTTTTAGATTGTGATCACCGGAAGAAAGGATAAAATTATATTTCAGTAAATAAGGCAAAAACAGCCCCTATTTACGAAAAATAATTTTATCCGGAGAGAAGAAAACCAAATATAGGACGCACCTATGAACGCAATATGAGACTAAAAGAAGCCAGCTTTTAGACTCATATTGCCTCATAAGTGCAAAGATAATACCGCAACATTTGGCAGCAGTGAAAGTATCCACTACTGACAAATGTTGCTCTCACCTTTTAATGTAACTATCCAGGTAGCACAAAAGGTTTTTTGTACCCCTGCAAGCAGTAACCTGCATAGCAAAAAAACCTTTTGTGCTACCTGGTTGAAATATCTTTATATTGCCGAATGATCTGCCCGAACAAATTTTATTCTGAGTCTTTACAGGAAGATTAAAAACATCTTCCCGTTGACTCAAAAAAAATATCATCGGGCAGTAAGAAGTAAAAAGAAAAGCGAAAAGGCAGGCATAACACTCAAAAAATAATTAAAATTTAGGAAAAAATTTGAAGTTATTTTTATCGTGTAATGCTAAAGAGAAGACGAATGCTTAAAAGATATATAAGAAGGGAAAATCACCCCCTCTTATATATCTTTATTCTGTTATAGACCGTGTAGCGGTTAGCGAACGGTGGCTTAGTCTTCTCCCCGTAAAAGAGAGATAAAAAAATAAATGAAAGGATAATAGCGGGAATTTTTTATCTCCCTTTTCGGTGCTTATTTTTTTCGGATTCCTTGCGGATAGCGATAAGTAAAAACTACATAAATAAAAAGTTAGAAGAAAAGAAACTTTTTATTTATGTAGTTTTTACTTATCGCCAGGGAAAGATATTTTTTTCTTTTCTTTGGATTTTCTTCTCCTGGCGTTTGCAGAAGCCAGTGCCGCAAAAAAAGCCCTACGCTTAATGTTTTTGCTGTGGTTTTTGCGGTGCTGAGCCTTCTATAAACGCCACCGGTGTCGCACATGTAAACTCTTGAAATAGTTTTAGTTTTTTTTATCCTGCTCTACCTGGTGAGTACGCACGTAGCAGGTAAAAAATATTAAAACGTAGAAGGACAATGATCAGGAACAGGGGGGGAAGGGAGGGGAGCCATGCGAGTACCGGGAAGAGAGATTTAGCCCTACGATAAAAAGTATCTGCTTTAGCCCGCCTTTATATTTTTAACCAGGCTAAAAAAGCTTTTAACTGGTTAAAAATATAATGTTTTTTTTGCTATACATAACAAAGCTTTATCGGATAAGATATGCGCGAAATTATTTCTTTTAGAATGTCCGATAGAGTCTTGTTATGTATGGGTAGACTTTTTAATTAAGCTTCTTAGCAAAAAAAGTTCCTGGCGGGCGGTTGTTGTAGGGATGAGATGATCAGAAGTTATTTACCAGGAAGTTAATAAAAGCAGGTTAACTCATTTTAATAAAAATATCGGGGGAGAGAGAAAAAGTGGACATCTACAATCGATTTTATAAGCCTGGCCTATTTTAATTTTTACTAATGATTATTATATTCTAGATAGGGGATTATATCAAAATGGTGAAAACCACCATTTCATATAACATTTTATGGATAAAAGAAGTTACCGAAAATAATTTGGAAAAACATTTAATTTCCCTTTTATCCGCTGTTAGGCGATGTGCTATCCGAAGATCCATGCTCACCTTGTAACCAATTCCTCAACATTTCTGCCTTTTCTATCCTGCCCAAATTCATATATGCCTGATACTCATACTCCAGAGAAAGTACAGGTATTTGCATCCCCTCAATCTCTACAACCTTCTTGTGATTTTTTAAATCTACAGGGTTCTCCCAGCTTCCGTCCTCAAGCCGCTTCTGAATGTCTCCCATAATCTCCACCTTGATTCCGTCGATCATCAATTCGCCAAAGTGTGAGCGAATTTTCTCTGTAGAAGAAAAAGTTATTCTTTTGGTCATAAACTCGGAAAAGTGGCGCTCGATCTCATAGGCTCCCTCTTTATCAGTTTGAATATCAATATCATTAGGTTCTACAGGTAGACTTTGAAGTGCAAAACCAAAACTACCAGTGACCGCCCAGTTTATACTGGTGTTATTCAGCTGGACATTTATCTTGCGAAGAATCTTAAGATAAGTTGTATCGAGCATTATTTCCTCCATAAGACAGCATTTCGCCTAACGTTTTGCGGATAAAAGAAGTTTTTGCGAAGCAAAAATTTGGGTGGGTGCCGTTAGGCACAAGCATTTTATGTTGTGTTAGCCGAAGTTCGATTTAAATATATCACGGATTTCCCGGTCTACTATCCAACCGTTTAAGATAGTATGCTGCAGTTAAAATCATTAAATGAAGACGAAATGTACTATCCTCTTCATCGGACAATCCTGGATGAGAACCTTGTGGATGTAGCCGTTTCCAAAGTCCCTGCAAAAATCCGCACTGGCTACCTATTCCCCATTCATTCAGAGTAGGTATAAAAAATGGGGGGTTTAGTTCGGCTAGAAGTTCACGCCTCTGATGTCCTGGTGGTGGCAAGGTTGTCTTATCACCAACTATTTTACCACAAATTGAATCAAATAAGCTTTCCATGAATGACCTTAATTGTGCATTTGCTGAAGCCCAATCACCCCTAGTATGTGCGCTTATTGCTTGATCTATATGTCCTTTTGTCGTTGTAAATCCATATTTATTCAATAATGAATGTAACTCATTTTCTTTCTCAACAAGTTTAATACCCTCTGGTAACATTGTTTTAAGCTTGCTCTTATTTGTAATGATATATCCATCGTGTTTAAGAGAGTTTAATAATTTAGGAAAATGCTCCGCTACTAGTCGAGGAGCAAGTATGTTGGGGGGAGGTATAATACTCAATTCATCTTCGATTATTTCGAAAGTTAGATTAGCCCCAAAAGGGCCTTTTTTATCAGGATTATAAATAAGAAATTTTATTACAGCGTTTAACTTAGCAGTATTTGATCCCAATTCTTGATGAAATATTCTCTCTAATCTATATTTCAATAAAAATCTATCAAGCTTATCTAGAGTTAAGGATTCTAATAGTCCAATGGCTTCAATTATTGTGATCCGGGAAAATTGTGGCAAAATTACTAACCTCACTTTAATTAGAGTGCGGTATATCTTTATAGATTCTTATGCTTATCATAAACTTCTTTTATTAATTTTACAAATAATAGCTTTATATATGGAAAAGTCCGGGGGTCCTTCTTGTATCAGGGAGGATCCCTTATATTTGTATGAAATAATGAACTAATCAAAGAAAAACAAAGATAAAAGAACCTTTATGCATTAATAAAGCTGATAATGCTCTAATATTGACTTATAGATGGTAATATGATAATATATTCATATACTTCTTGGTTTTACTTGATTCAAATCCCATAAAAAAGGAGGTGAAAATAAATGGCAACAGTAATAACCGTCCCCCGTGATTCAAGCCTGCAATTTAGACTGGTAATAGGTACCAATCCGGATACCGGAGCACCCATCATCAACAGTAAGACCTTTGCTAAGGTTAAATCAGCTGCTTTAGACCAAGATGTCTATGATACAGCTACTGCTTTAGCGGGTCTGCAGAAGTACACCGTAGATGAAACCAGACTTGAAAAAGAATCTCAACTTACTGAATAATCGCTAACAATTGTAAGCCATAAACAAAAAAGGAGGTGAAAAATAAATGGCAACCGAATTAGGAGAAGTAACCAGTTATAAGAGACTGTATATGCAGTTTAGAGACAGTGCAGCTAAAACCATAAATCTAACCTTGAATAACCCCAAGAACGTAGATGATGGAGATTACGTTGATTTTGCGGCACAGGATGCAGCTATTGAAGGAGTTATGGATACTATCATCACTAAGAACATCTTCCATAACAACGGGAATGACTTAGTAGCTAAAGTCAATGCTCGGATACTTGATTACAAGTCTACCGATGTTATGGATGTATAACTTTAATATATTGTAATATTTCTCCTTGGAAGGGCCGCGGACCTTCCCTGGTAGAGAGAAAGGAGTAATAAATGTTAGAAGGTTTTATCACGAAATATCTATTAGATTTCGCTCTGGTTTTTCTGGTTGGCCTGGCCTCTAAATTTATGATTAATAAGTTTGGTCAGGATAGGACAGACAAAATAAAGGAGGCTATACTGGCTGCTATGCTTTGGGCTGAAGAAGAACTGGGCATAGGGAATGGTGAGGAAAAATGGAAAATAGCCTGGATAAAGTTGATTGAAATATTAAGGAATCAAAAAGTAGAATTAAAAGAGGGTGAAATATCCTATGTAAAGGATCTGATGAAAGCTACTGTCCCGGAGGTGAATGAAATTATATATAAGGCTATGCCGGATGTAGTAAGAAACGGCAGGACTTTAAGATATAAATAAGCTATGAATACAATCAATGATATAGAATTAACTGAATATTTTTCTCTGCGTGAGTTTGAGTGTCCCTGCTGCAGGCGGGTTATGTTGTCTCCGGACCTTTTGGCCAGGTTAAATCATTTAAGGATGGTTATAAATAGGCCGGTATATATCAATTCCGGTTACCGCTGTAAAGAAGAAAATCATAAGGTAGGGGGAGTTTCCGGTTCTTATCATCTCCTGGGTATGGCGGTAGACATTCACGTAAAAGATTTCTTGCTTTTCGATCTTCTTCTTTTTGCTCAGGAAATAGGCTTTAACGGTATTGGATTTTATGAAAAGAAAAATTTCTTACATCTGGATATTAGGCCTGGGCCAAAGCGGGTTTGGAAAGGAAGTAAATTAATTGGATATTGAATATGTACTAAAATTAATAGCAAATAACGGCTTTCCCCTGGTGCTTTCTGTATATTTAGTATGGAAATTAGAGTTCTTTATTACCGAAATAGTGAAGAATCAAAAGGAATTTTCTCATAATGTTACTGCTGAAATCAAGGAAATCAAACAGACAATCAACGAATTACGAGTTGATTTTGCTAAAAATCAATGAAACCGTTGATATATAAGGTTTTAGCGTTTTTAAAAAAAGCTTCGTATTTGGCGTATATGAGGCGTATTTAAAAAATAGGATGATTCATACCAGCCACTTTAAAATAGGGGCTTAAAACACGCTAAAATTAAAGATATATTTTCTTTACCCTTTTGATTCCCCGCTTTTAGCCTTCTTTCCTCTAATATTCTCTCTTTTACTACTATATGCTCCTAATTTCTTGTATATATGCCATATTTGCAAAGAAATCCTTAGGATTTAAGGGCTTATACTTAACTACACATTATTTGGAACACTAACAGGAAGATTAATTAACTTCTTTAAATTATAGAGTATTTTCAATTCTTGAATAATCAGTTTCCAATTGGAAAACATTAGGGATCCTGAAAATTTCCAGCCCTTTGGCATTTTGCTGAAGGTCATTTTTATTTTTATAAATTAGTTTTCAGAAAAAGAAGGATTTTTAATAAGTTGTATAGTATATATAAAATAGAGACTAAAAGAAATTTAATAAGCCTATTTTTTATCTAAGCAGAATATTTATAATATCATTATACTAAGATAAAAAGCGATATTATCTAAGATTTATCCTAAGAGTAGCACTCTTTCTCTATCCCAAGAGACCCACTAAGTATCACTCTTAACCATACTATCCATCCAACCATCAACCTTTTATCATTACCTAACCTATTGGCTCTTGTAGTAGCCGGGATAATTATATCAGTGGCTTTGGCCGGCTTTTTAATTAGCAGGCGGTTAATATGACGGTCAATTTAAGTAAAATCAGCCAGACTTTATTAAATATTTTAAAAGATATTTTAATTTGGTTATTTATACTTGTCATTATTTACTTTTTTTATCCTCTAATAAAGTTTTGGATTGATAACTTTATGATGTAAATAAAAGGAATCGAATCTCGGTGATCCGGCTTTCTCTCTCCAGAGTTCTTCGGGTTGCCGACCTGCTCTCCGGTTTTTGTATTTCTTCCGGAGGGCAGGACTTTTTAAAAAAGGGGTCAATGGTAATGAAAAGCATAATAAGATTTTTGATAGGCTCAGTTTTATTAATATGGATATACACCAGTGGTCCTAGGACAAATATAGATTGGGTATTAATTATAATAATTGTAGTGGCAATACTTCTTGAATTGAGACGTCTTTTAAGACACGAAAAAGATTAATCATAATAAAGAGAGTATTTAATATGAATAAAAAAGGAGGTTTAATTATGGATAGTAGTAAATCAAATCAAGCATTTAAAACTGGAGATACAGTCAAACTTATTTCAGGTGGTCCTGTTATGACAGTTAAAAATCCCCGTCATTTTGATTGGGTCCTTTGCCAGTGGTTTGCGGGAAAAAAGCTTGAACAAGGCGATTTTTCACCTGATTCCTTGATTAGAGTTGATATAAATGAAAAAGAAAAATAATTCGCTAATAAAAGCTTCTGATGTAGCCCGTTGGATGCTTAATCAAATAAATAAAAAGCGTGAACTTTACCAAAACGAAGTTGTGTATTTGATGGAAGATAAATTCGGATCTCAATTCGTATATGAAAATCGGAATGGCAATTTAGCAATCAATCCTGAAGTCCTTAAAGAGTTCCGGAAACTAACTGAAAAAACTGTTATATGGTCCCGCATTGAATTTTGCTGGAGAATTAGAAGCGCTGATGATCCGAAAGTAGGCAGGCTTGCAAAATAAACAATTGCTGAAATTTTCCCTATATCAAAAGCTGAAAAAGTATTTTTTAAGTAAAGCGAAACTGGAATATTAATTAAAAATAATTAAAAAGGAGGTTATAAAATGACTTATTTAAAGCTAAAATTTACTCATTACAGCCTTTGTTACTATGCCAATGACAAAGAAAGAAAACCAGGCGATTGTATAATAAAAATAAGTTGTTATAGTGATGACAAAAGAGCAAAACGAAAGCATGATGGTACCGCACTAACAATAAAATTCTTTAAGGATGACTCAGAGATTCCTCCAAATGAATGTAGAAAGTATGGGTCAAATTGGGTAGAAAAATATGGATGGGTGGATAAGATAAATCTCCATTATCCTATCAGTCAATTCAGTGATATTATTTCGATTCTGCGCCATGAGAAGCCTCTATGTCTTTTTATAGAAGAAGAAAAAGACAATCCAAAAGGTGGAGTATTAACAGAAGGGATAGTAGATGATAATATATATATAGATGTTCCTATTAAATTTTTTAAATATTAAGTATTACAAGCAATACAAACATTACAAGCATATAGCAGGGGGAATTTATGAGAAAAATTGCAATATTAAATTTTAAAGGCGGGACCGGGAAAACTACGACGGCGATCAATTTAGGTCATGCCCTATCTCTTAAGGATTATAAGGTATTAATTATTCTAACCATAAATGCAAGTTAATTAAACAAATATACTTAAAGAGTAACTCTATATTTTAATTCTTAACAGATCCCAATTGCTTCTTCTAACTTATGATATACTTTTTCAGTTTCATCATTCATACAAAAGTTGCGAAACTCGTTCTGTCTGGGGAGCTTGTCAATTCCAAGCCCTTTGGCATTTGCTGAAGGGCTTTTTTCTTTTTGTATTTATTTTCCAGAAAAAGAAGGATTTTTAATAAGTTGTATAGTATATATGTAAATAGTAACTTAAAAAAATAAAATAAGCGTATTTTTTATCTAAGCAGAATATCTATAATAATATTATACTAAAATAAAAAGCTATATTATCTAGGATTTAGCCTAAGAGTAGCATACTTTCCCTATCCCAAGAGACCCACTAAGTAACACATTCTAACCATACTAACCATAAAACCATCAATCTTCTATCATCACCCAACAAAAAACTAAATATTTTATTCTGTATGAAGGTAACAGAAGGAATAATTGCAGCCCTGAAGGATGAGGATTCGAATGTCCGAAAGAATACAACAGTGGCATTGGGGAAGATAGGGGATGAACGGGCGGTAGAGCCTTTAAAACAGGCGTTAAAAGATAAAAGTAAGGATGTTCAAATCTAGGCTGCTTTTAGCTTGTACAAATTAGGAGATACTCAAAAGATAGAATTTCTGATCTCTACCCTGAAAGATGAAGCTGTGATTGTCCGCTATGTAGCAGCAGAGGCACTTGAAAAGATTACCGGCAAAAATTTTGGAGCAGATGAGGCAAAATGGAGGGATTGGTTGGGAGAAGAATAAAGAGAAATACCAGAGATGAAACGGAGGGCTCGTACTTTATGGAAAAAAGGCGGTTCTATCTTTGAGATTGTCCGCAAGGACAGATAACACAGGTTAAAAGATTAACATCCAAATGCTATCGCAATTCTTTTAGCCAAGAAGGTTAGGCGACATTCGCCAAAAGGAGGATTGGTATGAATAGGTTAACAAGTGTAAGAAGTAAAAGTATGTGGCTTGCAAGTGTCTTCATGGTAGTGTTTCTTTTGTTTGGGTGGATGGCAACAGGCCTAGCACAAGAAAACATAGTAGACATAAATGCGCTGACTCAAGCATTCAGAGATGTTAAAAGAGCTCGTGTTGTGGTAAGGCAGACCTATGAGGAGGCTGATAAGGTGAGCCTGCCTTTTTATGAATATGCTGAAAAGATTCTGAATTACGCAGGCCTTTCGGTAGTAGAGGAAGATGCAACTACTTATGATGCTACAATCTCCATTGAGGCAAAAGGAATTCCTGGCAGTGCGAGTTATGGGGGTACAATGGGCAGCTTGCATTGGACCAAGGCTACTGTAGAAGGAAAAATATCATTCTCAGCAGGAGATAAAACTTTCAGATGGGACTTCTCATACGCAGAAGGACCATACGGAACTATCCATAGTAGTTTCCCAACTCCAAATGATGCACCATTTCAAGCAGCATTTAATCGAGGTTTTATTCCGGCTTTCTTCAAAGCTATCGCAAAGGTATTGGGCATGCCACCCCTTATCTCTGCCCTGAAGGATGAAGATGGGGATGTCCGCAGGGCAGCAGTAGAGGCACTCGGAGAATTCAAAGACCCCCGTGCAGTAGAACCCCTTATCTCTGCCCTGAAGGATGAAGATTGGCATGTCCGCTCTGCAGCAATAAAGGCACTTGAAGAGATTGATCCTAAGTGGCGAGAGACAGAGGAGGCAAAAAGAAAAGTCCCTGAATTTATCTCTGCCCTGAAGGATAAAGATGGGAATGTCCGCTCTGGAGCAGCAAGGGCACTTGGAGAACTCAAAGACCCCCGTGCAGTAGAACCCCTTATCTCTGCCCTGAAGGATGAAAATGGGAGTGTCCGTTCTGCAGCAGTATGGGTACTCGGAGAACTCAAAGACCCCCGTGCAGTAGAACCCCTTATCTCTGCCCTGAAGGATGAAAATTGGAGTGTCCGCAGAGCAGCAGCAGTGGCACTTGGAGAACTCAAAGACCCCCGTGCAGTAGAAACCCTTATCTCTGCCCTGAAGGATGAATTTGGGAGTGTCCGCGAGGCAGCAGCAGTGGCACTTGGAGAACTCAAAGACTCCCGTGCAGTAGAAATCCTTATCTCTGCCCTGAAGGATGAATTTGGGAGTGTCCGCAGAGCAGCAGCAGGGGCACTTAATAAGATTACCGGCGAAGATTTTGGAGAAGATGAAGCAAAATGGAGGGATTGGTTGGGAGAAGAATAAAGAGAAATACCAGAGATGAAACGGAGGGTTCGTACTTTGTGGAAAAAAGGCGGTTGTTCTAGCTCAATAATTCGGTAACTTTTTCTTACGTTTTGAAAGGGGGTTTAGTAATCAATAATAATATCAAATATTAATTACTTCTTCTAACTTATGATACACCCTTTCCGTCTCATCATTTAAACAAAAAAGTTGCGAAACTCGTCCTGTCTGGGGAGCCTGACAATTTCCAGCCCTTTAGCATACTGTTAAAGGGCTTTTTTATTTTATAAATATTGTGCAAATTCTAATCTTTAGATATCGCTTCAATATTGAAGAATTAACTGATTTAATCTAATATTTTCAGTTGTAATATTTTCCTTAAAAGTTCTGAAAGCGTCCAATAGGGGGAGCCAAGAAAATCAAAAGGCAGGACTTCATAATTGAAGTGTCTGCCTTTTTTAAATTCTTAACAAATGCTAATTACTTCTTCTAATTTACGACATACTTTTACAGTTTCCTCACTCATGCAAAAAGTTCGATAATCGTTCTGTCTGGCAGGGGGAGCTCGTCAATTTCAAGCCCTTTGGCATTTAGCTGAAGGGCTTTATTTTTTAATAAAACCTTAAATTAATGTCTAATATTTATTCTTTTGGGGAATAATATAATTAGAGAAAGGTATATTTTAAAATATTTTTCCTAAAAAAGAAGAATTTTTAATAAGTTGTATAGTATATATAAAATAATGACTAAAATAATTTAATAAGAGTAGTTTTCATCTAAGCAGAATATCTGTAATAATATTATACTAAAATAAATAGCTATATTATCTAAGATTTAGACTAAGAATAACACTCTTTCTCTATCCCAAGAGACACACCAAGTAACACATCCTAACCATCAATTTTCTATCATTATTTGACCTAAAATAAAATATTGTAATCTGTATGAAGGTAACAGGAGAGACCCTTTCTTTCCATCATAAAAGAAAAGGAGCCGAAGAGGTAAGATACCAAAAGTATTGAAACTTTCAGGCAAAAGGACTGTTACCGGACAGAACTCTGGAGAGCTTTATGCAAAAAAGCACCGAAGGGGCAATTCCTAAACTTTAGAAAAATTCCTTACAAGCGTACTTTAATAAATTATCTCCTAATTTCTTAGGAAGAATCTTTCAGGTAAAAGGACAGAGTAAGAATAGTAATGTAACTATTTTTACTCTGTCCTTTTTTATTTTTAATAATAACCCTATAAGCAGAAAGATAAAAATTAGTAAGAAAGCATTTAAAATTAAAAGATTTGGAGATGTAAATTTAAATAGAATAATAAGATGATAGGGATTGCAATTAAAAAAGAACGAGATTAGTTTATTTAAAAAAGCATTCCTGTAATGCGTGAAAATGGACTTTGAAAATTAAAAAACCTCCTGCTATGATTAATGTGTGCCTCAGAAACGCACAAAAATCATAATAATCAGGAGGTCTTAAGTAAATGAAAAATCGTAATGTTCAAAAGTTAGAAGCAATAACCCCAGGCACACTGGTAGTTGGAGTAGATATCGCAAAGGAAACACAATGGGCACAGTTTGTTGATTATCGTGGTCTGGAATTAAGGAAAGCTCTTAAATTCAGGAACCATAAAAACGGCTTTGATAGTATTTTAGCCAGCATAGAGACAATTTACAAGAACAGAAGACTTGATAATATTATCGTAGGTATGGAGCCCACAGGGCATTACTGGAAACCCCTGGCAAACTATTTGCTGAAAAATAAAGTAAATGTCGTTATGGTTAACCCCTATCACACAAAGCGTGCAAAGGAGCTGGATGATAACAGTCAGACTAAAAGTGACAAGAAAGATGCCTTAACCATAGCAAGGCTTGTTAGAGATGGCAGGTATTATGAAGTATATATGCCACAAGATATATTTGCAGAACTAAGAGTGCTTTCAAATTCAAGAATAAGCCTAATGAAACGTTCTAACGCTTTAAAAAATACTATAACGGCAGTGATGGATGAATATTTTCCTGAAATAGTGACTGTGTTTAAAAATCCTTTAAAAGGCAAGGCAGCGATGCAAATATTGAAATCCTGTCCCTTCCCCTCACTGATACTTGAATTAGGTATAGATGGGGTGTTATTTGAAATAAAAAAGGCAGTTAAAAAGACAGTGGGCAGAAAAAAAGCCCAACAACTTGTGGAAACAGCCAAAAGTTCAATAGGGGTAGGTTACGGGTTAGTATCAGCAAAGTTGAAATTAGGGTTGATGATTGAGGAATTGGAATTATTAACAAAACAGCTTGAGCAGTTAGAAAAGGCAATGGAGAAGGCATTAGCTGATACCGGGTATGGTGAAATAATTCTTAGTATTCCAGGAATAGGGGTAGTGACAGCAGCTAGTTTTTTAGGTGAGATTGGTGACCCGATGAGATTCGATCATCCACGTCAGATATGCAAAATGGCAGGATACAACCTTATTGAGAATAGCTCAGGTAAGAATAAAAGCAGAACAGTTATATCAAAGCGGGGACGGAAGAATCTGAGGAGCATCTTGTATCAGATGGCCATGACCATGGTTGCAGTAAACGATGAAATGAAGAAACTGTACAAATACTTAAAAACACGCCCTAACAATTCTCTTAAGAAGAAACAAGCACTAGTTGTTATCTCAAAAAAGATAGTAACCGTAATATATAACCTAATAAAAAAACAAACAGAATACCAGGCAGAATTAGTACTTGGTGAGTTTAGAAAGAACCAGATAAAGCAAGCTGCCTAAAAAATTCAGAAAGCGTAAAGACCGATAAAGCGGAGATAAGGAGTATTTCTCCATTAGGGCATGACCCAGTATTTAAGCTTAAAAGCTATCTCCGCTTTTATCCATAAAACAGAACGAAGGAATGTAAGGGCATGACCCAGTGAGTTATGATAGGGTAAGTTTTAGGATAATATCGGCTAATTATATAGTTAAATTTAAATTATTCGTATTTCTAAGAAAAACGGAGATATTTAAAGATTAAATTTCAAATAAAGAGATAGGAGTTATTTAAAATGAATAAAGAAAAAAGAATATGGATAGCATTATTTCTTGCACTTACCTTAATGTTAATTTTGTCTGGATGTAGTGGTTTACCAAAAACTGCAAAGATAAACATTACTATCGATCCAAACCCTGTACCTTATTCTAGCGAAGATGGGAAATGGCATTATACCATGACCATTAGCGAAAGCAATGGAGTAGGGGTTACTCTAAGCAGTATAAGACTTGATTCATATGACCAGGCGGAGCAGTTATTCTATACACAATTTTTGTATGAAGACGATATTATAGATTGGTTTAAATCAAATTATATTCCCGCTTTTTCCATGCTCCAAAATGGTGTTGTTCATTCAGGTACAGGTAAATATATCATTATAACAGTTGAAGGGATAGATGATAATGATAACCCAATTGAAGCAACAAGTAGAATAGATTTTCTACCTCAATAGAATTATATAACGATAATATTTCTCAAATGAGTATAAAAACTAATTTCAATAAATAAAATTTGCCAAAGAAAGGAGACTTTAAAGGTAAGATATATTTGGAATTCTTAAATTCAATTCTAACTTATAATGTAATTTGATTATCTTTTTTGTAGTACCTAAGTTATTCTGTTATTTACAAAAATTAAAATAAAATAATTAAAAAGGAGTTGTTTAAAAATGAAGAGAGAAAAGAGAGTATGGATATCATTAATCCTTGTATTTATCTTAATGATGGTTTTGTCAGGGTGTAGTGGGGTTACCGGACCAAAAACAGCAAAGATAAACATTACTATCGATCCAAACCCAGTGCCTTATTCCAGTGAAAATGAAAATTGGCCACTCACTATAATTCTTGAGGAAAGCAATGGGGTAGGAGTTACTATAAGTAGTTTAAGGTGGGATGAGTATAACCAGGAGGAGCAATTAATTTATACAACGATTGTTTATGAAACAAATGAAGAGGGTATTACGTCATTATTTGGATCAAATTATCTTCCTGCTTTTTCTTCACTCCAAAAGCTCCTTCATTATAATTTAGATCCAGAAGATGGATTTGCACAATATATAATATTAACCATCGAAGGTGTAGACGATAACAATAACCCAGTTGAAGCAACAGGTAGAGCAGATTTACTACCTCAATAGCTTTACACAATTATAATCTGATATAAGATATTCTTAAAAGAAGAATAATGTCAGGGAATAATTCTTTGTTATTTTTAACAGTTACTATAAAAGAATTTTTAAATATTTTTAAAGAGCGAAATTTGATTCAAATAAAGAGATAGGAGGAAATTAAGTTGAAGAAAAGTAAAATAATTTTAGCTGTGTTAATTCTAAGTATGATGGCGTTAATATTTTCCGGTTGTGGCGGGGTTAGCGGGCCAAAGACAGCAAAATTAAATATATCTATTGAGCCAAATCCCGTTCCTTATGATAGCCAAAAGGAAGGATGGCCTTTTTTAATGACCATTAGCGAAAGTAATGGGGTAGGAGTGACTGTATCTAGTATAAGATTTGATGGATATAACCAGGGGGAAGAGTTAGACGATACAGACATTTTTTATGAAGAAACTATTATCGATTGGTTTGAATCAGATTATATTCCCGCTTTTTCTTCGATCCAAAGTGATATTTTAGCTTCAGGTATAACTGCTGGAGATCACTCTATTGTAACAGTTACAGGTGTAGATGATAACAATAACCCAATTGAAGCAACAGGTAGAATAGATTTTCTACCTAAATAGGATTAAACAATTAAATAATGTCAGGGAACGGTTCTTTGTCGTATTTTTCAAGTAATGGTTTGAGCCAAAAAATTGTCCCCTGTCATATATTGAAATCCCTATGACCCAAGAATGAGGCGATGTATTTATTACCGAAATTTCGACTCTTGAATTTGAGTAATTAGAAGGTTCAATAATTATAGTAATAATGTCCAATATTTATCACAGGGAGGAATACTGAATATGCCAAATGATATTTTTAAAAATAAAAAAGCTTTGTTCGTCCTGAGTGTATTAATAGTAGGCTTTAGTTTAATTTTAATCTCCTGTGCACCTACGATTCCAGCAGATGAAGGACAAGATCAGAATGGGGGAACTTACCGTTTTCTTTGTGTAGGAGTGGGTGAATATATTAATTATGGTAGTGAGGTTGACTTTGGAGACTCCCCACCATATGAATTGGTCTATCAAGTACTTAGCAAGTGGAAATTTGGGTCGGAAAAGGTTGGATTTTCTAGCATAGATTATATAAGTGACTTTGAGGCAACAAAAAATAATATTTTGCAGGGAATTGCCTCTACTTTCTCTGAGGCAGACGATGATGATGTCTCATATTTTTATTTTGGTGGGCATGGTGGCAAAGATGGGAGCATTTATTATATCTGTCCAGCTGATATGACCACTTCGGTAAGCTCTAAAATCACTGTTAATGAATTAGAAGAAGCTTTAGGAGTTATACCGGGAACGAAGGTGGTTATAATTGATTCCTGTTATTCGGGAGGATTTATAGGAAAAAACGAAGATGGTGATGAATTTTCCGATAAAGCTCTAAAGATTTTTAATGAAGGTATAATTAAAATATTTTCTTCTGGACAAAACAGAGAAAGAGATTTACTTACTGCTGACTGTTATAAAGTTTTAGCTTCCTGTAGTTATAATCAAATAAGTAATACGATAAATTTTGGTGATAATATTATTGGTGCATTTACTGCAGCATTACTTGAGGGTTGTGGTTATAATTATTTTCCGGCAGATTCTGATAGCAATGGAAAAATTACTTTAGAAGAAGCCTATCTTTATGTAAAAGACAAGATATCTTCATGGGGAAATCTTTACTTGAATCAGGATGTACAGGTCTACCCTACCAATTCTACCTTTATCTTTACAGAATATTGAAGTTGTGAAGCCTGGCTCTGAAAGATTTTCCAAAAAAGAAAGATTTTATAAACTCTTTGTCAAATTAATATTAAATTATTAAAATAGAAAAAACTTACCTTTGAAACATACATGTGTATTGTTAATAATTCAAAGTTTTTTTGTAAGAATCATATTTATTAATTAAAGAGAGGATAATAAAATGATACCATCATTTCGTTCTGTAAAGGTTCTTTCTTTAATTTTTCTCCTTCTTTTCCTTTCATCAGGATGTATTGATATTCTTCTTACTCCACCCCCTGGTCCTTCCTTTCCTCAACCCTCAGGGATTGATGACCTCTATGAAATTTTACCAGATATCCAGACTTGCTATGAAGGCATTTTGAAGGATTCAGAGAAACAAAAAGTTTTAGAAGAGTTAAATTTTATCAGAAGTCTACATGGATTAAACCCAGTTAACTATAACTATGAAGATGATATATATACAGCTAAAGCTGCCTTAATAATAGTTGCGAACGAAGAAATGAATCATCATCCTGATCAAAGTTATAAGTGCTGGACAGAAGAAGGAGAGTTTGGAAGTTCTCATAGCAACTTACATATGTCCTGGGGATGGGAGGATAAAATTCCTAAATCAGAGGATTTCGTAATTGGATGGGTAGTAGATGAAGGAGTTGAATCCCTGGGGCATAGAAGATGGATGTTATTTCCTTTTTTAAAAGATACTTCCTATGGAAGAGTTGATATTTTAGGATTTACGGGGGCAGTTATTAAAGTGGTTAATGATGAAATTAATCCATCAAATGTAGACTTCGTTGCCTATCCTTATGAGGAATATCCCAGGAATTTATTTCTAAAGAATTGGTATTTATCATTTTCAGTTGTAGCTGATCGTAATAATCTATGGAATAATGAAAAAGTGGATTTTTCTGATGCAGTAATAGAGATTCATAATGAAGATGGAGAGATTTTACAGGTCAATTCAATTTATTATGATAATGAAGGTTACGGAATTCCCAATAATTTACAATGGAAGGTAAATGGGATCAAATACGGCATTAAATATACAGTCAATATAAAAAATGTCAAAGTTTTTGGTATTAATAAAAATTACGAGTACTGGTTTAATTTGATTTAGGGGATGAATAAACTTAGGTAAATCAATAAGAAAAAAAGTAAGTTTGTTGATATTATAAAAATAAATATTTTAACAACTTTAAAAGTGTAATTTGATGCAAATGAATAAAAGGAGGAATAAAACTTGAAAAGAAATAATAATATTTTATTATTGCCTGTGTATGTTCTTCTTTTGATTCTTCTATCAGGCTGTTCCGGAAACGGATATATTCCAGTACCGCCTCAGGAGCAGATAACTCCTGGTCATATGGCAGTAATTTGGTATGATTGGCCACAACTATCTGGCAGTGGTTTCTATAATTTTGATGTTCTTTTGACTATTGATGAAGATCCCGGAGTACAAAGCGCTTATTATTGGGCACATCAATTTCATTATAAAAATGAAAAAGTGGGTTATATGGGACTTCAGACCAACGGTCATATGCAAGGTGAATGGGTGAGGAAAATGGCTATCTTTTCCATCTGGGATGCCTTAGAAGCTGAACCGGGTCCTGGGGCATCATGTGAATGGTTTACCGGTGAAGGCGAAGGTTGGAGTTGTAGGATAAAATATAATTGGGTAGAGGGACATACGTATTGTCTGCGGATAGAGGCATGCGGTATTGATGAACAAGAGAATGAGTGGTGGGGAGCTTGGATCATAGATACATCTACTAGTCAAGAAACATTTATTGGAAAAATAAAGGTTCCTGCTTCTTGGCAGCGGTTGGATAATTATTCCGCAGTCTGGGTAGAATATTACGGACAAGTGAATGATTGTAATTCTATTGCTTACGCAAAAGCTCACTTTGAGCAGCCTACTGCTGATAATGGTGATTTCATGCCCCATGAGCTTACTTCTGAAATTGGGACAACCTGTACCAATGCCAAGATCACTCTTATGGAAAATAAAGGAGTAACTTTTGAAACCGGAGGCCCTCTCTAGAAATTTAATATATATAAAGATTTAATTTTTTAAAAGGAGTAAATTAAAATGAAACGATTGCTCTTCATCGTTGTAATAATCGCTATATGTATAAGTATCAATGTCAATGTCTTAGCGAAAGTAAAGTTTGGTAACTGGGACAGGTGGGACGAGGAATTACCTTCCTGGAATAATGAAGGCTGGGATTTAGAACAACATTGCAGACTTACCTTTGTAGGTTTTCCTTACATTAGGAGAACATTTATTGGGCTCCCAGTAGAAGAAGGTAAAGTATTTGCAGTATCTGGAACAGAATCGATTGATAATACATTTTTTTTACTAACTCATTTATCTTTCATAAAAGATAAAAAATCCCAGGCATCGATTATTCTTTTCTCTCCAGCAACAGCAGGTAAGAATGTTGAAGGTGTTAAATGCAATAACTCTGTGCTTAATAGTGCAAAATTTGCGATAGTGGCTTTTCCACCAGATAAAAAAGAAATAGTCATAAGAGTATATGAGAATGAAAATGGATTATTCCGTTTATTAGAAGAATGGTGCGTTGCTTTTCAAAATAACACAATCATAATTCCCGAAAAAACGGTTAAATTTTCACAGAAATATGAAGAGTTTGTCAGTCAATCTCGACAATTAAATAATCAAAATATTATAGTTTCTTCATCTTCGATTATATTAATAGTTAGAGATGATAAGAAAAAGATATTTAATCTTGGGGTATCTTTGGAAATTTTAGATGGAAAAAAGATAATAACACCTATTTTTTATTAAAAGTTCATTTGTTTAGCTTTTAAAAAGTTAGGAAATGCCTTATCAGGTTTTGTGATGTGTGTTATGAATATACCCATCATCTCTAGATGTTATTTTGTTATGTTCTTTTATAGTAGTTATACACTTATTATTTCTTCTAACTTTTGACACACTTTTTCAGTTTCATCGCTCATACAAAAAGTTCGAAAATCGTCCTGTCTGGCCGACCAGTAATAGATAGATGAAAATTAGCCCTTTGGCATTTGCTGAAGGGCTTTTTTATTTTTTTAAATTATTTTTCAGAAAAAGAAGGATTTTTAATAAGTTGTATAGTATATATAAAATAGTGACTAAAAGAAATTGAATAAGCCTATTTTTCATCTAAGCAGAATATCTGTAATAATATTATACTAAAATAAAAAGCTATATTATATAAGATTTAAACTAAGAATAACACTCTTTCTCTATCCCAAGAGACACACCAAGTAACATATCCTAATCATACTAACCATCCAACCAGTAATCTTCTATCATTACGTAACCTAAAATCAAATATTGTATTCTGTATGAAGGTAACAGGAGAGACTTTTTCTTTCCATCATAAAAGAAAAAGAGCCGAAGAGGCAAGATACCAAAAGTATCCAAACTTTCAGGCAAAGGGACTGTTACCGGACAGAACTCTGGAGAGCTTTATACCAAGAAGCACCGACGGGGCAATTCCTAAGTTTTAGGAATAACCTTACAGCGTTTACTAAAAAATATTTCCTGATTTTCTAGGAAGAATCTTTCAGGTAAAAGGACAGAGTAAGAGAGTAATGCAATTATTTTCTTAGTCTGTCCTTTTTTGTTTAAAAAGATGGGAAAGGAAAACTATCGAAAAGCTAGGACGCAAAGCTTTTATTATATTTTTTATCCTAAGATTATTAAAAGAGGTGGTAGTTATGTTTATAAAAAAATTGATTGTACTTATACTCATTATATGTTTTTTAATTTCAATGGTTGGTTGTGGAGGGGTCCCAACGACGCCTCCTATTAGTTCAGAATCAGAATTAGTTTTAGTTCAGGTTACCGATACGAAAAGTAACCTAATCTCCGTAGCCGGGAAAGAGAATGAAGATGCAATAGCATTTTTTGGAGAAAAAGATATCGAAGGGAATCCTATAAGTATAACAGGGGCTGTTTATGTCTCAGAACAAGGAGGTTCATTTGGTATTGATGCAGGAATAGATGGCCTTCCAACTTATTTAATAGATTCTGAAGGGAATAAAGTAATTTTTGAGAATTATACAAACTCTACGGTAGATATTTCTATATATGATTCTAATGGGGGCCTTATTCAGGAAACCATTACAATAAATATAGATTCTGCAGATCTATTAGAATTGAAACAATTATATATTTCTTTTTATTCACAACAAAAAGGTGGGGAAGAACAGGTAGCAACTGGATTAAGATGGGGGGCTAAAGTCCTTCCATGGATTGGTTGTGCGATTTCTGTTGGTGGAACAGTTGTATATTTTCCACTTATTCTTTTAGCTGCAAAAGCTTGTGCGGGCCCTATTGCCAAGGAAATTTTGGTAGCGATTGTCAATGATGAAGAATTCACTAAGGTGGCGACAGTGGCAACTGGTACAGCTGCATGTGGTACGGCTGATCCTTTTGGTTGTTTCAGTTTTTTATCAAATATTATAGCGGATGAGATTGATAATCACGCTCCAATAATATCCAGTCTAACTGCTAATCCTTCCAGCATCAATATAAATGAGACTACCGTTATAACCTGTACTGCCTCTGACGAAGATACCTTTGATTTTAATATGGACCTTACTTACACTTGGACTAAAACAGATGGGACATTTGAGGGAAGTACCTCTGGGTCAACCATAATCTGGAAGGCCCCATCTACTAAAGGTAACTACACGGTTACTTGTGAAGTAAGTGATGGGGAAGCAAGTGATAGCGAACAAGTAATTATTTCGGTAGGAGACGTAAATCATCCTCCAGTAATCACTTCTTTTGCAGTTACTTCTGCAACCAAAGGACAACCATATAGCTATGATGTAAATGCTACTGATTCCGATGGTGATATCCCAGTTTATTCTCTAACAACTAAACCTAGCGGAATGAGCATTAATTCTTCAACCGGACTAATTACCTGGACTCCTACAGTTTCTGGAAATTACAATGTTACTGTGAAAGTATTTGATGGAGAGCTCTTTGATACTCAGAGTTTTACTGTTAAAGTAGAAGAGAATGGCACCACCAATCAACCTCCTACTCTCACTCTTGTAGGAAGTGGTGGCGTTTCTCCTGGTTCTGGTACTCCTTCAACAACCTTCGCCTATTCAGTTTACTACTCCGATCCAGAAGGTGCGTCACCTACGGTAAAGAATGTGTACATTGATGGGTCATCTCATACAATGTCAGGCTCTGGTTCAGGCTCAACATATACATACCAAATATCAGGACTTTCTGCCGGTACCCACACCTATTCCTTCCAGTTCAGTGACGGCACCACTACCGTTAACCTTCCAACTTCTGGTACATACGCAGCCCCAACGGTAACTTCCACTGTTAATCAATCTCCTACTCTCACTCTTGTAGGAAGTGGTGGCGTTTCTCCTGGTTCTGGTACTCCTTCAACAACCTTCGCCTATTCAGTTTACTACTCCGATCCAGAAGGTGCGTCACCTACGGTAAAGAATGTGTACATTGATGGGTCATCTCATACAATGTCAGGCTCTGGTTCAGGCTCAACATATACATACCAAATATCAGGACTTTCTGCTGGTACTCACACCTATTCCTTCCAGTTCAGTGACGGTACATATACCGTTAACCTTCCAAGTTCTGGTACATACGCAGCCCCAACGGTAACTTCCACTGTTAATCAGAATGTAACCCTTACCCTCTATATCTGCGAGAACAGCACAAGTGGTCCACTTCTTTCAGGAGTAAGCATTGGAATTGTAGATGGCGGAGGAAATTCATTTGGTCAAACAACAAACAACAGTGGGTACGTGACAATAACAGGAACCCCTGGTACATGGAATTTCTCAGCGATGAAATCAGGATATGATACAAATAACTGGAGCCAGTCAATTACAACTAATTGTACAAAATATGGATATATAGTAAAAAGTGCAACTCCGGTTGGCGCTATTGATGTATTTGCCACATTAGACGGTTCATATTGGATTGGTTCTCTCAGTTACAGCTTAACTGGACCTTCTTCTTCAAGTGGGAGCACTGTTTCTGCTGTTCTCTCTAATAAACCTGTCGGGTCATACAGTATTGCTTTTAATTCTGGAGGACCCTCCAATGCATCCCTTTCATCTATTACTCCGAGCAGTACTCAGACACTATCAACAGGGGGAATAATAAATTTTACGTTTAACTTTACTGGATCAACCCTTCTTTCTCCTACTGGTTTTTTAGTATCGAGTTATTGGAATACGGTAACTGGGTTTCCCTCGATGAATCTATCGTGGAATGCCGTTTCTGGAGCGACGGGATACGAAATGTGGGTTCGCCCTTCGGGGGGATCATACGCCTACCTTGGTCCTCGTGATGCCCCGTATGTCACCTTCAATAGTAACAGCTTGCCTGGAGGTGCGCGGTACGTCTCGGGAACCACCTACTATTTCAAGATTCGTACGGTGACCGCGTCCGGTACTAGTGATTTTACAAGCGAAGTTTCATGTGTGGCAGCTGCGTCTCCTTCTCTTGGACAGGTCCAACTTTCAGGTCCATCAAATGGAGCTACATTGCCACCAATGAGCGTCGTATTTTGGTGGAATCCCGTTAGTAATGCCACGAAATATCAATTCATCCTCTATAATCAGCAAGGACAAGTTGCACTAGACACGACTAACAGTAGTACTTCAACGTTTGTTGCCCTTGGAACTGAGGAAACAATCACTTGGAAAGTAAGAGCAGGTGATAACAGCGGTAATTGGGGTGCCTGGTCTAGTACGTGGAGTTTAACGATAAAAACTCTCACCTAGACATTGTAATTTATATTTGACTATGAGGCAAGAATTGAGAAAACAAGGAGGTACTGCTATTGAGAAAAGAATCTCTAATCTGAAAAAGGTGCACCGTCTGAAAGCATGGTAATTAAAGTCTCATGCCTAAATATTATACAGGCTTTAAAAACAATGCTAAAAATAAAAAGCACAGAATATCTAAGATTTTACTATTCAAAGTTAATGATATTTGTATTTTGAAAACTATGCCTAGTTAAGTTGTTATCAAGTTATAAAAAATATAAAAAAGTGAGGTAAAAGATATGAAAATGTGGGAAGGTAGTACATTATTTAAATTAGGTTTATGGTTAATGGTTTTTTTGAGTCTTCTAATTATCCCCGTTACGTGCTATGCAGTGCAAGATGATGAGGGCAATGAAGAGTTTTACCGTTTTTCTAACATGTTTCCGAAAGTTGAAGAACTTGCCGGAACAGGTGCCAAGCTTGAACAGAATCGCGATCAGTATTTGAAGAAAAGAGGATGGGAAATTGGTCAATCCTCATATAATCCTGGAGGTGCATATATTGGCTGGGGAGTAGGTGATATTAAATTAGAGCCCGATGATGTTAAATATGCACAGGCTCGTATTATGGCTTTTTATCGGGCTTTTACGGAGGCAAAGGGTGATTTTATTCTATACCAGCAACAAAATATTTCGACGAAACTAGTGAGTGAATTCTTCTATGATGATTTTCCTGAAATTGAGAAAGAGTTAGAGGATAAGGAATATTGGAAAGAACGCATTGATGCTTTTGTGGAAAAGGCAATTGACCTTGGAGAGGCGAAACTTGATGCTTTATTAAAAGAATTTGATGTTGATCTGGATAATTATACCAATGCAAATAAAATCGAGAAAAAAAAGATTTTACATGATGCTATTAGTCAGACAACTGTAATTAGGGCATTGGGCTCACTTGCAGGAGTTCGTGTGCTAGCCAATTTTGAGAATCTCAACTCAGTAGGTGTACTTATTATTCATAATGAACGATCAGAGGCTATTGCACGCCAGATTGCTCATGGAGATGTCGTTTCACGAAATACATCTGATGTTGTTAAAAAAACAATTTTGGAGCAATTAGGAGATAGTTTTACCAGCATAGAAGAGTATATTCCAGTATATGGTGTTCGTGTGATGGAGGATGAAACCGGTGAAAAAGTACTTGTATCTTTTGGGCAATGGGCACCGGCAATAACAAATAATACAAACTCCACAATTTCTGAGGCTCGAGTAAAAGCCGCACGCAAAATTGCTCAAAGCAATGCGATTGCTGATTTGACAAATTTTATTAATAGCACCCTTGTGCTTGAGTCTCATGAAAAAATCCAGGAAAGTGAGGATGTAAATCGTATTAGGATGGTTGAAAGATTAGAAGAGATTGAATCTTATCAAATAGGAGAATATTCAGAAAATATTATTAAACAATATGGAAATGTACAGCTGCAAGGTATCACAACGATTGAGAAGTGGTCTGCAAATGATCCCAATACAGGTCATGTTATAGTAGGACATGTGGCCATGTGGAGTCCAGCTACGCGGGATGCCGCCCTTGGAATAATAACAACCACGGGAGAAGAAATACTAGAAGGGGAAATAGAATACGATGATGGAGTCAGGGAATCTCCCGCTCTTGACCACTTAGATCCTACCTTACAACCGTAAATATTAACTTTGGAGGATGAAATGCGTGTTAAAATTATTTTTCTATATTTATTAGTGGTTTTCCTTGTTGGAAATGGTATTGCTTTTGGTTCTATTCAAAGCGAGGAAGTTGTTATTACTTCAATAGGAAGAACCCCGGATGAAGCTGTTGTTAACTGCCTGGTTGAAGCTATTCGTCAGAAACGGGGTGTTGAAATTGATGCATTGAGCGAGATTCGCTTTTCCTTGGAAGATCTTTTCCGCAAGGAAGGAGAAGAAGAGTTTTACAAAGAAGAAATAAAGGATGAAGTGATAGAAGAAATTCGCATGCATACCAACGGGCTAATAGAAAGATATGAAGTTTTGTCATGTCATAAAATGAATGATGGCAGCTGGGAGGCCAGGGTACGAGCGGTTGTGCCTGTTTACCGTAAGGTTGAAAGCAATAAAAAATCAACCCTGGCAGTCATGCCTATAATACCTCTCCAGGGGCTAAAACATACCGGTGGTATTGACGTCAACGAGATTGCGAGACAAATAAGTCAGCGGCTAACTACCCAGCTTGTGCAGACTCAGCATTACAACATCTTTGACCGGGAATATGGTACTGAATTTGAGAAAGAACGTCAATTAATAATTTCAGGAGGATTTCCCATCCGAGAGATGGCACGTTTAGAGGAACAATTGGGCGCAGATTACCTGCTTATTGGAACTCTATCCGAAGTTCATAGCTCTATAACTTCCCAAGAGTGGTACGGTGTAGATTTCACCAGATGTAAAGTTATTTTGAGTATCGATGTGAGAGCAGTGGAATTTGCTACCAGGCAGGTTCACAGGGCAGACACTGTAACAGTATCGATTGACCGTGTAATTGACCTCGGAAGCTCGGCTGATAGAACCAGCCAAGTACAATTGACAGGGCAAATACCTGGTAATATAATTTCCGAGTTGGTTGATGAGTTAATTACAAAATTAAACCGCGGATTTCTTGATATTCTGATGCCTGTCCGTGTACTCGATATTCAAAATGGCACAGTTTATCTTAACCAAGGGGGCACACGGATTCAAAAAGGAGAGAGATTTAGCGTTCTAGGCTCTCATCGTACAGTAACGGACCCTGGGAGCGGAGCCCTTATTAGAATTGAAGGGGAGAAGTTGGCAGAGATTGTTGTCAAAGATGTTATGGAGGAATATTCAATCGCAGATATCATCTATGGAGAAAAAAACGAGATAAAAGCCGGGTTGCGATGTAACAGGATACAATGAAATCGTAATTGCTGATAAATGATTCGGACTAGTCAATTTAATTACTGAAAGTGATAATAATTCAGCCTAAATATGTAGACGCTCTCTTTGACAATATGCCGGATAATTAATAAATGTAAAGATTAAAATAAATATTTTTAGAAGAAAGGAGATTTGTAAGATGAAAAAGTTCTTTATTTTCTTGCTGATTTTCGCCTTATACTTTTGCGTTGTAAGCAGTGCCTTAGGCCAGGAAAATGGACTTTCGCAGAAAGTCAGTCAACTTGCCGATAAGTTAGCCTTTGCGGTAGAAGGTGATGTAGTAGGGGTAGGCGGGAAAACAGTCTATATTAATCTTGGGCAAGAATCAGGAATTATGGAGGGTATTCAATTTGAAGTAGTCAGGTTGGACAAGGACCGTCCCTTTAAGATGGGTGATAGAATCATCGGTTATCCGGAGACAGAAGTGGGCTTAATTGAGATAACCAATGTCAGGAAAGAAATGTCCTTGGCTAAAATAACAACAAAGGTAATGGATATACAGGAAGGCGATAAGGTCTATCAGCAGATGAAAAAAGTGACCCGGATTGCCATCACCGAATTTACTTACGGAGATGAGTTCAATAGCTTTACCCGAAATGTCCAGGATATACTTTATACCAACCTCATCCAAAGGGGAATGACCGTGATTGAACGCGAAAAAATGGAACAGGTAATGGAGGAACTGGCAAAGAGCTTTAGCGGGATGATTGATTCTGCTACTGCTGCCGAGATAGGAAAGATGCTGGGGGTGGAAGCCGTTATCGTAGGTACCGTTGCCGACATGGGTGATTCTGTTGACCTAAGAGCCCGCCTGGTGGATGTAGAAAAAGGTGCCGCTATTACTGCCGCTCAAATCGCTGTAAACAAGAATCCGACTATAACGGGACTATTAGGTAGTGGGACTAGAAGCACTGTATATGGAGGAAGAACTAGTGCTCCACAGAAAGGTTCAACAACTGTACAGGAAGTCAATGCTGGAGGTTTCAATTTTAAATTAATTGATTGGCAAAAGAAAGGAGACGGCCTCGTTTTTGAGTTACTCGTCACAAGTGAACAAGATAGTCAACTTAGATTGTTTACAGAAAGGGGTGGTATAAGAACAAGGATTTTTGATGATTTTGGAAATGAATATTTAGCAAGTGGTATTCAACTTGGAAATATGACTCTTCAATATGGAGAAGTCATTAACAGAATTGTTACAGGAGTGCCTATGAAAGCAATTATCTCCTTTGACAACTTTTCACCTCAAACAAAAATCATAACTTTGCTCGAAATCTCATGTCTAGCGAATAATAAAATTTTCTCCGTACAATTACGAAATATCCCCATATCAAAGTAGTATTAAAGTAAAATAATATGTAGATTTAAAAATTTGTTAAAAAAAACATAAGAGTACATTTTTAGATTTTTAAGTATATTTATATGATTAATGCAAAACTAGACCATCCTAATTTTTAAAGTTATAGATATTAGCTGGAGATAGGCGTCTGATTATGCAATTAATATTCAAAATTTTATAAACGTACAGGGAACAGCTATACTAACTCAATAATCTGGTAACTTTTTCTAACTTTTTATAATGGAGTTGATATAAGAAATTTAAAATATCTAATATTAAGGGTTAATTTTTCATGTTGCAAACAGATAGTCTACTAATTACAGGAAATAAAGAATTTATGTGATAAAAGATAATTTTTATATAGAAAAAATAGAAAGGAGGTTTTTTTATGTCTACTCAACCACCAAAGTTCTATAAGAATCCAAGTATAGCTACGATTTTGTCTTTCTTTTTCATGGGTCTTGGTCAGATTTATAATGGTCAGATAGGTAAAGGGATCGTTTTTATTATCCTCTACGGGATATCGGTTACATTGATGTGGGTCGTCATTGGTTTCGTTACTACTCCCATACTCTGGATATGGGGTATGGTTGATGCAAATAATTCAGCAAAAAAGATCAATGAAAAAATGGCAACAGAATAATCTTTCAGGATAAAACTAATTCTTTGGGAACAGTTCTTGATATTAGATCTTTTGTCTTTTTATGTGCCTTGTATAATACTAAGGACTAAATCTCATATTGTCTTAATCTTATTTTGGAAAAAGTAAAAAAATCTAATTATACGTCTAATACTCAAAATAATATTTCTAATAAAATAAAATTATTAAAGAGGTTTAATTATTATGAAAAGAAAATGTCTCTTAATATTAACAGTTTTAGTACTAGCAATTTTTCTAAGCGGATGTGCTGGTGGGATAGTAACCCCTGATACTAATGAAGCTAAAATAAAAAGCATTATTAATGAATATTTCTCCGCCTTAAATGACCAAAATTGGAGTAAAGCAAAGAGTTATTGTATATATGGGGAAGATCTTTATAATGACGTTATTCAATGGGAAAATATAGTTAATTCTTATTCGTATTGTGATATTGTAACTGTAAAGATTTGGGTTGATATTGTAGATCTTGGATTTGATACGATGCCGGATCCCATGGAAGTCTGTGTGCAATGTGTAATTGATGATGGTTCTACTGCTTGTGGCAATTATATATATAATTATGATGCCTATCTTATTTATTTACATTTAGAGAGAGTCGGCAATAGCTGGAAGTTGTCCTGGAAACACACATAGGAAATATAACTCATTTTAGTTGGGGCGGCCATAAAAGCTTTGATAGTAACTCTTTTTATTATTATTTACAAAAGATTGGCAAAATAAATTGGATAGATTTTGGAAAAGCGTATACAAGAAAATGGAAATACCCAATGATATCTTTATAGGTCCCTGTACTTACAACTTTTAAAGAGAGGAGGTAGAAAAGATGAAGAGTGATTTATTTATTAGGAATTTATTAATAATAATTGCAATCTTATTGGCTTTGAACATAATGATGCCCATATTATCCAACCCCCTAACTTCTTACGCTTCAGGATCAATACAATATAAAGTTGGTTGCATCGGAATCGGCGTAATGGGCCTTAAAACAGATAATTTGGAAAAACTTATAAACGAATATATTAAGGAAGGTTGGGATCCAATTAGCATAAATATTGTGTCGATGGAGAGGTTGGGTGGTATGGCATATGTTGTATTTAAAAAATGAATATAGGTTTATAAATTAATAAGATTAAATTATGGATAGATAATGAGATTTAACTTTTTATCTATTTGAAAGAGGTGTATATAGCAATAAAGCATTCCAAGCCCCTTGACCGTTAGCCGAAGGGAATTTTATTTTAAAATATTGTATAAATTCTAATCTTTACATTTTGCTTCTAATATTGAAGAATTAACTGATTTAATCTAACATTTTCAGTTGTAATATTTCCCTTAAAAGTTCTGAAAGCGTCCAATAGGGGGAGGGGGAACCATACAATAACATAGGCAGAATTTCTTAATCGGAGGTTTTGCCTATTTAAATTCTTAACAGACACCAATTGCTTCTTCTAACTCGCGATACACTTTTTCAGTTTCATCACACATACAAAAAGTTCGAAAATCGTCCTGTCTGGCCGACCAGTTATCTACCTAAAAGCTGCTTCTTACCACCAAATAAATAGGGACACTGTAGATTCAAGTTGCTAATGCAACAGTTTACTAAAAACCTCATGCGGCGTTAAAAATTCTAGAGTTTTCCGCGGCCGGTCGTTTAACATATCCTGTGCTTTTTTGATGTTTACTAATGTTACTTTTGAAAAATCCGTACCCTTGGGGAAAAATTGGCGAATCAAAGAGTTGGTGTTTTCATTGGTACCTCGTTCCCAGGGAGAATGTGGATGCGCAAAATAAACTTGAATCTTCGTGCTCTTGGTAAAAAGTTTATGTTCTGCCATTTCCTGGCCCTGGTCATAGGTTAGAGAACGCTTTAAGCCTTTTGGAAGGTGCTTAAATTCTTTAGCGAAAGATTCTCGTACTGTTGTAGCTCCTCTATCTTCAAGCTGAACCAAGAAGGTCATACGTGTGGTTCGTTCAACTAAAGTACCCAAAGCAGAACCATTATTATGTCCCATGAGAAGATCGCCTTCCCAATGGCCGGGAATAGTTCGATCTGCAACTTCGGCAGGACGTTCTTCAATACTTATATAGTTTTGAATAGAGGCGCAATTCCGACGGGACTTGCCGCTGCGTGGACGGCGGTTTATATGCCGGTGCCGTAAATATTTAATTAATTCTTTACGTAATGCGCCACGTGGCAAAACATATAAATATGAATAGATGCTTTCATGTGAAATTTGCATTGCCATATCCATAGGATATAATATTTTTAGACGTTTGGCAATCTGTTCCGGAGACCATAATTGATCCAGGTGTAAAAGAACGTAGTCTCTCAACGGTATATTAATATCCATTTTTCGGCTTTTGCGGGCAAGATGCCTTAATTTATTAGCACGACCTTGAGCTCTAACCGCTCTGTAGGCTTGCCTGCTTACCGTATTACGGTTGACTTCGCGACAGATGGTACTAGATGATCGTCCAAGAGATAGTGCAATATAATTTTTACTCAATCCTTGGGCTAATCCAAGGCTGATCTCTTCACGTTCATTAATACTTAACTGATAACAATGGGACATATGCAACTCCTTTCTTTTGGCATATTATACCAAAGTTAAGTGTTGCATTTGTAACTTGAACCCAAGCACATCCTATTTTTTAAAGAAATGCCTAAGAAGGAAATTGATAAACAGTTGTCTGTCTTTATTTATGTCAAACATATTTTAAGGAGTGATTTGATTGAAAAAAGGAGATTTTTTTTGGCTCGCCGGCTTAGCGGCATTTATTACAATATTGGTAGTTCCGGTAACTCATGAAATGTTCGTGAAATTCACAACCGAACATGCCTATATGGGGGGCTTTATCAAATTTTTTATGCTTGCTACAATGGGAGAGCTTTTGGCTAGAAGAATTGTGACGGGTGACTGGAATATTCCAAATGGATTGCTATATAGAGCTTTTGTATGGGGATTATTAGGAATGGTTATTGTATTGATATTTAGTGTGTTTGCTGCAGGAATTGCAGGTGCTTTAGAAAATGGATTTTTACCCGGTGGAAATTCGAAGTTCGCCTTTGCGTTTTTCGTCAGTTTTATAATGAATTTATCATTTGCACCAACTATGATGGCTTTTCATCGAGTAACTGATACATTTATCGATTTGAAGTATGAAAATAAAAAGGGGAAGGTAACACTCAGCGATGTAGTAAAGAGGATTGATTGGGATGGTTTTATATCATTCGTATTAATGAGGACGATACCTATTTTTTGGATACCGGCACATACGATAACATTTTTATTACCTCCGGAGTATAGGGTTTTATCTGCTGCATTTTTATCGATTGCTTTAGGAGCCATACTCGCATTTGCTAAAAAGAAAAGCGGACAGCTTAATAGAATAAATAGGGAAGGTGTGCCAGGTCAATAATTCGCTAACT
>Ga0268277_1000243_pt1 | contig 45547 bp, 46 predicted proteins | sample saktaG_5_FD_190132 | JGI IMG/M metagenome (GOLD analysis project Ga0268277, IMG submission 190132) | Saline water microbial communities from Sakinaw Lake, British Columbia, Canada - sak_2010_1_5_50m | ecosystem: Environmental > Aquatic > Non-marine Saline and Alkaline > Saline ... | reverse complement strand
ACCGCTTATTTATTAAAACCTTAAAAAACATTTCTCTAAATTGCCATTTTGCAATATAAATTACTCATCATTAGTGTGGGGCGCTAACGGGGCAGGAAAACTTCACCCGCATTCTCATCTCAATTTTTTGTTGAACTAAAACGGTAGCATTATTGTTTCGGCTATATCATTGCCTCGGAAAAACAAGATTGAGAATGCTTAAAGAAGATGCCAAATTAATCCAATTATTTAAAAATAAATATTTTAATTCACAATTTATTATTCACAACACTTTTTGCCAATTAACGGATTGGCATCTTTGGTGAAGTTGTTGTTACTGGGTATGAAAAACAGAATTTTTATTTTAGTTTTATCATTATTATTACTGGTTAGTTTCAGTTCGGCCTTGGCCCAGACTGCGCCCGCACAAACTGCAGTTAATAAGCCAGCGATTGAATTATATTTTTTCCGCGGCGAAGGATGCCTTCATTGCGCGCAAGCTGAGGATTTTTTGGGCGACCTGGTCAAACAATACCCGCAGCTTGAGGTTAGGTCTTTTGAGGTTTTTTATAATAATGACAATCGTCAGCTATATTTTACTTTTGCCCAAGCTTATAATATCAACCCCTCTGAACTGGTCGTACCGGTGATTTTTGTGGGCAATCAATCGTGGGTTGGTTTTAATAATGGCATTGGCGGCGCTATCAAAAGCGCGGTCCAAAATTGCTTTGTTAATGCCTGTTCTTCACCGCAATCGCTAGTCGTGGCTCATGCCCAGCAACAGCAGAGTCAAAATTTTACCAAACAATCTTTAATTGGCTGGATAATAATTATAGGCGTTTTAGCTATTATTATTTTTATTTTAGTTAAATTATTTAAACGCAAAAAATGAATTTCCCAATCTTAAATATACCGACCGTGATTGGCGCTGCGGCGATTGACTCTGTCAATCCCTGTGCCTTCGCAGTTCTTATTTTTTTAGTTAGTTATTTGGCTGTTATCGGCGCAACTAAAAGATTATGGCGAGTGGGCTTGGTTTATATTATTACCGTTTTTATAGTTTATTTTTTGGCCGGTTTGGGAATTTTGCAATTATTTACGGCGCTAAAAATTGGTTCCTTAATTACTCGCTTAGCCGCGGGCTTATTAATAGTTTTGGGCTTAATTAATATCAAAGATTTTTTTTGGTATGGCAGGGGCGTTACTTTGGCCATTCCTGAATCAAAAAAACCACTGTTAGAAAAATATATTCGCAAAGCTTCGATTCCCGGGGCGATTATTTTAGGGTTTTTGGTGGCGGTTTTTGAGTTGCCCTGTACGGGCGGGATTTATTTGGGCGTTTTATGTTTAGTGGCCGAATCATGCAGCCGCCTTAAGGGTATTTTATATTTATTGCTTTATAATTTAGTTTTTGTTTTGCCGCTTTTAGTTATTTTATTTTTAGTGAGCTCGGGCCTATCGTCAGAAAAATTAGAAGCCTGGCGGTTTAAAAATCGTCGCTGGATGAAGTTGGCTTCGGGATTATTTTTGGTCGTCATGGGCCTTCTAATGCTTATCGTTAAGCTTTAAGGTAAACACGAATTAAACGAATACTAACACTAATTTCACCAATGATTCGGGGCATTCGGATAAATTTGCCCGCCCGCCCAAGCCGCCCATTGGACATAAAATTTAAAACAAAATCATTTCTTACTTTGTGTTTAGAATTAACTCCAAGGGGGCAATAGGCGGGCAGGTAGTTTAGGATTATGTTAGTTAATTTTGAATTTTAACTTGTAATTTTGCCTTTTGATTTTTAACTTTTGAATTAAATTGTTATGTCCTTTTTATCTAACATTTTTCACAGTCAAAATATTTTATATTATCCCGGTTGTTTGACGAAATTCGCAGCCAAGGATTTATTAGATAATTATCGCCGAATTTTGCGGCAGATGAAGATTGATTTTATTGAATTATCAAATATTGAACTATGCTGCGGATCACCGGCCCTTAAGGCTGGTTATTTTAAAAATTTTCAAGATTTGGCCGAGAAAAATCTGAAAGTTTTTGAAGATCACGGCGTGACTAAAATTATTACTAACTGCCCGGCCTGTTTTATGATTTTTAAATTAGAATACCCCAAGGCGTTGGGCAAGAAATGGGATATTGAGGTTGAGCATATTACTGAAGCAATTCAAAAGTCAAAAGGCAAAAGTCAAAAGTCAAGAAAAATTGAAAATTGGTCATTGAAAATTGAGAATTCCCGCCCGGCGGGTATCGCCACCTATCATGATCCTTGTCATCTGGGTCGGCAAATGGGCGTTTATGATGAGCCGCGCGAGATTGTAAAAAAATTGGGCTATGATATTAAAGAAATGACCTTGAATAAAATTGAATCTTTTTGCTGTGGCGGTGGCGGTGGAGTTCAGTCCAATGAACCCGAATTAGCCAAACGCATTGCTAGAGATCGCCTGCGCCAGGCCGAAGAAACCGGCGCGCTGACGCTTATTACTTCTTGCCCCTTGTGCTATATGCACCTTAAGGACAATGCCCGGCAAATAGAAGTTAAAGAATTGAGTCAATTGTTTCATAACGATGAAAAAACAAAAAATTAAAGAATGTCAAAGGTGCATCAACACCAGCCAAAATCCGCACATTTTTTTTGACCGCTCCGGCTTATGCAATATTTGCCGTACTTATCAAAAAAATTATTCCTTAGCCAGACTTAAGCGGGATAGGGTTTTATTTGATCGGTTGGCCCAACCTCATCAGAGAAAACATGGAGTTATGGTGGGTCTGTCGGGCGGTAAAGACAGCTCGGCTACTCTTTATCAAGTCAAGCGACTTGGCTATCGACCCCTGGCCTTTACTTTTGACACTGGTTATTTGCCTAATTATATTTTCAGGCGAGCTAAAGCTGTGGCTAAGAAAATTGGCGTTGACCATCAAATTATTCCCTTGAAACCATATTTTACACCCGCGGATCGCCAGCGCTTTCGTCGTTTGGTAAAAATTTATCAACGCGATTGCCCGGAGGAATTTTTACATGATTATGCCATTGGGCGAATTAATTATTCCGGTTTGATTCGTCCTTGCTGGATTTGCCGCGCGATTTTAATCCGCGCCTATTATAAAGAAGCATTAAAGCATGGAGTGCGAGTGGTGGTTTTGGCCATTAACGAATGGGCCTCTCTAAAATCAACGACGCAAAAAAGACAGCACTGGGATGTTTCGGCGCTGCGAAAGATCAAACCATTTAAAAATAAACCAGCTGTTTATATTATTCATTGGCCATTTTTAAGACAGATGAAGCTAAAAGATACGCGCGAGATTTTAAAGAAAATTGGTTGGCGATATTACCAGTCAGTGCAATCTAACGCTTCTTCGTGTTTGCTGGCCAAAGCGGCCGAGCGTCAATTAAAGAAAAATTTAGGTTTTCATCCTGACGCTACTCGCTTGGCCCGCGAAGTGACGGTCGGTTTTTTGACCAAAAAACAAGCGCGGCGGGCGTTGGCGAGAACCAGCCCATCAAAGTATTCGGTACGGCAAATTTTAAAAAGAGCCAAACTTATTTAAGATTATTTGTATATTCGCCCCGTTAGATATCAATTAATAGCATCCCTAATAATAATTTTAAATTATCTAACGGGGTGAATAATTAATTTGCCGCCCTTCGGGTGGTCACCCGCAGGGTGATAATTTGTAGGAGATGATCAATAATTTTTTATCACCAGAAATTAAGGCCAATATTTGGCAGGTGGTCATGGATTATCGCCGGAAACGCGACAGCGCTTTAAGTTTTAGCGAGCGCGAAAGATTACGCGAGGAAGTTTATCAGATGAAAAAATCAATTTTTGATCATTTGGCAGAAGCTCAAGCCAAAACCATTGACAATTTAACGAAGAATAAAATCAAAGTTTTTCTGGCCAAGGATGACGTTGAAGCGCGCCAGATTATTGCCAGTCTGGCTGGCGATGCCAGGATAATTTTAAAATCTAAGTCCAATATTGCCGACGAGGTTGATGTCAAAAAAGCCCTACCCGGTCAGGAAGTGGTGGAAACAGACCTGGGTGATTTTATTAATCAAGTTTTGGGCGAAGAAGACTTGCACCCGGTGATGCCGGCCTTTCATTTGGCGCCGGAAAAAATTGTGGCAAAATTTTATCAAAAATTTGGCCGTAAAATTGAAGCCACGCCGCAGGCGATTGCTGAGTTTGCCCGCGAACAGATTAGAAAAAGAATTGTTGAGGCCGAGGTGGGTCTAACCGGCGCTAATGCCATTACAACCGACGGTCAAATTATTATTTTAGAAAACGAAGGCAATATTTCACTGGTATCGCGTTGGCCCAAGCGGCATATTATTTTATCGGGCATAGAAAAATTAGTGCCTGACTTAGACGCGGCGATGAAAATCGTCAAGGCCTCGGCGGTTTGGGGCACGGGCCAAGCTTGGCCGATTTATGTCTCCATTATTGCCGGACCATCGCAGACCGGCGATGTGCAAAATAAATTAGTCATTGGCGCCCAGGGGGCGAAAGAAGTTTATCTGGTTTTGGTTGATAATGGCCGCTCGCGATTAATTGAAAGCGGTTTAGGCGAATTATTATATTGTTTAAATTGCGGCGCTTGTTTGAATTTTTGTCCGGTTTTTCATAATCTGGGCCGCGGATACGGTGATAAATATTTGGGTAGCAAGGGAATTGTTTTTACCGCCTTATCGCGTGGACTATTGGAAGCTAAAAAATCTAATGCTTATGCTTGCACGCTTTGCTCGGCGTGTTTTGCCAATTGCCCGGCTAAAATAAATTTGCCGGAATTAATGAAAAAGATTCGGCAAAAATTGAATGGCGCGGCCTTGTCCACGGAAGCTAATAAAAAAATGATTGCCAATATTGAAAAATTTGGCAATCCATTCGGCGATTTAAGCGGCGAGCCGCCCAAAAGCCTGTTTTGCTGTTAAGTGATTTTAAATTTTTTTAAGTGATAAACAAAAAATCCGTCATAAACGGATTTTTATTCTATTTTCTAATTTCTACTTTCCCCGCCTGCCACCTGCCCGCCACCCGCCCGACTCGCTACGCGATTCGTAGCGGGCGGGTCGCTACGCTCAGGCGTTGCGGGCGGGAAGCCGCCCCATGGACATAAAAGTTTAAAAATAAAATCATTCATTGCTTTCTGTCCCGCCTGCCAACGCCTGTCAATCGCATCGAGATAGACTTCGGAGATAAACCCTAACAGCAAATAAACTTCCTATTTAGAGATAGGCATATGGCGGGCAGGTCAGTATTAATTCCAAGGAGGCATCCGCCGACTGGCGGAGGCGGGCAGGTATTTTCTGTTTCTCTTACAGCGGGTAGCGGGAGTCGAGGGGTCATCCGACCCCTCGCCCAGTCGAATGACCGGGCGAACCAGTATATCCGCATTGTTTATCTCTATAATATATTTAAGCTAAGCGGGTAGCGGGAGTCGAACCCGCATCGACAGGTTGGAAACCTGTAGTAATAGCCGTTATACGATACCCGCCTACTCCGCCAGCTGGCGGACCACGATCTTCTGCTCCCCCGCCTGCCATCGCCTCAATCGGGGCGCCGGGATTCGAACCCGGAGTCTCTTGCTCCCAAAGCAAGCGCGATGGCCATTACGCTACGCCCCGGCTCTGGCTATGGCGGGCAGGCAAAGCAGACCAGCCCATTTAATTTTAGCAAATTTATTATAAAAGATCTATGGATAGAATTTTTTTAAGTCAATGCCGCGATAATAATATTTTAAAATTTGTGAATAATTGGCGCCCTGGTTTGCCGCTGCCCTGCCGCCATATTGGGGCAGGCCCACGCCATGACCCAGAAGTGTTTTTCCTTCACCGGGCGGATCAATGACGCCGGGTAAATAATCAACCGCCACCTTAGTCATATTCGCTTCAACAGAAGAACGAGTCCGGCCATCGCTTTGCGAAAAGTAATAAGCCGAAATAGGATCATTATTATAGGTAGCAATTATTCCGCGCGTTGCTGCGGCAGCGGCCACAAGATTGGGGTTGCGCAATTCGGCTTGATAACCGCGGTAAACTTGATCGGCTTGAGTAGAGCGGACGGTAAAAATGGGATCATCGTCTGGGTCAGGCGAGTTAGTATATTTTGGATTAATATAGCGGAACATCGCGTAGGTGCGAGCTGCGATTTGCTGCGCTTTCAACATTTCGGTAGGCCAAGAATCTGGAACTTCACTCATTCCTTTCATATATTCTTCTAATGAAAGTTCGTTAATTAACCATAGTCGGTCAGTGTTGCTATTATATTTAATAATAATGTTGCCGCGATAATCATTATCATTAACATTCATGCCCCAGAATGGACCGTTTTTCCAGGAAGCAATTTCAAAAATCGTGTCTGGAGAGCGAGCGATAAAATGTAGGGGCTGGTCGGTCATGGACAAGCGTTTGCCATCTGAATCGATTAAGAAGTATCTTTTTAACTTAAAATCAAAGTCAACTGATAGATAATCGCCAGCCGTAGCCAAGGTAAGGAGACCGCCTTGATCGTCGCGTATCTCATATGGAGCTTGATTGAGAGTGTGAATTTTGAGGGGCAGTTCATCTTCTGATTGGGCGGTCTGATAAAGTAAACCAACTTTAATTATTGGGTCGGTCATCCGTAGATCATTAATAATATTAATATCAGCGGGAATAATTTGCCAAAACTGCGCAGCGGGCGGGGTTGGGGTAACCGGAGCTTGTCCGGGCAATAATTTAGGAGCGCAAGTTGCGGGCGCGTCGGTCAAAATAGTTAAGGCCTGTTTATTTTCTTGATAATTAAATTGCAGATGGCCGCAGAAAGAATACTCTAGGCCTGCCTGTGCCGATCCTGTGCCGGCAGGCAGGCCAGCGGTCAATTTTAATTGAGCGGTGCTGTCGGTGGGAACGAAATCAATGGGCTGATCGGTCATTAGAATGCGAGCGCCATATTGATTATTGATAAAATATCTTTTGACGTCAAAATTGAAATCAATTTGGAAGCGGGACCCTAGTTTTTGTGAATCAATGGCTTGACCATTGAATTTAAGTTGATAATTGTCGCTGTCAATAGTAATCGGTAAATTACTTTTTTGTTGGGCATTAAAAGATAAAACCTCATTCAATCCGCTAACGGTTTTGGTTTGGCTTGGGGCGGGCGCGGGCGCCGGAGGATTTTTACCGCCCGTGACCGTGATGGTAAAGGTGGCGGTACTATTGGTCACGGCCGTGGCGCCGGCCAATAGCGAGAATTCGAGATTGTAGGTGCCGTTGAGCTGAGGAACTGTAATGGGAATTTCAAACCAAATAGTTTCGCCGGTTTTTACCGCAGGATAATATAGTTTAATCGGCGTGGTGGCAGAAAGCCACTGGGGATGAGAAAATTTTTGGGCCGTTGCGTCGGCGTTTACTTTTAAGGCATTGGTACCGCTATTAAGCCAGGTGGTTTCACCGAGATTGCGATAGTTAATTTTTATTTTACTTTTGGTGCCAGCGTTTAATGTTAATTTTTGGGCCGGCGAATAGATGGCGGCTTTGGCCTGATAACCAGTGGCTGCTTGAGCTACAGAAAAAGAAGTCAAGGGCGCGCCAATGGCTAAAAAGTTAAAAATAAGAGCGACGATCATCGTTCTCAAGAAATAAAATTTGATTTTTTTTCTCCGATTAATCATAATTAAAAAGTTTATCAGGTCAAAATAAATTGTCAACACTTAATTGGGGGCGTAGGGATTGACCCCCTCACCCAGAAATTTTGAAAAATCATTTAATTCGTTTATTTGGACAATAACACTAGACAAGTAAATAAGTTCCTTGATTTATGATATATTTCATTAATGTTTTTCAACTAAGAATTAAAATTTTTGGGTGAGGGGTTGACACTTTGACACGCTTTGATATTTTAAAACTATGCCTAGTCATTCTCCCCGCAGTCTATCAAAAATTTTTTCTTCTCGTAATCTTACTTTAATTTTAATAATTGTTTTTATTTTTTGTTTAATTAACTTAGTTAGTCAGACGGTTAAATATATTTCCATTAAAAAAGATATTGGCGCCCTAGAGGCGCAGATAAAATTTTTAGAAGATAAGAACCAGGGGCTAATTACTTCACTTGAGAACGTTAAGTCCGATTTTTATAAGGAAAAGGAGGCCCGATTAAAATTTGGACTAAAATGGCCCGGCGAACAAGTGGTGGTTATTAATTTGGGCGATAATCAAAATGTGGCCGATCAACCCTCTTCAAACCTAGATTCATTTAATCCGCTTCAATGGTGGCAATATTTTTTAAATAATGAAAAATAGATTTATAAAAAAATTATTAAATTTTCTAAAAACAAACTGGAAGAAAATAGCAATTGTCTTGATTGTTGTCTTTTTCGTTTATTTGCTTTATCCGAAATATTATTTTCTTACTAAATCAAATTCGTTGATCCGCTGTAATAAAATTACTGGAAAATGTGAAGTAAGACGAGGAACTATAGAAGGAGGAGAATGGAAAACTCTTAAATAATTTAAATTTATTTTATGAATAATCAACCTCAAAAAATTAGATGGTGGCAGAAAAAAGATTGGACACTCAAATTTTTAGATGATTTACCCTTAATTTATATAATTGTTCCAATAAGCTTGATAATTTTTTGGATATTAGCCTTTTATTTTTCTTCTGATTGGGCGGAAAAATACTTTATAAAATGGCGATGGTTTATAGATATTATTGGAACATTGCTTATTTTATTGCCATTAACAAAATTTTTATTTGAAAAATTTGAAATATACAATTGGTTAAAACTAATTATTTTAATTATCTTAATTTATCCAAGTTGGTTTATATTTTGGTTAATTTTTGCAGGATTGCTTATCGGAACTCATTCAGATATTATGCCCGCATTTTAAGGCCCATACTTTCTCATAAAATATCTGCCCTTACCCATTTAATAAATATAGATCCCGGTGCCTGGCATCAGAGATTGATGGCTATTCTCATATTCTCGAGAATACGGGAGAAGATTTTATTCTTTATTTATTGAAGTCAAGATAAATATCCACTGGCATAAATTTTTAGAAGTTTTATAATTTAGGCACAGTCACCTCGGAAGCGGTCTTTTTTAAGTAAGATTTTAAGCGGTTTTTAAAAGATCGATTTAAAATATAATGATAAAAAGATGAAAAAAGATTATATACCTTTATTTATTTCGATTATATTTGTGGCGTTATTCGTATTAGTGAATGGTTTTAAAACTAACTTGTCGATTGGGTTTATAATTGGGGCTTTAAGTGTAGGAATAATATCTACTATAATTTTAGAAGTAGAGAAATAAATCCATGGAAGAAAAAATTAAGAAAATTTTAAAATGGGTTATTGTTTTAATTTTCACTCTTACAGTTATACTTCAAGATTGGAATTTCGTCACTACTCAAAGAGATTTATTAAAAACAATAGGATTCGCTATAGCCGTTGTTTTTCTTTTGTATCTTTTAAGAGACAAGAAGCAGGAAGTATGAAATAGCTCCCGGTGCCTGGTACCGGAGCTTGATGGCCTAAAGATATTTGTAAATCTGGGTTATATAGCTAAATTTGAAAAATGGCATAATTTTATGAAAAAGACTTTTAGTTTAATTTTACTGGGAATCTTGGTTTTTTCATCGGTCTTTTTTGTTTTTGAAAAGCCAATTCCTACTTAAGTTAAATTAAAATAAACAAAATCAACGTTGCTCTTATGAAGAAAAAGTTCAGTATATTTTGCTTAATTTTGAGCGGTATCATTTTAATTCTAACCACTACCGGATGTAGTCCGACCACCAAAATCCCCTTTAATTCTTTAGAGCAAGAGGAGCAAATTCTTGAATCAGTAGAAAATCAAACAGAGGATACAAAACAAGGGAACATAAAACAAGAAGTTATAGAACAAAAAGAAGATCTCGCGGCAGAGATAAAAAATGACGAAATTCAACCAACAAAAGAAGAAAAATTACTCGCAAGTCTTTTTTTGGTAACCAGAGTAATTGACGGAGATACAATTGAAATTGAAGGCGGACAAAAAGTTCGTTATATCGGTATAGATACTCCAGAAACAGTAGATCCGCGAAAACCAGTTCAATGTTTTGGCGTAGAGGCAAGTAATCGCAACAAACAATTGGTAGACGGAAAACGAGTGCGTTTAGAAAAAGATATAAGCGAGACCGATAAATATGGCCGTTTGCTTCGCTATGTTTATATAGACAATATTTTTGTTAATTTAGCGCTTGTCCAAGGAGGATTTGCTTATTCCTCTACTTATCCGCCTGATGTGAAATATCAGAATCAGTTTCTTGAAGCAGAACGCCTGGCGCGAGAGCAAAAAATAGGTCTTTGGTCTGCTTGTCCTATTACGACTCCGTCTGTCCCAGTCACATCCGTTCCAGCTCAAGAACCACCAGTTAATTGTACGATTAAGGGCAATATCAGCTCTTCTAACGAAAAGATTTATCATTTAGAAGGTTGCGATTCTTATAATGTTACAAAAATTGACGAGGCGCGCGGAGAACAATGGTTTTGCACCGAAGCAGAAGCAGTTGCCGCGGGTTGGCGAAAGGCAAAAAATTGTCCATAATAAAATAAAAAATTTGATTTTTGTTAGGTTGGTTGTAGAATATAAAAAGAGGGGCCTGTCCCCACTTGCCCTGCATCGTTTTATATTTTTAAATATAAAAAATGAGTAAGAAAAAATACATAGAATTTATAATACTTGCCGTAGTGTTTTTTGGAACTGTTTTTTATTGGTATTCTTTAAGACCGAGTATTATAAAAAAAGATTGCCACAAAGAGGCAAAAGAAAAAATAATAGAAAAACTAAAACAGGACAACACAGAAGGAGGGGGCTATTTTTCTATAGAAGCAATGGAAAAACGAAACAGGGTAGAAAATTATTTTTTTGAAGATGATTTTAACACTTATTATAGGTGGTGCTTGCAGAAGAAGGGGCTATAAAATCGCCCCGCAGATCCCGGTGCCTGGCACTAGAGGATTGATGGCTATTCTCATATTCTCGAGAATACGAAAATAACATGTTGAGGAAATTTATGAAAAATCCTAAATCAATAATTAAAATCTTAAAAGCCATCTCTAATGAGAAAAGACTTAAAATTTTGAAGTTATTGCTTAATGGTCAAGAGTATAATGTTTCAGAGATTGCCGAAGAACTGAAAATGCCTTTCCAAACAGTTTCGCGGCATCTAGAAAGATTAAGATCGGCTGATTTAGTTGAATTTCGACAGCAAGCTTTACGAAATTATTATTCAGTTTCTGATATTAACGAGGCATTGTTTTGTGATTTGACTAAAATTATTCAGAAGTATTTTTAAGAATTAACCTTTTTACCTTTAGACTATTCTCATATTCTCGAGAATACGGGAGAAGATTTTATTCTTTATTTATTGAAGTCAAGATAAATATCCACTGGCATAAATTTTTAGAAGTTTTATAATTTAGGCACAGTCACCTCGGAAGCGGTCTTTTTTAAGTAAGATTTTAAGCGGTTTTAAAAAGATAAATTTAAAATATAAAGGTAAAAATATGAAGAAAATTTTTGGTTTAATTTTATTGGGAATCTTGGTTTTTTCATCGGTCTTTTTTATTTTTAAAAAACCTGTCAGGGCGGAATGGACGAATCATGTGGTGATTAGTGAGTTTGCCACTCGTGGGCTAACCAGTGCTGCTGATGAATTCGTTGAATTATACAATCCTGCTTTAAATCAAATTTCTTTGGCTGGTTGGAAATTACAATATAAGCCAGCACAAGGTGGAATTTGGTCAAATAAAACCGGCCCCGATGGTTTACCGAGCGGGGTAATTATTCAACCACACTCTTTTTATTTATTAGCAGGGAAAGATTATACTGGTCCGACTGCTCCCGACTGGAGACACACAGCTAGTTGGGGGTTTGCCGATGATGGTCATATTCGTCTAGTAGATAGCCTCGGCAACGTTATTGATTTAGTAGGTTATGGTATGGCTGACTCGGCAGAAGGTAACAGACCCGCCCCTAATCATGGAAACGCAGCTAATAACAAAAGCGTAGAGAGAAGACTGGGTGGAGAGGACGGAAATGGTCAAGATACAAATGTTAATGAAGATGATTTTTTTGTGAAAAACCAAAGAGAACCTGATAATTTAAACAGCCCAGCCCGTCCTTCACTTCCTCCTCCGCCAGAACCACAATGCGGCAATGGCGTTTGCGAAAGCGGCGAGAATTATTCAAATTGCCCTCAAGATTGTTTTTGCGGTAACGACATTTGCGATGCCGACAAGGGCGAAGACCCCACAACTTGTTTGGCAGATTGTCCGGTAGCGAATGACAATAATAGCGGCAATAATGCAGTGAATATTTATGTCCCTCATCAAGTTGAGCCGGGCGATATTTTAATTAATGAAATTTTTCCTGAACCGAATGCGACCAAAAGTGAAGGCGAGTGGATTGAATTTTATAATCACACCGATGACGCCGCTCTTGATTTAACCGGTTGGACCCTGGAAGACAATACCGCCAAGCCGATTATTCTCGCTGGTATTATTTTAGCGCCGCGTCAGTATTATGCGCTTGATAAAAGTAAGTTCAGTTTTGCTTTGAATAACGGCGGTGATACTTTAATTTTAAAAAACAATCAAGTGATTATTGATCAAGTTGCCTATGGTGATTATGAAGATGGCAATATAGATGACAACGCTCCGGCGCCCGGATTAAGCAAATCTGTGGGTCGCAGGACCAGCGAACCAATTGATACCAATAACGATAAAAATGATTTTAGTATTTGTCAGAGCGTTACGCCAGGACGAGCTAACGATGTAAAAATAGCCGATTCATCTCAACCTACGGCAGTTAGCTCTGTTAATGTGCCTGTAATAATTTCCGAATTTTTACCCAACCCCGGCGGCAGTGATAATAATGAATGGATTGAATTATATAATCCCGGCTTGAGCGCGGTTGATTTAACCGGTTGGCAGGCGGATGACGGCGAGGGCGGCAGTAGTCCTTATACTTTGCCCAGCAATACCACCATAGCAGCCGGCGGTTATTTAATTTTGCCATGGTCACAAACAAAAATTGTTTTAAATAATAATTTTGATGCGGTGCGTTTGATTCGGCCCGATAAGGTAATTAAGGAACAAATTAATTATAAAGATCCGCCAGAAGGCGCCAGTTATGCTCGCGATAGTTCTGATTCTTGGGAGTACACTTCCGTCTTAACGCCTGGCAGCGCTAATATTTTTAATGTTGACGATATTGTCGGTGGAACCATTGACAAAACGGTTTTAACCCAGGATTTAAGCGAGGATTCCAATGGCGCGAATCTTGATTTAGTCGAGGTGGATAACTTGCCTCAACTGGAGAATGGGCAGGCCGCCACAATACAGGGCTTGGTGGTGGCGCCACCCAATTTATTTGCCAAGAGTTATTTTTATCTAAACGGCGCTCAAATCTATTCGTTTGCGGCCAAGTTTCCTGATTTACAAATTGGCGACCTGATTGAAGTTAAGGGAATAGTTTCTGCGTCGTTTTCTAACCGTCGCCTGAAAATTAAATCTGCTGACGATATTCAGGTCTTGGAGCATCAGAATTTAAGTCCTCAACCGGTGGCGATTAGTGAATTAGACGATAGTTTGATCGGACATTTCCTGCAAATCAGCGGTCAATTGGTGGACAAAACTGGCAGCAAATTATATTTAGACGACAATCAAGAGGAGGTAGAGGTCTATTTATCGCCGGCCATAAAATGGAATAAAAACTTATTTACCGAGGGACAAAATTTACGAGTGTCCGGTATTTTAGCTGAGACCAAGGAGGGTTGGCGTTTGCTGCCTCGCTGCGATAATGATTTAGTGGTCAGCGCGGCGACAATTGATAATTTTTTAAGTGACAGTCAAAATCAGGCGACAGTTGAGAATCAAAATAATCCGAGCATAACCAAATTGGCCTCTTCCACGGCCACGGTTTGGCAGAATTTAAATCGTCCAGCCGTGATCAAATATTTATTTTTAAGCGCCGGAGTTATAATTATTTTTTTGGTAGGAGTATTTTTAAAATTAAGAGGCGTCATCTAAGATTAGTTCTCCTACGAATTACTAATTAAGTACGAATATACTAATATTTGTATATTTGTAAAAGATTTGTAATTGGTAGTAGATTTCGGAAATCTATGGATTATTGGTTGTTGAAAAATTTAAATATGTTAGCTGGTCAAAATGTATGGCTAGATGCTCTGGTTATATTTTTTGCCCAGTTTGTTATTTGTTTTCTACCGCTGATTACAGTTTTAATCTATTTTTTATCCAGCCGCTTCCAAAAAAATAAATATCAGCGAGCTCTTTTATTGTTATTGTTTAGTTTAATTCTGGCCGAAGCAATTTATTTAGTTATTGGTCTTATTTATTATCAGCCCAGACCATTTTTATCTCACCCGGCGGTTAATCCATTGGTTGACGTAATCGGTTCAGGCCAATCTTTTCCCTCCAATCATACTATTTTGGTTTTTCTGTTTTCTTTGGCCATCTTGGGGGCCAATCAGGTGGTGGGCATAATTTTTTTATGTTTATCGGTTTTAGTGGGTTTGAGCCGAATTATTGCCGGTGTTCATTATCCTTCAGACGTGTTGGCTGGTGTCATTATTGCCATCTTATCCACTTGGCTAATTAAGAAAATTATGAGAAAATAAAGGGTATTAAGCTCGGGGCTGTTAATAAAATAAATTATGGAATTAGTTGACCAATTAATTAATAACAAAATTTTGAAATCGCCATCCATTGTTGTTGCTTTTAAAAAAATTCAGCGCAAGGATTTTGTTTTGCCGATTGGTCAAAATATGGCCAACCTAGACAATCCGCAGCAGATTGGTTTTGGCCAAACAATTTCTCAGCCATCTACCGTGGCTTTTATGTTGGAATTATGCCAACCCAAAGAAGGCGAGGTGGTGCTGGACGTTGGCTCGGGCTCCGGATGGACCGTGGCGCTTTTGGCGCAAATAATTGGACCCACTGGCCGAGCTTATGGGATAGAACGGATTAACGAACTAAAAGAGTTTGGCGAACAAAATACCGAAAAGTATGGCCTGGTTTCTTCGGGTCAAGCGACCTTTGTTTGCGGCGACGGCTCTAAAGGATTGCCGGAATTTGCTCCGTATGATATAATTCATGTCGGGGCTGCGGCTGGCGCCATTCCCGAACCACTCTTGAAACAATTGCGGATCGGCGGGAGATTAATTATTCCAGTTGGCGTTGATGAGCATGAGTTAGTGTTAGTGAAACGAATCAGTGAAAAAGAATATCAAGAGCAGCGATTCCCCGGTTTTGTCTTTGTGCCATTAATAGAAATAAAGTAAACACGAATTCAACTAATATCTACACTAATTAAACTAATCATTTTTAATTTATTCGTTGTATTCGTGTTAGTATTCGTTGTATTAGTGTTTAACTCTTAGTTATGAAGAATAAAAAATTTTTTTGGCTGTTGGCTGTTTTGGTCGTGGCTTTTGGCGTGCTGATTTTGATTAAGCCCGCTCATGCCCAAATTAATATCTGGCAAGGAATTGAAGATTGCCGAGACACGGGCAACTGTGATTTAACGAGCGGTGAAACATTTTTTCTTAATTTAATTGGTCTTATTTTAAAATTTTTAGGCGTGGCCGCCTTAGTGGGATTTATTTATGGCGGCATTACTTGGATTACCTCGGGCGGCAGCCCAGACAAGGTCAAGCGTGGTAAAGACGCCTTAGTTGGTTCGGTGGTCGGCGTAGCCATTGTTCTTTTCGCTTATGTCATTATTTATACGGTTATAAATGTTGTCGCCAAACCGGAATATAATCCCTTGTCATCGGGCAATGGCAATAATAATCCCGGCTGTCAGGCCACGGCCAAGTATCAAGCTGAATGTCCGAGTCTTATCTTGAGCGGCCAAGAGGTTTGGCGCGGCGGCGACCCCTCTTGTCATAGCGATCAGGTGTCTAATTTGCAAGAGAAATTAATACGGTACAAATGTCTTGCCGATGCGCCTGGCGCTGACAGCTGTTTTGGCCTTAGCACTCAAGCGGCGATTCAAAAATTTTTCGCTGTGGCCAGCAATCAAACCCAATGCCCTACCTGTAAAATGGACGGTACGGTTGATTATGCGACCTATACTTTTGTCATGACCAGCCCCGACGCCAGCCCCTGTCCTTAATTTAATTTTTATATATTTATGTCCATCAGCAAATTTAAATTAATTATTTTTCTGTTTTTGGCCGTCATCATCGTCGGACAAAGCTTGGTGGTTTTGGCGCAAGAAGCTCCCATTCCACTGACAAACCCTCTTAAGGGCGGGACTGATATTTCAGCCATCGTCGGAAACGTCATCAGCTGGGTGTTAAGATTTTTAGGAGTGTTGGCCTTCGTGATGTTCATTTATGGCGGCATTCTATGGATGACTTCGGGCGGCAAGTCAGACCAAATTACTAAGGGCAAGGATACTTTGGTTTGGGCCGTGGCCGGACTGGCTTTGGTGTTTTTCAGTTATGCTATTTTGACTTTTGTTTTGAATGTTTTAATTAACAAATAGTTTGATTAGTAGACAATTCATTGACCCGCCTGCCAACGCCTGTCAATCGCATAGAGATAGACTTCGGAGATGAACCCTAACAGCGAATAAACTTCCTAATTTAGAGATAGGCATATGGCGGGCAGGTTTTGTCGGTTGTGGATAACCCGGTTACAACAACCTTACTAACCTGCCTACCGGCAGGCAGGCGCCTTGGTTTCGACCTTATTAAATAACATTTTTAGGTATTATAATGTTTTCTAAGCCAACGGTTGATTAATGATATTCTTTGCGGCGTTAAGGGAGAAACGTAAAGTTTTATAACTGGGGATAAGTTATTGACAATTAGCTCAAAATGAGCTATACCAATATTATAGTTGGTTTTAATTTTAGATCGTTTAATCATTAAGCATTTTTTAATTGTTAGCGTCAATTATTCCGGAAGGAAGTTGACGTTTTAAGAGGAATTTATGAAAAAGTATCTTCTGGTGGGAACTTTGGCGGCTTCTTTATTATTGCCGGCCTTAGTTCTAGCCCAAAACATGAATAGTGGCCTAGAGCAATTTCAAGCCGAGAGTGGACTACAGTCCACTGATTTAACGGTAGTGATTGGTCGAATTGTCAAAATCGTGATTGGTTTCCTGGGTCTAATCGCCGTGGTAATCATTTTAATCGGTGGTTTCCAGTGGATGACTTCGGGTGGCGACAGCGAAAAAATTCAAAAAGCCAAGGATATGATGATCCATGGCCTTATAGGTTTATTCATCGTAGTTATTGCTTATGCCATTGCCTTGTTTGTGATGGGTGTAATTGGCAAAGTTATTAACCCAACGGGAAATTAAATCTCGGCAGTTTAAATTAATTTACGCGAGTTTTTAATGATCAACGAGATTTTATGCCCAGTAACAAAACTTCACCCGCATTCTCATCTCAATTTCTTGTTGAACTAAAACAGTAGCATTATTGCTTCGGCTATATCATTGCCTCGGAAAAAACAAGATTGAGAATGCTTAAAGAAGATGCCAAATTAATCCAATTATTTAAAATTAAATATTTTAATTCACAATTTATTATTCACAACACCTTTCGCCAATTAACGGATTGGCATCAGCGTGAACCCCGCACAAGAATTTGACAGCGCTTGGGTTTCGTCTCAATCTGCAGGGACTTCTTAAAAAATAGTTATAACTATTAAATAATCAATCTAACCAATCACCATCGCGCTAAAGAAACGTCAAATTCTTTGTGACGGGGTGAAGTTGTTGTTACTGGGTATGAAATTTTGGTCTAAAATTAATCCACATCTGGCAAGGGCTGGTTTAGTGGTTGCGGTTTTACTGGTAATGACTGTACCTTTTTTGGCTAGTGCCCAAATCGATCCGCTGCAGGAACTGAATGCCACGGCCGGAGTCGCTGGTTTAGCTGGCGGCGAAACAGACCTGGCAATAATTGCGGGTAAAATTGTTTCTATTGTCATTGGATTTTTGGGAGTAATCGCGGTAATTATTATCTTAATTGGCGGCTTTAAATGGATGACTTCAGGCGGCGACAGCGAAAAAATTAAATCAGCGCGCCAGCTGATGACCAACGGCATTATCGGTTTAGTGATTATTGTTTTAGCCTATGCCATTGCTAGTTTTGTCATTGATAAATTGCAAATTATTACCTCTTCTTCTGGTGGCGGAAATCAACCATAAAAAAGCCGGCTCAACCAAGTTTTCATAGAACGAAAAGAAAAACCCCTGCCCTTTCGGGCGGGGGTTTTGTGGACTATGGAATTTTCAGGGTCCAATCGTAATTGCCCATCCCGGCAATCACGGCGTTTTGCCTGATGCCGTCCACCAAGAAGTTAACCGACCTGGTATACATTAGTTTCTTTTGAGAATCCAGGTGGTCGATGATCACTGTTTGCGGGCCAGGCCGAAGAAGCAGCGTATCAGCTTGGCGGGGGCAGATGACTTTCTTGCGGCCCCGAATTTGAATGTTATGCCCGGTGAGGTTAATTGCCACGCCAAGTTGCAGACCTCCGGCACTCGCAGGGCCTCCGTTAACATAGGTAGCGGTTAACAATGATTCATTCATCGCTTCAATGTTCAATTTTCTGGCTTGCGCCTTCCAGAGACTGTCTGACCACGCCTTTTCATTGTATAGTATGCGGTGGTCAGTAGTATCTGGCTTTCCAGAACTTGTGACATAACCACCCTCTTGGTTAATGCCATACCGCATCTCATAGCGGTGAACCGCACAGCCAGTTATCATGGTCGCCAGCAGGGCAACCATCGCAATCACGAGACATGACAGCCTTGGGTTTTTCATAGCTGCCTCCTTTCATTGTTTATATTGTAGCATATTTTCGGATTTTTGTCAAGCTCAGTTAGAAAGTTTTGTATTTTAAGGGGACGGTCCCCAAAAGAGGTGCCATAAAAGTTCCGTCAATTAATTGTTTTAAGGGTAAATTTGTGAAATGACATCCCGATTTTATCAAAATTTTTTAATAAAATCGAGGATCCTCGAAAATTCTATTTTGAGTTTGTCAAAATGAATTTTCGGGACGATTTTGATCAAGAAAGCATATTCCTTAGAATTTGAGCAAAATCGTGTCCAAATCATAAAAATTGCTTTATAATCTTTCATTAACAAGGACTTTAGGGCCACGAAAAAAGGGGGCTGTCTCCTAAAAATGAAATTATTTATTGATAGTTAGAATTTTGAGCTTGAAGAGTAATTACCTTTTTCTAAATTTTAATTTTAATAATTCCTTTAAGTATTCCCGGGAGGTTTGCCAAATATTAAGCCGCGTTGGGCGCTGCGCTTCTTGCCAGACAACCGGAATTTCTTTGATTTGGTAGCCGTTAAGATGGGTAAGTAAAACCAATTCCGAATCGAAAAACCATTCATTATTTTGGACAGACGGTAGGACATTGGTAATTATATTTTGATTAGCTCCCTTAAAACCATTAGCCATATCTTTGACCGGGCAATTAAACAATATTCGGATTAGTAAATTATAAATTTTAGAAATTAGAATTCTAATCCAAATTCTTTTTATTTGCGAATTAGGTAGGTATCGCGAACCCATCACTAAATCAAACTGGCGGCTTTTAAGTTCATTAATGAGCGCGGGAAGCGCGGCGAGATCCGTGGACAGATCGGCATCCATAAAAATATACCAATCAGCGGGAAATTTTTGCCAGGCTTGTTTAACGGCCAAGCCCTTACCCTTTTTAGGCAAGGGAAAATAAATAATTTGTGGATGGGCTTGGCTTAATTTTTGGGCAATCGTCGCAGTATGATCAGTAGAAGCATTATCGGTAATGATAATTTGCCATTGGTCATGGTCAAGCAAACGTTTTTGGCAGAAATTAAAAAGTCGCAGAACATTGGCTTCTAAAATTTGTTCCTCGTTATAAGCCGGGATAGTAATATTAATTTTTGTCATATCAGGTAGTGAAGTTTGGCAGTGCTTAATCTCTTCGTGATATAATGATTTACTTGGCATAATAAAGCATACTTTAATTTATTAACCCGCCTGCCTAAGCCGTCCCCTGGACATAAGCTTAGCAACAAAATCATTTATTGCTTTCTATTCAGAATTAACTCCAAGGAGGCAATAGGCGGGCAGGTTCAGCCCTTTCTTGTCTCCGCCAGCTGGCGGATGACGAAGAGGCCAAACTTCTACTACCTGGCATGTTGGTTAACTTGATAAATAGTAATATCTGGATTTTGATAAACTTCTTTAAGATATGATTTGGTGTTAGGGTTAAATGGGCCAAAACCCTCGCCCTTTTTTGAATAAAAAATATAATTTATATTATTTTTTAACAGAAAATTTTTGCGACCATCGTTTGGATTATTTTTTTGGAAAAAATAATTTAACAACGCAAGCTTTTGTTTAGAGTTAACCGTAAAATCCCAATGTCCCAGATAAACTCGTCTTAGACCAAAAGCGGGGATAAGGTTGCAATTAGGGCACGACGACAAGACAACGCTCTTGGGCGAAGTATTATTTTTTAACCATTGCATCGCCTCAAGACGGGAGTTTTCTAGATAATAAATTGGGCCAGGATTGATAATGGGATAAAAACTCATTATTAAAATAAGATAGTTAGAGCCGGTCAAAACGATTAAAGCGCCGGCTATTAATATGGCTGTCTGGCCGGAGGAAAGGGGCCTTTTAATTTTAAAAATATTTTTTAGATAAATTAAGCCAAAAATTGCCAAGATGTTAATTACGACCTGCAGTCCCAGAATAAATCGCCGCTGCATATTAAAGGGGAAGTAAATCAGCGCGCCTTGAATAATCAGCCAAACAACCAGAAACATCTCTTTGTCTTTAAATGTTTTATATTTGAGAATATATACCAGGCCAATTAATCCCAAAACCAAAGGACAGCCATAGCTTAAAATTGTTTTACCAAGGGCCGGAGTAAAGCAATCATTTTGAGCGCTAATGATTTGTTTTAACCAAAAGGCGCGGTAAGTCCAGAGGTGATAGATAAGGGCGGGCGAAGAAATTAGCAATACCAGGAGACAATGCTTTATATTAAACCAATTTATTTTTTTATTTTTAGCCATTAGCAGCAAGACAAAACCCACCATTACCAGAACAGTGGTAGGAATGTCATAGGGGTGAAATTGAAATAAAATGAGGGCGGCTAGGCCCGAATAGATGCTATAACGCCATTGTTTTTTTTCTAAGGCCAAGATTGTCCAGAGAAAAATTAATAGCATCAGACTCAGGGCCAGCATAAAGTGCGGCGAGTGGAAAAGCGTAAAGAAAATGAACCCATCAGCTGCCCACAAATCCATTAAAGACAACCAACCAGAGAAGAGGGGATAAAGCACAAGGCGAGCAATCATTAAAATACCACCCAGGCCTGAAGCGAAAACAACAAAAAGTATAGCCAGCATCCTGGTTTTAATGTTGGAGAAAAAATAAGCTACCAGATAATAAAGAACAATAATCAAGAGCGGAATCAAGGCCATCTTTGCCAATTGATAAATAACGATTTCCGATAAAGAGAAAATTTTAGCTAATTTGCCCAAGGTTAGCCAAAAAATATCAAAGAAAAAAGGAGGATGGGCCTCCGGCGTATAAAGGTCATAAAAACTCCAGGCGCCACTCTTGGCTTGATTGATCCAGGAATAGTAAATAGGATTATCAAACCAATTAATAAATTAAGTTCCCAGATAAATACTTTGGGCTGGCCGGTGAGCATTTTGCCAAACCCAGAAACATAAAGAAAGACCGATAAAAAAAATAATTATTAGTCCGATTAGCTTCCATTCTTTGGAACTAATGCGCGGCATGAGAAGAGTTTACGATTTTATAAATTTTGCCGTCTTTGTCCTGATAAACTTGGACGAAATTAGAATCAGCGCTTAAAATTTTATCAAAATCGCAGTGGTCCTTATCTACCACGATAAAATTGCTATGAAATTTTTCTGGAATTACTTGCGATAGATTATGTATATTTTTCCCTTCAATAATTTCTCGCCACAAATTATATAAATCAGGATTTTGCTCATAAAAGAAAGTAGAGTCCAGCCCGTTAATATAATAGTTTTGGTCATCATAATAGAAAAGCATGGGGAAATAATCCCAGGAGCTGTGGAAGACGATGCTTTTGGTCGGAGTATTATTTTTTAACCATTGAGCGATGCCCTTAAAATTGTCAAAGGCCGGCACCTTAGTGGCAAAAAAATTTTTCATTCCTTGATATAACTGCACTTTACTATTAATTAGAGCGCTGAGGCTTGCCAGTAAAATAGCCAAAAAAATGACAAGTACAATCAATGCCTTGGTATTAAACAACCACGATTTTAATTTTATAAAAAGATTTGACCAAGAAACCTGGCTTAAGTCTGGATTAAAATTTAAAGCCGTGGAGATGGCGGCCAAAGGAATAAAATATTCGGCCATGCGCCGCGATTTAATAGTATAAATAAAAAACAACAGAGAAAAAATTAGTAAAAATAATTGCGATACCTTTAATTGCTGGTCACGAGTGGATTTTTTGTAATTAACAATTAGCCAACAGACAGAGAAGATCCACAGGACAAAAAGCAATGTCTGTCCCCGGATAATAGTTAGCGGGTCATAGGGCAGCCATTCAGCGCCCACGCCGATTTTGCCTTGATAGTTTACTATCGCCACCTTAAAGGTTTGCACCCAATAGAAACCAAGATTTTGCGGAAAAAATGGGTTAATAATTAGACCCAAAATCAGGCCCAATGAACAAACGCCGAGCCAGGCGAGATTGTTTTTGGTAAAAAAGTTTTTTGATAGATACTTGAGACAAATCAGCAGGCAGAAAATATGCCCGCCTAGACTCGACTGTCTAGTCGAGGCTGGTTTTTTACCCCGAGTTTTAGCGGTTGAGAGGCGTTGGTTAATTTCGATCTTAATCAATTCGGTTGAGTCAAGCGTTTTTTGAATACTCACCGCCAGTACATAGGTGATGGCAGCAATTAAAATAGTCGGCCAACCGCCATGAGTCCAGACATAAAGAAAAGCCAAGATAAACAGTAACCATTTTTTTTGTTTAATTAAAGCAAAGATAATAAAGATTAGTATTATTAGCGAAGAGGCCTGGGCCTTAGCAATAGCCAGACGAGTCAGTAGGGCAGAGGACGTCAGCGGCAAGAGAGTATAAATAAAAGCATATTTGATGTTTAGTTTTTTTAGCAGCCAATAAAAAAGCGTAAAAAAAACCGCGGTCAGTAAAACCGTGGCAATTTTAATGGCGATCAGCGGATTTTTAAAAATTAAGATAAACGGAATCAGATAAAGATGAAATAGAAAATGGTGATCGGCGTAATTATTTTTTAAGGTAGTCAGGGGAAGCCAGGGGAAATCAGTTACTGGCCCTTTTTGCTGGAGGATTAGCTCGGTTATTTTGGCATGATAAAATGGATCGCCGTCCCCCAAGGTTTTGGCCGCTTGAAGCCAAAAAAACAGGCTGGCAGTGATGAGAAAAATCAAAAGATAGGGTAGTATTTTCTTCATACCCAGTAACAATAACTTCACTAAAGATGCCAAACGTTCTTGACTCTGTAGTGTTTTAAACGTTTGATTAAAAACCTTCGACCGTTAGTTGTTTTAAGATATTTTTCTCGTTGTTTGGCATCTTCTTGGTTTAGAGATGCCTCAAAATAGATAAGCTTGAGTGGTAGTCTGCCCTTGGTAGCGAAAGATTCACCCTTCCAGTGTTCTTGAAGACGTTTTTTTAGATGGTTGGTGTAACCAATATAGTTATGGCCATCTTTTAAGCTATGGAGCACGTAAGTATAGAAGAACACTGGTGAAGTTTTGTTACTGGGCATAAAATATGAGGTTATGATATGAAGTTTATTATAGCGTTATCGGGCTTATTAGCAAGCCCCCACACCTGCCTACCGCCAGGCAGGCCAAAATTTTTGGTGTGGGGGCTTGCCCTGTAAAATTCGCTGCGCTCATCACAAGGGCGCGGCTCCGCGGCGCTCAATTAGTTTGACAATTAAATAATTTTATCATATACCCACTTTTTCGCGGCCGCGAAAAAGTGGGTATGGGGAAATATAGTTAATTTATGAATTATTTTTCGGCAATTTTTATAAACCAATTCCTTTGCTTTAAGAAAACAAAAATTATTAAAATAGAAATCAAGCTATAACCCTTATTAATTCAGCGTTTTGCGGGTCCCGCCCCGTTAGCGCCCACATTCACCTTAATATTCCAGGATTTAAGGATGAGCTCTCAAATATTAAAATAACAATTGTTAATAAATTAAGCGGATGGGGCTTGACTTTTTTTCAAAAATATGCTATAATTAAATCAGGAAATTAAGATAGTCCTCGCGCTTTTGCTCCTCAGCGGTAAAACTGGTAATCCCTCCTAACCAGGAAGTAACCTAAAGTCATAGTTGATCTAGCTTGTCTAGCGTAAGCTGTGAGCTGTGGAGCAATAGCGCGAGGGCTATTCACAAAAAAGGAGGTGAACAATGCCCAATGATAGAGCAAGAGGAGGGGCCGTAGCACTCCTATTTTGTTTAGCACTAACTTGTTCGCTGGTCGGCTGTCATCAGTGCACGATTTACACTGATGGACCGCAGGCTCGATGGGGCGACGCCGCAGTCTACATTGACGCTACCGACGATGCAGTTCTGGCGGTGAACGACGCTCAGCAGAATATCTACGTCTGGATTGGAAAGTGGAACCCAGGTCAAGGTTATGTCAGACAGTTTGATGTTTATCTTGGCTGTCACTCTCAAGCAGCTGGAAGATGCGAGTGTCGGGCGGGCGACGACATGCAGGTGATGTTTGTCGCGCAGGGCGACACGGTGTATCGCAACTTCATTCTGGGCAACTAAGTACAAGCGGGGAAACCCGCTTGTTTTTTTTATTGACCCAGTTACAAAACTTTACGTTTCTTCCTTAACGCCGCGCAGAATACCATTAATCAGGCGTTGACCGAGAAAACAATATACTTAAAAATGTTATTTAATAAGGTCGAAACTAAGGCGTTGGTAAAGTTCTTGTAACTGGGTTAAATTTATTCATGGCCATAGTTAATCCTTGACCGATAATTAATTCTATGGCTTCTTTAATTTTGGAACCCAGGGCCTTGATAACCTTTAAATCCGCGGCGGAAAAGTTTTTTAACACCAATTGCCCAGCCGGCAGATCATTTAATGGTCTAATACCCACGCGAATACGCACAAAAGATCTGGTTTTTAAGTGGGCAATAATGGATTTAACGCCATTGTGGCCGGCGTCGCCGCGATTAGTTTGAATTTTGATTTGTCCCAAGGGAACATCTTTATCGTCATGGACTACTATTATATGCGTTGGCGCGAGGTGGTGTTTTTTGGCCGCTATGGCCACCGATTGACCAGAATTATTCATAAAAGTTAGGGGCCTGAATAGCTCAACAGGTTGGCCGGCAATTTTTGTTTGACAATATGCGGCGCTGGCGCTTTTGCTTTTTTGCCACTTAGCTTTGTAGGCATAATCTAAAATCAGCCAACCGGCATTGTGGCGCGTGCGAGCATATTTTTTCCCCGGATTGCCGAGACCGACGATTAGATACATCATAAATATAATTTTCAATTATCAATGACCAATCTCCAATGAATTTTCAATTTCCAAAGATTAAATTACAAGCACAAAATTATCCCGAAAAACAATGAATGAAATGAATATGTTTTTCGTGGATCCACGAGAATGTAGTTTGGCTAAAGCCAAAACATTCTCGGGACAAGCTCCAATCCGCCAGCTGGCGGACACAATAACCGAAATTCAAAGATTTAAACAATTTTGAGCTTTGGCATTGGTGCTTATTTGGGATTTTGGATTTGGTGCTTAATGCCTTATTCGCAGTTCGCAAAATTAGCATATTTTTCGCAAATTCGCATTATGTAATAGTATCTAAATTAATTTTAATTGGCGTGCCCTCAAAGGGCCAGTGTTTTCTGATTTCCTTTTCTATTATATCAAGTTGGGCCGGATGAAGCAACTTGCGCCGCGCGGCCAGCGCCGGAATAGATATAATAAATGAAGGTGGTCGAGAGGCGACTTGTTCGATTTTGGTTTTAGCCCAGAATTTTTCTTGGAATTTTTTCTTTATGACAATTTTCTGCAATAAAGCCGTTAAGTCCTTTTGCTCAACTTTTCTTTGTCGATTGACTTCAACTTGTTCCACTAGTGGTAAAATTTGGTCGATATTTTGTTTAGTTAGGGCAGAGATAAAAACAATGGGCGCGAAGGATGCACCCGATAAACTGCGTTGGTAATAATTAATTAATTTTTCAAATTTAGCCGCAAAGTCTTTTTCGGTGTCAATTTTATTGATAATTAAAATCAGTCCTCGCTGGGCCTTGACGATTAAATCAACCAGGGCCTTATCTTGGTGGCCGATCGGTTCGCCAATATCTAAGACTAATAGCGCCACGTCGGCTCGCCGGACGGTCTTTAAAGATTTAATTACTCCGATGCGTTCAATTTCTTTTTTAATTTTGGACTTTTTCCTGACGCCGGCCGTATCAATCAATAAAAATTTTTTTTGGTCAAAATATAAAACCGTATCCGATGGTTCGCGCGTGGTGTGCGGCAGAGGCGAAACAATAACCCGCTCTTCGCCCAAAATAACATTGACTAAACTGGACTTGCCAACATTTGGTCGTCCAAAGATGGCGATGTTAATGGCAGAAACAGCCTTTTTGTTCTTCTCGGTCGGTCGATTAAGCTTTTTTAATTGATTGGTTAGTCGATCTAATAAGTCGCCCACGCCCAGTCCCGTGACCGCGGAAATAGCGCTGGGTTCGCCAAAGCCTAAATGCCAATAGCTCGGGTCATTAATCTCAGATAGCCATTTGTTGCCATCAGCTTTATTTAAAACCAAGATGATCGGTTTTTTTGTTTTTTTTAGATTTTGGGCAATCTCTAAATCAACTTGATTCACTCCGCGTTGAATATCAATCAAGAACAAAATCAAATCTGCCTCATCAAGAGCCAGTTTTATTTGACGGTTAATGGCTTGTTGTAGAGATGGGTCGACGGCAGAAGCGTCGCCTGATCGGCTCTTATCAACCCCCGCGCCAAAAATTTTGGTGTGGGGGTCAATGCCCGCCAAGTCAATTAAAGTAAACAGATATCCTTGCCAGGAACAATCCACATAATTGCGATCGCGAGTGGTGCCGGGGATTTTGGAAATTAGCGCTTTATGGTGTTCACCCAAGCAATTGAAAAGCGATGATTTGCCGGCGTTGATTTGACCGATTAAAGCAACCTTGAGGCTCATAAATTACAATTTCAAAATTACAAATTCCAAATAAATTCAAATTATTAAATTCAAAAGATTTTAAATCTTTATATGTTTTGGTATTGTGATTTGTTTGGAGCTTGGGATTTTGGATTTGGCGCTTGATTCCTTATTCGCAGTTCGCACAATTAGCATATTATTCGTAGATTCGCATTATTACTGATTGGCCCCTAAAATTATCAAATAGTCGGCGCTAGAGGTGATTAAATTTTTCAAACTATCGGGCAAAGGCAGCGAGTCGGCGTTTAAGGTGTTTTTCAGGTCGGCCAAGCTGGGATCAATGGGATTAATCCCTACACCAAAATCTTTGGTGTAGGGGTTAATGGCATAAATAATTGTTTTGGCATAATCTTGAGTCGGGGCATTGCCAGTGGTTAAAATTTGATAATTCAAATTTTTTAATTGCGTTTGTGCTCGTTGGGCCAGGCCTGTTATTTTAGTGCCATTAAGAATAATTATTTTTGACTGCGCTGGTTGAGCGGCTAACGGCGTTGAGGTGGTCGCGGCAGCATTGTCAGTTATATTGGTTGGCTTGGCGTTATTTGTCCGCCCAGACTCGGCGAGGCTGGCAGTAAAGGCGTTCTGGATAACCTCGGTCATGGGCTTAAAGCTACCGCCCTTTGGCCTTAAGACGTAGGCGCCATTGGTGGCAATTTCGGAATATAATAAACCACTCGGACTGGCATCAAAAGTATAGTTGTGGGTCTGGTTTTCCTCTAGGTGGGAAAAAATTTTTCCCAGCCGCACCATTTCCGAGAAGTCCAGATTAGTAGTAATTTTTTTATTAAAAATATTATAGGCTTCCCAAAGTTTGGCGGGAGAAGTAATGGCGCCGCTTTTTTCCATCTTTTGCTTAATGGCTACCAACAATTTTTGCTGTCTTTTCATACGGGCAAAATCCGAGCCCTCGTCATTGTTGCCATGGCGGCTTCGGGCATACTCTAGGGCAGTATCACCATTCATGGCTTGCTCCCCAGCCTTAAAACTGACCGCCTGAAATTGGTCATTGGCGGCCGGGTATTGATTATCAACGAAGGATCTATCAACATTAATATCTATTCCACCGAGCCAATCCACAAAGTTTTTGAAGGCAGAGAAGTCAACCTCCATCCAATAATGAACAGGGACATTAAATAAACCGCCAATTGTTTGGCTGGCTAGAGCCGCCCCATTTTGTGAGGTCGTAATCCCCAAACTGTTTATAGCGTTGATTTTTTGCCAGCCGAAATTTGAAGTAGGAATATATAAATCTCGCGGAATGGAAAAAACCGCCACATCGCCGGTCGATAATTTTAGGCTAAGCAAAATAATAGTGTCAGTTAAGTATGGTCCATTATGATCAGCTCCACCGATGCCCAAAATTAAGATATTGGTACGGTCGCTTAACTCTCCTTTAAGAATTTTATCTTTTCCCAGGGCTAGTCGGGCCATTCCCTCCCAGAAAGATATGCGTCCAACTCCGCCGATTAAACCCTCGGAAGCAAAGATTGTATTAGTATAAAAGATTATGACAATTACCAATAAAACCATTGAGCAGCGAAAGAAAAAGCGGCCAACCCTGTGACCCCGTGGCGCTGCGATTGGCTTGATATAATTTTCTCCTTGCTCTTGGTCTAGCCGTTCAAGCGGTTGAATGCCATCAATTAAATTGAGACGATACGTTTTCATTAAAAAATTAATTTAGGTTTAGGGATAAAGGGTATTAAACCCCTACACCAAAGATTTTGGTGTGGGGGTAAACCTTGCCTACCGGCAGGCAGGCTCGACGAAATAAATTAATTATATTATTCTAACATTTTATATAATTTTGGCAACCCCCTCACCCAGAAATTTTAAAAATATTTATCTTTGTTCGTTTATGATGGTTTTTAACCACGAAAATATAAAATTAATTGGGAAATAGCGATTTGTCAACTTAACATCTTTTTGACTAAGAACGAAAATTTCTGGGTGAGGGGCAAGAGATAAAATAATATTCCTCCGCTAATCATTGAGTGTGCACAACTCTCTTGCGAATGTTTCCGTTGGTGTTATATTATATTGAAAGTTAATTCGTTATAATAAAAAAATCTTTGCGTTTTTTTATTAAGGTTGGTTTATATTTATTATGAATAAAAAAGCATTTACTTTGATTGAATTGCTGGTGGTCATCGCCATTATCGGTTTATTGGCAGCCATGGCTGTCGTGGCCCTGAGCAACGCGCGTTTGAAAGCCAGAGATGCTCGCCGCGTGTCTGATGTGAGACAGATGCAGACCGCATTAGAAATGTATAATCTAGATCAGAATAGCTATCCCGGCGCTGGTCGCGCCTGGAGTTCTGTGGCCGCCCTGTGCTTAAGCACTCCCGGCTGGGCTGCTGCTTGTACTACCACTACTTATATGGGCGTGGCCCCCACGGGCCCAACCCCAGTAGAAACCGGCTGTACTGCCACTGACAATAGCTACTCTTATACCGGCACTGCTCTCAGCTATTCCTTAAAATATTGTTTGGGAAGCGCTGTTGCCAACTTGCCCGCTGGTGTACACACGGCCAGTCCAAATGGGATCTCTTTCCGGTAGGCAGGCGGTAGGCGGGCCATGCCCCTGCTTCAACCCATCTTTTGATAAAATTAACCATTGGGTAAAATAGCTTTATTATCACAAAATTTATTATTAATCGCTTGATTAAAGAAGCGGCGAATTTCTGCTACCGGGATGTAACGTTTTTTAATCTGCCTTTGCTGTCCGCCTGTCGGTAGGCAGGTCGGGCTGGCTGGGGATAACTTTAATTGTAAGATAGAAATTAAGTGTTATACTAATAACATCTTTAGCTAAAGGTCGTTTTATTGGTAATATTTTCAAAACGAAATTTATATGAACAAAAAAGCATTTACTTTGATTGAATTGCTGGTGGTCATCGCCATTATTGGTTTATTGGCAGCCATGGCTGTCGTGGCTCTGAGCAACGCGCGTTTGAAAGCCAGAGATGCTCGCCGCGTGTCCGATGTGAGACAGATGCAAACCGCATTAGAAATGTATTACTTAGACCAGAACAGCTATCCCGGTGCTGGCCTTGCCTGGAGCTCTGTGGCCGCTCTGTGCTTAAGCACTGGTGGCTGGGCTGCGGCACCTTGCGCCGGTACCACCTATATGGGCGTGGCCCCTACGGGTCCAACCCCAGTAGAAACCGGTTGTACTGCCACCGATAACAGCTACTCTTATACTGGCACCGCTCTTAGCTATTCCTTAAAATATTGTTTGGGAAGCGCTGTTGGCGGCATATCCGCCGGCGTGCACACGGCCAGCCCAAATGGTCTCACTTACTAGTTATAGGGTTATACTTGTGCCGCCATATCCGCCAGCCGGCGGAGACGGCGCAGCAGAGATTGATTGCTGTAAGAAAATAAAATCCATCATATGCATATGACGGATTTTATTTTGTCTGAAGTGATAATGGGCGAGGAGATTTCTTTCATATTTTTTATTTTGTGCTATAATGAATCACATTCATTATTTTGTCGAACGAGGAGTAAAATAGAAAATTTTAATTTTATATTTTCTCCGAGCGACAACAAAACACAGGGTTTAAGACCCTTTATTATGAAGCTTGTCAAAATCTGCAATTTTATCATCAAGGCATGTCTTTTCCTCGTCATTCTTTTGGTGCCGGTCTTTTTTCAGTGTTACACTAATCGCTGCTGGGAAATTAACACCATGGTCTTATTCCAAGCCCTAATAGAGATTTTGGCTATTGTTTGGCTGTTGAAATTAATATTAAGCGGAGTTCGCCCGGTATTGTCTGGGGCAAAGTTGAAGGCGGTGCTCTTGGGTTTAATTTTTTTGGGCGTTTTAATTTTAGCCACCATTTTTTCTGCCTCGCCCCAATACAGCTTCCTGGGTTCTTATGAGCGGCGCATGGGGCTGGTGACTTGGCTGCATCTTTTCGCCTTTTTTCTCATAATCGTTTTAGAAGATTGGCGGCCGCGCGACATAAAATTAATTTTAGGCGGTATCCTGGGGTCTATGGTCGGGGTGGGCGCTTTTTCTTTTTTTCAGTTTTTGGGTTTTGATATTGTGACCTGGCAATGGAACGCCACCGATGCTTCCATATTCTACCGAAGGATTTTCGCCAGCTTTGGCCAGCCAAATTTTTTGGCCTCCTGGCTGTTACTGGTGATTCCGGTAGGCGCTTTTTGTTTTTTTTATTTTAAGAAATTTTATGTCCGCGTCTTTGTCGGTCTGCTCACGATTTGGTCTTTGGTCGTTCTGGTTTTAACCCAATCTCGCGGCGCCTGGCTTGGTTTTTTGGCTGAAATTATTTTTTTGATCGGCTGTTATCTATTCATCAAGCGCAAGAAAAAGCTTTTATGGATGTTGGCGGCGATTTTAGCTATCCTATTTATCATCTATGTCTGCTTGAACCTATTTGTTGCGCCCCCTTCGCCCTCGTCAATGGCAAAAGATAACATCGACCACCCTCTTTTATATCGGTTAGACACATTAATATTTGTAAAAACCGCAGTGACGGTTCATACTCGTTTATTAACATGGCGCGTGGCCCTGCAGGTGATTGCTCAGCGTCCGATTTTGGGCTATGGGCCGGACGTGTTTCTCTTTGAAGCGATGAAACATTATCGGCCCACTTGGGCGGTTTATGAGGCCATTAATACTTTTCCCGATCGCGCCCACAACGACTTTTTAGATGAGGCTTTAACGGCCGGTCTATTAGGACTACTGGCGTACCTGATTTTTATTGTATATATCTTTTACCGCGCCCTAAGATTTATCAGAAGTAATTTTTCGGTGGCCAACTCTTGGGCTAAGCTAGTCTTGGTTTTGCTCGTGGGCCTATTCGGGTATTTGGCGTCAATGCAGTTTAGCTTTCACGACATTCAAACCGTTATTTATTTTTGGCTATATTTGGCGTTGATAATAATATTGTCGTGCCCGACCAACAACCTGGGTTGGCGAAAGAATATTTTTTCGCCCTTGTTCAAAAAAATAACCGCGATCCTGATTGTGATGATTGGGCTTTTGCTGATTTATTTTTTTAATTTGCGGGTTTTTTTGGCCGACCTATATTATCGCCGGGCCTTTGTTCAGTTTAACAGCCAGCAGCTGGAAAAGGGCTTAGATAATTTTGCTCGCGTTTTTGCCCTCCAGCCAGAACAACCTTATTATAGAGAGGGGCTGGCTTTCAATTTGAATAATTTTATGACCAGTGACATGCCCGCGGCGACCAAAATTCGCTTAGTTGACTTGGTTATTGGCGCCCTAAATGATACCAGCCCAGCTACGCGCAGTTTTCCTGCTCGATTATATTTGGCCAGATTTTATGGTCTGAAAGCAGGGCTGAGCCAAACCCCCGAAGATTTTAAAAGGGCCGAACAGGTTTTTCTTGATTTTAGTAATTGGTCTCCCCAGATGGCTATTATTTATGGCGATTGGTGCCAGTTAAAAATTTATGAACAAGATTGGTCCGCGGCTCTAACAAAATGTAACGAGGCCATAAATCTTTATCCGGAACTTGAAGATTCCCGCTTAGACAAGAGGCTTCGTCAAGAGATTGCTTCGGAGATGATAACCGTTTATGACAAGTTGGGACAGGTTTATATGGCTCAACATAATTATGAGCAAGCTCTAAATACTTATTGGATCATTTTACATTTGAACCCGTCTCAATATCAGTATTACAAAAAAATTGCCGATGTTTATTATTTACGGCGCGACCTTGATTCGGCCATCAAATATAACTTAAAAGGTTATACTCGTAGCCCCAAAGATTATCGTTGGCCATGGGCAATTGCCTTGTTGTATTATGAAAAGGACAATTTGAAGTTGGCTCGTGAATATGGTGGACAGGCCCTTAAGTTAAATCCTGATAATCAAAATATAAAATTATTTTTAGAAAAAATAAAATGAAAAAAGCAATTTTTAATATCTATCGTCGATTGGCCTCTATGTTAGCCGGTCATCACCTGGGCGCTTTTTATCCCTTAAGAATGGCGTCTAATTTTATCTTAGGTCATTTGAGGGACGAAAATGCGCCAATTATTATTAATGGTCAGCAGATGTTTTTGGACAAGCAAGATTCATTAAGGTTATCGGTGCATCTTCACGAATCCTTTGAGCTAGAAATTATTAAACAAGAGGTAAAAGCAGGCGATATGGTCTTAGACATTGGCGCTCACATTGGTTACTTTACTTTACCTCTCGCCGAATTAGTTGGTAGCCGTGGCAAGGTTTTTGCCTTTGAACCCAACCCGGAGAACTTTTTAATTTTGAAAAAGAATGTTCAAGTTAATAATCATAACAATGCTTTTTTATATAATTTAGCGGCGGACAAAGTTCGTGGGGTAAAAAAATTCTATTTATGTAATTCCAGCTCTGGCTCTAGCTTCTTTGGCAATGAAAAAAATAGGCCATCCTTACAAGTCAAAACAGATAGGCTAGACGATATTTTGGCCGACAAGGTTACTTCGGTTAATTTTATTAAGATGGATATTGAGGGCGCCGAACCGCTTGCCCTTAAGGGGATGGAAAAAATAATTGGCCAAAGTAAAAACCTAAAGATGTTAATTGAATTTTATCCTAAAATATTAAAAATTGGCGGAACAGAGCCGCAAGATTTTTTAGAGCAGTTGACTGGCTACGGATTTAAGCTTTATGTTTTAAATAAAAACACCAGGAGGCTGGCTAGCGTTGATCAAATAATGCGCGCCTATCCTTTTACGTGCGCCGGCAATCTTTTTTGTATTAAAAATTAACATTAGGCCATCGATTGTTGTTTCGGCAGACAACAAAAACCATACTTGGCCTTGCCCCTGAGGTTGGGTCGTTGTATAATAAAAGATATTAAAGAATTCAATAGAAAATATGAACAGTAGAAATAAAATTAATTTAGCAGTCATCGGCCTGGGCTATTGGGGTCCGAATTTTGCTCGGATTGTCGCCCAATCATCTGTCGCCAACTTGAAATGGTGTTGCGATTTAGACAAGAAGAATTTAGAAAAGATAAAAAACTTGTCATCAACCATGCGCTTGACGGACGACTATAGAGAGCTTTTAAAAGACAAAGAGGTTGATGCGGTGATTATCGCCACCCCGGCCAAGACCCACTATCAAATCATTAAAGCCTGTTTAATGGCCGGTAAGGATGTTTTGGTTGAAAAACCCATAGATTTTTTGTCTCGTCGAGTCAAAGAGCTGTCTAAGTTAAGCGCTGGCAAGAAAAAAATCTTGATGGTTGGACATGTCTTTCGGTTTAATCCAGCCGTTGTCCGAATCAAAGACCGCATTGATCAGGGCTCTTTGGGAAAAATACTTTCTTTGTCTTTCAAGAGGGTTGGTCTCGGACCAATTAGGAAAGATGTTAATGTAATGTGGGACTTGGCGCCGCATGATATCTCCATGCTTTTATATTTTATTGACGCCCGACCTGTTAGTGTTTTTGCTGCTGGCCAGGCTCTTAATAAGAACAAGAACGAGGACGTTGTTTTCGTGACGATTAAATTCGCCAACAAAGCCATCGCCAATTTACACTTGAGCTGGATTGATCCAATTAAAATTAGGCAGGTCACCATCGTTGGTGATAAAAAAATGATAGTGTTTGATGACATCTCTTTAACCGAAAAACTTAAAATTTTTGATAAGGGCGTTAGCTATCTAGATACCGGTAGTTCATTCGGGGGATTTCAGGCCGCCATTAGGGATGGCGATGTTTTGATTCCCCAGATTCCCACCGCTGAGCCCCTGCGAGAAGAATTCAATCATTTTATTAATTGCATTCAAAACAGGAAGAATCCGATTACCGATGCCCAAGAGGCCTATCGAGTCACTAAAATTTTAGAAGCAGCGCAAAAATCTTTAAAAACTGGTCGCGTTATTTTGTTGAGCCCGCCTATCGGCAGGTAGGCGAGGAGTAGGCGGAGTTTAATACCCCCCCCATTAAACTTTAATAACAACAACTATGGAAGGCGTGATTTTAGGAAAGAATTGTCAAGTCGACCCCGCGGTTAACCTCGGTCAATCTCCCAGAAAAGACAACGGGAGCGTTTTAGAAATAGGCGACAACGCCATCATCAGGTCTTATACGGTAATTTATCGGAACACCAAAATCGGCCATAATTTTCAAACCGGCCACGGAGCGACGATTCGGGAAAACAATATTATTGGTAATAATGTTAGTGTCGGCACTAACGCGATTTTAGAGGCCAACAACCGTCTGGGAAATAATGTTCGAATTCATTCAGCTTGTTTTTTAGAAAATACGATCATTAAAAACAATGTTTTTGTCGGTCCGGGCACCGTCTTTACCGACGATCCACACCCTATGTGTCCGAGATATGAAGAATGCGTGGGCGGGGCGGTGGTGGAAGATAATGTCAGCATCGGCGCCAACTGCACTATTTTGCCCGGCGTGAAGATTGGTAGCAATTCTTTGATTGGGGCCGGTAGCGTGGTAGCGAAAGATGTGCCGGCCAACAGCGTGGTCGCCGGCAATCCGGCTAAAAAAATTAAGGACATCAAGGACTTGAAGTGTCAAAAAGGATTTTTTAATTATCCTTATCAGTGGCGCGACAATCAACCCAAGTAATAAATTTATGAGCAATAAAATTAATTTTGTTGATTTAAAAAGACAATATCAGTCCATTGAGGAAGAAATTGGCCTGGCGATTAACAGAGTACTCGAGAAGACGAATTTTATTTTGGGTGATGAAGTAGATAAATTTGAACAGGAGTTTGCTGATTTTTGTCAAATAAAATTTTGTGTCGGTGTGGCCTCTGGCACCGATGCTTTATTTTTATCTCTCAAGGCCTTGGGCGTTGGTCCGGGCGACGAGGTGATTACCGCCCCCAATACTTTTATTGCCACCACCTTAGCCATCTCTTTAACCGGCGCACGGCCGGTTTTGGTAGACATTAATCGAGAGACCTACAACATTGACACGGCAAAAATAGAGGAGAAAATTACCACCAGAACTAAAGTTATTTTACCGGTTCATTTGTATGGTCAGCCAGCCGAGATGGACAAAATTTTATCCTTGGCCCAAAAACACAATTTAAGAGTTTTGGAAGACGCTTGTCAGTCGCATGGCGCCGAATATCACGATAGGCGGGTTGGCGGTCTTGGTGATGTGGCAGCCTTTAGTTTTTACCCCGCAAAAAATCTGGGAGCTTATGGCGATGGCGGGGCTATTACCACCAATGACTCAAACTTGGCAGAAAAAATCAGAATATTGCGTAACTATGGCCAGCAACCCAAGAATCATCATCTGATAAAAGGTTTTAATTCTCGATTAGACACAATCCAGGCGGCAATTTTGCGGGTGAAGCTGCAGTATCTTGATCAATGGAATGAAGCTAGGCGTACCAATGCGCAGACCTACAATAAGCTGCTGGCCGGTCTTGAGGTGATAACGCCCGAAGAGATTAACGGTGTTAAAGCAGTTTATCATTTATATGTCATCAGAAATAAAAAGAGAGACGCTTTAATTAAGTTTTTATTAGAGCGTAAGATAGACGTCGGCATCCATTATCCGACCCCCATTCACCTTCAACCAGCTTATCAAGATTTGAGCTATAAAATTGGCGATTTTCCCGTGGCCGAAAAGGCAGTCCAAGAGATTATTTCTTTGCCGATGTTCCCGGAGCTGCGAATCGACGAGATTAATTCTGTGGTTGACGCCATTAAAGAGTTTTTGAGAATTTAATTATGCCAGCAAATCAATTAATGCCACAAGACATAGAGAGAATAATCGTAGTTATTCCCGCCTTTAATGAAGCGGGCAAAATTGGTCGCACGGTGGTCAAAATTCCCAAAAATATCATCCATAAAATTTTAGTGATTGATGACGGCTCAACCGATGCAACCGCGAAGGAGGCGAAAAGCAACGGCGCTGAGGTGATTAGCCTTGCCAAGCATCAGGGCGTTGGCGCTGCCATTAGAGCGGGGATTGATTATGCCAGGAAAAATAATTATCAAATAATAGTGGTGATGGCCGGTGATGATCAAGATGATCCAAATGAGATCCCGCGCTTAGTCCGCCCCTTAATTCAAGATAATTTTCTTTTTGTCCAGGGCTCGCGGTATTTACCCGGCGGTAAAACAATGAATCAGCCGCGTTTTAGGCTGATAACCACCAAATTGTTTTCCTTTTTGTTTCGGTTATTAGCTGGTCACAACATTACTGACGGCACCAATGGTTTTCGGGCTTTTCGTACCTCAATTTTTGCTCAAGCGGAAATTAATCTTAGACAGAGTTGGCTTGATCAATATGAATTAGAGCCATATTTACTTTACAAGGCGGTAACTTTGGGCTTGGCGGTGACTGAAGTGGCGGTGACAAAAATATATCCCTTACAAAGAAAAATCGGCTACACCAAGATGATACCAATTGTAAGCTGGTGGTCTATTCTAAGACCGCTTTTTTATTTAAAGATGGGGATTAGAAAATAACTGGCGCCCCCCAGTCTTGTCTGGCATAAATTTATGTTTAAAAAAATAATTTTTGTATTTTTATTGCTTAGCTTGACGACTGCTTTTCGTGCGGCCCTGGCCAGTTCACCAAACATTAAGTGTTTGATTTCCAAAGACAATTTTTTTACCTGTCAGAACAATTTGACCGATGACGAGGCGCAGCCGCTTACCATCAAAGATAGGGACGGTTCTACGTTTTATATTACGCCGCAGGCAGAGCTGGGGCTGGAGGCGGCTAAATATAAATTTTTGACCCTGCGACTTAAGGCAAAAACTGATTTTCCCAGATTTCAAATAAATTTTGCCGACCGCGGGGTGGGGATTTTGACGCTTAATGATTTTATTTTTAAAAACAATAATCGGTTTACTGATTATTATTTTAATTTATCTTTGTTTGACCGATGGGGTGGAACCGTTGACCGTCTTTATCTGCAATTCGTTCCCCAAGACATAGAGATAGAGTCGTTTGCCCTGTCGCCAACTACGCCGGCCTTAATGATAAAATCTTTGTGGCAGGAATTTTTGACTGACCAACCTTTGACCGACCAACCAAAGCGCCTTTCTTGGATTAACGGCTTAAGCGCGCCCTCGTTGTCTGGCGTGCCCTTTATAAAATATCTTTTGGCCATAGTACTGATTGTGGTGGTGGTGCTGGCAATTTTTAAGTATCGCGATAAAGCTTTGGCCAAAAAGTGGCCGAAGATATTGTTAATAATTTTTTTGGTCGGCTGGCTAATCGCCGCCGCGAGAACACTATATAGTAGTTATTCAACTTATTTGAACGATCGTCCGTTGTGGCGTATGGCGCCAAGCGCCAAATCAGAGCAAGTCCTCGGCGCCTTAGCGGGTAATCCAGAGGCGGCTAAAAATTTATATTCTTTTTTGGCCTCCATCAAAGCCAATATCCCCGCGGGAGCCGCTATTTTTATGCCGTCAGACAGCAGCTATGCTTATGTTTTAATGGTTTATAATTTAGTGGATCAATATCAGGTTGTGGCCGACATTAATCAGGCCGATTATTTGGTGTTATTTGAACAATTACCGTCAGCCTCGCCGAGTCTAGGCGGGCCAGTCTCGCCGCCAGATTTTAAATTAAAATTTACTTTTGGGCCTAATCAGTTAATATATCAACGATGATGTTTGATTTTTTTAATATTATTTTTTCTGTTATCAGCCCCATTGTTTTTGGCTTATTGGTAATCAATTTATGCTTGCCTCGCCTGCGCTTCAGCAAGTTAGAAATTTTGGTGATAGCCTATGCAATGGGCGCGGCGTTAATTAGCGGATTAATGTTTTTACTGTCTCTATTTGGCCTAAACCTGAATATTATTTTTGATATTTTGCTAATTGGTTTGGCTGTTGGCGCGATAGTATTAATTTGGCGGCGGAAATTTTTTAGGCCGCAAATTGTAAAAATTAAAATTACTAAGCCGGTCAGCCGATGGAAAATAGCCTTAATCGTTATTTTATTGTTGTGGATTATTAGTCAAGTCATTTTTGTCGCGATTGAGTCCTGGCTCCGGCCGATTATCCAATATGATGCGGTGGCGACCTGGTCGCTTAAAGCCAAAATCTTTTTTTCCCATCATCAAGTAATTTTAAACCCGCAATCTCCTTATTTTTTGGGTATGCGCTTGCCCAATTATCCGCTGCACCTTCCGCTGTTAGAAACATGGCAAGCCTTGGCCCTGGGGAGCTGGCAGGACTCCGCGATTAAAATTATTTTTCCGCTTTATTATTTAGGCTTAATAATTATTTTTGGTTTTAATCTTTTGCGCCGCAGTTCTTTATTAAAAACCGTTATTTTCACGTTTTTTCTCAGCACTTTGCCGCTGCTGGTTTATCATGCTCGCTATGATTATGCCGATATAGTTTTATGTTTTTATTTACTAAGCGTCCTGATCTATTTTTGGCGCAGTATTGCCGAAAATAATTCTCACTATGCTTATCTGGCCGGCATTTTTGCCGCCATCAGCGCTTGGACCAAAAACGAAGGGCTATTTTTGTCTTTGATTATAATTTTGTCATGGTTAATTTATCTTTTGGTTAGACGGCGATTTAAGCTAAAATTAATTATTCCCGTTTTGATATTTATTGTTCTAATTCTTCCTTGGTTTATTTTTAAGACCGTCTATCATCTGGGCTGGGAAAATGTTGAGTCTGCTTGGCGGCTGGGCTGGCACCCTCAAGTAATACCAATAATTTTTGATCGTCTGGTCAGTACCGTTGATTGGAACATTTGGTGGCTGATTTTTATTATTAGTTTAATAACTTTTTGGCGCAAGCTTTTCATCAGAGAGAATTTATTTTTATTTTTGTCGGTTGTGGGCGCCATGTTTTTTTATCTGGCCCTATATGTCTTTACTCCCAATAATAGCTATATTATCAGCGGCATCGTTGATCAAAGGAATCTGTTGACGATTATTCCCTTTAGCATTTTTTATATTGGGCTTTTGTTTTCTAATAACTATGATAAAATAGAATTATGATGATTATGGTGATTGTGATATATATGTTTATATCTAGTTTATTGCTTGGGTTGGCAGTAGGGAGTTTTTTGAACTGCCTGGTTTATCGTTTGCATAATCACGAGACTATTATGGGCCGGTCGTTTTGCCCAAAATGCCGCCACAAAATCAGATGGTTTGATAATATTCCAGTGGTGAGTTTTTTTATTTTGCGCGCTCGTTGCCGCGATTGTCATCAAAAAATTTCTTGGCAATATCCAGTGGTTGAGTTGGTAACCGGATTATTATTTGTAGCCGCCGCGTTTTACCATCCATGTTTATCTGGGACATATGTTTTATATTTCAACGCAACAAATTTAATATATGTTGTTCGCGATTGGCTAATGCTCTTCGCTCTAATTTTTATTTTTGTTTACGACTTAAAATATTATTCCATTGAAGATGTAGTAATTCTGCCGATTGCCGCGGCCGTTTTAGTGCTTAATTTATTGTTGCGATTTTCTTGGATTAATTTAATTTTATCAGGAATAGGCAGCGCTCTGTTTTTTTTGATTCAGTATTTTATTACTAGGGGCAAAGGAATCGGTTTTGGCGATTTTAGGATCGGAATTTTATTGGGCTTGTATTTTGGCTGGCCCCAGATTGCCTTAGCCATTTTTTTATCTTATATAATTGGCAGCCTTGTTTCTTTGTCTTTGGTTTTGGCGCGGCAAAAAAGAATGAAGTCTATGATTCCCTTGGGCCCGTTTTTGTCCGCCGGCGCGCTAATCACGATTTTTTACGGCCAAAATATTTTAAATTGGTATTTATCAATGTTTAAATAGGCCCAGTAGTGCAAATTTGATAGTGCTTTTGCTTCGTCTCACCACTCAGGCATATTAATAATCGATTTAACTAATTTTGTTTCTTAGCGTGTCGCGATAAATCGCACTTATCTAAGAAGCATCAAATTTATACTACTGGGTAGAGGGCACCAACTTTTCATGAAAAAAAATTTTTTCAAAAAAAAATCAGCCTTTACTCTGATAGAAATGCTAACCGTGGTATTTATCGTGGGCATTGTCGCTTCTATTACTTTAGCCAATTATCGGGGCGGAGAGCGGCGCGGTGATTTAATCGCCGTAGCTCAAAACATGGCCAGTGTTTTTCGACGGGCGCAGAGCATGGCCTTGACCGGTTATTCGGCGGCCAGCGGTTCGCCGGGTTACGCCTATGGGATAAATATCGCCAGCGTTCCCGCCACTACCTATACCTTGTTCATTGATCTCAATACTTCGGACGGCAGTTGTCCTGGCGGACCAGGCACCTGTTATCGCTGGGACGGAGCGCCCACCGACGAGCTAGTCCAGACATTCACCCTGCCGTCTAATTTTCAAATTCAAAGCAGTGGTTGCGTTGACCTGTCCTTCGCTAAACCATATGGCGCTGTTTATTGTGATGGGGTGCCCTTGGAGGTTAATCAAGATAAAACCATTACCTTGGCCGAAACAAAAGAGAATAAGTATCTTTATATTAGAATTAATTCTTCGGGTAAAATTGATGTCATTTCTTCTTTATAAAAATTTATGTCCTGCTCACTTATTGCCAATATAAAAAATAAATTAGCTGGGCTTATCTGCCGTATCCGCCACTTCGGCGGAGTGGGCGGACCAGCCTCGCCGAGTCTAGGCGGGCAGAGTTTGATTGAAACGATCGCGGCCACAGGCATTGTTACCATCGCCTTAGTGGGTATTTTATCTTTGGCCTTATCAACGCTAGCCTTGGGGGGACAAGGCGCCGAGTGGATTTTAGCGATTAATTTGGGCCGCGAAGAATTAGAAATTTGCCAAACCATTCGTTCCAGCAATTGGTTTAACGAAAATCAGCCTTGGCCGTTTGGTCTGGATGCCGGTTCTTGGGTGGCCAATTATGGCGCTATCAGCTTAACCCCCGCCACGACAAGCGATATTAGTACTTGTAACAATTGTATAGTTTGTTTTAATCCCGCAGACCAAAGCTATTCTCAGGCAGACAATAATGGCAGCTGTGGCGCGTTGGTTTTAACTAATTATCGACGCATTATTACCATTAGCAATGGTGACGATCTGGGTGGGGATTGCGGCAATGATTGTGAACGCGAGATTCAAGTCAGCGTTCAATGGAACCAGGAAACTCAGACCCACAATTTATTCTTAGAAAAAAGATTTACCAATTGGCGGTGAAATATTAAAAATTATCGGCCCAAGGCTGATCGTCCTTGGGACGAAAATTTTCAATGAATTTTCAAATGTCTTAATTTTTTCCGCCCAAGGCGGACCAGCCTCGGGTTTGAACTTTTAATTTTTGATTTGTTCCGACTCTGTCGAGAATGCTCGATAAAATCGGCATAATTTTGCCTTTTGATTTTTGCCTTTTAAATTAAAGTTTCTATGCCTCATTCCCGCAAGTCACAACATAAAAACAAAAAAGTCCCGTCTAGACTCGGCGAGGCAGGATTTACCCTAATCGAGATGTTGGTTTCGGTCGGCATTCTGACGGTTATTCTTGTGGCGGCCGTGGGTATTTATGTTTATGCTATTGGCAGTCAACAGAAATCTACTGCCAATGCTAATTTGCAAGAGGACGGACAAAATATTTTAGCCATGACCTCTAAAGATGTGCGCGCCATGCGTATTGATTATGATTATTATCCTAGTGGCATTATTCCCGCCCCCACAAGCACTTTGGCTCTAATTGATGATTATGATAGTGCTTCGGTGACGCGCGTTGTTTATCGCTATAAATCTACCAGTCAAACGATTGAACGGTGCAAACAGGTTGGCGCCTCTTGTGATAGCGATGCTAAATTTGAGGCCATGAACATGTCAGATGTTTTAATTCAAAGATTAGATTTTTATATTTCTCCTACCAGCACCCCCTTTGTTGCTGGCGCGGCCACCATTACCTCTCCGCGAGTAACGGTTATTATGGATTTAGGTTCGCAGAAAGAACGCTTTGGTCAAAAGACCATTCGTCTGCAGCAAACCCTTAATCCTCGTTATGAAGAAAAGGAATAAAGGATGCGCCCCAATTTATTTTTAATATTCATCGAGTAATAAAAATTATGAAACAGTTGTTAAACGACAAAAAATCTTTCAGTATTTTATTAACGCTATTTATTGTCAGCGCTCTTTTAACTTCGGCGATTTTAGTGAGCGATGTTTTAATTCGCCAAGCCCGCCTGAATCGCGGCGCCACCGATTCAGAGATGGCTCTTTACGCCGCCGAGTCAGGAGGAGAAAAGGCAGCTTATCAAATTATTAAAAATCACTGCCAGATTGGCAGCGGAAGCTGTGGGCTAAGCGGATCTCTTGATAATAACGCGACCTATACTGTTTTAGACAGTGGAAGTAATATTGGAGCGACCAATGCCACTGAACCATGGGACGTGACGCTTAGCGCCGGACAATCTTTTGTCTTGTATTTGGATCTTAATGGAATTACTTATCCTTCGGGTGGTCAGATTATTATTACCGCCTTAACCGGCGGCGCCTTAACCGACGGTGTGGTCTGGCGATATGTGATTAGCACTGGCGACGAGAGTGAAACTCTTTATACCGACTTTTCTGTGGTCGTAACCATTCCTATTGACATCGGAGCCAGTCCTTATTATTTGAATTCTTATTATAAAATTACTCTGCATAATCGCAATACTAGCGGTGGTCCTTATGTCTATCGTTTATCCTGGTCGGGCAGCTTGCCGCAAACATTAAAGATTAACACTGCCTCTGGCAAATTTCGTAGTTATCAGCGTGATTTACAAACACTTTTTCCGCGTTGGCAGATATTTGGCAGTGGTAGCTGAGGCGGGATGGATTTTTGGGCCTATTTGTTATCCACATAATTACTTGGCAAGATTGATTTTTGGGTTTATACTTTATAATAGAGATTAATTATTTGTAAAATACGTAAAAAATAATAATTTGGCCTTTGTCTGTCTGTCATCTGCTTGCCTGCCGGTAGGCAGGACGGACGGGTTGGCCAAAAAGAGGTTTATTTATGTGGATTAAAATTTTGTCTAACCGCGCCGGCCAAATAGCCTTAAAAAGCTTGTTTGGTTTTTTTATTTTGATTTTAGTCGGCGTGTTTTCTTTGATGGTTTTACCGGCTCTTGCCTGGACCGAGCCTAGTGCGGCGCCGCCGGGCAATAATGTTTATGCGCCGGTCAACCTCGGCCCTACTTTTCAAACTAAAAGCGGGAGCCTAAATATTGAAGGAAATTCTTCGCCTGTCCTTGGCTTTATGGTTGGTCGGGGTGATTTAACTCTCGGGACTGGTAAAAATCTTATTTATGGTAATATGAAAAATACTTCAGTAGGTAATTTCCTGCTATTCTCGAGCTGCACTGGCTCGCAGGACGCTACCTGCGACAGCGCCGTTAATGTCTTTTCGCTTGGTGTTGACGGCTGGCTTTCTACTAGGGGCCCCATTGGTATTAGTCAAGACATAACGCCCGAGAGGTTTCTTGTTACTTCTGGCGGGGACATTCAAAGGATTAGGGCGATATATTATTCTTGGCCAGGCAGTCAAGCTTCTGGAATCCAGTGTTTACAAAACGACGGCATTGGTAATTTAAGCTGGGCAGCTTGTGCGACTGGCGGTTCTGGAACGCCCGGCGGCAGTAATACTCAGGTTCAGTTTAATGACAATGGTTCTTTTGGCGGGGATAGTAATTTTGTTTGGAACAATACCAATAAGCGTCTTGGCATCGGAACGACTTCGCCTGGGTATAGATTAACAGTTCCTTGGATAACTGGAGATTCTGTTGCGACAGCGTATTTTGGCAGTGGTAACGCAAGCAATAACTCAATAGCAGTGTTTGGAGAGAGTTATAGCGGCTATGGCGTCTCTGGCACAAGCGCAAGCAGCACTGGCGTCCGTGGCGTAAGCACAAGCGGCACTGGCGTCCTTGGCGTAAGCACAAGCAGCTATGGTGTCTATGGTTTAACTACAAGCGGCCTTGGTGTCCATGGTATGAGCACAGACGGCATTGGCGTCTCTGGCTCAAGTACAAATAGCTATGCTGGATATTTTGACATCAACCCAGCCACAACAAATGCAGTAGCCGAGACACTAAGATTGCAAAGAAACACTTCTGGCACAGCCGCAGCCGGCATTGGCGGCAGTCTTAATATTTATACAGAGAATAGCGTAGGGGCGGGTGTATTGACTGGCAGCATAGCAAATCTATTAACAAATGCCGCATCTGGTTCAGAAACATCTGCTTTGACATTCTGGACAATGGCAAACGGGACGCCGATGGCGGCGGAGAAGGTTAGGATTGATGGGGATGG
>Ga0268277_1000237_pt1 | contig 45721 bp, 36 predicted proteins | sample saktaG_5_FD_190132 | JGI IMG/M metagenome (GOLD analysis project Ga0268277, IMG submission 190132) | Saline water microbial communities from Sakinaw Lake, British Columbia, Canada - sak_2010_1_5_50m | ecosystem: Environmental > Aquatic > Non-marine Saline and Alkaline > Saline ... | reverse complement strand
AATAAAACAAACAATAAAACAGATGATTTTTCAAATAAACAAGATCTTAACAGCTTTAAATTTATTTTCACGATATCCTCCCTAATATATTTATCAGGATAAGCTCCTGATATCGCTGGAATAATAGAATGTATCGGCATTTTTGTATACATACTGCTTTTTCCATAAAATAGACTAAAATCCTATGCAGTTTTTATGCCAAGAATAACCAGGCAAAAACATTAGGGCTCCTGAATCTGTGTTGTCATAAAAAGAGTACATGTGTAGATTAAAAAAAGGGGCTTCAAGATATTAACGACTGTAACCGGCAGCTTCGGGAATGGATAGAGGATGTCTCTCACCAGAGGATCCACGGGACAACGAAGAGACAACCTCGAGAGCTTTTTGAGCAAGAGGAGAAGCGGAAGCTTCAATCTCTTCCTGGGGAGGATTATGAGACGAGTCTGTTGCTGCGGCGGAAGGTTGGATCGAACTGTCATCTGGAGGACTTAACGCGGCTGACAAATAATGAAAAGCTTGATGAGTGGCCATGTTTTTCACAGGATGGTTCAATGATAGTGTGTTCACACGGAGTTGAAGGAGATAAGAATCTCTTTGATAATAATGATTGTGCTCCAAGCATTGATCCATCCTCCAAGTAAGCTCCCGGAAATACAGTGGCCCGAATACCTATTCCACAACATTTATCTATCCTCACCTTTTCGAAATAAATATTCCCCCTCTCCAACTCATGCCCCAAAATAGTAGTAAATCTATAAATAGGGTCAGACCTATGCAACTGACTCTAAACAAATAAGATCACTCCTTATTTTCCCGGAAATATGGCCTTAATTGAGAATTTTGGGCCGCAAAAACGTCTAATTAAGAGAGAAGAAAAATGGTCCGGGCAGGGATTGTCAAGCATCCATCAGAATGGGAATGCAGCGGTTACCATGAACTCCAGAATATTCCGGAAAGAAAAAGGAAGAAACATATACTAACAGGGACGATTTCGACCCTAAAATTAGCCGATTAAGGCATAAAAAAGGAGGGAAATAAGAATTAATTTAAAATATATCAGTGATTTGCATAGGTCTGACCCTATTCCCCCCTATTCTATCTATTCCCATTCCTATTTCCCCCTTTCCATTATGATCTGATTTTGTAGGACATTTTCACAAGGAATAAATTGTCTTCTTCATCACTCTCCACAAAATACATAAACTTCTCTGAAGCAAAAATAGGCTTTATTTTTACTCGAGCAGTGCCCTGAAATTTGCCCTCTAAGGTAAAAACATCAACCAGAACTGGGGCCTCTTCGTCAGAAACATCTTCCCTTATTCTGAAAACAAATACATGCTGCTTTGAAAGCAGGACGCAGTCAAAATAATTTTTCTCCCCAGGAATTATTTTTACAATTTTCCGAATTACACTCTTGGGCCATCCTCTTCTTTTTCCAATTTCATATATATCTTTAACAAAATATTGTTTTCCTTTCTTACTGATATTACCAGGTAGGATCTCTCTCTGAACAGTGCTTACCGTCTCTCCTTTCTCATTTAAAATAAGGATTTCATACCTGTCACTTACACCCACAGCGGAATACCTTCCAGAATGGGCAAATAGAAGAGAGGGAGCGTACTCATCAGGAGCATAATTAAACATTACCAGCCGGCCACTGCTATCTGGTACAGAAACCGAAAATGAGCCCCTTGATATTTTAAAAAATGTATTCACGACATTGTTCTCACTATCAACCACAACCTGTCTCTTATCCTCTGGTCTCCATATCCATGCATAAAAAAGTTCTTCCCCAATGTAGCCTAATCCAAGCCTGCCGTCTAAATGTATGCGATTTATAAAAGTACCATCCGCATTCAGAAAAGAGACATTAAAAAGATCATCAGCAACAACAATCTGTCCTTTAAGGGAATAAGTTATCTGGTTTGGCTGCTGAAAATCTCCAGGCCCCTGACCTTTCCTGCCGAAGAAAAGGATTAATTTGCCATCCTTGGAAAATTTAAATACTTTATGTTCTTTCCTATCAAGCACATAAAAATTTGATCCATCATCTTCACAAACAGATGTGATAGAGGCAAACATAAGGTCTTTCCTTCCGATTTCCAGGACTTTGTTTAATTTTAGATCAAGTTCCTTTTCTGTATGTGAAAGTAGTGGGCTCAAAGCCAAGGGAATAAAAAGAAACAAAAAACCATATACTTTTAAGGCGGATTTGATCAAAATGATAATATCTCTGTTTCCCTGTTATCCACACAAACAGGAGAAGAGCTTATTCTTCTTTTTTTAATTTTATTGATCCTGTGCTGCCGTCTTCTGTTTCCCAATAACCAGTCATTGTATCTCCTTCTACAGTCAAAGTTATGTACACTTTCATGGTACTGTATCCGTCATAAATAGAAAAATTGAATGATAAATTGCTATCTTTAAATTCGATATCCTCACACTCCGTCTCATCAAGCATGCCTAAAGAATCAGAAGTTGTACCTGTATACTCTCCTTCTTTTTTTTCAAGGACTAAGGTCAGCTCGTCCGTTCCCTGATCAGGGACCTCGGTTTCCCCCACCCAAGTGCCGCTTAGATCGATATCCTGACAAAAAGAAATTCCACAGGACAAGGTAAAAATAAAAATAATCAAGGCAAAGGTTGACGTAGTTTTTTTCATGTTCTCCTCCTTTTAATATTTTATAGGACTCGACCTTTAAAATACAATTTATATACTAATACGAAATCCTTACGAAAAAGTTTCATTCAGAAGTCTTCATAGACTATATATATAGCAAGAAGATACTCTAAAACCTTTTGAGGGCGTCTCTCTAATTGCATCAGCTCTTTCTAGTAAAATATCCTCAATTGGAGACATGACATCCATGAGCTTTTCTAAATACATGTATTGTATATTGATGTGCTCTTATAAAAGTAAACAGCAGTTTACATCTTCTAACTTCTGCCTAAAGCCTAGCTTAGCTGCTTACGGGGGAATACAAGGCAGCTAACCCTTTTGGCGTGTTTCTTGAATCACAATCTCTGCCATGGGCAGGGTATATCGTCAGAGACATCCGGAGAGGACGGTATTGAAATTCTCTATTTCTTGCGGACTTCTTGTTGACTGGATATGTTTGTTTTGTGTATTATTGTTGATGCAGCAGCTCAAAGGGTGAAAACTTGATGAAATTTAGAGAAAATCGTCATGAACAAAAAAAGGAATTCCTATCTCTCTAAAACACTTTTTTCTTCCACAAAATATGTTTGAAAAAAGATGTTTTTCATAATTACATTAACTCCAAGTGTAGAAAGAGATGAGAAAAAGCATTAAGAAAAGGAACTTTGAAGTTATACAACCCAAATTGCAAAATAAAACCAAGAGTTTAAGATTCATTATTTGTTTATCAATATTTCTTTTTACTCAACTTGCCTTTTCTGATCTTTTACTGTCTCAAGCAAGAAATTCAGAGACCAAGCAAGAAACTCTACAGCATGAAGTCACCGTTACTTTGAAATTGATCCAGGTATATGTTACGGATAAAAAGGGAAATCCGGTAACAGATTTAAATCAAACTGATTTTGAGCTTTACGATAAGGGGAAGCTTATAAACATTACAGATTTTGAAAAGCACATCTTGTACTTGCCTGCAGAAAAAACCCGGGAAATAATACCGGCAGTTTTCCCTGAAGTTCCTTCTCAGATGAATCGGAAATTTTTCCTTTTCTTTGATTTTGCTTTTAATAATGTTAGAGGGATAAAAAAATCAAAAGAAGCAGCTTTGCATTTTATCGATACCAAGCTTCAACCTACAGATGAGGTGGGAGTTCTTTCCTATTCTACAATGAAGAGTTTAACCCTTCATGAATATCTCACAACCGACCATCAGAAAGTTCGTGAGGTGGTAGAAGGATTTGGATTAAAAGATGTTTTGGGAAGGGCAGAGAATATACTTCGGAAGGGTCGTGACTCAAGCCTTAGAAAGGAAATTTATAAACATCAAGTTTTTAATTTTTCTAATAAAATAAAAGATTTAGCCAAAGCTCTGCGTTATATACCAGGTCATAAGCATATTGTTTTCTTTTCATCTGGAGTTATTAATTCCGTGGTGTATGGACATGGACATGGTCACCTACGCTGGAAATGGGAAGATATGGCTAAAGAATTAGCCTCAGCTAACTGCCTTGTATATGCTGTGGACGCAGGGAGTTTTGTATCATCCATTGATTCGGAAACTGGCTTTTTTTATATAGATAGATATTTGGGAGGAGGTTCTACTCTAGAACGGTTAGCTGAAGTAACAGGTGGAAAATATTTCGGTAATATTACTAACTATGAAAACATCATGGAAGAGATTCAGGATTTATCCAATGCATATTATGTCCTGGGTTATTATATAGATGAGAAATGGAACGGCAAGTATCATAAAATAAAAGTTAAAGTTAAGAGAAAAGGTTGTAAAGTCCATGGTCAGGGAGGATATTTTAATCCAAAGCCTTTCACCAAGTACACTAAACTTGAGAAAAGAATCCATCTTATTGATTTAGCTTTAAATGAGAAACCTTATTCTCAGATACAACTTCTATTTCCTCTATTAACTTTACCCTGCTCAGTTCAAGGAGAATCACAGCTTGTTATGATTTCGAAAATACCGGTTGAAAGATTACAGGAAATTTCAGGAAAAAAGGTTGAAATAGTTAATCTCATTTTTGATAAACAGAACTATATTGTTGGTTTCAAAAGAGGAGAAGTAAATTTTTTAGGGTATTCCCAAAAAAACATCTATTATTATTCTCTTTCAACTCTACCTCCTGGTGAATACAAATGCTGCATTATCCTGAGAAACTTAGAGACAGGAAGAGGGGCGAGGATTTCATCTTCAGTTGTTATTCCTGAGAGACTTGATTCCGGGCTACAGGTTGATACTCCTTTGTTGTTGAAACCTGAAAAAAGTGTTCTTTATTTAACAGGCAGACTCTCAGATAAAAGAGAAAAAGGAGGAAAATACCCTACCTTATTGGATATCTATCCTTTTGATTCCACTCAATATTCACCACTTGTTAAGGAATTGGAGCAGGGAACAACAAAACTTTTAGCAATGGTGCGGTGCTCAATTATTGATATCCAACAGCCAGAAGTGAAATTTTCGGGTCATCTTATTCATCTTTCTACCAGTAAAAAAACTCCTTTATCTCTCTCTGTTCTTAATAAGTATCAAGAAAAAGATACCCAGATATATTTAATAGAGTTGGCAACAGGTGAATTAATACCCGGTAAATACTCTTTATATTTAATTGCAGAAGAAATGAATACAAAATTAAAATCTCCTACGAGCACAACTTTTATAATCAGATAATTTTCTAAAGATTTAATCGAATGGATGCGGGAGGAGCTTATACTGGATGTGCCTCACCGCCTGGTGGTATTTACCATACCCAAGATGCTGAGCGAGTGGGAAAGTATATAATAACCACCTCCTCCCCAAGCTCAGCCTCAGCTAAATATGGCAGCTGAGGAAAGATCATAATATGTATGAAAGTCGGAGTTACTTGATCAGCAATTAAGGTAGAAGTCTATTCAGTATACGCTTTATACAGCTCAATTCTATGATATTCTTGATTTCTTGCGGACTTCTTGTTGACTGTATATGTTTTTTCTATGTATTATTGTTAATGAAGCAGCTCAAAGGGTGAAAACTTGATGAAATTTAGAGAAAATCGTCATGAACAAAAAAAAATTCCTATCGTGCAAATGCTGATTATCCTGAGGCCTGTAGGAATGAAATCGGGATTGAATTTTTAAAACATATACCTACCTCATGGATGGAAGGGTAAATGATTCTTTATATGTTCAATTGTCTAACCACGTTTCTTTGGAAAATATCACTTGATTAAATCGAATTAAACGTTTAATTTTTTATATTATTTGTCCAACGTATATTGACAATGATCACAGTCAAAGAATGTTTTTAGATGTTCATTTCGCCCTTGGAACTTGAATTCGCGAATCAAGAAAGGAGGATAACCATGCTTAAATCAATTCATGTTTCCGTAATTTTAATCCTCACGGTTTTAGTCGTGATGACAAACTGTACGCGAACAACTGATCATGAAACGAAAAGAAATTATAATGGCCCATATACTGGCCATTATCTGAATCGAGTCGCTTTTCCCATCGGCGGTATGGGTGCCGGCATGATTTGCCTGGAAGGTACGGGTGCCATCTCTCATGTTTCATTGAGAAATCAACCCGATATCTTTAAAGAACCCTGTTCTTTTGCAGCCATAAGCATTAAAGGTGCTGATTATGGCGCCAAGGTTTTAGAGGGTCCCGTACCTGCTTGGAAAGTCTTTGGATCTCCGGGCACGGGCAATGGCGCCTCCGGCTCCAGTTATGGTTTGCCTCGATTCGAAAATGCAGAGTTTATTGCCAGGTTCCCATTCGGAACTGTTGTGCTCGCGGATGAGGATATTCCATTGGATATTAAAATTACAGGATGGAGCCCTTTTATCCCCGGAGAGGCTGACAATTCCAGCCTGCCCGTGGGTTCTTTAGAGTACCATTTTAAAAATAATACCAATACAACGATTGAGGCCGTTTTTTCATATAATACCAAAAACTTCATGGCCATCGGTAGAGAAGGCAATACTATTAAATCCACTAAAAATGGTTTCATTCTCTGGCAGGATGGCAGTGAAGAGAATCCTCACAACACCGGTGGCTTTGCAGCCTTTTTGGACGATGATGACACCGTTGTCGACCACTGCTGGTTCAAGGGGGGATGGTGGGATGCTGTTACTTTGACATGGAAAAATATTAAAGAGGGTATTCTGTTGGACAATCCTCCAGTCGAAGGACCATGTCCTGGTGCTTCTCTTTTTCTTCCTATCACTTTGAAGTCAGGTGAAGAAAAAATTGTTCGACTCATGTTTGCCTGGTATGTGCCGAAAACGAATCTGCGAACGGGTCAAGATATTGAAACCGGAACTGCTTGTAGTTGTGAAAAATATCATTCACCCTGGTATGCCTCACATTTTAAAAATATCAATGAAGTGGCCTATTATTGGCGGTTGAAATATCAAGAGTTATATGAGAAGACAAAATTATTCAGCGATGCTTTTTATGACACATCCCTTCCCGATGAGGTTGTGGAAGCGGTTGCCGCCAATTTGACCATCTTGAAATCGCCCACTGTTCAACGACAGACCGATGGACGCCTATGGTGCTGGGAAGGCTGTTCTGATTCGCGGGGGTGCTGTGCGGGTTCCTGTACCCATGTCTGGAATTATGCCCAGGCGATTCCTCATCTCTTTCCCGATCTGGAGAGGACTTTGCGGGAAACAGAATTCTTTGTCAGTCAGGATGAAAGAGGTCATCAGGTATTTCGTACAGGATTTCCGATTCGCCCAGTCCAACATACTTTTCATGCCGCTTCGGACGGCCAGCTCGGCGGAATAATGAAAGTCTATCGCGAATGGCGTATTTCTGGTGATGACGATTGGTTAAAAAAGATGTGGCCAAAGGTGAAACAGAGTCTCGCATACTGCATCAATACCTGGGATCCTCGGGGCAGAGGTGTCCTGGAAGAACCTCATCATAATACGTATGATATCGAGTATTGGGGACCCGATGGCCACTGTTCCAGTTTTTATTTAGGCGCCTTAACCGCAGCCATTAAAATGGGCGATGCGTTAAAAGACGATGCGACTCAGTATCGAGATCTCCTCACAAAAGGAATACAATTTTTCGAAACAGAGCTTTATGATGGAGAGTATTTCTACCAAAAAATTACGACAAAAGGGCTGAATGCGGAATTCAAACCTCTGGATGCTTCTTCAAATGGGAAAGGTTACAGTGATATTGTAGAGATGCTGAACACAGAGGGTCCCAAATATCAGTATGGTACGGGCTGTCTATCCGATGGCATTTTGGGTTTCTGGATGGCACGTGTCTGTGGGCTCGACGAGATTATCAATGTTGAAAAAATAAAAAGTAATTTGAATGCCATTCATAAATATAATCTTAAGTACGATTTAACGGATCACAGCAATCCGCAAAGACCGGCTTTTGCTGTGGGGAAGGATGGGGGCCTTCTGCTCTGTACGTGGCCTAAAGGAGGTGCGCTTTCCATCCCATTTGTCTATAGCAATGAAGTATGGACAGGCATCGAATACCAGGTTGCCTCACATCTCATGTTCGAGGGGATGGTCGAAAAAGGACTGGATATCGTGAGGGTGTGCCGGGATCGATATGATGGCACCATTCGTAATCCTTTTGATGAATACGAATGCGGCCACTGGTATGCACGTGCGCTATCCAGTTATGGACTAATCCAGGGGCTTAGCGGTATCAGGTATGATGCGGTTGAAAAAACATTATATATTGATTCGAATGTAGGCAATAACTTCCGTTCATTCCTGGCAACCGCAAGTGGTTTTGGCACAGTTGGCTTGAAAAATGGGAAACCATTCATCGAAATGAAAATGGGAAATCTTGATGTGAAACATGTCATGGTTTCAGGTAAAGAAATGAGCTTGTAAGGCAATCAATTGAGGTATATATTTTTGGATTCTCAATACTCGTAGAAAGTGTTTCAAAAGACTTAGCTATACAACTATTATTTTCTGAGATAGATCGAACATTACGACCAGAGTAATAACAAAAAGGAGGAAAATAAATGAAAAGATTCATGCTTGTCATTGGTTCCATTCTCTCCTTGGTTTTCCTGGCGGCTATCTTTTATGCCGAGGATTCAAAGTTTAATGGGCTGTATGTAAACATGGGGAATTTAGCCCGATTATCCCATGCCAAAACGCGTTCGATCAGCCCTGAAAATTTTACCGGAGAGAAGGGGAAAGGAGGAATGTCCATCGATGGTCCGGCGGCCAAGGCTGCCCGGGATTTGGGGCAAGGATGGAAGGTGTCGCCTTATGTTAGAATTCAACCCGGACAGAAATTTGTTCTGGCAGAGATTGAAGGATCCGGCGCCATTCAACAGATCTGGATGACTCCCACGGATAACTGGCGGTATTCTATCCTGCGGTTTTACTGGGATGGAGAAAAAGAGCCTTCGGTGGAAGTTCCGGTGGGTGATTTCTTCGCCTGCGGTTGGGGGAAATACGCACAGGTGAGTTCGCTGGCTGTGTGCGTCAATCCCGGGAGTGCGTTCAATTGTTATTGGCTCATGCCTTTCAGGAAAAGCTGTAAGATCACCATGGAGAACCTGGATGAGAAGAGAATGACTCTTTATTATCAGATAAACTATACTCTTACGGATGTGCCCGATGATGCAGCCTACTTCCATGCCCAGTTCCGGAGAACAAATCCTCTGCCTTATAAATCCGTCTATACAATCCTGGATGGCGTCAAAGGATGGGGCCATTACGTGGGAACCTATATGTGCTGGGGATCCAACAACACCGATTGGTGGGGAGAAGGCGAGATTAAATTTTACATCGACGGCGACAGTGATTTCCCTACTATGTGCGGAACAGGTACGGAGGACTATTTTTGCGGCTCTTATGGCTTTGAGGTAGACAATCAATACAGAGAATTCACGACTCCCTATGTGGGAATGCCTCAGGTTCTGAGGCCGGACGGATTTATGAATTCTCAACTCCGCTTTGGGTTGTACCGCTGGCACATCATGGATCCGGTCCGGTTTGAAAAAGATTTAAGAGTAACCATTCAAGCTTTAGGTTGGCGTTCAGGAGGCAGGTATTTGCCTCTGCAAGATGATATTTCTTCAGTTGCTTTCTGGTATCAGCAGGAACCTCATGCCCCCTTCCCTAAATTACCAGATAAGGATTATTTAGAAATAAGATGAGGCAATTTGTAAAATAAAGGCAAATCTTTCCTATCGAGCTATAACCCGGGCCTGTTCTGTAAGCAAAGATACTGTAAGAGACTATCTGTGCAGGGCATCGTAAGTGGGTTTGAGCTGGCCTTTGCCAGAAGAGCTTTCTGAGGAGGCTCTGCAAATAATTGTTTTAGGTTAAGCATAATTACTAATCTAATCTCTTTTCCTGTAAAGAGAAGTTGTCATTTTATCCTATGAAAGTAAACAGCAGTTTACATCTTCTAACTTCTGCCTAAAGCCTAGCTTAGCTGCTTACAGGGGAATACAAGGCAGCTAACCCTTTTGGCGTGTTTCTTGAATCACAATCTCTGCCATGGGCAGGGTATATCGTCAGAGACATCCGGAGAGGACGGTATTAAATTCTCTATTTCTTGCGGACTTCTTGTTGACTGGATATGTTTGTTCTGTGTAGTATTGTTGATGCAACAGCTCAGAAGGTGGAAAATTGATGAAATTGAGTAGAAATCAAGCAACCCCAAAAAGCAAATTCCTATGTTTCTGAAACTTTAATATTAGGAGGTTCTATTATGAGTAGAAAATTAATTTTGGTATCACTTGCGATCGTTTGTCTATTTTTTCAATTTGGGTTTAAAACTGATGCAACTGCAACTGATCAGTCGCTTGTCTCTTTCTATTCCGGAGCATTACTTGTAGAGAAATCCCCAGAATACAGCTCTAAATGGGGTAATATTTGGATTATGGACGAAAATCCGCGAACTGGCTGGTGTTGTCCTAGCGGTAAGATTTTGAATAATGTGTTAGTTATTGAACTTGCTGAGAAAAGTGTGTTTGATCGTCTGGAGTTTGATACGGGCCATGTAGACAAAAAGGGGCGTGGCGCAAAGGACATTATTATTGAACTTTCGGATGATGGTCCCACAGAAGGGTTTATGAAAATTGCGAGCGTGTCGCTGGTTGATCAGGAGGACAAACAGAGCTTTCCGGTGACAGTTGATAAATCTGGAAAGTGGCTTCGGCTGACTATCCAGAATAATCACGGTTCCAGCGAATATACAGAGCTCATGGACTTTCGTGCCTACGGAAAACAATTGATGAAGATGCCATTACCCGATGTTTCTGGGACCTATAAGACTAACTATAATGACTTTCATCTCCGACAGCAGGGAACATCAGTTACCGGATGTTATGAATACGATCAAGGCTTATTAAACGGGGGCATTGAAGATCGTATCATGAAATTTACCTGGAGGGAACCAGGCCAGAAAGGTCCGGCCGTCATGATATTCACCTCCGATGGAGAAAAGTTTTTTGGTCTTTGGTGGTATGAAGGAAAGGAAGATTCACAAGGCGGAACATGGAACGGAACAAAAATATCTCAAGATGTTGGCGGCTGTTCTCATTGGGCAGGTGGGGTACAGGAACAAATAACCGAGGAGCTTTTAGAATTCGGGAGAGTAAGGCTTTACGGAATTAATTTTGATTATGATTCAGATATCATTCGGGATGAATCAAAGCCGACTCTGGATAAAATCGTCGCCATGCTCAAGTCTGAACAGGCTATGCAGTTGATTATTGAAGGACACACCGACTCAGACGGATCTACCGGCCACAATCAAGTTCTTTCCCAGCAACGCGCGGAATCAGTTAAGTTATATGTAGTTTCCGCAGGTATTTCTTCCTCTCGACTTTTTACAAAAGGCTATGGTGAGTCCACACCAGTCGCGCCCAACACAACTGCTGCCGGGAAAGCCCAGAATCGGCGTGTGGAATTGGTGGTTAAAAAGTAAAAAAATGCCGTTTATTGAAATAAAGCGTAAAGTCAGGCTAGATATTCCGATGTCTGCTTTAAGACAAAAATATTATCCAATATTCGATCAATTGGAAAAATACCCAAGACGGTAGATGACTTTATAATCTTTGTTTTTCACTTTGATTTCGATCTTTTTAAATTTTCCGTCTCCCGCGTAATCCTTTGGAGAATAATAAACAAGGTAGTAATTCTCAGAAGCATGCAAGGCATTTTTAAATAATACGGCCGGATTGGAAGAACTCTCCGCATATCCTCCGGTGGCTCTGGCAATCTCTATAAGAATGTTAAACGTCTCCTGTGAATACTCTTCCATGCGGAGCCCTGGAATTTGTGCCACAGGAGTTGAAACATGCAGGAAATGAACTGAAGTCGAAGTGTCTGAAAAAGCCTGAGTTATTTTCTTGACATCTAAATATGTTTCTCTCTTATTATAATCCAAAACACTTGTTAAACTCTGCACAACATAGGAATCTCCCTCAAAATTATTAATAAAATCAGCCAATAGTGTTGGATCAATTTGCGGGATAAGTTTTTTCTCATAAAAAATAAAAACATAATTTTGTCTATCCTGCGTTTTTAAATAGTTTGCAAAGTCTATTAACCTCAGTTCATCTGCCTGGCGGTACGTTTGTAACCTGGACATGAGGCCCGCATATTCTACGAGCTTTTGACCTGCGTCTCTCAAATCAACATCCCCGGCATCTTGTTCCCCTGTAGCCTGTTGTATAAGCGACTTCATTTCAATGCTTAATTGTTCGATATCTCTCACTATATGCCTGAATTCGGCACTCCCGGCCAAAGCGTCCGGTCTCAATAATCCTTTGATTTCTTCTAAAATATCTTGTTTTGATTTCACTTTTTTTGATTCATCGCTTCTTTCCACACTTTTCTTTTTTATGAGGTAAACAGCTTCTATTTTCTGCTTGATTCCCTCCTCAAAGAGTTCAAAATCCTTTATACTCAAATCGTTTATAAAGGTATTTCCTTTGTATACCCTGACAGGAACTTCCACGTTGATAACAAGAGATTGTTCGATAAAGCTTTGCTGAGGAAAAGAGGCATAGCTGAAAATTGCTATACACATAAAGAGAAATATTTTCTTTATTCGGGGCCGAAAACTTTTAAAGCCACTATTGACTGTAAATAAATTCATTATTTTTGCTCCTGTAACATATAAAACATCCCTACCCTGAAATGTTACTTAGAGAACAGTTCATTTTTATGGTTCGCGAGTGTGCTTGCCCATGATAAATTCATAAAAATTTTCGATGTTCTGGTTAATTTCAACGTTTTTTCAATAATCAGTATAAAGCTTTCTTCTATATATGTTAATAGTAAGATGTGATATCCTGGGTGGAGGAGTGAACGCTTTGGGTGGAAGGCCTCTTTATCAATTTCAGTCAGCAAACCCGGTTTTTATTAAAATTTATTGCGATTTTTTTGGGAATCGTATTCTCACTTAACCAGATTTTTCCATAGAGGACGGTATTGAAATTCTCTATTTCTTCCGGACTTCTCGTTGACTTGATATGTTTGTTCTGTGTAGTATTGTTGATGCAACAGCTCAAAGTGTTAAAATTGAACGAAAATGAGCAGAAATCAAAGCATTCACAAAAAGCAAATTTCTATGTTACCTCGTCACAATTTTTGCTGACTCTGCTAATCGTTACTTGGGCACTATTTATAATGACGCATGGCTGCACTCGACGTACGAAAATCCCATGCAAGCAAGCTTCTTGCACGCTTGGCTCAGCATGAACATGTCCTACGGCTCAAGAGAGGGCTTTGGACATTGGATGAGGGCTTTGAGCCATTGGCGCTCGTCCCTCATGTGACGGCCCCATTCCCAAGTTATGTGTCCTTTCCCTTCGACTTTCCTACTTTATCTTACGATCAATTTCCCCTTCAGCATCCCCATCCCGCAGGTGAAGACATATTCTCCTTCTTTCTCAGGAGTGAACTCGACCGCCGTTGTCTGATAGGCGGGCAGCGGTTTCCGTATATTGAAATCACTGAAAACGATGGTGTCGGAACAGTCAGCTGTTTCATTTCTGTAAAAGTTCAGGCGGACGGGGGCCCCTTTTTTGACAATGAGGACATCGGGATCGTATCCTCCCTTCACGGTGATCTTGATCTCCTGAACTCCTCCCTCCTGAACCGAAACGGCTGTCTCCCTTCTCTTCGTGAAGAAGAAATACAAGTTCACCAGCACAATGAGGGCGACTCCGAAAACCGTGACTATCAACTTTGCCGTCATGATCAGCCTCCTATGCGATAAGCTTGGTCCGTCCCAACCTGAGGGAATTGGAGACGACCGAAACAGAACTGAAGGCCATCGCCGCAGAGGCGAATATCGGATTCAAAAGAATTCCGAAAAATGGAAACAAGACTCCGGCCGCGACCGGGATGCCCACCGTATTGTAGAAAAAGGCCCAGAATAGATTCTGTTTGATCACGCGAATCGTTTTTTTACTCAACTCAATGGCCAAGACCACGCCATTCAAGTCCCCCTTGATCAGAGTGATATCCGAGGCCTCCATGGCCACATCCGTGCCAGAACCTATAGCAATGCCTACATCGGCCTGAGCCAGAGCCAGAGCATCGTTGATTCCGTCGCCCACCATGGCCACTTTTTTCCCAGCGGATTGAAGCTTTTTTATTTCAAGAACTTTGTCTTCAGGGGGAACTTCGGAGAGAACATGCTCAATGCCTGCCTTTTTGGCGATGGCTTCCGCGGTTTTCCTGTTGTCACCGGTGAGCATGATTACGTCCAGTCCCATCTTTTTCAGCTTTCCGACCGCGGCGACCGAGCTTTCTTTCAGAGTATCGGCGACGGCAATAAGTCCCGCTGCCTTCCCGTCAAGAGAGACATAAATCGGGGTCTTCCCTTCGGCGGCGATGGCTTCCGCCTTGGACGCCAATGTATCGACGGGAATCCGTCGATTGTCCATAAGCTTCCTGTTCCCGAGCAGGACTGCCTTTCCGTCCACAAGGGCTTCGATCCCGTGTCCCTCGATAGCCTGAAAGTCCGCAGAGCCACCGGATTCGATCTTCCTTTCCGACGCTTTCCTGATGATTGCTTCACCAAGAGGATGCTCGGAAGCCTTTTCGGCACCGGAGGCAAATCTCAAGATATCCTCTTCTGAAAAAGAGCCCGAAACGATAAGATCCGTGACCTCCGGCTCGCCTTTAGTCAAGGTGCCCGTTTTGTCAAAAACAATCGCATTCAGGCGGTGTGCCGTTTCCAGGCTTTCTCCTCCCTTGATCAGAATTCCGCTTTCGGCCCCTCGTCCGGTTCCGACCATCACCGCCGTCGGCGTGGCCAGGCCCAGGGCACATGGGCAGGCGATGATCATCACGGCCACGAAATTCAGCAGGGCGAAAGTCAGAGCCGGTTGGGGTCCGAAATTAAACCAGAGCATAAAAGTGAGAATGGCGATGGAAATGACGATAGGCACGAAATAGCCGGCAATGACATCGGCCAATCTCTGTATCGGGGCTTTCGAGCCCTGCGCATCCCGGACCAGCTTGATGATCTGTGCCAGCGCGGTATCTTTGCCGACCTTGGTAGCCCTGAACGTGAAGCTCCCCATCTTATTCATGGTGGCGCCGATAACATTGTCTCCTTTTTCCTTTTTGACGGGCAGGCTTTCCCCCGTAATCATGGACTCATCCACGCTGGACTTCCCGTCTACTATGGTTCCGTCAACCGGGATTCTTTCTCCGGGCCGGACGAGGATCTCATCTCCGACCAGAACCTCCTCAACAGGGACTTCCATTTCCTTTCCTTCTCTGTAGACATGAGCGGTTTTCGGCTGCAGGCCGATGAGTTTCTTGATGGCATCCGAAGTTCTCCCTTTCGCCCGGGCTTCGAACAGCCGCCCCAGAAGGATGAGAACGATAATCATGGCCGACGTGTCGAAAAAGACCCGAGGTTCAATCCCGCCTGATGTGAAAAATGAAGGAAAAGCGGTGGCGGCCACACTGTACAGGTAGGCGGCCGATGTCCCGACGGCGATCAAAGTGTTCATATTAGCATTCCTGTGGCGGAACGCTCCCCAGGCCCCCCTGTAAAACTGCCAGCCTATCCAGAACTGCACGGGAGTCGCCAGTATCCAGAGGACAAAGAAATTGTTCAAAAGATCGGGAATCCAGGGGAACCATTCGGGCATGCTCCCCAGAAATATGAAAATTCCGAGGACCAGTCCGGCGAAAAATTTGATCCTGAGCTGTTTTTCTTCTTTGGCACGGACAATTCCCTCGACATCCTCGAGTCTTGCCTCAGGCGGGACATCGAGAATTTTGTATCCCGTCCCTTCGATTATTTTTGTGATTTCACCGAGGCTGATCTCAGAGGGGATGTATTCGACATGAGCTTTCTCAGTGGCCAGGTTGACGGCCGCCTTGGTGATCCCCTTCTTTTGAAGAAGGGCTTTCTCAATTGCGGTGACACAGGAGGCACATTTCATCCCTTGCACCGGGATTTCAACGGATGCTGTTCCCACATCGTAGCCGCTCTTCTTGACCGTCGAAATCAACTCTTTGACGTTGACTATCCGGGGCTTATAGAAAACGGTGGCTTTGGACGTCGCGAAATTGACATTGGCTTTTTCAACGCCCTGGAGATGGGAAAGGCCTTTCTGTATCGTCGACGCACAGCTGGCACAGCTCATCCCGACGATAGGAATGTCAATTCTCTCTCCCGTCTCTCCCCCCTCCGCTTCCGTTTCTGTTTCTGTGTCGATTCCGGTCGCCCGATCGCTGTGCCCGGGCTTCACTGCTGCCGGTTTTTCCTCACGGAGATATTTTTCTGGATTTTCATCAAAGGTTTTCTTGCACCCGGTGGAGCAGAAATAATACGTTTTACCTTTGTAGACCGAAACTCCCGCCGCCTCATCTTCCTTGACGGTCATTCCGCAGATCGGATCGATAGACATGGCTTGCCTCCTTATTAAGAATGAGACTCAAATGTTTTCGACCACCTTCTTCATCTTTTCCTGGACTTGGACGGCAATCTCGCCAAGACTTGGGTTCTCAATAGCCCGCATGGAAGCGATGAGATCGACAAAATAATAAGACATGATTTCCTCCTCAGTATTTCCTGAATTTCTTCAAGACGGTGATAACTTCATCGATCTTTTTCTGTCTGTCATTCCTGTTTCCCTTGTCGAAAGACTGACGGACACAGCCCTTCAGGTGTCTGTCCATGATGTTTTCCTCGACACTTTTGATCGCCCCGACAATGGAAGAGAGCTGAGTCAGGATATCGATGCAGTACCTTCCGTCCTGAATCATCTTTTGAACTCCGCGGACTTGGCCTTCGATCTTCTTCAGACGTAAGATCTCTTCTTTATGCATCGTGATGTTTTGTTGCATGTTTTCCTCCATTCCGGCCTGTGATTCACTTGATTTATTCACTATTAAATCCATGGGTTTTATAGCTTCCAAAAAAAATATAGCATACCCCCCTAAGGTATGTCAAGGTATTGTTCAGCACCCGGCCCCCCTGAGTCCGGCCCAAGAATTTTGGTGCTTCCTCAGGGAACTGTTGTTACTTGATCAAATACGCTCAGCAAGTTATCAAGAAACGGAGGAAGAATCGTGTCATCAAAGTAAAACACAATTGCTTATTTTTTTATATTTCAGATAATGGTAGAATGTTGTCATGAATTGGGAAGATACACTCAATATCCTTAAAAACCAAAAAAGACTTTGTCGACTTGTTTTTTCTTCTAAAAAAAAGCAATCATAATTTTAAAGATATTTTAAAATTCGTTATAAAAAAATATGATGTTGAGAACAGATATGAATATCATCTAAAGACATCTTTTGTATATTTTGATGATGCGGAAAAGGAAAAAGATAATATAATGTTAATAAAAAATAGGGGCAAAATTCATAAAATAACCAACAAGGAATGGAAAGATATCAAACAGTTTTTTTATGAGTTTATAAAATGAGAGAAGAATTATTCTGGGACAGGGATCCTGGTTCCGTGCCTCCTGAAATTGAAATTGAGAGAGCAATAAATTTCGGGGGTTTTGATTATATTAAAAAGATCCAGGAAAAAAACAGCATGAATAAATTCATAGATGTATTATTAAACAGCCGAAATCTAAGTCGAAAAGCAGTCACTTACTGGTGCCTGAAGCTGCATATTGACAGAATGAAAACAACAACCTTCAAAACTAATACTATCTGGACTCCTATTAGATAAATAAAACGATAATGTTTCTGGCAATTGACCTTAGCATCTTGTTTTCTGATATTTTTATTCCAGGATGTCCCCTCTCTCGTCAACCTAAAGTATGGATTACCTTGATGAACCAAAATTAGCCGATTAAGGCATAAAAATGGTCAATTCCCATATAATTCATTTATGCATAACCGTTTTTTAGATTTGACCTTCCGCGTAGTCTATCATACAATCGACTCCCGCAGGAGGTGCATCACATCATCATGTTACCTATGTTTCAAAGGAGTGATATTTGATCAGGTATGGAATAATAAAATCACAGCCGAATATGGCAGCACTAAAGTATATTTTCTCTCATTAGAGGATATGATAAAGAAAGCAGCAGCAAGAGCAAAGGATCTGGAGGATTTAAAATATTTGGAAAATACAAAAGATAATCAGTAATAAGGAGAGAGGTTTTTATGTCTAAAATTCTTATCACCTATTTCAGTAAAACCGGAAACACAAAAATCATTGCTGAGACCATCTTTAAAACTGTAGATGGCGAGAAAATTATCAAACCGATTAACGAACTGCTGGATAATGAGTTAGAAGGATACAGCCTTATCTTTATTGGGTTCCCGATCCACTCTCACAGCGTTCCTTTTCCTATAGAAGCTGTACTCAAAAATATTCCCCCCAATAAAAAAATCGCATTTTTTTCTACCCATGGGTCACTTACCGGAAGCCGTCTTGCCCGGGAGGCATTGGAATACGCGAGTGTTATTACGTCAAAAGCAAAATTGCTGGGAACTTTTACTTGCAGGGGAAAAGTCTCGCCTGAGGCTCTTGAAGTTCTGGAAAAATTACCGGAGCATAAAGCCTGGGCTGAGATGACTGTTTCAGCCGATACAAACCCGGACGAGAACGACATGGAAGATGCCGCCTCCTTCGCCAGGTGGATTATAACCCTGGCTGCACAAGATTAAATTTGCCTGCAGACTTTATTTCGATATTCTTAGAATCCTTTTGTCTTTGCTGACCTCGATTGTGGGTCTTTTTGGTATCCATAAGTATTCCGCAAAAGCTTGATTCCCGCATCTGATTTTCCCTCTTTATACAGATCCCAAGCTTCATCTGCCTTATTCAAATGCTAAATAGTAAATAGGTAAATAGGGTCAGACCTGTGCAGCTGACTCTAAACAAATGAGATCACTCTTTATTTTCCCGGAAATATGGCCTTAATTGAGAATTTTGGGCCGCCAAAACGTCTAATTAATAGAGAAGAAAAATGGTCAGGGCAAATCGTTATTTCCTGCCAGGTTATACCTGGCATCTGACACAGAGATGTCATAAAAGGGAATTCCTCCTCAAATTTGCCAGAGATCGCCGAAGGTGGCGCCAATGGCTTTTTCAGGCAAAAAAACGATACAGACTACGTGTTCTCAATTACATGGTGACATCAAATCATATCCACCTACTGGTATATGATGATGGAAGAGAAAATGTGATTCCCAGGTCCATGCAATTGATCTCAGGAAGAGTAGGCCAAGAATATAATCAGAGAAAATCCCGAAATGGATCATTCTGGGGCGATCGTTATCATGCAACCGCAATTGAAAGCGGATTACATTTAATGAGGTGTTTGGTTTATTTGGACTTAAATATGGTTCGGGCAGGGGTTGTCAAGCATCCATCAGAATGGGAATGCAGCGGTTACCATGAACTCCAGAATATTCCGGAAAGAAAAAGGATAATTGACTACACTTGCTTGATAAAGCTGTTGGAACTAAATTCTTATAATGAGCTTAAAACAACACATCAGAACTTAATACATGAAGCCCTTAATACAGGAAACCTTATTCGCGAAGAAATATGGACTGAGAGTCTCGCGGTGGGAAGCCAGTCATTTGTTGAAGATATAAAAAGAAAACTGGGAGTTAGAGGACAGTATCGGCCGGTCTCGGAAGAAAAGGGATCATGGGAGATTAGGGAAGAAACATATACTAAACGGGACGATTTCTATCCTAAAATTAGCCAATTAAGGCATAAAAATGGAGGGAAATAATAATTAATTTAAAATATATCAGTGAGTTGCATAGGTCTGACCCTATTCAATATAGGTCTGACCCTATTCCTACTATTCCAAGTATTCCCTCAAGCCTACCCTATTTCAAGCCTCTCCTCATATTCAACAGGATCTTTATTATTCCAGACTTTTTGACTCAGCATAAACAATCATGTTCTGGTAACGAAATAACGTTTTCATTAGTAATCTATATGTTTAGTTCAATCCCCGGTTCTTCAATAAAGGCTCGATCCTGGGTTCTCGTCCACGGAAGTTTATGTACATGGACATGTAGTCTGCGGTCCCGTTTACTTCTAATACGCTTTTTCTAAAGGCGTTGGCGGTTTTTTGGTCAAACAAACTGGTCTCTTTAAACGCCTCAAAAGCATCACAATCCAGAACTTCTGACCAAATGTAGCCATAATAACCTGCGGCATATCCCCCGATGATATGATTGAAATAGGTGCTCCGATACCTGGAGACGATCTCAGGGATCAGGCCGATCTCATCGAAATAATCTTTTTCGAATTGATTGATATCCAGGTCCTGTGGTTCTGTGAGTGTGTGGTATTTCATATCCAACAGACATGCAGCCAGGTATTCGACCGTGATGAATCCTTGGTTAAACAAGCCGCTTATTACGATTTTATCGATCAAATTGTCGGGAATGACTTCGCCTGTCTGGTAATGCTTGGCATAGTGTTTAAGGACCGTCGGTTCCATGGCCCAATGTTCCATGATCTGAGATGGGAGTTCGGAAAAATCTGAAGACCTAAAGGTCGTTCCATAAGTCACATTAGAGAGAAGGTTATCCAATCCGTGCCCGAATTCATGGAAAAGTGTTTCCACCTCTTCAAGAGTGATCATAGCCGGCTTGTCTCTGGAAGGTTTGGAAAAATTACAAACCAAATTGACAACAGGGTCGATCTCTACTCCATATTTCCGGCTCTGGCTCCGGTATGTACCACACCAGGCTCCAGCACGTTTACTTATTCTGGGATGAAAATCCATATAAAGGACTCCACAATGGGATCCATCTGCTTCCTTGACCTCAAAGACTTGGGCATCCGGATGCGGCAAAGGCATTCCATCCAGTTCCTCAAAGGTCAACCCGTAGAGTTGATTGGCCACCCAGAATGCCCCATCGCGCACATTATTCAACACAAAATAGGGCCGCAATTCAGTGTCGTCGAGTTGGTATTTTTCCTTTCTCAGCTTTTCAGCGTAATACCACCAATCCCAGGAGGCCAGTTTGAAGCCGTCACCTTCTCTGTCGATAATGGACTGCATTTCTTGTCTTTCTCTTTTTGCAACGGGGAGGGAGGCATCCCACAGCCGATTCAGCAGTTCGTAAACATTCTGTGGGTTCTCTGCCATCCGTCTTTCCAGGACATAATCGGCGTAAGTCTTATAACCGAGGAGATTTGCGCGTTTGACACGAAGCTTGATGAGATCGGAGAGGATTTTTTTGTTGTCGCGTTCGTTGCCGTTATCCCCTCTTTTTGTGTAAGCCCTGTACAGCTTTTCTCTCAGGTCCCGCTTTTCAGAATACTGCAGAAACGGGATCATACTGGGTTTATGGGTCGTAAATACCCATTTACCCTCTAACCCCGCTTCCTTAGCCGCCTCAACAGCTCCTGTGATCGATGATTCCGGTAAACCAGCCAGATCTTCTTCGTTCTCGATTACCAGTTTGAATTCATTAGTTTCGGCCAAGACATTTTGACCGAACTGGACGCCCAGCTTTGACAGCTCTTGATTGATCTCTTTGAGCTTGGCCTGGTCTTCATCATTCAGGTTGGCTCCATTGCGGACATACCTTTTGTAAAGATTTTCGAGCAAATACATCTGCTCATCGGTGAGATTCAGTTCGTCCCGCTGCTCGTACACTGATTTTATGCGTTCAAACAGTTTTTTGTTCAGGTTGATCTTATCACGATGGGCTGCTAATCTGGGCGCCATTTCTTTCTGGATCTTTTTGATTTCATCATTGGTATTGGCTCCACTCAATCCAGAAAATACCTTGGACACTTCGGAAAGCAGCTTGCCCGACCGGTCCAAGGCCACGATCGTGTTGTCAAAAGTCGTGGCTTCAGTGTTATTAACGAGTGCCTCAATATCCGCTATGTGTTCCTCCATCCCTTTCTCATAGGCCGGGATAAAGTGCTCGGGTTTAATGATGTCAAATGGCGGTACTTTAAACGGAATGTCATATTCTGAAAAAAATGGATTATCTGCGGCGGGCGCTTCTTCAGGAGTTTCCGATGTTTTAACACATGCGGCAAATAGTAATCCAACCGCCAACAGTATTAAGATTAGGTTTGTTTTCATTGCGTTACCTCCTTTATCAGCATAATGACAATATCAAAACTAATTTTTATGGTCAAACAAAAAACTGACCGGTTTTTTCTTCCAGTTTCATTTGGTTTTGATTTAGTCGATTCACCGGAGATTAGATTATAAAAATAATTATCTTTTTGCAAGAATTTCAGTGCTTCCTCAGGGAACTGTTGTTACTTGATCAAATACGCTCAGCAAGTTATCATTTCCAAACAAGTTACTAAATAGTGTAAATAGGGTCAGACCTGTGCAACTGACTCTAAACAAATGAGGTCACTACTTATTTTCCCAGAAATATGGTCTTAATTGAGAATTTTGGGCTGCCAAAACGTCTAATTAAGAGAGAAGGAAAATGGTTCGGGCAGGGATTGTCAAGCTTCCATCAGAATGGGAATGCAGCGGTTACCATGAACTCCAGAATATTCCGGAAAGAAAAAGGAGGAAAATAAGAATTAATTTAAAATATATCAGTGATTTATATAGGTCTAGCCCTATTCCAAAAGGAGAACTTTACCGGGGAGGAGAGTTGCGACCTTCATCTCCCATTATTTATATATTCCCTCTCTCGGACCAAAGGAAAACAGTACAATAGTATGTTTTTCTGCTTTGTAAATGAGTCTTCTGTTCTGTCCTTTAACTGAATAACTGAACGATAAAAGTTCTCTCAATTCACCCTTGAGTTTTTTCCCAGAATATGGATCTTTCACGATTCTTTTGATCGCATTTTTTAGTTCTACTTTCTCCTTTTCTTGCTTTAATTTTTTTCTTAACCTTTTAAACTTGGAGGTTTCAACCAATCTCATCTAGAAATCCTTCAAATTCAATTCTGAGACATTGCCCATTTCATAATCAACCATGGCCTCTAAGATATCCTTGATTTCCTGGATGGTCAGTTCTGGATTCTCAATGGAGAGAAGTCCGATTCTCAGAGCATATCTCATCGCACTTGAGAAATCTCTCTGTTCTTTTCGGGCAAAATGATCCAAATCCCTGGCTAAATCTTCATCAATCATAACGGTTTTTCTAACCATATATTTTCTCCGCATATAATATATGATAATATCATATTTATGTCAAGCTCCTTATTTTAATTTAAATCCTGATTTAAATAGGGTCAGACCTGTGCAGCTGACTCTAAACAAATGAGATCACTCTTTATTTTCCCGGAAATATGGCCTTAATTGAGAATTTTGGGCCGCCAAAACGTCTAATTAATAGAGAAGAAAAATGGTCAGGGCAAATCGTTATTTCCTGCCAGGTTATACCTGGCATCTGACACAGAGATGTCATAAAAGGGAATTCCTCCTCAAATTTGCCAGAGATCGCCGAAGGTGGCGCCAATGGCTTTTTCAGGCAAAAAAACGATACAGACTACGTGTTCTCAATTACATGGTGACATCAAATCATATCCACCTACTGGTATATGATGATGGAAGAGAAAATGTGATTCCCAGGTCCATGCAATTGATCTCAGGAAGAGTAGGCCAAGAATATAATCAGAGAAAATCCCGAAATGGATCATTCTGGGGCGATCGTTATCATGCAACCGCAATTGAAAGCGGATTACATTTAATGAGGTGTTTGGTTTATTTGGACTTAAATATGGTTCGGGCAGGGGTTGTCAAGCATCCATCAGAATGGGAATGCAGCGGTTACCATGAACTCCAGAATATTCCGGAAAGAAAAAGGATAATTGACTACACTTGCTTGATAAAGCTGTTGGAACTAAATTCTTATAATGAGCTTAAAACAACACATCAGAACTTAATACATGAAGCCCTTAATACAGGAAACCTTATTCGCGAAGAAATATGGACTGAGAGTCTCGCGGTGGGAAGCCAGTCATTTGTTGAAGATATAAAAAGAAAACTGGGAGTTAGAGGACAGTATCGGCCGGTCTCGGAAGAAAAGGGATCATGGGAGATTAGGGAAGAAACATATACTAAACGGGACGATTTCTATCCTAAAATTAGCCAATTAAGGCATAAAAATGGAGGGAAATAATAATTAATTTAAAATATATCAGTGAGTTGCATAGGTCTGACCCTATTCAATAGGTCTGACCCTATTCCTATTCAAAATTGTTTTATTTAATTTTTTTTAATTTCTGTTGTGTGGTGACAATAGATTTTTTGTATCGAGCTTTGATGTAGTTCTCGCTGTATTTTTTTGGCGCGTCTGCTTGCCCTGTGCCGATCAGAACACTCAGACACCCCAACGCAATGGAATCAGGAGGACCGACACAAGTCGCCATATCTCCCATGCGTGCTGCCGGCATCCCTCCGATGATAACTGTCGGAGATCCCATAACTATTGGACCTCCCACGTGAGGGACTGGTGGAACTCTTGGTTCAACCATCGGGCATATATGCATGTCTCCCACTCTCGCAGCGGGCATACCGCCGATCAGCACAGTAGCACATCCCACTGTAATTTTGCCCCCGTGGGCAGTCATGTCACCCAATCGTGCGGCTGGTTTGCCTGAATCCGAAAAAATCACCTGCGACAGCATCCCCAAGAAGACAAATACCATAACACATGTTAAAAGCCTTATTGTTAATCGTATTTGGATTTTTTTCATTTTTTTCTCAATCTTATTTTGTGCTCATCTCATGCTTCAATTAATCTTGACAAGTGATCCTCGGATCGTGTTTATGCCAGATGCCTGAACCGTGACCATGCGGCCTTTCAATTGGGCCGTTGCTGTGGCCTCAACCGATACAATACTCCCACGTATTTTGACACTTCCGCCGGTGTTTATATCCACATTAGGTCCGTTAATTTTTATAATCCTTTTCAGCATTTCCAGTTCTTTCTCGAGTTGATTAACTTTCGCTCGAAGTTCAATCAACTCTGTATTGAATTTTTTTTGCTGCGTTGTTTGTTGCAGCTGAGCCTTTTGTAATCCGGCAGGCAGCAAAATTGCCGTACAAATTATAAGAAAAACAATGATCATGATAATGTTTTTTTTCATTTCCTCCCTCCCTAAAATAATATCTTTCCAAAATAATATCCTATTTACACATGGGAAAAAAGTCAAACGGCTGAGAGCGGGGGGATCATGTTATTGGCAATCCAAGAACTCATTATTGCGATGAGCCTTTTGTGGCAAAATTGCCGTTCTAAGTGCTAACATAGGAGGATTAATCTGGGTTATCTATTTTACAATCTATGGGCTCAAACTTCACTTCGTAATTCCGTCGAATGTTCACCGACATCTCCTAATATAATATCAAAATTTTCATTTTCTATAAGGAAAAATGATAAGCAATTCCGTAATTAATGATAGCCATGAGTGCTAAAGCATGTTAGAATGCTGGGTTTTATAGGTGCTAAATGGAAAATACAAGTCATAACAAACCGGTAACATCATCTCCTTACACGACAACAAAGGGAGTCCAAACTCTTCTAGGAAACCCGAAACAGGCAATCATCAAACTGTCCATCCCCATGATTGTGGCCATGTCGGTCCATACCCTCTACAATTTTGTGGATGGACTCTGGGTCTCCGGATTAGGGCCGGATGCGCTCTCCGCTGTGGGTTTTTTCTTTCCGTTCTTTTTCATGGTATTTGCTCTGGCCGCCGGCATCGGAGTAGGAGGCAGTTCTGCCATCTCACGAAGAATTGGCGCTAAAGACAAGAAAAATGCTGATGCCATTGCCTCCCACACCATGGTCATGATGTTTATCACAACTCTTATTATCACTGTCCCCTTTATGATTCTGGCACCCAGGATCTTTGCTGCAATGGGAGCAGGGCCCATCGTGCCGACAGCCACTGCCTATGCCAGGATATTATTCGCCGGAACACTTATCATCCTGTTCAGTAACATCTCAAGTGCCATTCTCCGGGGAGAAGGTGATGTCAAACGGGCCATGATCATCATGATGCTGGGAGCCGGCATCAATATTATTCTCGATCCGATTTTTATCTATGCATTAAAACTCGGAGTTAAAGGCGCCGCCTGGGCGACAATGATCTCTTTATGCGTGTCATCCGCATTTCTCTTCCACTGGCTTTTTATCAAGCGGGATACATATGTTACCATTTCCTTTCGTCAATTCCGTTTTCGTAAGGTCATCCTTAAAGACATCCTTAGGGTTGGGATCCCTTCCACCTTCATGCAGATGTCCATGGCCCTAACAATGCTTATCATCAATCTCATCGCGGTTAAAGTGGGAGGGACCGACGGTGTGGCTGTATTCACCACCGGATGGCGCGTTGTTATGTTCGCTACCCTACCGCTTATTGGCATTGCGACAGCCGTAACCTCGGTGACAGGCGCGGCCTTCGGCGGAAAAGCCTACCGAAAACTCAATACCTCCTATATGTACGCGATTAAAATCGGAGCATCCATCTCGTTGATCACTGCGGTTATCACTTTTTTCTTGGCTCCCTCTATCGCCTGGCTTTTTACTACTTCACAAGAAGCTTTCAGAATAAGGCCTGAATTAATCACTTTCCTGCAGATCATGTGTATTTTTTATCCGGGAGTTTCATTCGGCATGTTCTCTTCAGCCATGTTCCAGGGAACAGGCAAGGGAACAATTTCTCTTACTGTGACGATCATTCGGACGATTATCTTAACCACCCCCCTGGCCTACCTCTTTGCTATCATCATTGACCTGGGACTCGATGGTATTTGGTGGGGAATGGTAGCCGGGAACCTGATGGGATCATTAATCGCCTTTTCTTGGGGACGACACTTTGTCCGCAGGATGCTGTCCAAAGCCCCGGTATCAAAAATGTCAGGAGTAATGAACCGAGATAATATTCTATAATTATTTTTTTCATATAAAACTAATACTATCTGGACTCCTATTAGATAAATAAAACGATAATGTTTCTGGCAATTGACCTTAGCATTTATAATCTATATGTTGGTGCAGCCTAACTACACGACCATAATAATGAGAGGAGTTAAAATAGTTGAAATGCAGACATGGCGGATGCACTAAGAATTGCGACACTCAGGTTGTCATCAATGCCCATAGGCAAGAGTTCTGTGCATGTGGCCACAAATGCTCCTGCCAAATAAATCGGAATCGGCACAGAAACAAAATGGAGGAAGAGATATCCAACTAATAGACAAGCGTTCAGGTGAGCAAGACTTCCTTCTAAAGACTTCTGGAATATCTGAGTGTGTCCAAAATAAATGCCGAAGAACTTACTGAAGAAGTCTCCAAAAATGAGAAATGAAGTGGATAGAATAGCAATAGATTTATCGAAGAGTAAAAAGCTTATGAAAATAGCTACAAGAAAATTCGTCATGGATGAAAATTTTCTGTATTCCTTTGGCTTGTATAAATCTTTGATTTTCTTGAAAAAGAAAGTATTTATTTTTTTAGAAAGAAGCCGAATAAAATCCAACAGAAGGAAAATAAGAGTCACGATGCCTGTTAACACGAGTGCTTCTTTTTTGGTGTTGTTTAGATAATAAATAGCCAAAAGAATGGCTGCAGGCCTCATATAAAGACGCCAATTGATTTCATGTTTTATATTCCTTAAGAGGACAGGAAGCAGCTTGTTATTATGGATGTTAAGCATTTCAATAAACCAGATATATCCTATGATTGAAAGAATGAAGAATGAATATTCCTGTGAGGGGGAGAAAACAAGAATAGAAATTCCAAGGACTGGTAGGATAACGCTTCCAATAAATTCACCGATCTTAGTAATGTACAGAAAAGAAAATACACAAAAGGCCAGAAAAACAAGAGATTCCAGTGGAAGCCATCTATTTACGTAGAACATTCCCAGGTAATATATTAAGATGGCTGTGGCTGTAGCAACACCTTGCCCCCCTCTGAAATTAAGGTAAAAGGGAAATACATGGCCTAAAATAGCTGCACAAGCTGTCAGGTGAACTAAAAGAGGGGGGGCTCCAAGCAGGTAGGCTGTGTGCATCACGAGAAGTCCCTTTGAAAGGTCAAAAACAATTGTCATAATGGCTGGACCCAAGCCTAAAACTTTGTATGCGTTGACTGTCCCAGCGTTTTTCGTCCCTAATTCACGTATATCTACACTATATAGGACTTTTCCAAGAAAATAGGATGGAGAGAGTGAACCTATAAGGTATCCGAGTTGAAGAAGAAGTATACAGCTTAAAGGGTTCATGGCAACATCATGTTTTCCCCGGCTATCTGAAAAAATAATATTATAAACTTAAAACATAGATGTCAAAATATTTCTTCAATTGTAAAAGCCCATACTACACCACTTTCTATCTGGAATTCGAATATTAAAAAGTTGTTAGTCTGTTATATGCAGCTCCCAGGTGTAGGTTTTACGGTGGAAATTGCTGCCTGAAGATTTTTCCCATTTGCCCTGGCCGGCGAAAAAGGTTTTTCCGTCTCCCTCTTTTACGATATGGTCAGGGTGAACCTGGGTTTCAGCGAAATTCTGCAGCAAGAACTGCTGTATGCTCCGAACCCGCTCTTCTGTTTTGCCTTTGGAATCCTGTTTCGATTTAGGGAAATCAAATTTCATCTTATATCCCTGAAACCTGGCTTCCTCAGAACCTCTTTCATCTTTGGAAACCGGGCCCACATTTACTACATCCGGTGGGCCTTCTGGAATCTCATCCCCCTGCCACTCCACATTTAAGGGAACAGGTTCGTAAATGATACCCTGTATTTTCTTGTTTTCAGGATTCAGATGAAGTAAAACCAGGGTGTTATAAGCAAGGGGTTTTGCAGATACGGCTTTTTGCACCTCATGATAATCATTGCCTATGAGATCGGCTTTACCGGAAAACTCAAGCACTTCCAGGTTTTTTATCTGTAGCATGCTGCCTGCTTGCCAGGGCTCGCAATCAATACGTATGACAGACTTTATCTCGTGAGTATATACCACTTTGCTTCCGCGTTTGTTTTTTTTCTTCTCCTCGTAGTTCAGCAGAAAATATGTACCCCATTTAATTTTGAGTTTTGCTTTGGCTATAAGCTTGCCTATGGTAGCTTCGTCAAACTCCTTAACCGCTGTCGAGCCGTATGAGGGTGAGTTAAAAACTTCAATCTCCACTTCACTGACTTTTCCCCTTAAAGGAGCACGGTAATAAACTTCAATCCTGCCATCACTGCCCAGCAGGAAGACTTTCGCACTTCCGGTAATTGGCACAGTCGGAATGGAGGATGTTTCCTCATCGGATCCTGTTTCATCATAAGACCAGCTGGTGCCGTTCATGATTAGACCATGGCTGCTCCTGACGATAATCTTTTCCCCGGAACTCGCTGGCTTATTGTTTTCGTCTCTAAAGTTCAGCAGAGTTATTTTAACGGTTTCTCCAGGCCGCAGAACCGATTTTTCCGCTTTAGCGTCCGCCGTAACAGGTATTAATATATTGGCAGGCAGATATATGGAAAACAAAATTGTAAACACCACAAAATTAAATATTTTTTTCATCCCCTTCTCCTTACAAAAAATTGTTTGATCTCTTAATTTCAAAATAGCATGGGGCTTGTAAAATTTCAACTTTAGATACCTCAGGCAGGCAAGGTTTCAAACTCATGGATATTTGGTTATCATATCCTGAAGGAAAAGCAATTTTACACAATAGGGGAATTATTGTTTATTGTCAATAGATGATTTTTAAATGACTTGACAGGTAGATTTATGAAAAACATTTAGATTATGGTAAACCATAACCTAAAATTCATCCAATTTCTGAAGAAAATTTATGAGAGTGAAAACAAATTCTTCTTTTTTTGACTTCGTATTTTCTCTAATTGAAGAGGAGAAATAAAATGGGCTATTTCAAATCAACATTACACTTGATATCAGTCAGTCAAAAATCTTTTCCGTGTTTTGGTAAGCCGTATGAACCCTCTCAACCGCATCGGCAATTTCTTGCTTTTTACTCGTTTTGACGGATTCAGCCAGTTTATTGAGTTCCGTTTCAAGATTGTCCACAACTGCTTGAAAATCTTCCTGCCTGGAAGCCAGGCGTGTTGAAAGCTGTGCGGTTCTTAAAGGAACCACTTTCTCCTGCATGGCCGCAACATCACTGCGAATCAACTCCAGTTCAAAATTCGGCATGTGATAGTGATAGAGTTTATACAGCTCTTGATGAAAGGCTTCCAGTTCGGGCACAACCGGACTGATTGTCCGAACGAGGCGCTCGTAGGAACTATGAAAAGCTTCGACCTGACTCAACATGTCTTCCTTATTGTCCGCATCAACAGCTTTATGTAGATTATCTAGAGTGGTTTTAATCGTACCTTTCCCCTCATCCCACTGTTCCTTTTTATCGCGCAGGATGCCAGGCAGTTCCGCTTGATCCAGTTTTTCTGTCAGAGAGGCCAACTGCGGAAGAAGCTCTTTGATCAGAGCATAGTCTTTCTCTGGAAAAGCGCTGTGCCACATCTGATAGATCACCTCATGGAGATCATTGAGAGCCGGGACTGATGCTGTGGTTTCCTCCTGAGAGATTTCTGCATGAGTGTCTTCGACTTGAACGTCCTCGGCTTTCTGGCAAGAAAATAAGAAGAAAGAAGTGAGCAGTAAAAGAGATAAAAGTGCACAGATTTTAAGATTTTTCATGAAAAGGCCTCCTTTGAATACTTACTAAATATGATTCAAAGTGCCTTATAGCACAGCCCTCCAAACAAGTCAAAAAATTCATTCCAAGTGTCAAGGCAAAAGGGAAAAAAGGTGGTATTTCAAATTTGGCGTAACGATAATTATGGTTTTTCCCCTGTCATCTGAAAGACATCTTTTGTATATTTTGATGATGCGGAAAAGGAAAAAGATAATATAATGTTAATAAAAAATAGGGGCAAAATTCATAAAATAACCAACAAGGAATGGAAAGATATCAAACAGTTTTTTTATGAGTTTATAAAATGAGAGAAGAATTATTCTGGGACAGGGATCCTGGTTCCGTGCCTCCTGAAATTGAAATTGAGAGAGCAATAAATTTCGGGGGTTTTGATTATATTAAAAAGATCCAGGAAAAAAACAGCATGAATAAATTCATAGATGTATTATTAAACAGCCGAAATCTAAGTCGAAAAGCAGTCACTTACTGGTGCCTGAAGCTGCATATTGACAGAATGAAAACAACAACCTTCAAAACTAATACTATCTGGACTCCTATTAGATAAATAAAACAATAATGTTTCTGGCAATTGACCTCAGCATCTTGTGTTCTGATATTTTTATTCCAGGATGTCAACTGGCGAAAATTGTGCAAAATGGGTGGTCTAAGCACAAATATAGGGGGTGAATCTGGACTATCTATATTGCAATCTATCGGTTGGCACAGCCAAGCTGCAATTATACTATTTAACTGCTACCCATTTATTGATGGAGGTGAAATACAGACCGGCTTCTTTGATGGGTTGTTTGGTGATCTCTTCCCAGAAGCGGCTGTAGATTTTGACTTGGGGTGCGTAATAATTCACAAAGCTTTTTACGCTTTCGTTTCTGATGGACCTGAGGCTCCTCCTGTCTACCATGGTTAGATTCTTAAATGACAAGACATTACTCCTTCGGTTAAATTTTAGATGATTTGATTCGTGCTCTTTACTTCCTCCTCAAAATAAATTATAATAATTTTAGGGGAAATAAAGGATATGGGAGACTCAATTAAGCGAAAAATTATCATTGCCCTCACGGTTCTTGCCGTCTTAATTTGCTGCCTAAGTCTTAAGCCTTCGTTCAAACAGGAATCAACAGCCGACGAGTTTAGTAAGGGAGAAGAAACGATGATCAAGAAGGTAATCAAAACAGATAAAGAATGGAAAAAGATCTTGTCGCCCGAACAATATCAAGTAATGAGGAAACGCAGTACAGAACGATCTTTTACAGGCAAATACAACAACCATTATGAGAAAGGAATATACGTATGCGCTGGATGCGGCACTCCCCTGTTCAGTTCTGAAGCCAAATACGAACAGGGCACAGGTTGGCCGAGCTTCACTGCTCCTGTGAATGAAAATCATATTGACTATTTAGATGATTATTCCCATTTCATGCACCGAATCGAAACGAGATGCACGGTCTGCGGAGCTCATCTTGGACATATCTTCGATGACGGTCCAGGCCCCCCAGGTAAGCATTACTGCATTAATTCAGTCAGTCTGGATTTTAAGCCAACTGATTCTCAACAACGCGCCGAATCAAATCCTGAAGATAGACCTGATGAAAAGGATAAAAAATCCCTAAAAGTTGAGACCGCAATCTTTGCTGCAGGCTGCTTCTGGGGAGTCGAGCAAAAATTCAGTTTACTTCCAGGTGTTATCTCGACTGTTGTTGGCTACACTGGAGGTCACACAAAAAACCCGACTTACAGGCAGGTCTGCTCCGATAAGACCGGACACGCCGAGGCCGTGAAGATCACCTTCGACCCAAATAAGATCAGTTACGAAGATCTCCTGGAATTTTTCTTTAAAATCCATGATCCAACCCAGATCGACCGCCAGGGACCTGACATCGGCACCCAGTATAAGAGCTATATTTTTTACAACAACGACAGTCAGAAGGAAGCTGCTGAAAAAATGGTCGACAAGCTCGAGAGTTCAGGCCGATTTAAAAAGCCTATTGCCACCCAAATCGTCCCCGCATCTGAATTCTACAAAGCCGAGGAATACCACCAGAAATATTACGAAAAACGCAAAAGTGTTTAAAAAACTTTTAGACTGGGATTTGGTCGATGCCCATAGGAGGAAAAAATGACAAAAAAGAGCTTGATCAGACTTATAATCAGTATCTTAATCTGCCAGTTGGCTGGCTTTCTTGGTTCCCTGTTTACAACCCCTTCCATTCCCACATGGTATGCTTCACTCCAAAAGCCATCTTTCAACCCCCCGAATTGGCTGTTCTCTCCAGTCTGGATAACTTTGTTTGTGCTGATGGGAATTTCTCTCTATCTTCTGTTGGAAAAAAGTTTTAGAGAACAAAAGGTAAAAAAAGCCTTGATTTTCTTTGCTATCCAGCTTGTGTTAAACATTCTCTGGTCCATCCTATTCTTCGGCCTTAAATCGCCGCTTTTTGCATTTTTCGAGATAATTGTTCTATGGGCTGCCATTTTATTAACCATTATACAATCCTTCAAAATTTCAAAAATTGCCTCATTTTTACTTCTTCCTTACATCCTTTGGGTAAGCTTTGCCGCAATCCTCAATTATTTTTTATGGAATCTCAATTGATTTTTTATTTATAAATTGGCTTTGGAAAAAACCTGTTTGTATTGGCTGGGACTCATGAGGAGATTAAGAGATATCTTAAAAGATAATGCCCTAAAGGCGATACAATAATGCAAGGCAACAATCTCTATATGATTTCGACCCATTTATTGATGGAGGTGAAATACAGGCCGGCTTCTTTGATGGGTTGTTTGGTGATTTCCGCCCAGAAGCGGCTGTAGATTTTGACCTGGGGGGCGTAATAATTCACGAAGCTTTTTAGGTCATCTCTAATATCATCGGTCTTGAAGTCGGCGATTATCCACCCGTCTCTCTCCAAAAAGGCCAGGTCGATGGCACCGGTTAAGATTACCGGGAGTCTCTTCTTGCCTATATTCTTGTTTTTCGAATCTTTTTTACCGGGTTTATTACTTTCGTGCGTCGTTAAATCACCCGTTTGTGCCCTTACCTCCTCCCTATCAGTTATTCCCAGGGCTTCTCCATCTGTCATGATCGAGAAGGGGACCTCGAAGAATTTTTTCTCGGCTTTGTTCACTCTTTTCCAGAATTCTGATTTTGTTATCGACAGGACCAATCTTACAAGCTCAATCTTTTTATCCAGGCTAATTTCTTCCGCCACAAGGACATTTTCTGCCACCAGATCAAGCTTTTGGCCATCACCATCCCAATCCGCATCCCATTTTCCCAAAATCTCGAGCATCTTATGCACAGCTCTGCCCCAGGCCATGCCGTAACTTCCCCGCCTCCACTCGGGCACTTCCAGATCCTTCTTGGCCAGCGACGTCACGCTCTCCACGGCATAACTCGGTACTGCCACCACATCCCGCCTCTCCTTTATCTTCTCCTTCGCCACTTCCCATTCGTCCTTCCTGAGCCTCAGTTTCTCCCTCTCCTCCACAAACCTCACATCAGGAATCTCGAGCTCGGGCACACTCTGGATACAATCGTCTAAAGAACTCCGTACACCCTGTATACAATCGTCCAAAGAACTCCACGCGCGTCTTTCTCCAAGCTTCCCCTCATATGTACTTACAACCAAACAGTCTTTGGCCCTCGTCGATGCCACATACATCAGCCGCTGCTCCTCGGCCTCTGCATACAGCCTCTCCTCCTCTGCCTTTTCCTCCCACCCCACAGGATGGGAAAGGGCCGTCCAATGATAATGCCCAATCTTTTTACTGCACAGAAAATATCCCTCAGGAATCATCCCCTTCCGGATGATGTGTTTATCCGGAGCATGCTCCCTTTGTCCCACAGGATTTGCCAGAAAAACAAAGGAGGCCTCCAATCCCTTCGCCTTATGCAGGTTCATCAGCCGCACAGCATTTTTTCTCCCCGGCGTCAGGCTCATCTCCTCTATCTCATAAACGGAAACAAGCTCCTCCAAGTAATCCACCAACTCGGCAAAAGATGCCGCTCCTTCCCTCTCCTGACTGCGAAGAATCGTCAAAAGCTTAAAAAGATTCCCGGCCCGGCTGCTTCCAATCTCAGAAGATGCGGCAAAATTGACGATTCCCGAATCCTCGAAGATCATCTCCAGAGCCGTGGTCGCGGGATATTCCCTTATCCATTCCCACCACTGCCTGAGTTTGGAAAGGCTATGTGAAACCTTGTCTTTTACATCCCCTTCCTTCTCATCCACTCCCTTTAAAAAATAGAACCGTTCCCTTTTTTGTTTATATTCATACAGATCCTTATCGCTTACCCCGAAAAAGATCCCTCGCAGCACAGCCACGGTATAAATAGGATTGTCAGGGTCGTTTAAAGCCTTCGCAAGATTCAAAATCTCCTTTGCTTCTTCGGATTCTGAGAATGCACCACTTCCCGTTATCTCGTAAGGAATCCCCCGTTTCTCCAGAGCCCTTGCATACACGGTCATGTTTTTCCTGTAACGGAAAAGGATCAAAAAATCCGACGGCTCCCACCCATTCCTTTCCTTCGCCTCCTCTCTCAAAGCACAGCTTATAAAATCGGCGATTTTGTCGGCATCGATCCCGACGATCAGCTTTTCCTTATGCCTCTCTTGCTGCGGAATGGAAATCTTAAACACCCCGTGCAGCCTCCCTTCCGCCTCCCTCACCGTATTCAAAGTGGCAAAAGCCGCCTGGTATCTGTCCGCCTTCTCAGGAAATACATTCTGAAACACTGCATTGTTCCACTCAGCCAACGCATCGATAGATCGGAAATTCGTGGTCAAATAAAGTATCTCTCCGCCTCCTTTCTCGATCTGCTCCTTCACGAGATTGTAGGTGTCGATATCTGCCCGCCTGAACCGGAAGATCGACTGCTTCGGGTCACCCACCAAAAACAGCGACCCGGGCCTCGGCGTCAGTTTATGCCAGTCTTTCTCCTCCGTATCGGTCCCAGTCAAGTAAAGGAGAACCTCTGCCTGGATCGGGTCTGTGTCCTGGAACTCATCGACCAGGATATGTGAATACCGCCTGCTGAAATATCGCCTAACCTCAGGCTTTTCCCTGAGCAATTGCGACGACAACATCAACTGGTCCTGGAAGTTCAGTCTCGATTGACTCAACCGTTTTTCCTTGAAGAAATCCAACGCAGGCCTCAGAAACGCCAGAATTTTCGAATGCCTTAATTCCCGCCACTGCCTCAAAGCCTCTTTGACAATCCCATCACTAAACGCATCGAACGCACTCTGAAAGTCCAGTGCCTCTTCTTTAGACGGCCACCGGTTCTGTGTGACCTTAACCTTTTTGTCCATCAGCTCGAATGTCTCCATCAAAACACCTTGGTCGGAAAAACCGAGGTTTGCCTGACGCAAAAAACACCGGTGCATCAATCCTTGAAGGGAATCATACCCTTTTGCAGGCTTCTCAAAAGGCACGCACTTCCGGGCCTTCCTCAGAAAATCCTCTAGAGCCATCCTGTATTCACCATAATCCGGCTCTTCATCATTCCCCCCAATAAACTCGACCTCCGGATAAAGCGACAAAGACACAAACGGCTCCTTCAATTCATCAGGAGTGATGCCAGTCCTCTCGAGTTCAAGAAGCGCATCCTCATCTGTGAGTCTTGCTTTCACCAGATACTCATGCCAGCAGTTTTCCCGGAAGATGCTGTTTTCGATCTCTTCCAGCTCCGCAAAATCAGGGTCCAGTGCGATCTCTATTGGCCGCTCCCTCAAAATCTTCGCACAGAAGGAATGGATGGTCCCGATAAAGCTCTGCTCCAGATAATGGAGGGCCTCGGCCAACCGGTCATGAATTTCCTTATCCTTATCTCCGGCCTGCAAAACCGCCCTCTCCAGCTCTGTCTGGAAACGCCCCCTCAACTCGGCTGCCGCCTTTCTCGTAAACGTCACAGCCGCAAAGGTGTTGATCTTGGCCCGACCCGATGCCAAAAGTGCCAGTATCCTGACCACTAAACTGTGGGTCTTCCCTGAACCTGCCCCTGCCTCGACAAGCAGAGTAGTGTCCAATGCGGTCTCGATCTTCTCCCTTGCTTCCTTGTCGATAAGTCTCTGGCTATCCATCACTATTTATACTCTTTGAGTCTGTCTACAACCCCAAACTCCACAGGATTGCTGTGCCTTTTTGCTTTGGCCCTATCCTTCGCACCATCTCCACAGATGGGCAGAAAATCACAATAGGCACAGCTTACATCCAACCCAACGATAAAATGCCCCCTCTTCAGAATGTCCAAAAGCTCACAGAGCAGGCACTTGAGTTCCTCCCGGTTGAATTCCTCGACCAAAACCTCCTTGCCTTCTCCTCTCCGTGTGGGGAAATAATATCCACTCTCCACAACCTTGGGGCTTGCGTCTACCCCCGTTTTCTTTAATATTTCCTCTGCAGCCAACGAGTAAAGGGCATGCTGGAGAGTGCGTCCTTCCCCAAAGCACCGGAGTTTGTCATACCGGGAGTATCTACCGGTTTTGTAATCGATCACCCGGTAACGATTGCCTCCCACCCGGTCGATCCTGTCGATTCTTCCCCTCATCCTGAAAGATGACTCAGGCGTTAGCGCCACATTCACCGGCTCTTCCATTCCCTTGCCCTCTTCTTCTTCGATCCCGAACACAACCTCGAACATCAGCGGCTCCACCCGCTCTCCCAGTTTTTGCTCAGCCGCCAGAAACACACCCATCGCCTGCATTACCTCGGCTTTTTCTTTGGCAAACACCCCTTCAGAAGGCGGTGGAATCTCTTCCTTATAGCGAGAAATAGTCTCCTCAGCGATCTTTTGCATGAGGGAGAGGTGTTTTTTCGCCTCCACCTTCTCACCTATCTTTTTTAATTCCGACATAAACACATAGAATATCTCATGAATCAGGCTTCCTCTCTGGAGAGGGTCCAGCCACACCGATGGGTCGAATTCGATCTCCTCCGGCTTGTAAAGACCGAGAATATAGTTAAGAAAATAGGCAAAAGGACACGAGGCCAGAAGTTCAAACCTCGAGGACGACATGACCACATCTTTGTTGAAGAGAGGATGGACATCTTCGACCTTCACCTGGACCATGCCTTCGTATAGACTCAATTTTAAAGCATTCCGGGTATCAATAGCATCGATTCCCCGGCCAAGCTCCGGAAAGCATTGTTTCACAACGTCAATCCCGTCATAGAGTGTGCCGTCAGAGGAAAGCTTCCGAAGCCACCAGTCGATCGTGTCAAAGGTCTTATCCATGCCCTCAGGCAGGAATCCATGAGGCTCGGGAAGCCTCTCCAAAAGCGCCGAATAGTCGAGCCTCGGATCTCCCTCGACCAGACGAAAAGCCTGAAGCATCAGAGACGAGGGAAAAGACGGCCGCTCATCCACGATGTCATAGGATGAATAACTCAGCACAGCCCTGCCCCGAAGCGACGAAAGGAGCGAAGCCATCGAATAAAGGTTCTCCCTCAGCATGTCCTCTGTCGTCTTGAGCGAGCCGGAAATCCTTTCTCTCTCCTCGTCCAGAAGAAAGGGATCCTGATATCCGATCCCGGGGAAGTGCTCCTGGTTGAGCCCCACGACAAAGGTCAAAGGGCGTCCTGAATAGCCGCCTGAGCGATAGCTCGAAAGATGAAGATGGCCAGGCTGTGGCCCCGATGCACCAACCCGGATGTTCTCCAACAGGATGCGAAGCCTCTCGAAGGCATCCTCTTTTGGCAATAAAGCGGTTTCAAGCTCAGCTAGCTCTTCCAACTTTGCCCTGATCGATGCATAGGCTTCCCTGTCAAGGTCATTCCGTATCCGTGAGAATCCCTTTAGAAACAGGGATATTCCTCGACAAAGCTCCCTAAAATCGATCTCCTCCTTTTCCTCCCAAAGAGGAAAGCAATCGAGCATATTTTTTATAAGCTTGATGACCCAGTCGATATCCTTGATATTGGCCTCATATTTCGGTGTCCTGTCATCGTCCTCATCATCATGAATCTTCAAGACTTTGCTTTCGCAGCTCTTCCTCAAACTCTCCAGCCTATGAACATACCGCTCTCTTCCCCATCCGATCATGGCTTTCTTCAAATAACGGCTGGTTTTTTGTGCAGAGAGAACGCCTTCTTTTTTTCCTTTACCGTGAAGTTTCAGGTCGCCGCTTTCGATCATGCGGCAGAGTTCCGATGTCTGAAAATTTCCCTCTATCCATTTCAGCGTGCTGCTGAATATCTTGCCCGGGGAAGTAAACCCGGGTGGAATGCCGTCTCCAAAGGTCACCCGAAGTCCGGATTTCATGGAAAGCACATAAAAGATGGAGGGATAGGTTATCCCAGGAGGATAAACGATTTCGACATCATCCAGAGGGATCTTTTCGCTGGTTATGCACCTCATAATTTCCCGGCATTCATTCGAAGGACCGATGGCTCTTGTGAGTTCCATGGTGCCGTCTTTGATGGGGGGAGGAGCTTTGTATGGAGCAAACAGCCACGGTGCCCTCTCAAGATCAGATTTTGGTACTATCTTGTCATTGCGAATACCCCTGTCATTATGAGCCACCGAAGACTGCGAAGTAATCTCTTCCTTATTCTTGTCATTGCGAGCGACCATAGGGAGCGCGGCAATCTCAATGTAATACCACGGCCTTTCAATCCCTATCACCGGATCCTGTGAAACAAGAATCAAATTTTCCCCCGCAACCTTGGTTAAGAATTCTGTCTCCAGCTTGCTTAAGGAGCTGTTTTGAAGGATAAGGAAATATTTCTCCTGATCCGAAGGGCTTTCTTCGGCATTTTCAAGAGCCATGAAATAAAGCCCCGGCAGGTCTATGAATTTATTTTTTTCCAACTCTTCTTCATAGCTTTTCAGGATAAACCTGATTTCCAGTCCTTTCTTTTCGTTTATAAAACTCTCAGGCGCTAAGTCGTCGCTCCTTATGCCATCCATCCTTAGTGCATAGAGCGACTTGTGTAGAGCCCGTATGATTCCTGGTGATGGCTTGAGTTCACCGAAGTAACCCAACCTTCCATCGTCCAGCAGTGCGCCGAAAACCTTGTTCAGCAGAATCACTGCCGAGGATTCGGAAATCTGACTAATATCCCCCTGTGATAGATCAAGTCCTGCGTATTCCTGAGCCAGAGATGGCAGCGTCGCAAACCGTAAATTCACCCAGGAATGCCCGGCTTTCGTAAGCGATTCCCCGATTTGATGCCCCACCTGATACGACGGCACCATAAATATCTTCTCTTCAAGCAGATGCCCCCCACAAAATTTAGCTAAGAATTGAATAACTGAATTCATCTTTGCGAAAAAAAATTACATTTAAATTTTCTTCTTGTAGAAATTTAGATTTTCATATCAAAATATTCAGATTTCCTTTCGGCCTTGAATCGGGCTAACCGTATACCCTGGATGTTTAACTGAATTGCTCTAGAAATTTCCCCTACCCAGTTGATCATTTCTGACTCATTTTCTTTAGATATGTCAATGTCAACCTGAAGAAATGATGCATCTTTTCCAGTTTATACTCTGACCTCAGCAAGAATAAGATACCCTGTGAAACGCTATGCCCATTCCTGCGGCTTGTAATTACGAGGGTCAGGTCCGCAAAACTTATCCTTTTTTGAACTCTTCTATTCCAAGTGCATCTAAGAAAGCATTAACTCTTTCATAAGCGTCTCTTCTAAGTCTTTCCTTTTCCTCCTCATCATCAAAATCCTCAAAATTTATTAACCAGATGGGTCCAGGGGCATTTATATTTTTGAATTTCGCTCTTATCTTTCCAAGTCCTTCACACACAAGTTTATTTGATTTTAAAGGTTCAAAAATTTTAACCAGTTCATCAATACCGCCTGGGTAATGTAAAAAGGTAAAGTAAATGTCATAAGCATCTTTTTCCTTATATCGCTCCCATATAGACATGCCTTTCATTACCAGAAAAGGTATGATATCGGCGATTTTAATAGTTACTTCATTTCTTGCACCATCCGGCATATTTGCACTTACTTTCAAGGGACGATAATGTTCAAAAACAAGATCACACCCCCTTGCTTTCCTTGCCCTGACATCTTGAACCGATTGAGTACGATGAGATTTACCGGTTCCCCCATACTCACCAGCGAGCAAATCAACTTCCACGGTTATATTCCTGCCATCAGCAGCAGTAATAGTTCGGTAGAAGATAAAAGGCTGTTCCCCCTGCTTATATTCTCGTGTTTTTAGTGCTTGCATAATTGTCTGGTAACTATCATCGGATATTTTTTGAAAATCCAGGACAATATCAATGTCAAGACTTCCCACATGTTCGTGCCCTCTTTCTTCCAGAAGAAAGTATGGAACCCACCCCCCTATCAGTACTATATTATCACGAAACTCTCCAAGAACAGTCATAAGTTCCACCAGCACTGACAGGCAAGCATCAACCTCACTTTTGCCATAATCGTGTCTTGTTACCATTGTTTTTGTAGCCTTTGTTCAAAGAGAAATTCCGCTGCTTCTTCCCCTCGTCCTTTATAACTCTTTAGGTCAAGATAGAGCTGTACATTAGAAACAACTTTAGCATTATCAATCTCCTGCAGACCATATAATACACCCTCGTCATAAGGCTCAAGGAAGGAGACATTTGGTCCTGAGGTCACTTCTTTCAGATTCAGATCCTTCGTTAAGCGATCGATATCGTCCTTAATATAGGCAAAAATTGTTTTGTATCTCAAAAAAGGAGCAACTCTTGAAGCACCGGATGTGAGGGTGAAGGCATAGGAAATCTGTTTTTCCTTGAAATAATTAATCAATTTTCTTTCTAAAACCCCTACGTCATCCAATGAATAGAGGTTTCTTATCTTGTTCTTTCGGTAGCTGTAATTATTCGACCAATTCCTCAATAATGATTCTGGATTCTTTAGTCTGAATTTAAAATTCTTTCCTGAACCTGTTTCTTCAATAAATTCAAATTCCAAAAGTCGTTGCTTAATATTAAAAGCCTGCCCGAGGCTTATAATTGCCTCTTTAGCCAGGTCTTTGACAAACCATTCTTTCCTGGGATTACAGAGGAGGACCCTCAATGCACGAGAAGATTTTGTAGAGAAAATAGATTTCAATGGTCTTGTGCTCGGGTAGCGATTTGGGCGTCCATCGATACTTAAATAGACATTACCAAATGTAAAGAGGCAGTTCCCGGCAAGATCAATAAAGCCAATTCTGTTTTCACGGCAAATCTGTTTAGACTCTTCAGAGATAAAAGTCGCAGCAAATACACCATACCAATTTTTTCTATTGCTAATCATATTCCTCAGTAAACTTGCCGCCATTCTTGCATAACGTGGCTGTCCTGCCGATTTCACTTCAAAAACAAGAAGATATTTTCTTTTATCCTTGGTCTGTACTTCTGCGATTAAATCAGGTTTAACCTGCTGGTTAGGAAATAAACCTTTAACCTCTGACTTTATATCCGTTACTTTGATAAAATTAGTAGATTTAAACAAATCTCGGAGAGTTTTTTTTAAATTATTAATGATTTCTTTTTCTTTAACCATTCTTTCACCCATAATGCCTCTTTCAGCATTTGTTGAAACTATATAAAATAATGAAAGATAAATCAATCCCCAATTTTAGCTTCATTTAAATATCTTGTTTCAGCGTTTGCTGAAATTATAAACATTTCTAAATAGGCTCATTACTTACTCCTAATGGCCCTTGATTTGGAGTGAGAGTCCAATTAACTGCCTTTTTAATCACATAAATGGAATCCCAAATATCAATAGCACAAAACCCCAAAATATTCACTTTATTCATTTTCTTAAACAATATGGTTCTTGCCAGATTTATTATAGCCCACAGCCAAACTGCAATTATATTTTGTCTTGACAGGCTCTACAATAAAACTTATACTAATAATGTAATAATGTAAGAATACAAGGCATCAAGGAGTTCCTATATGAACCATACAGAAACAGCAAAAGTAACGTCCAAAGGCCAAGTGACGATTCCCTCGACTATAAGAAAAATCCTAAGGCTGGAGCCTGGATCAACAGTAATGTTTAAAGTCACCGACAGAGGTGTTATCCTATCTCCATGTGATATAATAGAGAAACTAGTTTATACAGCAAAAGAATGGAAGAAGATCGAAAAGCTAGTCGCTGAAAAAGGCAAAATCTATAAGAATCCAAGTGCTGCAAAAAAGCATATCAAATCCTTATGAAATATGGGAGCGTTTGAGCATTATTCAGTTGTGAAGAGGAAGTAATCGTATAATGTTCTGGCAATATGGGCGATGACTTCCTCGCTTTCTTCATTGTCAACTTTTGCTTCTTTTATGAAGATGACCGCTATGACATTTCCTGCGTCTCCGGGGAGTTCAATTATTCCTACGTCATTTGTTGAACTTCCTATGGTTCCGGTTTTGTGATAGACAGTGGTATCAGAGGGGAGAATGCCTTTGATCCTGGCTTTACCGGTCTGACAGCGCTTCATAATATCAAGAAGGTACTCTGAGTTTTCTTTACTGAGGATTTCCTTATTCCAGATTTTTTTCAGTAACTGCGCCATAGCAGCAGGAGTCGCTGTGTCCTGCTTATCTTTACTGAAAGCCTCTGCGGCTTGCTTGCGCTGTTCCTTTGACAGCTGCCCGAGTTCTTTGACTACATCATCATCCGAGTAGGGTTCGCCTTCTTTCACGGATATGACTCCCAGGTAATTAGCAATAGCCACATATGTGGGGCGGTTAATATCGATATCCATGATCCCTATATCCCGCATCTTTTGAGTTACTGATTCTGATCCGCCTACATAGTTTAGGCAAATATCTGTAGCGCTGTTGTCACTTATCAGCAGCATCAGCTCTAATAGATTTTGGACAGACAGGATGACGCCAGGATCATCCAGCAGCTGGGCTATAGTTCCGCTTCCGGGATGGAGGTCGCTCTTTTGAACTTTTATCATGTCTGACAGCGTTATTTCTCCTTTTTCAACTAGGGATAAAAGCTTTACAGCAATCGGAATCTTAAAAGTGCTTGCCATGGGATAACGGATATCTTTATTGTAATAAAAGGATCTGCCTGTTTCGAGATGAACTGCCCCGACCCCTAGGGAGCCTCCCGTACTTTTCTCAAATCGGACTACTTCATCTAAAAGCCTCTTGATGGAGGTGTTCTCATCTCCATAGTCTGACCTTATAAAAGTAGAATAGCCTTCAAGATTATTTACAGAGATAAATAAGCCTATTGACAGAATGAGTACCAAACATCGGCAAATCGTTTTCATATTCCCTTCTCCTTTTAACTCTTTTTTGAATTTTGGTGGGTCTATTTTAAAATAATGTCTGACCAACTTCAATTATTTTTTTGCCTGTTTGGTTGACTTCGTCCTTCACATCCTGCTTGGAGTGAGAGTTCGATCAGCTGCCTTTTAAATCACATAAACGGAATGCCAAAAATCAAGAGCACAAAACCCCAAAATATTCATTTTCTTAAACAACATGGTTCGTGCCAGATTATATTATAGCCCAAAGCCAAACTGCAATTATATTTTGTCTTGACAGGCTCTACAATAAAACTTATATTAATAATGTAAGAATGTAAGAATACAAGGCATCAAGGAGTCCTATATGAACTATACAGAAACAGCAAAAGTAACGTCGAAAGGCCAAGTGACCATTCCCTCGGCTATAAGAGAAATCCTCAAGCTGGAGGCCTGGATCAACAGTAATGTTTAAAGTCACTGACAGAGGTATTATCCTATCTCCATGTGATATAATAGAGAACCCAGTTTATACAGCAAGAGAATGGGAGAAGATCGAAAAGCTAGTCGCTGAAAAAGGCAAAATCTATAAGAGTCCAAGTGCTGCAAAAAAGCATATCAAATCCTTATGAAATATGAATTTAAATCCTCTTGGACTACCATCTCCATTGCTTCGAAGTCCCTAACAAAGAGAAAAAAAGAGACAGAGTCCATATCGAATGCCCGTGGTGGGAGCCCTGGGAAATGGATGACGATTGGCTTATCACAACCGAAGTCCCCATCAAGCACTATCTCAAGAATCCCTCCGACAGGGCCATCTATCTCTATGACTATGGTGATAGCTGGGAGATGAGTGTAAATCTCGAGAAAATTCTTCCTAAAACAAAGAATACCACTTACCCTGTCTATCTCGATGGCAAACTTGCCGCTCCTCCTGAGGATTGCGGTAGTATTCCCGGGTATTATCAATGTATCGAGGTTTTTGAGGCCGCAGATGAATTAGAGAAACGCCCCGACACAGAAGAGAATGAAGAGCTGCGGGAACGTCTTGACTGGCTCGGTGATTGGAATCCTTACATGTTTGATCCGAAAAGGATCCACTTCGAAAGCCCAAGGGACCGCTTCATCATGGCCCTTGAATAATAGCGAAAGGCAGAAGCAATCTCGTAAATAAGCATAGCTGTCATCCGATTCAGATTACCTATTTAGAAAATGAGATGCTATGAGCCGTCTTTCCAAGACGGGCCATCCATGTCGTAATTGCGGGCTACCGTAGGTTGCGAAGCAAGCCTATAATAATGAAGGAACCATTCCCTGAATGGACTAATCTGCAGCGCTCTTTCTTCTTAGGGAAGTTGCAGCGCAGGAGATTGATCATATTTTTGAAATTTCACCTATTCATATTACAATAGACAAATTCATCGAAGGCATTCGGAATAAACTTGAATTTTTTGAAGAATTATGGAGAGATCGGATCGTACTCTATAACGAGTTTCTATTTTGGCAACTAAGTGGCTTCATTTTAACCTTTGAATAATTTTATCTTTAATTCTCCCCCGATATTCAAACAGCAATATGTGAATGTGTCTTGATTGAGGAATAATTTTAAAATAAAATCGATATTTTCCTATTCTTCCCCTATAGATATTTCTCTTCCCCCCCACTTTTTTAATATCCCCTAAAAAAGGATTTATCTCAAGACACTCAAATTTCTTAATTACTTCATTGTGGGATTTTAAATCAAGATTTTCAATATTTATCTGTGCGTTTCT
>Ga0268277_1000224_pt1 | contig 46625 bp, 47 predicted proteins | sample saktaG_5_FD_190132 | JGI IMG/M metagenome (GOLD analysis project Ga0268277, IMG submission 190132) | Saline water microbial communities from Sakinaw Lake, British Columbia, Canada - sak_2010_1_5_50m | ecosystem: Environmental > Aquatic > Non-marine Saline and Alkaline > Saline ... | reverse complement strand
ACTTTGAAATGATACTGGACACCTATCACGATAAGCGCAGCGGCTATTACTTCATCACCAATGCCTACGGTTCCAAAAGGGAGGCCGTACTGGCCAATGAAGGGCGTGACTATAATCCTGCATGGGACGGTGTATGGAAATGTAAAGCCCGTGTAACCGAAGAGGGATGGTTTCTCGAAATTGCCATCCCCTGGAAAACCCTGCGGTTCAAAGAGCAGGATCTGTCGGTATGGGGCATTAACTTCGCGCGCATGATCCGCCGGAAGAATGAACATGTCTTCTGGCAGCTGATTCCCCGGGATCTGGGACGCACCGGATTATTCCGCCTCTCCGAAGCAGGGACGCTGGAGAATCTGACCAACCTGAAAATGGGCGGAAATCTGGAACTCAGGCCCTATTTCCTGGGGGGTCTGGAAAATGACGCTGGTACTGATTTTAAAACCGACGGACTGATTGACCTCGGCCTGGATACCAAAATCGCCATTACACCCAACCTAGCTCTGGATCTCACGGTGAACACCGATTTCGCCCAGGTGGAGGCCGACCAGGAACAGGTCAATTTAACCCGGTTCTCTCTGTACTATCCTGAAAAGCGGGATTTCTTCCTTGAAGGTGCGGAAACTTTTGCATTCGGAGGAGGAGGAGGAGGAGGAGGATACTGGCATGGCGGCAGTTCGGATATGAATCTCTTTTACAGCCGCCGGCTGGGCCTGGTCGACGGTCATGAGGCACGTATACTCGGCGGAGCCAAGATGGTGGGCAAGATCGGCCAGTACCGCATCGGTCTGATGCATATTTATACGGATGAGGTCTCCTACGAGGATGAAGAGGATACACTCCATGTCAATCCGATCCATTTTACTGTTTTCCGGCTCAGCAGAGACATCCTTTCACGGGGCAGTATCGGATTAATGCTGTTGAACAAGGAAGAAACCAAATCGGACCACTATAATCGTTCCGTGGGGTTGGACAGTTTGTTCCCGTTGAGTGATTATTTTACCGTTTCCGGCTATCTCGCCGGTACCTTCGGACTAAGGCAGGAGAAGGATGGCCAGATTCTGAATATGAACCAACAGAACCTCGCCGGCAAACTCAGCCTGGACTACAACAGCGATCTGTGGCAGTTTTCAACCTCCCACCAGGATGTAGGTGTATTATTCAATCCAGAGATGGGATTTAACCGCCGTACGGACTACCGTCTCACCAATGCCTCTCTGGAATATTCCCCCCGGCCGGCTCAACCATCGGCTATCCGGAAGTTCGGGTATCAGATATCGGGTGATTACCGTTCCGATCATCACAGCAGAATGCTGGACAGTAAAATCGGGGCATCCTTTTCCATTGAATTTCAGAGCAGTGCCCGATACAGTTTCGATGTCAACAAAAACAATGAGTTTATTGATTACAACTGGGAAGTTCGGGATGGATTTCTCATCCCTGCTGGAACCTACTCGGGGTACGACTATTCCATGAGCATAGAAAGTGACAAGAGCCGTTCCATTGCCGGGGGAATCAATGTAAATTACGGGAATTACTACACGGGCCACAACATGAGTCTTGGTGTAGACGGCACCATCACCAAGATCCGTCGGCTCAGGATGGAGATTGACTACTCACACAATTATGTCAATCTTCCCGGGGGAACGTTTCATACCAATACCCTGGGACTCCGCACATTTTATTTCTTTTCCACGGAGCTCTATCTGAAAGCCTATATACAGTTGAACGACGACAAATACTACAATGAAGGAAGAGAGAAGATTATCAGCAACATTCTATTAAGATGGATTTATTCACCTGAAAGCAATCTCTATTTTGTATACAACGAAGGCCGTCTCATCGGCCCCGGGAACAATGTAATTACCAACAGGACCTTCATGGTCAAAGCGACCTTCTTCTGGCGCAAGTAATATAATAAAGATGGAACTTATCCAAGAGATGACCGGGAAATACTGGTCGATCGGAGCAATTTATGTTCCTCTCGAGAGATTGGAGAAAAAAGGACTCCTGACTTCACATAACAGCAATTTACATCTTCTAACTTCTGCCTAAAGCCTAGCTTAGCTGCTTACAGGGGAATACAAGGCAGCTAACCCTTTTGGCGTGTTTCTTGAATCACAATCCCTGCCATGGGCAGGGTATATCTTCAGCGTCATCCGGAGAGAACGGTTATGCTGGACAGACCTCACGGCCAGGTGGTATTTACTATACCCAAGATGCTGCGGATATTCTTCAAGTATAAACGCCCGCTTCTCTCTTCACTTTGTCTCTGCAGCAAAGAGGCGCTTGTGAAATACTTCAAGGCGACTACACGCACAGAGATCGCACCAGGCATTATTGCTGTGATACAGTCATTTGGGAGCCGAATGAATTTTCATCCACATCTTCATTTTATGGTTACAGAGGGCGGGACTGATAAACAAGGCCGGTTCCATAAGGTCACAAGCTTCAATGATTCACTGCTCTGCCGGTTTTTCTCACGCGAGGTCTTCTTGCTGCTCCTTTGCAAACAGTTGATCAACCGGGATCTTGTACAAAGGATATTGCACTGGCGGTATACTGGTTTTAATGTGCATAGTAAAGTCAGGGCTGAAATTAAAGAAGATGCCGAGCGAGTGGGAAAGTATATGATAACCACCTCCTCCCCAAGCTCAGCCTCAGCTAAATATGGCAGCTGAGGAAAGATCAGAATATGTATGAAAGTCCGAAGTCCTAGATCAGCAATTAATGGCGAACTCTACTCTGTATGCGCTTTTTACAAACCAATTCTATGAAATTCTCTCTTTCCTGAGGATTTTTATTGACTGGATGTGTATTTTCCCGGTATTATCGTGAATGAAGCAGCTCAGAGGGTGAAAAATTGATGAAATTTAGAGAAAATCGTCATGAACAAAAAAGCAAATTCCTTCTATGATAATGTGATGCAAGTATTTTCTTTAGAACCTCCTTTATTTTTCTCTTTTTTGTTCCTTCAACTCTCGGTTTTTTAAACCATCATTCTATCCGTGCCCTTAACAAGAATGTTAAGTCCGCACACACTCTAACATTGGGCAATAGTAACATCAATGCTTAATTCATCCAGAAGATCTACCATGGTATAGCTCGAGCGGCCGGCTCCAATAACTGCTTTAACATCACCGCTTCTATCAAGAAACCTCTCCAGCTCTGAGCGTATTTGATCAAGTAACAACAGTTGCCTGAGGAAGCACCTACTTGTTTGGAAATCGAAAGGTTTATTTCTGCTTTTTCTTCTTGAGGTTCGCGCAGCAGCATGTATTGTAGAAAAGACTCATGATAGCCAGGAGGGCACCAGCAGCGACAATAATCCATTTTGCCCAGGATTCAGGCCAGAAGAAAACAACTAATACGACAATGCCCAAAGCAAGGATAAAGCGACAGAAACATAATTTCATGATGTTTATCTCCTTCATAAAAAAATTGTTCTTATTCTATAAAAAAAATTAAAAATATTCAAGTATTAAATCGATCAGGATAAAAATCACATCATGTCTTTCTGTCATTGCAGGAGCTTTTGCTGGATGTCCCTCATTGTCAGGTCGTCTTTGTCATTCCAAAAATGCTGCGCATATTCTTTAAGTACAAGCGCCGGCTTCTGGGCCAACTCTGCCAGGCAGCCGTGCGGATCCTCCTGCTGTACTTCCAGGCAGCCACCGATACTGAGCTTGTTTCCGGAGTAGTGGCCCTCATCGGCTTTGTTGCATGAATCCGAAAACCTGGGCACCTCTCCATTTGACAAGCAATTCTATCCAACCGAGTACGACAAAGGCCTACACATTTCGAACATCCGATTCAGGATAGCGCAACCAAACCGCAATGGATTTGTGCACCAAAGCCACTTGACTACCTGGTAAACATAAGGGATATCCAGCCGTTCTTTGAAATAGCATACTGAAGGCGAGGGGCTTAACTCATTTAATTTAGATTCCACACAAAACCAGGGGGCATCATTGACCGTTGACAGTGACTAAAAAATAGAACCGTCCCCATAAAAATAGTCGGCAACCTTTAATATCTTTTTTGCGTCTATATACTGAAGGAAGTATTATATTGAAGCAACTGAAAGGTCAGGTGCTATGCTTGTACATAGTACTGGTTTCAGATCCTGAAATTCATTCCGGTTTCTATCAAGAATGTGATTTATTGGAGTCTGGAGATGTTTAAAAACTATCTGAAGATTGCTTTGAGGAACATTAAAAGACATAAAGGATATTCCTTTATTAACATTGTCGGCCTGGCCATCGGCATGGCATGCTGCATCATGATTCTTTTATGGGTGCAGGGGCTTTGGTGCACGAATCCATCGCGGTCTTGACATTGCATAGGTGGGTAATCACATTATAAGCATGTAAAATCCGTAAATCCAATGGAGGTCAGCATGGCCGAAGCCCACAAGAGATCGTATAGACATCCGAAATATAAGACATCCTATCGTATCAAGAACTGGCCGGAGTATGAGGCTGTGGATCATCATTCACCAGGAGCCGAGGTTATCGTGCCGCCGAGAAAAGACGCGGTATTGCCCAACAATTCCATCAATGTTCCCTCTCATCGAGACCGTCATATTGCGGAGATCCGAGCCAAGGGACGATCTGAGTGGAAACGTCAGTCTGGATACTATTTGCAGAGTCACGCGGAAAATGCATTCTATCGTTACAAGAGAATCATTGGGGGACGGCTAAGAGCCAAGAATGATGATGCTCAAAAACGGGAAGCTGCGATTGGTTGCGCTATCCTGAATCGGACGCTTGAAATGGGTGAACCTTTGTCTTATGTGGTTGGATAGAATTGCTTGTCAAAGGGAGAGGTGCCCATGTTTTCGATTCATGTAACAAAGCCGCGGAGGGAAAGTCTATAGTATTTTTGGCTTTTTTTTAGGCTTTATTTCAGGATCTCAAATATTGTGGATTATTTTTGATTTTGTGTGCTTGTACTCGTTCAGATACATTAGTGACACTATGGAGGTACGATGCGTGGTAGAATAGGAGTTACTATGAGTAGATACGGATAGTTCAGAGGGACAAAATTGGGAAAAAATGAGAGCAGATCGACATCAACAGAAAAACGAAATTCCTATCATTGAAGAAGTTTTAAACTTGCAGAAAGATTTTTCTTTCTGTAAAATATTTTTCTCAGTTAGAGATAGAATTAAAGAGGGCAAATTTCAAGTTTGTCTTTTCATGTGGAGGCGAATATGCGTACTTTTCTCATTCTAATAGTAGTCCTTTTTTTAGGATTGGTATCCCTAGCGGCCACATCAAATGATTTTGAAGAGGATATTTTCCCCACATCTCAAGGCGATCTGAAGATCACCTGCATCGGACATGGGACTTTGATGTTTACGTTTGACGGGAAAATCATCCATGTTGATCCTGTTTTCAGTTATGCGGATTACACAAAGATGCCGAAGGCAGACCTCATACTTGTGACCCATGAACATGGAGATCATCTGGATGATGTCGCCATCCAAGATTTGACTAAAGAAGGAACGGTGATTGTTTGCACGAAAAAATGCAAGGAGCAGGCAAATCTTGACGGTAGTATCATCATGAATAATGGGGATACAGAGACTGTACAAGGCATCACGATCGAAGCCGTGCCCGCCTACAATATCAAGCACATGCGGAGCGAAAACTCTCCGTTCCACCCTAAGGGAGAGGGTAACGGATACGTCCTTACTTTCGGTGACAAACGGGTATACGTGGCTGGAGATACGGAAAACACACCGGAGATAAAGGCCCTAAAAAATATCGATGTGGCCTTTCTACCCATGAACCTCCCCTACACCATGACACCGGAAATGGTGGCTGATGCCGCTAGGGCCTTTGAACCGAAGGTCCTTTACCCCTATCACTTCGAAAACACAGATACATCCCAGCTTGTTGAGCTTCTCAAAGATACTCCCGACATCGACGTGCGAATCCGCAATCTAAAATAGCCTTATTTATGAATAATTCAGATTAGTTTTTTGTCTCAAGCTTCTCTTTGAGCTCTTTAAGTAGATTTATCACGACATCTCAATAATATATGTCATTTATCCCATCTTGGCATTAAAAATGCACATTCATTCAGTGGTATGATAGAAGGAGCGACAGGATATCTAAAAAGGACTCACCATGACAGAATCGAAAGGCCGGAAGCCCGTCCTAGGTTGGAATGGCTGGCTATATAGTTACCCGTAAGATAACCTGGTGCTGGGCATAGTATCCAATAGAAGTCTTCTTGCCGATTTTAATCATAAAAGTAAACAGCAGTTTACATCTTCTAACTTCTACCTAAAGCCTAGCTTAGCTGCTAACAGGGGAATACAAGGCAGCTAACCCTTTTGGCGTGTTTCTTGAATCACAATCTCTGCCATGAGCAGGGTATATAGTCAGCGTCATCCGGAGAGGACGGTGTTTTACCGTGTGCTTTTCCATCACATTGACAGCTTCCTTAAGGCTTATGAGTCAAGATTTGAGCGTGAGTATGGTTATCTCCGTCCCATTATTGAGGAAGTGGTGGACAAATATCTGGACTGCGGCAATCCTAAGTGTGGATTCGCGCGGATAAAGTGTTCTGATTGTGGGAGAGAAAAATTACTGATGTTTTCCTGCAAGACCCGCGGATTCTGCCCATCTTGTCATGCCAAGCGTCGTGAGGAATGGGGTGAGTGGATGATTCTATATTTTTTGCGGACTTCTTGTTGACAGGATATATTTTTTCTATGTATTATTGTAGATGCAGCTGCTTAGAGGGTGGAAATTGGATGAAATTGAGGATAAATTATCATCAACAGAAAAAAGAAATTCCTATAGTTCGAAAATTATGTCTGGAGTTACCGAAGTGTTGTGCTATGGAACTGCGGTCGTCATGAAAGCCACATCGTCATGAATTGTTGCAGAACTTTACTTCTTGTATAGAATGCCGGCGACTAAACCGAAGACAAGCCAGCCAATAAGCTCGATCCCCCCCCATTCCAGGAGATGTGAATTGAAATACTGGTAGAAAAATAGAACGAGACCGACAAAAAAACCAAAGGTGAGCCCGCCTTTGATCCCTTCGGCCCATGATCCTCTAGTTTTTGCGAATAAAAGGGCTCCAGCAAGGGCAACTAATACCGTATTAAAAACAAACCAGATTGGGTTGGCACTTTCCGTTATGAATACGGAATGCTTCATGTACATGTCTGCCAATATGAGACCGTGAGTGAGAAAGTAGTACACCCAGACTACAGCTCCGCCTACGATTCCGGTGAGCAAAACTTTATTTAATTTCATCCGTTCCTCCTTCTAAATAAATCAAAATATAATGAATTATGTTGCCATAAAGCAATCATAATATTAGTGATTTTGTGAGACGCATTTCCTTAAATCCAATAGTAAATATTGGAATTACACTCATCTTACTGTACGTCGTCAAATAATTTGGACTCACACGCTGATTTTCTAAGCGACGGTTTTGCTTTCTCATTGTACATCTAATTTAAGCTTTTTATCAAGTTTTTAAGTGATAGGCTTTGATATAGTTTTCTCCTTAGCCGTATAGTTTCGGCTTTAGTCTTTTCCCTATGCTTGAGGATCGTCCTGTCTAGGCCTAGATATCTATCATGAGGAGTGACGTTATCTATAGCCTCGTGGTAACGATGGTTGTTGTAATAATCGACCCACTCTGCAATCCGGGCTTTAAGCTCAGAGGGACAAGGGTGACCTCTATTCTTTCTATCCATTATCTGGGCTCCTTCTATGTGATTCTCTTTTTACTTAGCATTTCTGGTTGACTGAAATTGTTTATCATGTGTATGATGGATGATGTGGTTGCTTAGAGGGTGGAAATTTGATGAAATTGAGGATAAATCATTATCAACAGAAAAAAGAAATTCCTATAATCCAACCATGGAGGGTGTGATTAAGTGGGATTCTGGAGTAGGAAAAAGAGAGCTGAGCCTATCATCACAACACAAGAGAATCTAACCCCTGGGATCATTCCAACGAAGCAGGATATCAGGGAAAGGTGCTTTGAGAGAAAAAGGCGTCACCGAAAAACAAGGGAAATACATCCCACAGAAGGCGAATACATACCCTTGCCCAAAGCACCAAATACTTGGGAAGAAAAGGAGGCCCGCGCCCCCTGGGAAACCAGACATAGGGAAACTGTTAGTAGCGGCGATCTCTTTAATAGACGCCAGCAGTACCAGAAGTCAATCGAGATATTTAAGAGGATACCGCCTGAAGACCGACGAGGTAAAAACGCCAAGAAGATGTCCATACCATATCGTCATCTCATTGATAGGGCAATAAAGAACCGCAGGTTTTCAGAAGGATTGAAATGGGCCTCCGAATTTATGGCGGAGGTTCCTGAATCGGTAACAAATACTGATAGAAAAAGATTCAACAAGATGATCGATGGCATTAGTGAACAGAAAAAACCCCATAACTATGAAAAACTAAATATCACCCCCGAACCCGACATTCCGCTTTTCGAGGTTGAGTCGTACCAAGGTTGGAATATGGTCTCAACCAAGAAGCTTAGGAAAGATGAGAAGCCTTATACCGCTTATAAGAAATATGGGATTGTACAAGGAGGCCTTCTCTCATGGGCCCACCTTGGCAAGACTGAGGAGTATCCCGATGCCCCAGCTGCAGTCAAAGTGACCAGTATGGAAGGAGCTATCCTGTCCGATTTCCCTCTACCTCATGATGTATACAGGATGTACACAAACCCGGTCGTTCCTGGTTTCGCCACACTCTCAAAGAACTGCCAGTTCAATGCGTACGACCTCATGGGAAGAAAAACCTACTCCGAAGACCTTTCTTCGATGTGCGAATCCGTAAACCACCTTAGGTGTGTTGGTATGACACCAGCTTTCGACAAATTGCTTTTTACCGCAGTCGACGAAGCGTGGTGCGTAGACGGAACCGGCAAAGACATTTGGGCTGTTGGGTTACCCCCAAAACCGGGTTGGGAAAAAATCGGCACTAAAAGCTACCACACGCAAAGAGATTGCACCAGGCATTATTGCTGTGATACAGTCATTTGGAAGCAGGATAAATTTTCATCCGCACTTGCATTTTCTGGTTACAGAGGGCGGGACTGATAAACAAGGCCGGTTCCATAAAATCTCAAGCTTCAACGATTCTCTGCTCTGCCGGTTTTTCACACGCGAGGTTTTTTTGCTTCTTCTTCGCAAACAGTTGATCAACCGGGACCTCGTAGAAAAGATATTGCTATGGCAGCATACAGGATTCAATGTGCACAGTAAAGTCAGTGCCCAAAATAAAAAAGAGGCCGAGCGGATAGGTAAGTATATGATCCGACCCATCCTCTCCCTCAGACGGCTTTCCTTGGATGAGGCGCAAGGGCAGGTAGTCTAGCAATACGGAAAGCACAACGGGGAGACGGAGTATATGGATTATCTAGAGTTTATTGCCCGGGTTACCTCCCATATCCCTGAGAAAGGTCAAGTGATGATCCGTTATTACGGGCTGTATGCCAACGCGCATCGGGGAAAAAAGAAGAAAGCAGGAGTTGACCCTTCCTGCCCCCCTATTATTGAGGATGAAGCCTCATTTATACCCTCTAGCGGATGGGCTGAGATGATAAAGAAGGTCTATGAGATCGATCCTCTCATCTGTCCAAAATGCGGTGGGCTGATGAAGGTTATCTCATTTATCGAAGATTATAAAGTCATAGACAAGATTATCGATCACCTCAAACTGACCTTTAAGGCAGAATGTCCTCCGCCTCCCGCACAAGCTCAGCTCAGCATGGCAGCTGAGGAAAAATCAGAATATATATGAAACTCCAAAGTCCTGGATCAGGGACCAAGGGTGACCTCTACTTTGATAACGTTTTATTCAGGCCAAGTCACTGAAATTTCCCCTTTCCTGCATGTTTTTCATTGACTGGACGTGTTTTTCTGTTTATCATTTTCAATGATACAGCTCAAAGGGTGAAAATTTGATGAAATTGAGGATAAATCATCATCAACAGAAAAACCAAATTCCTATCACTACGGACCAGCGACCCTCAACTATTTTCATGGTGTATAAACGGAGGTTACCAGCCACTCTTTTGTCTGTATGCGCATTGACATTTGTGCACCAGAAGACTTCCTTTCCATCAGGAGAAAACACAGCGGCACTGTGCTCGAAATTTTCATCGACCGAAATAATATCAGGTGCGAACAATTCAGGCGTTTTCCCCGGTGGTTTCTGGCCCAGATAAGGGCCTTTAAGAACCGGGAAATCCTTTTGTTGAGCAATTATACTTGTGGCAATAGCCAGCATTGCAATGATGACACAAATTGTTTTTTTCATTTTTGTTGCCTTTTTTATTTTAATTATTTTGATTTTAATTCTTCAATGATTTCCAGATCGTTTGATCCTGATTAACTCTGGGCACAATGTAATTGGGGTCAATTTGTATTAGTACAGGCTTTAAATCACTGGTGAACACTATTGAAGTCTTACCATTACCTCTAATTGTTACAGGTATTTCTTTCATCTTCTCATCCATCCCTGTTTTATAAGCAATGGATGTTATGATCTCATAATCACCATTTGCATTGGACTCAATAGTAACTGTGGTTTCATATAAACCATCTTGCTTAATAATACTCACATCAGCAATCGATAGTACTATTTGAGCATTTTGTCTGAGCCAGGGATCTAAAAATGATTTAATGTCACAGGAAGTGAATTTGCTCATACTGTTTAGTAAATCCTGAAAATTCGCTTCCTGAAATTTATAATTATCATAAAAATGTCTTAATCCTGAGAGAAGAGCTTCAGTCCCAATCTTTTGATTAAACTGTTCCCAAACCAGTGCTCCGTATGTATACATCAGGGCCTTCTCGGCAGTACCTGTCTTTTGAACATTAAGAAGCGTTTGAGTTGATTCATAGCCCTTTTCCCGGATAAACCGCTCTAAATATTTTTTGCGAATATAAATTCCTGCTGAGTCGCCCATTATTTTTTCAGCTGCCCAGGCACAGACAAAATTGGCTCCACCCTCAACGAACCATTCACTAAACTGACCTCTCCAGTTAACATAAAATAAATTCCAGTTATGATATACCTCATGACTCAGGAATTCTATGTAATCATATCTACCCTCCAGCCCAGAGGTATAATTCTTTGATACAAAATCCGGAAAGAATATCGTGCTCCCTTTATTTTCACCATTCATCTTTTTCGAATCATATTCCCCGACAGTGGCAAACTTATAGGTGTATGTACCGTTATCCCCGAAAGTATTAAAATAGAGGTTAACCACCCCGAATATATCGTTGGCCATCTTATCAGAAAAAGTTTCTGTAGGATACAGGTAAAATTCCACTGCTATTCCATCATCTTCTTTTCTTATTTTCTGATAGGGGGCACATGCAAATACAGGGACATTGCGTCTTTTATGTTCGTATATGTCTACTATAAAAGCGCCTTCTTTTGCAGAGGATATCAATTCACCCGGCACACATGATTGATTCCCTTCAGGATATTTCAGAGTAATCTTATAAGGACTTGCTGTGCTTCCTCCAAAATATGGGGTGTTTCCAATAAGAGGCGATATAGCGTAGCTGGCTTTGGGACTTACAGTAAACTCATACATCTGAGCCGGTTCCGCTTTAATCATTTGAGCCATCATTTTATATTCAATATAAAACGAGATAATCTCAGCAGGTAAAATCATTTCTTTTGTTTCTATGCAAACCACAGGAACATCATATTCACCATATATTTTTTTTGTTCCACTGTATTGCCAGTTTTTAATGGTAATCTCCTTCCCTGAAGAATCCTTTAAACCTATCTGTTTAATTGAAAGGCCCGGATGAATAAGAAAGCAAATTGTATTTTGACTTTTGGAAGAGTTGTTACTAATATCAATTGATTGTCTGGAAAAAAAATACTTATTCGCGGGATCAATTTCATAGTATTGATTGTGATATCTTGCAATAAAATTTAGTTCCGGCTTTTGTTTTTGAGATTCCTGAGCAAAAATCGGCAAGGTTAAAAATATCATAAAAAAAGAAAGTATAAATGACGCGGCTTTCCACTCATCTGTTCTAATTCTATTACTTTTCATTTTTCTCATTTTAATCCCCAATCAGTAATGATTCATTATGTTTCTTAATTTAACAATCAAATGCCCATATCATTCTCTTTCAAAATCCTGCTGATTTATTCTGGTGTGAATCTTTTCTTTTATAATAGACAATTTCAAATTAAACTTTTTTGTCTACTTTTAAACTGTGCCGCCTTGGGGAAGCTTATATACAATCCCCGGGGCAAATAGTTCTGGTACCTAACCTGGTGGTTTCTGAACGAGATATGGGCCTTTGAACTCTTGTGAATCATTTGGTTAAGCGGCAAAACTCATTGACGTTACCAGTATTACACAGATGATATAAATTGTTTTTTATTTTTATTACCTTATTCATTTTAAATTAATTGGTTTTAATTCTTCAATAATTTTCGCATCCACCCAGTAAATATCCATTTTTCCGGCCCGGTCGCTCTCAAAGAAAAGATATTTACCGTCCGGCGATATACTGGGACACATTTCACCATACCTGGTATTGACTCCATTTCCCAGCTGGACTCCTTGGGACCAGGTACCGCCCGCCTGCTTAAAACTGACATATAGGACACGGCGGACATCATCCACTTCCCCGTCATACAGCAGAAAACTCTGATCCCGGGCAATAAAAGGGTGGGTGGGGCTATTGACATAATTGACGGTTTCCGGCAATCTTTCCCCGGGTCCGTATTTCATTCCATCCCACCTTTTCACGGCGACACAGCCGCCCATGGCCAGATCGGTGTAATATATGTCCCGGTTTCCAGCCTCACTGATATACATCATCATCGGGGCGAAGTATGTGAGGTCTCCCCATACGTCGTCGTTTTTCTTCATGATCCAGATTGCGGGCATGCGGCTGTACTGTTTTTCTCCGGGAAGCGGACGAGAACTCCCGAAATAGAGTCTTTGACCGTCGGGCGAGATGGATGGCTCCAGCTCCATGCAGTTTTCAGAAAAAGGTGCCGGTTCAGGTTCGGTCCATTTCCCGTTGATTTCCCTGGTAAACCATATCCTCTGCGCCTGAAAATCATCATACTCCGGCCGCCGGGTAAAATAGAAGGCTTTGCCGCCGGGTGCAAAGGTTCCCGCAAATTCCTGAGTACTCTCTTTGGATATCACTCCCGGTGCGAAAATCTCCGGCGTCATGCCAGGCGGCTTCTGGCCGAGGTAAGGGCCAGTGAGTTTTGGAAACTCCTTTTGTTGAGCAGTAATGCTTATGGTTATGGCCAGCATTGCGATGATGGTACAAATTGTTTTTTTCATTTTTGTTACCTTTTTTATTTCAATTCTTTGGGTTTTAACTCTTCAACTACTTTCGCATCCACCCAGTAGATGTCGCCTCGGTTGCAGAAAAACAGGTATTTCCCGTCCGCTGTGATGGTCGCCAGCATTTCTCCCCCCAGCAGATCGAGTTTTGCACTCAGATCGAAGGATTTACTCCAGGTGCCGTCCGCCTGCCGGAAACAGACAAATAGATTCCAATCAGATTTCCAATCACCACTGGATGGCTGTGAATCATAAATCAAATAACGCTCATCCGGCGCAATGCTTGAATGATTGCCGCGCTTCCACCCGTCAGGTGGCACACTTAATGCACCTGCAATTTCACGGATGGTCTCTAACTTTCCATTGACAAGTTTCGTTATTCCACGATTCAGATAGATGGTGCCATCATTTGTCGATGTGGCAAACATCCCTTCACACAAATGGTTCGGCTCACTCCAGCCTGTCCCCTCTCTCTCCATAAACCAGATCTGAGTGGGCCTTCTTTCGTCCCTGGATCCGGGGTAGGGTCTTATGCTATTAAAAAACATAAACTTTCCATCAGGTGTAATGTGCGGTTCATTGTCAATATATTGGGTGTTAAATTCGGCCGGCTCCGGTGCCATCCATACTCCGTTTTTCAGTCTTGTGACCATCATTCCAGCCCCTTCCGCAAACCGGAAGAAATAATATTCAGTGCCGTCTGGTGTAAAGGTGCCGCTGAACTCCCGGTAATCTTTTGTAGAGACTATTCCCGGCGCGAATATCTTTGGTGTCAAGCCCGGCGGCTTCTGGCCGAGGTAAGGGCCTGTGAGTTTGGGGAAATCCTTTTGTTGAGCAATAATGCTTGTGGTTATAACCAGTATGACACTGATGACACATATTAGATTTTTCATGTTTATTTCTTCATTTTAATTAAACATAAATCCTCCCCAAAGTAATTGTGGGCAATACTTTGGGTGCAGGCAATTTTTGTGGGGATAGGATTGCATTTAATCTTCCCCCCAACTGGGCCATCCATCCCATGCAGACTCATTAGTTAAGCGTTGCTGGTTACTTCCATCAGCATTCATTCTGTACACTTCAAAGTTGCCATCCCTCTCGCTCTGGAAAACAATACTTTTCCCATCTGGCGACCATGCGGGGCCTTCATTCCTTCCACCAGGATTTGTTAAAACCCTATCATCCGTTCCATCGCTTTTCATTAGATGTATCTCTGCTGTCCGGTTACGCATGTTATTAACGGAATAGACTATCATACATCCATTGGGCGACCATTGCGGAAATACCTTATGCCCGGGTGAATTTGTAATTCTTTTCTGGTTGCTTCCATCGGCATTCATCATATATATTTCGTAGTTTCCATGCCGGTTCGACATGAACAGGATGGTTTTTCCATCGGGTGATAAAATCGGGCGAACATCACTAAATTCGTTGCTTGTCAGTTGATTTAGATTTGTTCCATCTGAGCTCATTCCCCAAATTTCTGTTCTGCTTTGAAAATCTTTAATAAAATAGATTTTTGTGCCATCTCCCGACCAGGAAGGATGATCCTTTTCTCCTTCGGAATCTGTAAGTTGTCGCTGGTTTTTCCCGTCAATATCCATCAGGAAAACCTCAGTTTTACCTGAACGGTTTGAGAGGAAAGCGATCGTTTTCCCATCCGGGGATATTGCCGGACAAAGATCGTCGGCTGCACTCGTGGTAAGTCTTTTCAGATTACTTCCATCGGCATATATTGTGTAAATATCCTTGTTGTCATCACGGCCTGAATAAAAAGTGATTATACCCTTACCTGAATCTTTTACACTATGATCAATGTCATAGTTATTGGCAGCTTTACATCCAGCTATTGCAAAGAAAGCAAGAACCAATAAACAGAATACTTTTTTCATTTTTAATCTTTCCTTATTTCAACTCTTTAAGTTTTTCTTTGGCATTGTTATTATCCGGATTGAGCTCCAGCGATTTTTTATAATTTTGTATTGCCTCTTCTGTGTCCCCGTTTTTCATATAGGCTTCGGCAAGACTGTCATAAGCATTTGAAGATTCAGGGTACGCCTCAACATACAATTTGAAGATCTCAACGGCTTCGAAAATATGGCCCTCATGCAGCCAAACGTATCCGAGACGCCATATGGATGTTTCATCTGTATAAACTGCATCTCCAAGATTTTGTATTTTATGAAGGGAAGCCTTCAAAGATTCAAAACCACCTTCCTTGATGATCTCAGAGACTAGATATTCTTTGTGCTGCAGGAAGAAGAGCCTGGTATGCAGTTTATGCTGGGGACGAATCCAGTTATCACCATTCTCTTTATAAGGGATCATTTCTTTAACGAAAGCAAACTCATTTTCAAGAGACAATATATCATTTATCTCCTGCAAACTCTTTCCCTCATTTTCCAACGCTGTCACGCGATTCCACAGTGTACGGATATATTTAAGGTGATTTTGCATTTGTTCCCTTGAGTATACCTGGTGGTCATCACTTAAAATAATGTTATCAACCTCGTATTCTCCCTCGAGTATCTCCTCCAATACTTCAATCCAGCGGGGAACATCCATTTCACTAAAATCGGGACGAATCCCGGGAGCCAGGTGATAATTAGGATACACAATAGATTTACTCAAAACAGCCAGTTTCTCCTCAGGGATAACTGCCACAGTCTGACCGCTGTAATTTCCTGATTTTCCAAACCACAATAGTTTCAATGTGATATCACCAAGATTCAGTGTGAGCCTGTCATTGTACGATATTTGCGGAAGAACCAGGGAAAAAGAAGTTTCCAGTTCATCTGCCCTGCTTTTACATTTATTCATCCATGCCTTCTCAAGTCTTTCTTTTTCTGATCCTGTTTCATATGTTGACAGCCGCTTGCGCGAAAGATCCTCTTTTTCTCTCCACATCTCAATCAAATCTGCTATCTCTGACTCAACTTTCTTTTTATTACCATATTTTATCAGTATGTTATTGTGCCCGACACACACGGCTTCGTGATAGGCCTTATTACCTCCAATCAGATCCAACCGGTCAACCATGTTAATCAGATAGGCAAAACCATCACGGCCCAGCGTTTTTGAAATTTCTTCCTTAAACAGTCTTGCTGTTTTTTCTGACCAAAAGCTGTCGAAAATTACCAGCCCCTTTTCTGATTCAATAACAACCTGGTCACCAAGATCAGGATTGGATATAATGGTTACCCTGTCAGATATTTTTTTCGCCTGGAATTCCTGGGAAAATACTTTTTCATGCGAAAACAGGAAACCCGTCAGTATACAGATAAACAATACTGTATGGATCAATGTTCTATTTGTTTGTGATTTCGAATTTTTCATATTTTTTTCTCCATTTTTGATAAACGGTGAATTGTTGAGTTTATTTATTGATTATGTTCTTCCATTCCCAAAAGTTCCAGCTTCATCCTGGCATAATGGTGTTCGGGATTAAGATCGAGACAGCGGCTGTACTTCTGTCTTGCCTCTTTCAAGCGCCCGTCAGAACCAAGATGATAAGCGAGAAGATAATTCAAGTCAATGGATTCCGGGCACTCGCCGACCGCAAAACCCAGAAAATCTGACAGGTCAGTCGGACTTTTTTGATTTTCCGCCAAATAACTGTAATAAAAATCTTTGAAGAATTTTTCCAGATTGTACCCACTTTCGATCAGGCGCTGTTTATTCGAATGGTATGTTTTTTCTATCCCCGATACACCGCTGGTAATATATACCTGCTCAAGTTCCTTCGCCAATCCGCTGATTTGATTGGTAATAGTATCGAAATTCTTGACCGCCTGCATGGCGGGATCGTTATTATCCCGATAATCCGTTGCACTCATCTCTGCATAGATGTCCGGAGCGTGCATGATATTAAAATTAAAGGGCTGGGAATCCTGATAATAATCGATGGAGCAGTGGAACTCTATCTGCGGATGATTGGGCAGCCTGAAGGCCCTGTTGGCGCCGTAATGATTGGGACGGCCGGAAGGCGCTTCGCCGATCAGGGTGATATTGGTATATCTTCTCAAAACGGTGGTTACATGCACAGCGGCAGAAAAGGTTACTCTGCCTGTGACCAGGAAGAGCCGGTTCGGCTTGTCGATATGCGGCCTGGCCAGAATTCCCTGGAGAAGCGGCAGTTCTACATGATTGCCGCCGGTATTGGTCCGGATATCAATCACCAGCTTTTCAGCACCGCTTTGATCGAACGCTTCGAAAAACTCATCGCATAACCGACCGAAGGGACTCTGCTCGTTGATATTTCCATGGGGAAAAGAGAGGGAGTTGATCTGAAGAAACATCATTTTTTCTTCCGGGACATATTCAAACCAGAATTTCTCACCCGGTTTTCTGAGCCACAAGGGCAGCGGGTCTTCCGCCTCCTGATTCATGGTAACCAACCCATTGCCGGCCTGCGGGTACCAGGAGGCAGCGAAAAACTGAGCCATGCTGAAAAAATCGACCGTGGGCAATGAAACGGTGACTTTTCCATTTTGATTATTTTGCAGGACCATTTCGACATCACTCACATCCCCTGCAGCGCCGGCTTTTTTCAGCATTTCCGCCATACTCAGCGTGTAGTAGAGAAACTTTTTTTCTCCGGATGAATTGTCATGGCTCCACATTTGACCGAGTTTTGAGGCGACTTCGGCAATGGGCATTCCTCCGACTTGTATCACTTTCGAACCCATCAATGATTGATACGGCTGCAACCCGGCTATGATATAAATCCCGTCCTTAAAGGCATACTGAATAACCGGCAGCACATGGAATGTCTGCTGCAGCCACTGCGGATCCGAACCCTCAAAGGCCCACCGCGTGTGACCGTCTTTTAGGCTTGCCAGTAATTCTGATATGGATAAAACAATATCCACATCGCTCAAATCGGGGATCTCATTGAGTATCTTTTCTGTCAGATAGACAAACTCCTCTTTGGGGATCTGGGCATAAGGATTCGGATGCATGATCTCGATCCTCCGGACCAGATAACCCAGGTCCTGTTTCCATGCCTCAGCCTGTTGATTCTGTGCGAACACAAGGGTTGACAGTAAAAGACAAACGATACAAATTAATTTTCTCATTTGAACACCTCTTTCAGTTTAAATTAATTGATTCTAATTCTTCAATAATTTTTGCATCCACCCAGTAAATTCTCAATGCACCGTTGTGATCATTACGGATAAAGAAAAAATATTTCTGATCAAAAGTAACAAAGAGACAAGTTTCGTTATTACCGGTTGTATTGATTACATGGCCCATATCTTTTGCCTCGGTCCAATTGCCATCTTCATTTCTGAAACTGATATAAAGGTCCGCATGACCAATGCTGCCAATGCAAATCATATTTATTGACTTTCAGATTTAATGGTTCCGGATCAGACCAGCCATTTCCGGCTCTTTTCACAAACCAAATATTTTCTTTATTATAACTTCCGGTCCCTTTAACGCGTTTAAATGAAGTGAAAAACAATGTATTTCCATCAGGTGATAAAGCGGGATCTCCTGTTCCCCTAAATAAAGTAAAACCAACTTTTTGAGGAGCAGACCATGTATTTTTTTCCATTTTCATAAAAAAGATTTGCCTCCCACCCATCACCTTCCAGTACACTTCTTTTCCATCCGGATAAATTTTCATCCGCACTTGCATTTTCTGGTTACAGAGGGTGGGACTGATAAACAAGGCCGGTTCCATAAAATCTCAAGCTTCAACGATTCTCTGCTCTGCCGGTTTTTCACACGCGAGGTTTTTTTGCTTCTTCTTCGCAAACAGTTGATTAACCGGGACCTCGTAGAAAAGATATTGCTATGGCAGCATACAGGATTCAATGTGCACAGTAAAGTCAGGGCCCAAAATAAAAAAGAGGCCGAGCGGATAGGTAAGTATATGATCCGACCTATCCTCTCGCTTAGACGGCTTACCTTGGATGAGGCGCAAGGGCAGGTAGTCTAGCAATACGGAAAGCACAGCGGAGAGACGGAGTATATGGATTATCTAGAGTTTATTGCCCGGGTTACCTCTCATATCCCAGAGAAAGGTCAAGTGATGATCCGTTATTGCGGGCTTTACTCAAACGCACACATAGGCAAGATGCGCAAGAGAGGAGTTGATCCTTCCCACCCGCCAATCATTGAAGATGAAACTTCATTCAAACCATCCCGGGGCTGGTCGGAGATGATAAAAAAAGTCTTCGAAGTTGATCCCCTGCTGTGTCCAAAGTGTGGAGGACAAATGTCAATCATCGCTTTTATAGAAGACCATAAAGTCATTGACAAGATAATCAACCACCTCAAACTCAGCTTCATGGCAGAACGTCCTCCGCCTCCTCAAATTGTCCAGCAGGAACTGCTGATGGAAGCTGAAGAGTGGGAGAATATTTCTGAAGGCCACTGAAGTTGTTTTTTGACGATTCAAGGGCGTAGTCTATCGTAAGCTTGATGGTTTGGGGGGTTCTGGTTTATTTTTTCGCTTTTCCAGCCATTGATATCGTGGTTTCGTGTGTGATATTACATTTTTCGATAATAGCAGGTGGAAATTCTGGAAAATTGTGAGGGATTTTGAGCAAGCCTAAAAAGGAAATTCTTATAATAGTTATTCCCTGCTTCGTTCAAACTGGATAACGCAAGAGACTGCGCTAAATGCTGTATTTGCACAAGCAAAACGGCTGTATAATATATGTTAGGTTTTGCAACCTTGCAGGATGTATTGTAAACTATTCTGAAAATCACCGGATCAAAGCAACCTTGGAGGAATACTTATGAAAGCAATTGTATACACAAAATATGGACCACCAGAGGTTCTTCAGCTCCAAGAGGTAACCAAACCTACTCCTAAGGACAATGAGGTACTCATAAAAATATATGCGACAACAGTTAATCGAACGGACTGCGCATTACGAAAGGCTGAACCATTTTTTTCAAGATTTGTCACTGGTCTCATAAGACCCAAGAAGACGATACTAGGGACTGAGTTTGCCGGTAAAATTGAAGTAGTTGGCAAAGATGTAACGTCTTTTAAAGTTGGCGATAAGGTGTTTGGATTTAGTGGCAACGATTTTGGTGCTCATGCCGAGTATATGATTATGCCCGAAGAGGGTTTTCTGACAACAATGCCAGCAAATATGACCTATGAGGAAGCCGCTCCTAGCACTGAAGGTGCGTACTATGCTCATAGCTTTATTAGAAATGCAAATATTCAGAGCGGGCAAAGAGTCCTCATTAATGGCGCAACGGGTGCCATCGGTTCAGCAGCAGTCCAGCTCGTAAAATATTTTGGTGCATATGTTACTGCAGTCTGCAATACCAAGAATGTGGCATTAGTGAAATCGCTGGGAGCCGATAAAGTTCTTGATTATACAAAAGAGGACTTTACAAAAGATGACCAAATGTATGATGCAGTTTTTGACACAGTGGGCAAAAGTTCATTTAGTCGATGCAAACCATTATTAAAGCCGGGTGGGATTTATATTTCATCCGAGTTGGGTTATATGGCTCAAAATCCAATCCTGGCGCTCGTTACTTCGATAATTGGCAACAAGAAAGTCATGTTTCCTATTCCTAAGCACAGCGATGAAAATATTGTTTTATTTAAAAAGCTTATTGAGGCAGGCAAGTTTAAAGGCGTAATCGATAGATGCTACCCACTGGAAGAAATTATCGAGGCTTACAAGTATGTCGAAACAGGACAAAAAACAGGAAATGTAGTAATAACTGTGGAGCATAATAACAAAACCTAACAAAGCGCTGCACTCGACCGCTATTCCGCTGCGCTTTATAGCGGCAAGTGAGCTTGGTCGTAATATTGCGCTTATTTTATATTTGGGACTTTAATTCATCAATGATTTTCGCATTAACCCAATAAATCTCTGATTTTCCATTCCTGTTTGTGTTAAAGAGGCTTTGGTGCACGAATCCATCGCGGTCTTGACATTGCATAGGTGGGTAATCACATTATAAGCATGTAAAATCCGTAAATCCAATGGAGGTCAGCATGGCCGAAGCCCACAAGAGATCGTATAGACATCCGAAATATAAGACATCCTATCGTATCAAGAACTGGCCGGAGTATGAGGCTGTGGATCATCATTCACCAGGAGCCGAGGTTATCGTGCCGCCGAGAAAAGACGCGGTATTGCCCAACAATTCCATCAATGTTCCCTCTCATCGAGACCGTCATATTGCGGAGATCCGAGCCAAGGGACGATCTGAGTGGAAACGTCAGTCTGGATACTATTTGCAGAGTCACGCGGAAAATGCATTCTATCGTTACAAGAAAATCATTGGGGGACGGCTAAGAGCCAAGAATGACGATGCTCAAAAACGGGAAGCTGCGATTGGTTGCGCTATCCTGAATCGGATGCTCGAAATGGGTGAACCTTTGTCTTATGTGGTTGGATAGAATTGCTTGTCAAAGGGAGAGGTGCCCATGTTTTCGATTCATGCAACAAAGCCCCTATGATGCCAAACATGAGCCGGTCTTAAAACTTAAACCAGGTGATACTCTAGTGACCAACACGGTGGATGCTTTTGGCAATAAAATCTTCCGAGGTGATCAGAAAGCAAGTGAAATCGTTCATTTGCCAGAGGTGAACTATCAAACAGGGCCTTTTTATGTGGAAGGGGCAGAGCCTGGGGATATTCTTGTGCTTCATCTGCTGAAGGTTAGACCTGACCGAGAATATGCCGTCTCCACACATCTTCCGTATTTTGGTGTCTTGACTGGAGAGACGTATACAGCCATGCTGAATGAACCTTTGCCAGAAAAGACCTATATTTGGAAATTAGATCTTGAGCGAAATGTTGGCATCTTGGATTTACCGAAGAGCAAGGTAGGAAAAGTGGAAATCCCGCTACATCCATTTTTAGGCACGGTTGGTGTAGCCCCTAACTTTGGGGAGGCGGTTCTTTCGCTGACTCCGGCCGAACATGGCGGGAATATGGACTGTGTGGAAACCAAGCAAGGAGCCACATTGTATTTTCCGCTTTTTGTAAAAGGAGGGCTGTTTATGTTAGGAGATGGGCATGCTGCTCAAGGTGATGGTGAGATCTGTGGTACTGGTCTAGAATGTTCTTTGGAGGTCATAATTAAGGTCGATGTCATCAAAGGCAAAACAATCCATTGGCCCAGGTTTGAAGATGATGAATATATAATGGTTGCCGCCAGCACCAGACCTGTCATTGATGCCTTTAGATCGGCTCAAGTTGAATTAATCAATTGGCTGGTCCAAGATTTTGGATTTGATCGCTGGGATGCTTTTCAATTGGTCTCTCAGGTGGGTGTGTCACGGATCGGTAATGTGGTAGATCCAAAATACACAGTTGTGGCCAAGTTCCCTAAAAAATATCTGCCTGCAAAGGAATAACTCTCCCTATTGCTAAAACTGAAGATTAAAACTCACAAAGCCTATATAATGGTTTCCGCGCTATCTGTCTTCATTTTTTGATTTTTTTGTGATTCCATCAAAAGGTCACAGAGATGAGATTTACTTTCATATGTGAAGAGATTACTCTTAACATAGGAGGAGAATATGGGCAAAAAAATAACAGCGGTCCAAGCGAAAATCATAAGTCAGAAAGGAACATGTACCTTAGGCCATAAGGTCGGCGATGCAGTGATATTTACTGAATTGGGAACAGGAGGGGAAAATTTGTATTCATGCCCTTTACAGTATGCTCCCTGCGGTTTTTGCCATGATGGATGAAGCCCGCTTTCCGTGGTTGGAAGATCCAGATAAAAAAACCCATGTCTGTCCAGATGCTGCTAATCCTGTCGTCTTTGAAATCACAAGGATTAGAGAAGAGTAATGAAGAAAGCTATTGGAATTCCTAAAAGAGGATATTATACTATTTGGAAGAGAACCTACTAATTTAATAAAAAAAGGAGGAGATATGATGAGAAATATCAAATTTTTCTTGGTTTTTGTTCTGCTTTTAATGCTTGTGGCTCCTTGTTTTCCACAAAAAACAGTGAAAGATCTAAAGTTTCACCACATGCAGAATTACTGCTGGATGAGATTGGCCAAGATTGTACCCGAGATAACGGATAGGATTATTTTGCCCATAGGGACGGTTGAATCTCATGGTGCCGTTGCCATTGGAGCGGACAATATTATTCCCAATAATCTTGCAGAAATGATATGGGCAAAATGCAATGCATTGATTGCACCACCCATAAATCACGGGTTTACGGGTCGGAGCATATCTCAATTCCCTGGTTCAATCACAGTGAGAGAAAAGATTTTCGAAGAATACATATACGATGTCTTGAAAGACCTTGTCAGGACCGGTTTCAGGAATATTTTGATCATCGTTGGTCACGGAGGGAATACCGAACCGGCAAAGAGAGCCATGACCAGACTTCATGTCGAGACAGGGGCTCATTTCATGGCAGTTGAATGGTGGAAAATCGCCTTTCATATTGTCAATGAAGTTTATGGTGTAAAAGCTCAACAGCCAGGCCATGGCGACATGGAAGAAGCCGCTTTAGTCATGGGCCACGATCCTGAATTAGTGGACAAAGAGATGTATGAAAAACTGGGGAAGGATAAGGTAGGTGCAGCCGGAACCGATGAAGGGATTGCTCTGATGCCCATCTGGGCAACTTCTAGATATCCGGAAAAAGGATTAGGTTATCTTAATTTTGATGTTGAAAAGGCCAAAGAATATACTCGAAAAAAAGCAGATTATATCGCCGATACATTTCTTGAAGCTGTTAAAAGATGGGAGACGATAGAGGGGTGGAAATAGTCTTTTAAATTTTTCTTGATAGTTGGTGGTTTCTTTCATTATTTTTCATATTTTTATCTCAACATATTACACTATAAACAAAAAAATGGAAATTTTACCTACTGAATTTCAGAAGAGATAGACATTATTGCTAAATTTTTTTATTTTTCTAGTTTCTGTGTTAGGATACTGATTTAGAGGTCTATTTCGCCAAGAGAGAAGGCCGTGATCTAATCAGCACTAGTTCTGGCAGCGTGGAATTCAAGCAAAGTTACAAAGGCTAGTATTACTTTAATCCTTCAATTTACTTTATATCTATTTTTAAATATGAAATAGGCGGGGATTCCTGCCAACACAGTAAAGATTGCTATCGAAGAAGGAACGGGTCGTTCCAGAAAACCAAGTATAAGAATGGAAACACCAGCCAGTAAATAAAGAATAGGAACCAGGGGAAAACCAGGCATTTTATATGTACTTTTCTTTAGACGCCTTAACTTAAAAACACCAATGACGGCAAGGATGGGAAAAATTCCAAGGGAAAAACCCATATACGTTAATATCTGGTCAAAAGACCCCGATAACACAATGATTACTGCAATTGCACACTGCAGCATTATCGATTTTGAGGGAACACGATAATCTTTGTGAATCTTTGCAGCAAACCTGAAAAAATATCCATCTCTGGCCATCGAGTAATACACTCTCGGACCAAGGATGATAAAAGCACTTAAAGACGAGAAAAGGGCAAAAGAGATTAGGATTGAAAAGAGATTCTCGAAGGATTTACCGAATAAATTGCCTGCAGCAAGGCCTCCTATGGTGATGACCCCGCTCATGCCTTCAGGCGAAACAGCGTAAACGTAAAAAAGATTCAAGCAGAAATAAAGAAGAATGACTATTCCTGTTCCCAGTATCAGAGAACGAGGCAGATTCTTTTCCGGATTTTTAACCTCAGAGCCTATATAGGCAGATGCATTCCAGCCGCTGTAGGCAAACATGATCCACATTAATGAGAGACCTATGGTTTTCCAGCCTCCAAAATCAAGGCGAAAGTTTTCACCCTGAGAAAAATGTTCCATATTCCCATTTCCTAATGAAAATCCTATAACTATAAGCCCTACTATCAAGCCGACTTTTAACACTGTTAAGAAATTCTGTACTTTTGTACCAAATTCAATCCCTCTAAGATGAATCAAGGTAAAAACAATGATAACAAGAATCGCATAAAACTTTTTTAATACCACTGCCTCGAAAGTGCTTTCAAAAATTCCCAGGCTCAGAAGCTGAGGAAAAGCTCTGACCAAATATTCAGAAAACCCAATCGCAGAAGCAGCAATGGGAGCAGAAAAACCGACAAGGAAGGAGACCCAGCCGCTCAAAAACCCGAATAAGGGATGAAATAATCGCGAGAGGAAAGCGTATTCCCCTCCTGCACGAGGGATTGCTGCGCCGAGTTCGCCGTAACTGAGAGCGCCACACATAGCTATCCCCCCTCCAATAATCCACAGTAAAATCATCACCCAGGGATTTCCAAGATCTTCCATCAGGAGTCCTGATGTCGTAAAAATCCCCGCACCGATCATATTGGCGATGACGATGTTTGTAACAGGGAAAAGCTTAAGTTTTCTATTCAGTCCGTTATCTACATCTTTATCCATTACAGACCTCGTGAAATATCTAAATTCTCCGAGATTTCTATTCTATGCGGAAAACATATATATATTTTATTCGCTTTAAGAAAAGTCTCGATGCGTTCGAGCTTGTTACCAGCTTTCATATATACCTCATCAAGATTTTCATACGCATCAGCAGAATTTGGATATTTTTTTACATTGTACTGGTAGACTTTAATGGCTTCTGGGAAATTTCCTTTTCTGATAAGGTTACGGCCAATACTGGCGACTGCGTCTTTGGCAGGTTTACATTCAAATCCAAATTCTTCAGATAAAGATTTATAGGCAAAATCACTGGTAGGTCTGCCCGTCCGATGAGAAACATGATCAAAGATATAAGCTGACATGATCAGGACTCCGCCAATCATACCTGCTAGCCCGCTCAGCCGAATCAATTTTAAAGACGACATAACAAACCTCCATTGTATTTAATCCATTTCCCATAATATGGGATGTCCTCCAAGTCAAAGATGGAACAACTCCTATTTTTGAGAACTCGGGTCCGAGTAGAGAAGTTTACGTGGATTTCGGCTTAGTAACAACAGTTGCCTGAGTAAACACCGCTTCTTTAGCCATTTTATATTTTCCCACCTCGATATGGGCGATTCTGACTGGTTCGGGGATCCTGTATTTGATTACACAATTCATTATTATCTCTTTTGACTCTTTTATTCCGATTTTATGTCCTGGAGAAATAAATACCGGTTTGACATTTTTCCTTGTTCTTAGAACTGTCCCGATGGGGGAGTTGTTCTTATCGTAAAGAAGGCTTTCTGCCCCTTTGTCGGTTCCGGGTTCATCATAGCTTCCGTACAGCTTTGATTTTGCACACCCTATGGAGGGGATATTTAGGAACAGGCCCATGTGAGCAGCTATTCCTAGCTTTCTAGGGTGAGCGATTCCCTGGCCGTCAAATATTATTACATCGGGTTTAGTCTTTATTTTTTTAAAAGTTTTTAAGAAAAGCGGGCCTTCTCTAAAGGTTAGTAGACCGGGAATGTAAGGAAATTCTACCGTATCATGCGAAAAACATGTCTCAAGGATTTTTAGGCCAGGATAACTGAAAACTATGATAGCACAGAAACCCATCCGCCGGCTTTTCTCATAAGCTAAGTCTGCACCAGCAATACAATCAATTTTTTTGGGTCTGCCTTTACATATTATTCTTTTAGCAAGCTTTTTTTGTAGTTTAACGGCTTCGGATGCTGATAAGTTCCAGGTGTGCATTTTTAATTGGAATAAGTCAACTACTGCAGCCAAGCAGCAAATACTCGAATGCTTTTAAATAGGTCAATGATAAAAATTCTATTTTCCAGGTAAAAAAGGTTAATTCATTCCCTTTCACATGGAATCCATATTTCCGTTCTAAGGTTTTCTTTGGGGATTTCCTGAGAAGTAATATCCAGGTATTTTTCCATTATGGGGCCAGTCTGAGTGTAGTGATGTGCATCCATCCACGCAAGCATAAATGTGATAGTATCACCTATTGTATCGTACGAGCCAACATGAGTAGCTGCAGCTACTACCTTGTGATCCCATTGTTTTTTTAACAGCGGAGCCTGGATAAGTGCCTGAGGTGTTACTGGAAATCCTACTTCCCATTCCAATTCAGCAGGAGCTGCTTCATCCGGAGATTTGTAAGAAATTGATATTATTCCGCCTGCGGGGAATATGTTTTGTGTCCGCATATTTTGCATCAGCGTCCCTATTACTTCATCAATATCTGAATATGGCCCTTTATGGAGGATGCTGCAGTAGACAAAGGGAGTAACATCTTTAATCGTAACATTTTTAGTTTCGAGCAGGTTCCCAAGATTGTTGATTGCATATATAGCCATAGCGATAGTGAAGGGGATTATTAAAACTAATATTAGTTTTTTCAATTTTTCCCTCCTTATTTTTTATCTGAAAAGATAGGTTTGTGCTTAGGCCAGGGGCGCGGGTCTTCTTTTATCTTCTTAAGTAAAAGCTCGATTCCCTTCATCAACTGTGCATCATGTCCTCTGAACATTTCCGCCGGGTCAAGATCGACTGTGATGTCAGGTTCCACGCCTTCGTTTTCAACAATCCAATTCCCGTCAGGATCATAGATCCGGTAGTCGGGGGCAGAAAGCCCTCCTCCATCAATGAGATCTATCCACATCGAGACTCCCACGAGTCCGCCCCATGTGCGTGTCCCGATCACCGGCCCCATGCCGCGCATCTTAAATTCCATGGGCAGCATATCTCCGCCGGAACCGGCCTGACGATTGGTCAGGCAGACCATATGGGCACGTGTAGCAAAATCAGGAATAGTCTGGTCATGTGAGTAGCGGCGTGTCCAGTAGGCATGGACCGGTTTATCCAAACGTCTGAGGAAAATATCAGGGTCCAGACCGCCTCCGTTAAAACGGCCGTCGATGATGAGTCCTTTTTTCCGCATCTGGGCATAAAAATACTTTGGGAACTCAGAAGACGATCCCAGATATGTGTCGGGCAGATGAATATATCCGATCTGTCCGTTGGATTCCTTCTCTGCAAGCAAACGGTTGTGTTCGACCCAATCCAGATAACGCAGGGTCCCTTCTCCGCCGAGAGGTTTGACAATTATCTCTCTAGCCCCTGTTTTTACAGGCTTGCTGTTTACAAGAAGTGTTGCCTGCTTTCCTGCAAGGTCCTGGAAATAGCTGTAGATATTCCGGTCGGCTGTGACTTCCTTCCCGTTAACCTGCAGGATATAGTCTCCTTCAAGGACTTTAACTCCAGGTCTGGAGAGTGGAGGCAGAACCTCGTGCGTCCAGTCAGGAACACAATAAATTTTTTTGAACCTATAGCGATTGTTTGCCTTATCGATTTCCCAATCGGCTCCCAGCATTCCGATATTAACACGATCGGCCTTTCGCAGGCGGTCTCCGCCGAAAACGTATGTATGAGAAGTATTGAGCTCGCCAATAAGTTCGCCGACAATATATTGAACATCCTGCCGGCATGAGGCATACTGAAGTAACCGCCCGTATTTCTCCTTTATGGCTTTCCAATCTAGCCCATGCATGTTTGGCTCATAGTAGAAATCCCGCTCCATTCGCCATGCTTCATTAAAAATCTGCCTCCATTCTGCCGCAGGATCCAGCCACATTTTCAGGTCAGAAAGCTTGAGTGCATTTCCTTTTGAATTTTTTGCGTCGGCTTCTATGATACCTATTGATTTGCCTTTCCTGTAAACAATGTGAGTACCGTCTGCAGACAGTTTGTAACCGTTGATGCCGTCTATAACAGTTTCTGCTTTCCTGCCGTCAAATGAAAAGGCATAAAGAGTACCCGGTCCCTTTGCTCGAAATTCGAACCGGTTGAAATCCCCTTCATCTGTGTCTAGATAGAGTAAGGATGATTTATTCGCGGCCAGGCTGCGGTAGTTGCCGCGAGACAGCGGAAGAGACTCAATCCTTTCAGAAATTCCTTCGAAATCGATAATGACCCGAGTATCTTTTGCTTCATTTTCCACACCCTTTTTCTTCTCCGGCTTTTTACTCTCAGCCGTTTCTTCATCACTCTTGTAAGGAAGAAGTAAACTGCCGTCTTTGTGGAGAGTCAGGCAGTATATACCTGAAACTTTCTTAAAAACCATTTCCCACTCAAAATCACAATATGTCGGATCAAAGCGGCGGTTGGAAATGAAAAAAAGATGCTTTCCGTCTTCTGAAAAAAGAGGGTTAAAATCATTAAATATCCCATTGCTTACGCAGCGGGTTTTTTTCTCTTCCAGGGAATAAATATAAACCTTGTAAACCAGATCTTCATCCATCTTGGAATAGGCAATATACCGGCTGTCAGGTGACCAGGTATAATCATAAATTGGCTTTACATCCATCGAAACATCGACATTCTCATAATACGCCCTGTCTACTTCTGTGATTGTCTTGGCCGCAACATCCAGATAATAGCAGCGGAGTGTCTGGTCGGCGAATGCGATCTTTTTACTGTCCGGTGACCAGCGGAGAGTATGCCGGTAACCATTTTTGTGATTAGTGAGTTGTACTGCATCTTTTTTGCCTTGTGGATCGACCAGGTAGATTTCATACTCACCGCTTTCATCTGAGAGATAGGCGATTGTTTTTCCGTCCGGCGACCAGACTGCGTCCTTATCCCGGGCTCCGGAATCCATGGTCAGGTTCCGTGTAGGGCCGTTTTTTATGGGAACGCTGAATATTTCCCCGCGCGCTGCAATAAGTGCTCTCTTCCCTGAGGGGGAGCAATCAAACCCTGTTATAAATTGATCCACTTTTTTCAGATAGGGGCGTAATTCAGGTGCGTCGGCATATATATTTATAGGAATCTGTTTAGTTTCTTTTGTATCCACATCCAGCAGCCAGAGCAATCCGCCCAATTCATAAACGATTTTACTGCCTCCCATACTGGGTCTGCGTACATCATATTCTCTATGCTTTGTAATCTGTTCAATTTTCTCTGACTGAATGTCAAAAGAATAAATATTCAACACATCATCACGGTCCGAACTAAAATAAATTTTATTTCCGATCCACATCGGAATTCTATCCGTGCCCTCAAAATTTGTCAGTTTTCGATCTTTTTTTGTTTCGAAGTCATAAAGGTAAACTTCCTGGGCTGTTCCTCCCTTGTACCGTTTCCAAGTTCTGTTTTCTCTGGATTCCCGGTTATAAGCAATCTTTTTCCCATCCGGGGAAAAACTTCCCTGTGATGCCTCATGAATGGGCAGCTCCTCGAGGTCTGTTCCATCAGGCGCAATAAGAAAAAGCCTGTTAAAACGGCTGAAACTGTGCCGGTTTGAGCGGAAAAGAATCTTGTTTTTTCCTGGGTGCCAGCCTACTACTTCATCATAGCCCGGATGGTAAGTTACACGTGTGATGTTTCCTCCGTGGATGTTCATCACATAAGCATCGGCGTTTCCGTCATATTCTCCTGTGAATGCAATAAGAGTTCCATCCGGAGAGATTTTTGGAAATCTTTCCTGCCCATCATGAATGGAGAGCCGGGTCGCAATACCACCATCAGCAGGGACAGACCAGATGTCCTCTCCGCAAACAAACACAACCGTATTCCCATTAATGTCTGGAAATCGCATCAGAGCCCTATTTTCTGAGGGAGTTCCATTTATAATACCGGGTGCTATAACAGCCAAAAGGAATAAAAAAGAAACCAGTCCCAATACAGGACGAAACGATTTAATAAAAAAGAATTGAGTTTTTTTCATGACTTACCTCCGTATTTTTATCTAATTTACACCATAGGACTCTTTCTGATGCTAATAATATATAGAAAATGTATATTTCGTCAACTTTATCCAAACGTCTGAGAAAAATATCAGGGTCCAGATAGGTTCCGTCAAAACGGATGTCAATGATAAGTTCTTTTTTTGTATTAGGACTTGACAAACTTAATGAAAATGATTATCATTATCGTTAGAAGTAATGAATATGATGAGAGAAATAAGCTATAAAGGAGGTGACTAAAATGCCAGCATTTAATGGAACAGGTCCTGCAGGTATGGGCCCAATGACAGGAAGAGGCATGGGATATTGTGTGCTCCCTCTTTCAAACCCAGGGGTAAATAGAGGTTTCGGTTATGCCGGGACCTATGGGGCATCCATCCCAATGAATTATCCTAATACGCCGTTTATTCCTTACAGAATGCCGTTGTATGGAACGGGGTTTGGGCGTGGCTGGTTTGGATTTGGACGAGGCAGAGGTGTTAGACGAGGCAGAGGTCGTGGGCGTAGATTTTTTTAAGGACAAAGGAGAGGATTGTTATGAAAATATGTTTGACTGCAACAGGAAATAATCTGGAATCTCAACTTGATTTAAGGTTTGGCAGATGCCAATATTTCATTTTTTTGGATAGTGACACAGATGAATTTGAAGCGATTCAAAATCCTGCTTTAAGTGCAATGCATGGAGCTGGCATACAGTCTGCACAGCTTGTACTTGATAAAAAACCCCAGGCTGTAATAACTGGAAATACAGGGCCTAATGCAAGTAGTGTGCTTTCGGCTGCAGGGATAAATGTTTTAGCAGGTTTTCCAGGGACTATAAATGAACTCGTTCAGGCTTTTAAGAAAGGGGAATTAAAACCAATGGTAGGTCCGACAGTACCCTCACATTTTGGAACTTCTCAAAACATGCCAGTAGGAGGCATGGGGATGGGTAGAGGTGGAGGAATGGGCAGGCCTCAAGGAGGCAGAGGACAAGGTGCTGGTAGAGGACAAGGGCAAGGAGGAGGAAGAGGCAGAAACAGATGAGGGTATTTTTTACCCTTCGGAGTAGGTTGGGTTGGCTTGTGAATAATCCAGGTTATATAATATTTTTGTGATATTTTGTGTAGAGGCTGATAACTGGATTATGTCCTGTGAATCGGTCTTTCACGACAAGTGTTGTGACTGGCGCGTTGGAATATTTAGTGAAAAGCATATCATGCCCGACACATAGACCGATTATGATGTTAAAGTCGGTTTCTGATTTGTTGAGCAGTTCGGCCTGAAGAAGGGGATTACAGGCAGCTTCGAAAGTGTCCGGCTTTCTTATTTTGTATTCAGAAGGGATACCAAGTTCTGTCTTATCAAGACCTCCGCAGCAGCAGACTACAGAGCTTATCTCGATTCCGTGACTTCTTAGAATGGAACTGGCTCTGGCGGCCTCATCGGCAAGGCCGTTGCAGAAGGCTATTCCCAGCTTTTTTGCATTGATTTTTTTTGCAAACTCTGCGATCTCCCTTATTCTTGGCCTGACTGGAATAGTATTGCCCTCTTCACGGGCAGCTTTTTTGTCGTATGCTTCCTTTTCTGTCAGGGCAGAATTGAGAAAGAAATCATGGATTTCTTCTGGCTGGTATTTCTTTTTAACTTCATCGATCAAGTCTTTAGAATTTTTTAAAGGGCAGAAAGAGGGCAGCAGTTTTATATCTATTGTCTCCTGGGTGCAGTATTTTTGCCTGCATTCCGCACATTTTGGATCTTTCATTTTTATAATATCTCCTTTGAGCAGTTTGGTTCGTTATTCACTTGATAGATTCCAAGTCTATTATCGGAATTTTTCACCTTTTAGGCAAGCCCGGATTATTTACATATTCCGATTAATTTGGGTGCTAATAATAAAGTACTTGAAAGATACAAAAAAGAATGTTATATTTAGACCTAAATACAGGTTTAAATATGGAGTGGAAATATGAATAAGTTAAATGTGTCAAATGATATTATTCCAATAGGAGAATTTAAAATAAGTCTGTCTAAGTGGCTCAAGAATGTTAAGAATACTGGTCATCCTTTAGTAATCACCCAAAATGGAAGACCTGCTGGAGTGTTGATTTCACCTTCTGAATATGATGATCTTGTACATAAGAAATTATTTCTTAATTCTGTAAATAGGGGATTATCTGACATTGAATCAGGTAATGTTTATAGTACGAAAGAGTTGAAAGAAGAATTAAAAGAAAGAAGAGCCGTAAGGAATTCTAAATGACAGTAATTTGGACGAGAGAAGCCTTAGAAAAATTATATGAAATTGAAGAATTTATAGGAACGGATAATCCAGAAAGAGTCGAAACATTCATTAATTATTTAATCGAACGTGGTGAATCAATTTCACAGAATCCAAAAATTGGAAGAGCGGTTCCAGAGATTTTAAATCCAGGAATCAGAGAAATTATTGTAAAAAAATATCGGATAGTTTATAGGATTAAAAAAGAAAAAATTGAAATTTTAACAGTATTTGAAGGTCATAGATTGCTTAGAATTGATGAGTTAAAAATTGATTGATTAATAGCTTCTATGCTTAACCTGAACTATTCATAAAAAATGTTCTGAGCATTGTTTTGGTTAGTGTACAATCGAGTTCTCAATTTGAAAAAAGGAGTCAATCTGAGTTCAGATAATAGGTCAGCAATTCAACTGATTCGAGTCTTATTTTACATATAGTGATACTATATGTTAATTCACTTGCATTTAGTATCATATGTCTATATAATAAGTTCATGGATATTATTAAAAGGCATTTCTGGCTTAATTTAATCAAAGATTCTTGGAAAAAGCGCTCTATTATCTGGCTGTCGGGCGTAAGGCGGGTAGGAAAAACATGCCTCTGTAAATCCTTGTCGAATATCGAGTACTTCGACTGTGAACTGCCGCGAACTCGCCGTGAAATGGAGGATCCGGAAGAATTTCTAGAGTCCCGCAAGGTAAAAAAAATCGTTATTGATGAAATCCATCGTTTGCGCAATCCATCAGAACTGCTCAAAATTGCGGCTGATCATTACTCAGAATTAAAGATTATCGCAACAGGTTCCTCTTCGCTGGGTGCATCATCAAAATTTCGAGATACATTAACAGGTCGAAAATTCGAGATTTGGCTCGCTCCTCTGATAACATCTGACATGCAGGACTTTGGTATCATTGATATAAAACAACGTTTATACCGAGGTGGACTTCCTCCCTTTATTCTTTCTTCAGATTATCCAGAGAGAGAATTTCAGGAGTGGATGGATGAGTTTTGGGCCAAAGATATTCAAGAACTGTTTCGATTGGAACGGCGCTTCTCTTTTCAGAGATTCGCCGAGTTGTTGTTTGCACAGAGCGGAGGCATATTCGAAGCGACTCGGTTCGCACGACCCTGTGAAGTCAGCCGCACTACAATCAGTAATTATCTGTCGGTCCTGGAGTTGACCTTTGTGGTCAGTGTTGTTCATCCTTTCAGCAGTCGGAAGGCTACAGAAATTGTTGCAGCACCAAAAGTGTATGCCTTTGATACGGGATTTGTTTGTCATTTTAAAGAGTGGACTTCGCTGAGGAATGAAGATCTGGGATTATTGTGGGAGCACTATGTCCTGAATGAAATCCAAGCAAAGAAGCAAGAACGCAGGCTGCGTTATTGGCGGGACAAACGGTATCATGAAGTAGACTTTGTTTGGGCCAAAAAAGGGAAAAGCCTCACTGCTATTGAATGCAAATGGTCTGCTGATCATTTTGAACCATCAGGCATAAAGGCATTTCGTAGTATATACAAGTACGGCAGCAACTATGTAGTTGCTCATGATGTCAAACGTTCCTTTAGACGCACATACAAGGGATTTGAAGTCGAGTTTGTGAATCTTGAACAACTGATAAAATGTTTGTAAAAATTGGGGACATAAGCTTGTCATGTGGCCCTGTTTTTACTTCCCTGCATCCCCCTCTGACTCAGAATGCTTCTCGTGCACTCCGATGCCAAAATTATAAAAAATAGGATGTGTCTCTATTTATTCTATTTATTTTTGAATTTTTTTGTCAAGGCAGGTACAATTTCAAAAAGGTCGCCCACGATTCCATAGGTGGCTATCTTAAATATCGGCGCACTAGGATCTTTGTTAATTGCAACTATCACATCAGAAGACTGCATGCCTACCAAATGCTGAATTTGCCCGGAAATACCGCATGCAATATATACCTTCGGACAAACCGTCCTTCCGGTTTGTCCTACCTGGTGTGAATAAGGTATCCAGTTGGCATCTACCGCGGGGCGCGAAGCACCAACAGCAGCATTAAGAACTTTGGCTAATTCTTCCAATAGAGGAAAATTCTCAGGGCCCTTCATGCCTCTACCCCCGGAAACAATAATATCTGCTTCCGAGAGATTCACTGTAGATTCTAATTCTTCAACAATATCCAGCAATTTCACTTGAGTAGACAGAATTTCATCATTGAATTTCTCAGATATAATTTGGCCTTTTCTTTGTTTATCGTAAGGAGTGGCAGTAAACACCTTGTGTCTTACCGTAGCCATCTGAGGACGATGATTAGGCGTGATAATCGTTGCCATAATATTGCCGCCAAATGCCGGTCGTGTCTGCAGAAGAATCTTCTTTTCTTCGTCAATGTCAAGACCCGTACAATCAGCAGTCAAGCCTGTATTTATTTTAACCGCTACGCGGGAAACCAATGAACGGCCAATGGAGGTGGCGCCTGCTAATACTATCTGGGGTTTATATTTATTGACTAACTCAACCAATACCTTGGTATAAGGCTGATCCTGAAAGTTAGCCAGCTTCTGGTCCTGCACTACATAAACCTTATCTGCACCATAAGAAATCAAATCCTGAATTCCATCTCCCAAATCATTGCCTAAGAGCACGGCCCCAACTTCGGTATTTAACTTTTCTGCCAATTCTCTGGCTTTAGCCAAGAGCTCAAAAACCACAGGCTGGACCTTTGATTTTTTCTGTTCAGCAAACACCCATACCCCTTTGTAATCTTCTAGATTTATTTTTGCTGTCCGGGCTTTTGGCTTATCCAGAATAATAGCCTTAAGTTTACAGGCATCCACACACGCCCCGCATAGATTACAGTTGTTAGAATCGATAACTGCTTTCTTATCAATAATGCTTATGGCACCAAAAGGGCAAGTCTTTATACATAAACTACAGCCCGTACATTTTTCTGTGATTATTTTAATCGTCATACTGCTATGCGCTTATCTCTGGCTTTAACAACTCTGCTAATTTATTTACCACATCAGCAGTATCACCTTGAAGAATCTGACCGCCCTTACGCGGTACAGGAGTAAAAATCTTTACTACCTGAGTAGGAGAACCCTTTAAACCGACCTGCTCAGAATCAACTGCGATATCTTTCGCACCCAAAGATTTAATCTCTGCCTTCTTTGCCTTCATCATTCCTCTTAAGCTGGGAATACGCGGCTCATTTATTTCCTTAACCACGCTAATTAATAGCGGCAGGGGCGCTTCGATTACTTCATAACCCTCCTCAGTCATTCTTTCAACGCGAGCCTTCTTGTCAGTAATTTCTTCTATCTTTTTCACATAAGTAACCTGTGGGATATCCAGATGCACAGAAATTCCCGGTCCTACCTGGGCAGTATCCCCGTCCGAAGCTTGCTTGCCGCAAATTATCAGATTATAGTCTCCTATCTTTTTTATTGCAGAAGCTAAAGTAAAACTGGTTGCCCACGTATCGCTGCCGGCAAAGGCGCGATCGCAAATGAGCACTGCCTCATCAGCTCCCATTGATATGGCTTCTCGCAGTGCACTTTCTGCCTGGGGCGGCCCCATGGTTATTACTGTAACCTTGCCGCCGAACCGCTCTTTAAGACGTATAGCTTCTTCGATAGCATACATATCAAAGGGATTGATAATCGACTTTACTCCTTCGCGAATCAAGGTATTGGTTTCGGGATTAATCTTTACCTTTGTAGTCTCAGGTACCTGTTTTACACAAACTATTATATTCATTAGATTTTAGTGTTTATTGTTTTTTTCTAGCCGCTATACGCTTATTTGTTAGCCATTTCTTTAATCATTTGCAAAGCAATAATGTTCCTTTGAATCTGATTAGTCCCCTCGTAAATCTGCGTAATTTTGGCATCGCGCATATATTTCTCCGCAGGATAATCCTTCATGTAGCCATAGCCACCAAAAATCTGCACGCAATCAGTTGTAACACGCATAGCAGTGTCAGAAGCAAACAGCTTTGTCATTGCCGATTCCTTAGCCACGTTTGTTATACCCGAATCAATCATACGAGCCGTAGCATAAATAAGCGCGCGCGCAGCTTCTATCTGAGTGGCCATGTCTGCCAGCATCCATTGGATACCCTGAAAACTAGAAATAGATCTGCCAAACTGATGCCTCTGTTTAGCGTATTGCAAGGTTATATCTAAAGCCCCTTGGGCAAGACCTAGGGCTTGTGCAGCTACCCCTGGACGCGACATATCAAATGTTCTCATAGTGACAATAAATCCCATGCCTTCCTTACCTAACAAGTTCTCTTTGGGTATCTTACAGTCCGTAAATATCAGCTCCCTTGTTGCCGAAGCCCGGATTCCCATCTTATTTTCTTTCTTTCCGAAAGCAAAACCAGGTGTTCCTTTTTCTACGATAAAGGCCGAAACACCTCGAGGCCCCTTATTTTTATCTGTCATGGCAATAATCGTATAGATTTCTGCCTCTCCGCCATTAGTAATAAAGTGCTTTGTGCCGTTTAAAATATAATAATCACCGTCTTTGGTAGCGCTAGTCTTTATTGCTGATACATCAGAGCCTGCCTCCGGCTCGGTTAAACCAAAAGCCGCCAACTTCTTGCCACTGGCCAGGTCAGGAAGATATTTTTTCTTCTGCTCTTCAGTGCCCTGAATAAGAATAGGAAAACTGCCCAATACAGAGGCTGCATAAGAAACCGCAATGCCGCCGCAGGCACGAGAAATCTCTTCAGTAGCAATACATACATCTAAAACCCCTCCTATCTTCTGGTTCGGCGCAAGGCTTAGTGTGCCGCCATACTCTTGCGGAATGAATATTGCGAATAAATCTGCTTGTGCAATTGCCTTTATAACATCCCAAGAAAATTCATCCTTTTCATCAAGTTCTGCTGTAACCGGGCGAACTTTCTCCTCGGCAATCCTGTGACACAACTCCTTAATCATCATCTGTTCTTCATTCAAAAAATAATCCATTGCTTGCCTCCTCTTACTGCTGACTTATGAATATGATGTACGTCTTTAATATTTGCTTTTCTAGTCATCAAAGTTTGTGGTTAAAACCGCGGATCTCGTAATAAAAAGATTGACTAAAATAATACATTTTAACACATTTTAAAGCAATATTTTTATTATTATATGTAGACTTAACTAAAATGCAAGCCTCCGTTAGAGAAATTTCCTTGTCTAGGGTTTGTGCTGCCTTAACCTCAAAGCTTATACCATCAACAGCCAAAACCTTACCGCGAACCTTTTTAAATATACCGCTCAATAAGAAATCCTCAGGAAAGAGAGAATTTCATGGAATTGGCCTGGGAATGGCCTTGGGATACAGGACGTGCTTATGGCGCTCCGCTTGTTGAAGGCGTGAGCAATGGTGCTATCCCGGCTGAACTTCTCGATAAGGCCGTTAAAAATGTTTTACGAGCCAAGTTCAAACTCGGCTTATTTGATGATGGATCAGAGGTCGTCGCATGGCAGGATTATGAGTTTTCCGGAGATAAGGGCAAAACGGATTAAAAGTGGTGGCTTATTCTGATTCCATTCGCGGTCGAGATCTGGGTTCTGATTATTTCAACCAGCTCGATCGTCTCACCAATCACTCTCAAACCTGGCGAGAAACGGACGTTGACCTTCACTCTTGATAAAGCTGCGTTTGCCTTTTATGACGAAAAAACAGACGAATGGATCGTTGAACCAGGAGATTTTACCATCATGGCCGGGAGTTCTTCGGCAGATATCCGAATTTCGAAGATACTTACACTGGAATAGAAAAGGCAAATTAGATAATCCATGCAATTGGAAGATAAAATAAAGGATTTCCTACTATTGGGAACCTTTGTTGTTATGGTATTGCCTCTTATTAGTCAGCCTATAAAACGCGTTGACAACCAAGCTAAAAATGGGGAGTGCTGGATCCGTATTCCCAAAAATTGTTAGGATAGAACCCATAATGAACCAGTTTTTTAAAATAATTTCACTGTTGTCAATATTATCCCTAAAAATGTCGTATCATGTCCCATATTGCCCTAATTTGCCCGTTTCAAGTCCCTGTAAAATGCCAAGAATCTGAACGAGTACACTACATGTTTTATTAAAACATATTAAAAAACATCTTGATACAAATGTTTTCATAAAGAGGTGAGACATTTATTGAGGATACTACTCCCCAAGCAGCACTTAGGATTGCTAATCCAAATAATAAATCGCTAATCATCACCTCTCTATTTTATTAGCTCGATTAACCTTGGCTGATAAAGGAAGTTCACCTTTCGGTGAATTTTGACGAAGTTAAACGCAGCCTTATATCCGCTGACGACCCGTTAGGGCAAAGTTGCAAAGCAATTTTGAGTGCCGAGGCCTGTAAGAATTTATTTATGATAGTCATTTGGACTCTTTTGAAATATTATACTGAAACGCCACCCTATTATAGTAATTTTTGGTTTCTTCTCATAAATAATTTTAAAATTATTTCTTTTTATATAATTGTTAGATGTTCTGCCTGTCATGGCAAGATGCATCTAATCTACTTTGGTTTCACATACCAGTGTTTTTGCCCGTCAAGAAAACTATCAATTCCGTTTTTCTTGATTCTTCGCAGGTTTTTGATGTGGGCAACACCATGATTTGCTTCTAACTCATTTAGTTTCTCACATGTCTCAAATTCGTCGCAAAGCCAGCATCCTTCAATTTCCTTTTTCTGGCAGCACTTTCTGATTTTGCAGTATGGATTGCCACCGCCGCCTCTACAGGCATGGTTACAACGGAGTTTCACCATACCGCCAAGAACACCATAGCATTGTTCGTAGTCCTTGAACATGCGGAAGAAAGATAGTTCTGAAAGCGCCTCCGCTGTTTTGTCAAATCTTACGCTCCGTAACTCCTTTCTCAGATCTCTTGCCAAATCAGGGATCCTGCCAGTATGATAGGGGCATTCACCGCAATACAAACCGCAGTATGCAACCAGTTCTTTTTTGCATGTCATCTATTAAATCCTCCGTTTTTCATACAAATAATGCTGGAGCTTAGGAGCGTGGGAAATGCGCAATCGTTTTCCATGTCACACTCCAGCGTGTTGTTAGGCTATTTATTAAAATCAAAATACATTCCTAAATGTATAAGTAAAGAGCCCTCGATTTCTTTTAATTTTTCTACGGAAACTTTTCCTAGAGATTTTACCAATCGTTTTTTATCGATGGTTCTTATCTGGTTACATTTTGCTTTAGAATCTTTAGGAAGTCCTGATTCTTGAGAAGATAAAAGCATTTCGAAAGGGTAAACCTTTTCTGTGATAGAAGTGATAGGGATAACAGTTACAGTTTGTGCAGCTTGATTATTTATGTCATTGGAAATTATTAAAGCGGGACGAGTTTTATTGATTTCGGAGCCAATCTTTGGATCCAAGCATACAAGATAAATTTCTCCTCTTTCGGGAAATTTTCTCATTTCCATCCTTCTATCCCTGTTTTTCCCAGTCAGCCTGCAACTTTGAATCTTCTTTAGATGTTTCATTATAGCCTTCTAACAGGAGATGTTCTATTTGTGCCTGCTTTTCTCGTTCAATCTTTTCCTTCAATGCCTCAGCAATGAAATGGCTTTTATTAGGTTTATTTGCTATTTTTTTTGCTATTTCATCTGGCAATGTAATATTCAAGCGTGTCATATGTATCACCTCCTGTATAAAGCATACAACATATTATGCATACTATCAATACACAAAAATGAATTATAATGAATCAAACCATTCAAATATTTCTTGAATTATCGCAATAAGCTTTGATAGTATCTGTTTAGACGGCAATATTTTCTGCAGAACACTGATGGTAAAAAGATGATGGTCAGGACAAAACTGTTTATATTTAATACGTTATTCCCTGTTTCGCTTAATCAGGATACCGCAATAGGAAGCGATAAATGCCGTATTTATACAGGCAAAACGGCTGTATAATATATGTTGGGTCGATCGTCAACTACAAATTTCGAGGAGGCATGTCATGTCTTTTGAAGCAGACGTTTTCTCGGCCTTCGGCCTGCGAGGGCGCTGCTCAAAAGATCGATAGATTCCAAATCTATTATCGGAATTTTTCACATTTCGTGCAAGTCCGGACTATTTGTTTGGATAAAGGTCATCCCACCATTCGGGCTGCTTTTTAAGCCATCTATCAAACCATGCCATAATGGTCTTTGTCCAGAGGATTCTCTTGTTGTAAGTCATAATATGATGATTTTGATCAGAAATCTGGATATATTCCACTTCTCTTCCAAGGATTTTGAGGGCCGTGAACAATTGAGTGCTTTCGCCGGGTGGGACGTTAGTATCTACCGAGCCGTGCAGGAGAAGTAGAGGGGTTGCGATCTTGTCAGCATTGAACAGAGGGCTCTGACGCACGTAGATATCATTACGGTTCCATGGGAAACTGTTGGCAGAGGCTATGGCACTGTAGGAATATCCCCAGTATCCTTCACCCCAGTAGCTGGATATAGAACTGATGCCGGCATGGGCAACAGCAGCGGAAAAGATATTGGTCCGGGTCAGCAGGTACATTGTCATGAATCCTCCGTAAGAAGCTCCGATGCATCCTAATCTTGTGGTGTCTACAAAAGGATGAGCCGCTAAGAATTTATTTACACCGTATATGATTTCATCTGCTACAATGGTTCCCCAATCATTCACATGGAAAGCAGAGAATTCCTGTCCGAATCCTGTTGCTCCGCTTGGCTGGAGTACATAGACTATACAGCCTTGTGCAGTATATAAATTGAGGGGATACCGCCCGCCAAAATTGCGTGTTATTGGACTTGTTCCTCCATAATAATTTACGATGCAGGGATATTTTTTATTTTTATCAAATCCTGGTGGATAGTACACCCGGCCTTCTATTACAATCCCTTTTTTATTTTTAAATGCCCAGCGTTCTACTTTCCCGAACTTAACATCTGAAAAATCATCCTTTCCCGGATCCTGAAAGAGGCGGTATTTGTTATTTTGCAGGTCTATTAAATATGCCTTTTGAGGAATTGAGGCACTCGAGCCTATATAAGCAGCTTCTGGCTTTTTCTCTGCTAGATTAAATTGCTCGATGGCTTCGACTCCGCAGTCAATAAATTCAAATGTTTTTTTGTCGAGGTTATATTTGTAAAGATGGACGAAAGAACGGTCAGTAGTAATAAAATAAATGCAATTTTCTGTTTTACTCCAGATTCCCCGGTTTATAGATGGATTGAAATTTTTGGTGATAGATTCTGCTTTTTTTGTTTCCAGGTCAAACAAATAAGCCTGTGTGTCGTATTCATTCGGAATCAAGTTGTTAGGAACATTTATTCCTGTCTTTCCAAATAGGGACGGGCCTCCCAGAATAAGTAGTTTTTTCCCATCAGGAGACCATTGGGCATTTCCAAACCATTTTCCTTTCCACAGAAGTTTAGCTTCCATTGTTTCAAAGTCCATAGAGTAGAGCTCGGTTTTCTCATAGGGATGCTCAGAATAATCTATCACAGAGCGTGTGAATATGAGTTTTTTCCCGTCTGGGCTTATGCTGTTTAAAGATGTTGTGAGTTTTCCTGCTGTTAGTCTCTGACGGATGCCGTCCAGAGTGCTGACTCTGAAAAGAAAATTTCGGTCTCTCCATTGGGGCTGTCTGTCGGCCATATTTTTGAATCTTTTGACGCCGGCTATGTCTGATTCTCCGATTTCTGTTACCGAATATATAATATAGCATGAGTCAGGGGACCATACATGAAACCCTAGATTTTTTACGTTTTTGAGGAGGGGTATAGTTGAACCTGCTTCCAGGTCAACGACCCATATTGTTCCATGCTTTTTGTCATGGGTTGTATAGGAGAATTTTTTTCCGCACGGGGCCCAGTTGATCCTTGATATTTTTGTGCCTCCGCGGTATGTCTGGAGAAGGCATCCGTCGCTCACGCGGTACATTTCGATCCAGGTTTCAGTATCATTACTTGGAGGAAGAGTCTGTTTTATTGAAAGGGCGGCTGTTGTGCCGTCAGGAGATATGGAGATTCCGACGGCTTTAGGACCGTCCAGAAGATGTGTAATTGTCATTATCTCATCCGGAGACAAGGTTATGGTTGGAGGAAGGGAAGTAAATTTTTCATCGAATGAGAGGGATGCCTGGATGGCCCAGTCTGAATTCGATTCCGGATCGTATACGGTTTTTACAATCACAAGATGTTTTCCGGTTTCGAGTTTTAAGTAATCTGTGACTTTTTCTCCCTCAAAGGAGGCATTTTCCTTTATGCTCTTGTTGACTTTGGCTTTAGTTGTGATGAGTTTCCCGTCAAGGTAGATACGTAATACCTGGGGGCTTCTTAAGGACAATTTTGCTCTTGTCCATCTTTTAACATCAAGATAAAATCCCAAGTAAGCAGAGGAAGGTTCGTTAGGAAGCCCGGCAAGAACGATACCTTTTTCTCCTGCCTTAATATTTTTCCACTGCACAGGATTGCCTTCATGCCAGTGCAGTTCACTTTTGGCTTTGGGTTTAAGTAAAGATATATCGACTTCGTCGAATACAAGAAGATCGGAAACTGAAAATTTTCTTTTTATGTCGTTGTTAAATGCTGGAAGAGGGACAGGAAATGGGCCGAGTACAAGCCATGAATCTATAGAAATATTTACTGTTTTATTGGGGACGTTCTTCTCTGTGGCGGCCAGCGGAATAGCTAGCATGAGAATTAATATGCATGTAATTATGTTCGATTGTATTATTTTATTACGCATTTTCACTCCTTTGTTTGGATGCAGTCATGAGTTGTGCTTTTTAGTTAGCATGGATTATTCACAGGTTTAATGAATAATTCAGGTTAATAAAATTTGAGAGAATTCGCAGTGTATCTTCCTTTTTATATTAGTTTTACTTTAGTCCTTCGAGAGGACTTTTGGACCGAATTTAATAAAATATTCTAAAGCTGATAGGACTGCTGTAACAATCACCAGCCAGAGGCCTATTTGTGAAAGGAAATAAAGATTTTCGAGATATCTTTTCCCAAGTATCAACAGGGCGATTGTGATGGTTTCTGTATTCATTTTGATTTTTCCCAGTATGGAAGCAGGGATACTGATTTTCTTAGAAGATGCGATAGCCCTGAATCCTGTAACTGAAATTTCCCTTCCTATGATTATGACAGCCATCCAGGCCGGTACAGTCCCTAATCCTACAAGACAGATTAAGGCTGAAGTGATAAGCAGCTTATCTGCTATCGGGTCTAAGAGCTGACCTAAAACTGTTATCTGTTTTTTTTGCCTTGCCCAGAATCCATCAAGCATATCGGTTAGGGCTGCAAGGACAAAAACTATTAAAGCTGCAAGCTCTCTTCCTTCAAATTGAATAAGGAGAATCACAACAAGGACAGGAATCGCAATTATTCTAAGTAAGGTGAGAGCATTTGGAATATTCATCGTTATATGAAATATAGTAAAGTAGCTCTGACGCATTGTCAAACTGAAGTTTGTGGCCTGTGGATGGGAAAAGGGCAGGAATCTTAGGCTTTACAATTCCCTCAAAAATTGATACGTTTCTGCAGAAGGTGCTGTGGTTTTCCATTGAAGATTTTATTGAAATCAAATAAGTTATCATTAGTATGGAGATTTTGGAATGATAAAAGCTGAGATTGTATCGAGACCCGTTTTTTTGGCATTTTTCGTGCTGGCTTTAATGGTAGGATGCGGTCAAAAAACAGGTAGAGATAAGAAGTCAAAACCAGAAGGTTTTCATATTGTCGAAGCCACAATCGCAGATATCCATGAAGCGTATCAGAAGGGGGAACTCACATCCCGTGAACTGGTGGAGACTTATTTAAAGCGCATTAAAAAGTATGACCAACCGAAAAGACTGAATTCCATCATTGTCATTAATCCCAATGCCTTAAAGAGAGCCGATGAACTTGATGAGGAATTCAGGCAAACGGGCAGGCTGCGGCCGTTGCACGGGATTCCTGTTATAGTCAAGGATAATTACGAAACACATGACCTACAGACAACGGCGGGGTCTGAGGCGCTTAAAGGATTTCTGCCGCCGGATGATGCCTTCCAGGTGAGAAAGCTTCGCGAGGCCGGCGCCATAGTTCTGGCAAAGTCGAACATGGCAGAATGGGCTTTCAGCCCTTATGAAACAGTCAGTTCCATCGGAGGAGTAACACGAAATCCATACGATCTGAGCCGGGTTCCGGCTGGCTCCAGCGGGGGCACAGCGGCATCAGTTGCTGCCAACCTTGGAGCCGTAGGCATGGGCACAGATACTGGAAATTCAATCCGCGGGCCTGCTTCGCACTGCTGCCTTGTCGGAATTCGATCTACAATGGGCCTTACAAGCCGGGACGGCATTATTCCTCTCTATTTACGCAATGATATTGGTGGACCTCTAACACGTACGGTCGAGGATGCCGTGAGAATATTGGAAGTGATAGCAGGCTATGACTCTGCAGACTCGATAACAGAAATGTGTAGAGGGAAATTGCCGGATAATTACTTACAATTTCTCGACAAAACAGGTCTTCAGGGAGTCAGAATAGGCGTTTTTCGTTTCTATACAGACAGGCCAAAAGCAGACCCTGAAGTCATTGCCCTTTTTGAAAAAGCTCTTGATGATATGCAGTCACAGGGAGCCGAAATCATTGACCCCTTTGTCATTGAGGATTTTGGCAGGCTTTCTAGAAGCTTATGGTGTGATATGTTTCGTCATGACATAAATCAGTATTTTGCATCCCTTGGCGAAAATGCCCCTGTTAAAAGTCTGCTTGATGTGTACAATTCTGGGCTTTTTTCTATAAAGATAAAAAAAAGGCTGTATAAGGCATTGGAGGTTCCCCTTCAGAAGGAGCCAGCATGCAAGGACATCTATCATGAACCCCGCAATATAGCTTTTCGTGAGGCAGTATTAAAAGCAATGGAAGAACAGAAAGTCGACGTCATAGTATACCCGACATGGAATAACCCTCCAACAAGGCTAGGTGACTACAAGAGCACTGCCGGAGATAACAGCCAGCTCATTCCGCCGCACACAGGGCTGCCGGCGTTTAATGTGCCGATGGGATTTACTTATAAAAATCTGCCTGCTGGACTGCAGATCGTGGGGAAGCTGTTCGGGGAGCCAGATCTTATAAGGATTGCATACGCATATGAACAGGCAACAATGCACCGCCAGCCTCCAAGAAAGTTTAAATAGTATGATTCTAATTAATGAAAACCGGATTGGGAAACCTTAAGGCCTGAGGCAGCCAGGGAAATCGGAATAGGTTTTATTTTTCCTTTTAAAGACTTTATTTCTTCAATCATTCTGGCCCTCTTAAGGTCATCCTTGCTGCTTAGGATAGTCAAAGAACCGCCTTTTCCCCCTGCTCCGTTAACCTTCCATCCGGCGGCGCCCCATTTTTTGGCAAGGCTTATTATAAAGTCAG
>Ga0268277_1000220_pt1 | contig 47619 bp, 47 predicted proteins | sample saktaG_5_FD_190132 | JGI IMG/M metagenome (GOLD analysis project Ga0268277, IMG submission 190132) | Saline water microbial communities from Sakinaw Lake, British Columbia, Canada - sak_2010_1_5_50m | ecosystem: Environmental > Aquatic > Non-marine Saline and Alkaline > Saline ... | reverse complement strand
ACCTTGATGCTATTATTTCTGTTGGTTATAGAGTTAATTCTAAAAGAGCGACGCAGTTTAGAATTTGGGCAACCAATACTTTGAAGAATTATTTGGTAAAAGGTTATGCAATAAACGAGAAAAGATTACTTGAGGCGCAGAACAAATTTAAGGAATTGCAGACCGCCATAGATTTTTTGAAGAAAAAAGCGGGTAATGAATTGATGGTTGGGCAGGAGCAGGAAATTTTAAATCTTCTTGCCGACTATTCTAAAACCTTAACCCTGCTTGAACAATATGATACCGAGAAAATTCCTTTGGCAAAACAAGGCAAGGGTAAATTTGTGTTGGATTATTCTGTTGCCGAAAAGATTATTGCCGGGGTGAAAAAAGAATTGGCAGAAAAGAAGGAGGCCAGCGAGTTGTTTGGCCAAGATAATGGTGAAAAATTAAAAGGCATTGTGGGAAACATCTATCAAACCTTTGATAAAAAGGAGCTTTATCCTTCTATAGAAGAGAAGGCAGCGCATTTGCTTTACTTTATCATTAAAGACCATCCGTTTGTGGACGGAAACAAAAGGATTGCTTCGTTTTTATTTATTTATTTTTTGGATAAAAACAATTATTTATATAAAGAATCAGGAGAAAAGAAAATTAATGATAACGCACTGGTTGCGCTAGCGCTTTTAATTGCCGTAAGCGATATGTCTGAAAAAGAAAAATTGATAAAAATAATAACAAACCTTTTAACTTTATAAAAAACTATTTTTAGTTTTTGGCGATAGAATCCGCATTTTAAACGCCCCGTACTAGGAAAAGCCTAGTACGGGGCGTTTAGTTTAGGGCAGGGAATTGCTTGACGCGGATACTCTAAAATAGTAAATCGCCTTCTTCTGCCGAAGGACAGATCCACTCCGGTGGAAATTGAGGCAATTTTTTGGTAGTATAAGATAATAATTAACTATAAATAAAAAATACATGTATTTAATTGAAACAATTGAAGAAAAGGATAAATCTTTGGCAGTAGAAAAATTAATTGCTTATAGCACTCCCAGCCACAGTTTTTATATTATGGTTATTTTAGCAATAGCCATGGCAACTCTTGGGTTGCTTCTTAATAATGTGGCAATTATTATAGGAAGCATGCTTATTTCCCCCCTGCTTTTTTCTCTTTTGGGGATAGCTATGGGTCTAAGTATGTCAAATAGCAAACTAGCTATTCGATCGATTTATACATTTATTTGGGCTGCAATTTTTGGCGTCGTCGTTGCCATTATTGTTACGTGGTTTTTTTATTCTGTTGATAAATCTTTAAACGCAGAAATTATTTCGCGCACGCTTTCGGGGTTACCCTTTTTGGCGGTTGCGATAATCGCGGGGTTAGCAGCAGCTTTTTCTTTAGTAAGTCCAAAACTTAACGAATCTTTTTCCGGTATTGCGATATCCGTTGCCTTGTTGCCACCCATTGCCACTATTGGGATTGGACTGGGTATATTGAATTTTGGAGTAGTGCGAGGCGCCATTATTCTGCTTTTAACCAACATCGGAGGTATATTAGCGGCGAGTTTAATCGTATTTTCTGCTATGAATTTCCACGCTAAGAAAAGATTAGCGGACGAGACAATTAAAACAGAAGAAAAAGAATTAGAAAAGATGAAAAATTGAATCGCGGGTTTATAATGTGGTTTTTTGTCTGTGATTATGATATCATAGCAATATGTCGTTATTAGAAATATCTCAAATAATATTTAATTTTGTAACATCGTTTGCGGTAATTGTGATTACCGCATTAATTAGTGTAATAGCTTACGATATAATTAAGTTTAGCAAATCTGTTAAAAAATTTATGGACGGCGTTAACAAGGAGTCATCTGAACTATACGAAAAAATCAACAAATTTGTAGAAAATATTTTTAATTTATCATTTATCACCAAGTTTTTTAAGAAAAAAAAGAAATAAAAAAGTAAATAGCGAACGAATAATGAGTTTAGCGTCCCCGCTAAGCGGGGCCGAAGTAGTCTTGTTCGCCTCGCCCACAAAACCATGGCAAAAGGAAACACGTTAAAATTTATAGAAGGAGCCGTCGCTGGCGTAGCATTGGGCATAGCTGCTAGCATGTTTTTATCTTCAAAAAGGGGCAGAGAATTAAAGAAAGATATAACAGATGTAACAGCTGATTTCTATAAATACATTTCGCCCAAAGTGAAAAAAATAGGAAAAATGGGGGAAAATGAATACAGAGATTTTATGAAGAATGCCGCTGAGCAATACGTCAAGACAAAAAAAATATCAGGAGATATAGCAAAAGACCTTGTAAAAGAGGCCCAACAGTCCTGGAAACATTTTTCTAAGCATTTAGGAAAATAGTTTAAATTGTCAGTGGCGCTAAATATCGTCCAAAAAACCGCTTTTAATCAAGGCGGTTTTTTGTTATGCTTAATAATCTATTTAAAATATGATGTATAATATTTTTTCGAAAATAAAAAATAATAAAAAAGCAGTCCTTTTGGGTTTTTGCATAGTCGTTCTTATTTTAATTTTAGGAATACTTTATTTGGCACTCAGGAATATAACACCTTCTAACGACAATTTATCTGAAAGGTGTAGGCAAGAAAATCCGCCATATTTAAACAATGATTTATCTATTAAAGAAAGGGTTGATGACTTAATTGGTAGAATGACAGAGTGGGAAAAAATCGGCCAAATGGCATTGATTGAAAAAAATAGTATTCACGATCTGAATGAAATTACCAAATATAATCTGGGGGCGCTATTAAGCGGAGGAGGAGCGGGGCCAAAACAGGAAACTCCATCGGCCTGGCTTGAGATGGTAAACAATTTTCAGGGCGCAGCCAGGAATACCTGTCTGAAGATACCGTTATTATATGGAATTGATGCTGTTCACGGTCATGCCAATGTTTTGGGGACTACTGTTTTCCCTCACGCTATTGGATTGGGCGCAAGTCATGATGCTGATTTAGTAAAGCGCGTAGCATCCGCAACCGCAGAAGAAATGGCTGCCACCGGGATATATTGGAGTTTTTCTCCTAACCTTGATGTTGCCCAAGATATTCGCTGGGGAAAAACATATGAGACACTTGGATCAGACACAGTTAACGTCGCAAAATTGGGAGTTGCATATTTACAGGGAATTCAAGGCTCTTCAACAAATTACTTTAATGTATTGGCTACTGCTAAACATTTTATTGGCGGTGGATCCATGGAATATGGAACCGCCCGTAATAAAGATTTTAAAGTGGAGGAAGGAAATATTTCTTTAGATGAGAAATCATTACGCCAGACACACCTGGTTCCTTTTCAAAAAGCGGTAGAGAGTGGAGTGCAATCGGTTATGGTTGGAACGGCTACATGGAATGGTGAAATGAACACCAGTAATCATTATCTTTTAACAGATGTATTAAAAACAGAGCTTGGCTTCTCCGGATTTGTAGTTTCGGATTGGTATGGCGTATATGAAGTGGCTTCTACTCGATATAAATCTTTAGTGAACTCAATTAATGCGGGTGTGGATATGGTGATGACCCCGTTTGAATATAAAGATTTTATGTCTAATATGCAAAAAGCTTTAGCAAGTGGAGATATATCAAATGAGCGGTTGGATGACGCAGTAAGAAGAATTTTAACAGCAAAATTTAAAACAGGATTATTTGACCGTCCACAGGCCGAGCCGGAAGGGTTGTCTGTTATCGGAAGCAAAGAGCATCGTGAGTTAGCTAGGGAGGCGGTTCGCAAATCTCAAGTGCTATTAAAAAATAAAAACTGGGTGTTGCCACTATCTAAAACGCAAAATAAAATTATAGTTGCGGGAGCGGCAGCAGATAATTTGGGTCGCCAGGCAGGAGGGTGGACAACAGAGTGGCAGGGAATTGATGGAAATTATGGCATTGTAGGCACCACCGTTCTTCAAGCAATAAAAAATACTGTTTCTGAAAACACTAACGTTGAGTATAATATTCGCGGTGATTTTTCTGGGGGAAGTGGCCTGGCAGATGTGGGCATTGCTGTGGTGGGAGAAAAGCCTTATGCGGAAGGTTGGGGAGATAATGCTAATCCAAGCTTAAGCGCTGAAGATTTGGAAACTATACAAAAGGTTAAAGCAAAAAGTAAAAAGGTGGTAGTGGTAATTATTTCGGGAAGACCGTTGGATATTAAAAAATATATTAATAATTGGGATGGGGTAATAGCATCTTGGCTACCGGGAAGTGAGGGGGAGGGCATCACAGATGTTTTATTTGGAGATTATGGGTTTAGTGCCCAGCTTCCTGTTGAATGGCCACAGAGATAATCCACAATTTTAAAAATCGTTTTTGAGGTGGTTTTTTGCTAAGATAAAACAATGCTTTTATGGATAATATTTTAGAAGTCGAAAATTTAGATATTGATTTGGATGGAGAAAAGATTTTAGAAAACCTGTCCTTTAAAGTCAAGCAGGGGGAAATTTTAACTATTTTGGGACCAAATGGGGCTGGAAAAAGCGTATTATTGAAAGCTCTTTTAGGATTTTTGCCGCATAAAGGGGTTATTAGGTGGAGTCAGAAACCAAAAATCGGATATTTGCCCCAAGGATTGAATCAACTAAGAGCTAAAGACTTGCCATTGACAGTACAAGATTTTTTTTCATTAAAAAATATTTTACCAACAAACAAAGAAATTGAAAAATATTTATCTTTAGTAGGGCTAAAAGGGGGTATTCTTTTCAAAAAAGCAGGAAGCTTATCCGGGGGACAATTTCAAAGAATGCTTGTGGCTTGGGTTTTAATTTCTCACCCGGATGTTATTTTCTTCGATGAGCCGACAACAGGCATAGACATAGGTGGCGGTGAAACAATTTATTCGCTTTTGCACAATATATGGGAAAAAGAGAATCTGACTATTTTTTTAGTAACGCATGATTTGAGTATCGTGTATAAACATTCAACAAATGTATTATGTCTAAGCCGCAAGGGACATTATTGCTTCGGGGCGCCAAAAGAAACTCTAAATCAAAAAACGTTGAAGCAGATATTTGGAACGGAAATTAAATTATACGAGCATCACTAATATTTTTATATGTTGTATCAATTATTTCTTACTTTAATAAGTGGAATATTTATAGGTGGAGTTGCGGGTTATTTGGGTACATTAATGTTGTCAAAGAAGATGTCTGTAGTCGCAGGCCCTCTTGCTCATTTAGCTTTACCCGGAGTAGCCTTGGCTCTTATCTGTGGATTTAGTATTTCTTTGGGAGCTTTCCCTTTCGTTATTTTGGGCGCAATTTTAATCTGGATTTTAGAGAAAAAAACCAAACTTCCGATGGAAAATTTATCCGCAATTATTTTTGCGTCCGGAGTAGGAATTGCTCTTTTGATTTTACCTATCGGCGAAGCCGAGGAGGCTCTAGTCGGTAATATAACGAAAATAACCTTGCCAGAGACACTTATAACAGTTTTATTAAGTTTAGCTGTTTTTTGTGTAGTGAAAAAGATTTATAAAAAAATGATGCTTATGAGCGTGTATGAAGATTTGGCTACGGTCGAGGGTGTTAACATAAGCTTATATAATCTGTTGTACCTTTTAAGTATTGCTGTTGTTGTAGCACTGGGCGTGTATTTGGTAGGAGGATTAATAACCGCTGCGCTCATCGCTATTCCATCGGCATCGGCTAAAAACGTAAGTAAGGGATTACTATCCTATAAAATATCGGCTGTTATATTCGGTATTACATCAGCAGTTATTGGGATTGTTATTGCTCGATTTACTCAGTTTCCAACAGGCCCATTAGTAATAATAACTAATGTGGTTTTATTTTTGATTTCAATTATTTTTCGTAGAAAATCCTTAGATATAGATTGATATTATAAATTTGTAGCCACCTTTTAATTAAGGTGGTTTTTAGGTGGGGTAGGGCATTGACACGCGATAGTTATGGGTATATACTCAAAATGGAGGGGCTGGTCGAACCTCAAAAATAAAAATAGTGAATTACGTAATAAATTATATAATTAATTACGCAATTAAAAACATGCCAAAATTTAATGGAACCGGTCCAATGGGCCAAGGCCCAAGGACAGGAAGAGGAATGGGCCCTTGCGGAGGAGGAGTGGGTATGGGCAGACCTGTCCGCCGAAGCTTTAGCGAAGGTGGAGGATATGGACCAGGAGTAGGAAGAAGGTTTTACACAAAGAAAGAAGAGTTAGAAGTGCTGAAAGAAGAAGCGGTGGCGCTGGAAGACGAATTAAAAGCAGTTAAAGAAAGATTGATCGAAATAAAGGACCAGAAATAAAGAAAGCACAACCCAGCCAGCTTCGGGAAGGGGCTGGGTAGTTTGCTTATAAGGTTTATAAAAAGCAAAGCATCAAAATATGAACTCAAAATATAAAAATCATAAAATAGTTTTAATACTTTCTCTTTTGATTGTTTTTTGCACTTTATTTTCAATAAAAATTAATGCTCAAAATAACATTAACAGCCAGAGTGATATTCACCTACATATGTTTTATGGTCAGGGGTGCCCCCATTGTGGCAGCTTAAAATTATTTTTGGATAGTATTAAAAATAAATATCCTTCTCTTATAATACACGAACATGAAATTTACCAAGACCAGCAAGAAAGAGAATTATTTGAGAGAATGTCTAAAAACTTCGATGTGCCCATTGAAGGCGTGCCGACAGTTTTTATTGATGATAGGGTTATTGTCGGTTTTAGCAATGCCATAGGCGTTTCAATAGAAAATCAGATTAAAAGATGTTTAGGAGTTAACTGTAATAACCCGGAATTTAAGCAAGCCACTTCCGAAACAACGCAATTAGTTGGAGAGAGCTCTCCTTCGACTGATCCCGAAAAAAAGGACGCAATGCAAAAACTTACTATTCCCGTTGTTATCTTCGCGGCAGCGGTTGATGCAATCAATCCTTGTGCATTTGCAGTTTTAATAATTCTTATGACTGCTGCCCGGTCTATAGCCAGTAAAAAAAGGGCCCTAAAATTCGGAATTGCTTTTACTATAGCCATATATATTTCATATTTTTTAATGGGGCTTGGCCTTTTTTCTGTTTTACAAATAAGTGGTTTTAGTCGTATATTTTATATTGGCGTAACGGTGTTAGCGGTTATAGTGGGATTATTAAACATTAAGGATTATTTTTGGTACGGAAGAGGAGTTTTGATGGAGATTCCCATTAGCTGGAGACCAGCCATGAAAAAAATATTGAGTAATGCGACAACTCCGCTTGGCGCTTTTGTCGCCGGGTTTGCAGTATCTTTGTTTGAATTACCTTGCACTGGTGGACCCTATATAGTTATTTTGGGCTTGCTGGCAAAAGAAGTAACCAGGAGTGTTGGGATTTTATATTTGTTTCTTTATAATTTAGTTTTTGTATCTCCATTAATAATATTATCTTTGATAATTTACAAAGGTTTGTCTACGACCAGCAAACTAGAAGCGATAAGACAGAAAAAAATAAGATTATTGCATTTAATAGCGGGGATATTAATGCTTACAATTGCAGGAATAATGGTATTATCAATAATTAAAGGATGGGTTTAATCTAGTATTTATTTCGAGTATAATAAGACAAAAGAATAAGATGAAAGAAAACATTGCTAAAATTTCAATATTAGCCAATATGGTTTTAGCCATTGGAAAAATTAGCGTTGGAATTTTTTCGAATTCAGCAGCCATATTAGCATCGGGTGTAGACTCCTTGGTGGATATTTTTTCTTCGGCTATCAGCTATGTTGGAATTAAAATAGCCGGAAAACCCGCGGACAAAAAACATCCTTATGGTCATTATAAATTTGAAGTTTTATCAGGTGTAATTATTACTTTAATAATTTTTACGACAGGGGTTGGAATAATTTATGATGCTTTCCAAAATATTTTTAGACCAGAGGTTGTTGCGCTCAACTATTTGTCGTTTTGTGTAATGATCTTTTCGGTATTGGTAAACGAGATAATGTCGAGATTGAAAATTTATTATGGTAAAAAAGAAAGTTCGGTTAGTTTATTCTCAGACGGAACTCATTCTAAAATTGATGTTTATACATCATTAGCTGTCTTGTTCGGATTATTTCTGACTAAATATTGGATTTATGCGGATGCATTTTTAGCCTTGCTTATAGGTATTTATATTATTAAAGAGGCCTTTTCACTTGGCAAAGAAGCCATTGGCTCATTATTGGATGTTTCGGCCGGACCAGAGGTTGAGGGAGAAATAAAAAAAATTATTAAAGATCATGGGGTTGAAGCGAGTGTGATAAAAACTCAGAAAAAGGGCTCTGCTATTACCGCCAATTTAGAAATAAAATTGCCGAGTAGCTTAAAAGTAGAGGAAGCGACGAAAATTTCTGAAAATTTAAGAAAGGAACTAATGGAAAAAATCAACAACCTTTCTTATATTGCCATTCAAATTAAAAGCCATGATGTTGAAACAGGATTTTATAAGCCGGTTTTTGGACGAGGATTTGGCTGGCAAAGGCATGGTAAATTCGAAAAACGACCCGAAGGGTACCCCGAAAAAGCAGAAGGGATGGGACCGGGAGGGCTTTGTGCCTGCCCGAAGTGCGGGTATAAAACGGAGCACAAGGTGGGTACGCCATGTTCAACGCTTCAGTGCCCAAAATGTAATATTAATTTAGAAAGAAAATAACATGGTCCCTAAAAATATTTTTTTAACCAAAGGTGTTGGAGTTCATAAAGATAGATTGGCAAGTTTTGAGTTAGCGCTAAGAGATGCCGGAATCGAAAAATGCAACTTAGTTTGCGTATCATCAATTTTTCCCCCGAACTGTAAAATGGTTTCAAAAGGCGAAGGCGTTAAGCTACTAAATCCTGGGGAAATAACTTATTGTGTTATGGCTAGAAATGAAAGTAATGAGCCAAACAGGTTAATTTCAGCGTCCATCGGCCTGGCTATTCCTAGAGACGGAGACCAATACGGTTATCTTTCCGAGCACCATGCTTTCGGAGAAAAGGGAGAAAGAGCGGGAGAATACGCGGAAGACTTAGCGGCGACAATGTTGGCAACCACCATGGGAGTTGATTTTGATCCTGATACGGCGTGGCAGGAAAGAGAACAGGTTTACAAATCCTCAGGACATATTTTTAAAACAACTAATATTACCCAATCAGCAGAAGGAAATAAAACAGGTCTTTGGACCACAGTGATTGCGGTAGCTATTTTTATTGAACAATAATATGACAAGACCAAGACTTTGCAGAAGAATAGAATTTAATCCGAATATAACCTATTTCAAACCTCAAGGAGTGCCAATGAGGGATTTAGAAATGGTTGAATTAACTTCCGAAGAGGTGGAAGCTTTGAGGTTAAGAAATACAGAGGATTTGGAGCAGGAAGAGGCGGCTAAAAAAATGAATACATCGCAGAGCACGTTCCAAAGAATTTTATCTTCGGCTTATAAAAAAATTACAGAAGCTCTAATAGAGGGAAAGGCGATAAAAATAATTAAATAGTTTGCTACTACCCGCTCGCCAGTAAATCCGGTCTACATATTGTCCGTAATTTGCTATACTACGGGGGGGGGGATTATGGGCTGGGCATTATTTCACAGGATATTTATTCAACTGGGTTTTATAACATTCAATTTTTTAACCCTTCAACGGCTCAGCACTCCAAGTGATGAGCCGTTGTCTCTGGGGCGGTTTTTTGCTTTGTGGTATAATAAACTAATACAATTAAAATTAAAAAAATATGGATAACCAAAATCTTAATCAACAAGTGCTGGGAAACACTCAGCCAAGCAAGCCACAATTAAGGCCGAGTAAAAATAAATTGTTAATCATCTCGGTTATCCTAGGAGTACTTATTCTCGTGGCCATAGCCACTTATTTTATTATTCCAAAATCAGGTCAAGATATTATAAAGAAAACCGCCGAAAATATTTATAAACCAGTCGTTGTATTTGCTTCTAACTTCGCAACATACGAAGAGGTGCCGGTAAATATAACCCCAAAAATTCCAGCTTACTCAATTAATCAAGATTTGAGCAACGTTTCAAACGCGAGTGATTTTACATTTTCCGCAGAGGCGAAAAATTTACTTACAAAAAATGCTTTTGTAGTTAAGCCAGGATATAACAACGAATTTTATCCGCTTTATGAATCAAATCGGTATAATTACACCCCGAATTTTGTTACCACAGATTCAATACTTCACAACTACCATTTAATGTTTGATTTTTTACTTAAACAACTTGAGGAACAAAAACTAGCAACAGAGTTAAAGCAACTTAACGCGAGCATGCTTTCCGAATCGCTAAATCAATATAATAGTTTAAAAGGGACTGAATGGGAAAATGCCGCCAAAAGAAATGTCGGATTTTTTGCGGTCGGCAGTAAACTTTTAGATTCGTCGGTAAATATTCCGTCAATTGTCGCGAACGAAGTCAATCAAGAATTAACACTTATTGAAGCTCATCAAGGGATAGAAAAATCTCCTGTGATGAATATAGGTGGTGGCCAGGATACGATTATTGATACTCCACAGGGGTCACAACCGCTAGAAGCCCTAAAGGAAGATTATTCGCAATACATACCGAGGGGTCACTATGACAAAACAGAACAGTTGAAGGCCTATTTTAAGTCAATGATGTGGTACGGCAGATTGACCTTCCGTCTAAAGAACGACGACGAAATAAAATCTGGTATTTTAATTACACTGGCGTTAAATAAGGAAAACAATCAAACTAGTTGGAATAAAATTTATGAGCCAATAAATTTCTTTGTGGGAAAAAGTGATGATATTACTTATTACCAATTTAAAGATTTAGTTAAGCAGGTTTATGGCGATAACGCTACACCTCAAATAGTATCAGCCGATAAAAATAAATTTACTGCTTTTATTGATGCAACAAAAACGCTTGAGCCGCCACAGTTGAATTCAATGCCCATTTTCAATTCGGAAATACAACCAGACAGAGAAAAAGAAATAAAAGGATTTAGGTTTATGGGACAAAGGTTTACAATAGATGCTTCTATATTCCAGAGGCTTATTGATAGAGAAACTCCTGGTAGAATGTTGCCGAAGGGGCTAGATATCCCGTCGGCGATGGGATCAAAAGAAGCGTTAAATATTCTGACACAATTAGGAGAAACGGAATACGCAAAATATTCTGAGAATATGTCAAAAATGCAAACGTATATTGCCAGCTTGCCAACCGAAAGCTGGACGCAGAATTTATATTGGGGCTGGTTATATCAGCTTAAACCGCTTACCGAAGTGAAACCGATTGGTTACCCTACATTTATGCAAAGCACAGCTTGGGTTAGAAAAGATCTTAACACATTTTTAGGTAGCTGGACCGAATTAAAACATGACACCATTCTCTATGCTAAACAAGTTTATGCAGAGATGGGTGGTGCTGGTGGTCCAGAAGAAAAAGATGACAGGGGCTATGTTGAGCCCAATGTATATGTTTACGCGCGCCTTGCATCACTTCTTAAAATGACAAATGAAGGGCTAGATATTCGTGGATTATTGACGCCGAGTATGAAAGATAATCTTGCCAAGATGGAGCAATTGGTGATGTCTCTTAAAACAATATCAGAAAAAGAATTAAATGATGAAACATTGACAGATGATGAATATGAGCTTATTCGTTCTTATGGTGGGCAATTAGAGCATTTTTGGCTTGAAGTTAATAAAGATGAGCCACAATTTAAGGAAACGGGAAGCCCAATGCTATATTTGGATGAAAACCCGGCTGCTATTGTTGCTGACGTTGCTACCGATCCTAATGGCCAAGTGTTGGAGGAAGGCACGGGTAAAATTTCCGATATTTATGTTGTATTTCCGATTGATGGAAAACTGAGAATAGCCAAAGGAGGAGTTTACTCTTATTACGAGTTTCCATGGCCAATGTCAGACAGATTAACTGATAAAAAATGGCGAGAAATGCTTAATTCCAATCAACCCCCACAATTACCAGGATGGACTAGTGCGTTTGTGGCACAGTAAGGTGAATGCGCATCAAACTTATAATATTTATAATAATCTTTGTTTTCGTTGTTACTGTAGTTGGTAGCTATCATGCGTTTTTTTATAGAGGTAAAACGACAGTAGCTTATTTTTGGGATAGTCAAAATAATGTTTTTCAAGAAGCTCCTATGGGCTCAGTAAATATTAGAAGTGAATCAAATTTAGGTAATAATTCAACAATAGAAAAATATAAACTAGAAAAAGGCAGTTTGACAATTGAAGATAATTCAAAAATGGTTTGGCAGTCACCGTCTGACTGGTTGATAGACAGCTTTGTTATCGCCGATTCTAATAATGATGGAACTGCGGACATAAATTTATCTGTATGGAAAGCCGGAAATTTTGGTACATCAAAACCATTTTGGATAAAGGAAAATGATATGAGTATTAAAAATCATTTTTTTGTTTTTGATTTTATTAATGGTGCGATGAATCCAATCTGGCAATCGTCAAATCTTGAGACACCTAATTGCGAGTTTGCTTTTGTGGATATTGATGGCGATGAGAAAAACGACTTAATCACGATTGAGGGAGAATATTCACAAAAACTAAAATGTGATGGAAGATATGTCGCGATTTGGAAATGGAATGGCTGGGGATTTTCAAATGAATGGCGAAGTGAAAAAGGAAATTTTTCTAATCTTAAGATTAAAGAGATTAATGACGTAAAATATATTGTAGTTGATTCTCAGATCAAGGAGTAGTCTTATTTAAAATTTTACATAATGATAACGGGTAATAATTAAATAAAGAAATTAATTTATGGATTATTTTTATAACATTTTAATTTTCGTGATGGGGACGGTTATCGGCGGAGTGGCGGTTTTGTATTTTTTGAAAAACAAATCTGTGGTTGTCGCAGATAAGCCCTTGGACGTAGCTCAAGATAGTGAAACTTTGAGGGAAAAGCAGATTAAGGAAAAGGAAGTAGGCAAGCAGAAAATTTTAGAGCTGTTTGATTCGCAGGCTCGGGTTTTAAATGACGATGTTCAAAAGATGCTTGGCGTTTCCGATGCGAGCGCTACGAGGTATTTAGACGAGTTGGAAAAAGAGGGAAAGATTAAGCAGGTGGGCGAGATAGGCAGTGGCGTATTCTATCAGAAGACATAATATATAGAAGGAAAGCGAATGGCTCAGCACTTGAAGTGCTGAGCCATTTGAGTTTTGGCGGTTTTTAGGGTAGATATTCGCTAAAAAATGTGTTAAACTGTCTGTTATGGTAAGCGACGAGGTAATAGTAAAATTTGCAGCCTTCTATAAATTCTCTAAATGAAGGGTGCGGGCCGGTTTGCATACTTTTATGCAAGAAGGCGAAAGTAAGGCTATGTCAGAAAACGAGGTAATAGTAAAATTTGCAAATGTTTCGTTTGAGTGGGGAACTAATAAACCAATTTTAAATGGGGCAAGTTTTTCTGTACGCAGGGGGTCAAAGATTACATTGATGGGGCAGAACGGAGCGGGAAAAAGTACAATTTTTCAGTTAATAACTGGCGAATCAAAACCAGAATCTGGAGCCGTTAACCTAAATCAAGATTTAACAATAGCTTTGGCAAAGCAAGTAATAGGGCGTGAAGATTTAAAATTATCGGTGAGAGATTTTTTTTCAAAATGTTTTTCCAGTAAGGTTTACGATATTGATAAAAAAATTGATGACGTTTTGAAAATAGTTAATCTTTCTGTTCCACACGAAAAGGAAATAAAAAATCTTTCCGGTGGACAACAGGCAAGGATTCTTTTGGCGTCAGCTTTAATACAAGACCCAGATTTACTTTTATTAGATGAGCCTACAAACAATTTAGACAAAGCGGGCATTGAGCATCTAACAAAGTTTATAATTGAATATCCCAAAACTTGTATTGTTATTTCGCACGACGCAGATTTTTTGAATGCTTTTACGCAGGGCGTTTTATATCTAGATATATTTTCTAAAAAGGTTGAGCAGTATGCGGGAGATTATTTTACTGTTGTAGAAGAAATTAAATTAAGATTGGAAAGAGAGAGAATGAAAAACGCCAGGTTAGAAAAAGATATTTCTCATAGAAAAGAGCAAGCTAATTTCTTTGCGCAAAAAGGCGGACATCTTAGAGACGTATCTTCAAAGATGAGAAAAAAAATTGAAGAGCTGGAGGGGGAAGTGGTAAGTCTAAGAAGGGAAGATAAAACTATAAGGAACTTTTCTATTCCTTCGCAAAAGGATATTGGAGGCGTGATTCTACAATTAGATTCTGTGACGGTTGCCGCAAATCATAAGGTTGCTCGTAAAAAAGTAAATATAACTTTAAATAAACACGAAAGATTACTTCTGGTTGGACCAAATGGAATTGGTAAAACTACACTTTTAGAAAAATTAGCTTCGGGACATGAAAAAGGGGAGCATGTAAAAGCGGGAGTTAAAATTGGATATTATAGACAGGATTTTTCAACATTAGATTTTAATGCCACCGTGTATCAAACACTTTCTACGGCAATGGGAAGTGATGGAACAGAGCAGGGATTAAGGGTTCATGCGGCGGGGTTTCTATTAGACTCGGAAATATTAAAAGCCAAAATTGGGTCTTTGTCTGAAGGTCAGAAAGGGTTAGTTGCTTTTGCAGCAATCGCATTGGAAAAACCCGGTTTGCTTATTTTAGACGAGCCCACTAACCATATTAATTTTCGGCATATTCCTGTCATTGCAAAAGCAATTGAGGATTTTGATGGGGCGATGATATTGGTAAGCCACGTGCAAGATTTTGTAGAAAAAATAAGAGTGGATTTTACGTTAGACTTAGGGACGTTATAACCAGCTTACCTGCCACAAGGGTAGGAAGGTCATGTGGGTAGGCAATCCTCGCCCATGAAGTGCATATTAGGGTCAGTCGCAAAAAGGCGGTTTTTATTTGACAAAAATACATTATGGTTGTAAGGTGGTGGATAGTCGTTTATTGACACAAGTAATGCTTAAAGCATAAAAATGGTCAATAAAACGAAAGCGCTCCATTAAGTTATGGGCGTAAACGTCATTAACAGAATTATTTATATGAAAACAATAACAAAGTTAGTCATTTTAGGCGTATCTTTATCGGTGGTGTTATTTTTAGCATACGCCGGGATAACAAATGCCACAACATCTTCATCAACGGCTACTGCCACAGCTGGTACGGTGACAGCATCAACGGGAACATCAACGGGAACGGGAACATCGACATCAACCGGAACGTCAACGTCTGCAGGGGGTGGAGCGTCGTCATCAGCGTCAGCATCAGCATTCGCATCAGCGGGCACAAATCCTACACCCACACCGACACCGACACCGACACCGACACCTACACCTACACCAACGCCCGCAAATTTAGCTGTTTCGTGTTATGCCTCACCAAGCTCTATAAACCAAAACCAATCAACTACCTTTATAGCTACAGTTTCGGGCGGGACTGGCTCTTATAACTATTCGTGGTCTGGAGTTTGTTCAGGGTCTGGTTTAACGTGTACTAGGTCTTTTTCTAATACAGGAACACAGACAGCTGGTATAACTGTAACGTCCGGCAACCAGACAAGCAATGCAAATTGTTCGGTTAGCGTAAACCAAAATAATATTTGTACCACAAATTACCAGCAACGATGTTCGGGAAATAATCTTTATTGGTATGACTCTTGCGGAAACCAGCAAGGCTATATAGGCCAATGTGGTTACACTAACAACTGCACATACAACTCATATCAAAGATGTTTGGGAAATAATCTTTATTGGTATGACTCTTACGGAAACCAGCAAGGATTAAGTCAGTATTGCCCAAATGGATGCTATAACAATGCCTGCCAAAACAACAATAACAATGGAGTATTAAGCGTTACAAAAACTGTCAGAAATTTAACCAGCGGATCCGGATGGTCTAATTCAACATACGCAAATCCATCCGACACAGTTATGTTTATGATAACCTTGCAGGCGAACGGAAATCAGAATGTCCAAAACGTTTTTGTCAGAGATATTCTTCCCGCAAACCTTATCTATAACAATCAATTAGTTGTGGCCTGCACTGGTGGGACAAGCAACTATAGTAACTGCAACGGCAATAATTATAACTATTCGGGGAATATAACATCCGGTATAAGTCTTAATACAATATATGCCGGCCAGACGGTTACAATAACTTATCATGCGCAAGTAGCGCCAGCTGTAAACTTTACTTATGGCACAACAACGCTGAATAACAATGTCTATATAACAAGCTCAAACTCATTTAGTCCATCAGCTAACGCATCTGTTGTCGTTACAAGGTCTGCTGTATTAGGAGCAAGTACTGTTGCAACAGGTTTAACAAATAACTTTTGGGTAGATTCATTCTTTTTACCATTAATGCTTGTTTTACTGGGTATCTGGTTATGGAGAAATGGTATGCTTTTTGGAGCAGGGAATTGGCTTAAAGCAAAAATCAAAGGCAGTCCTGCAGTATAGGTAAATATTGGTAACTACTTAAAACACCCCGGTAAGGGGTGTTTTAATTTACATAAAAAAGCGGCGTACTGGCTTGTGCCAATACGCCGTATGGTTTGTGGACGCTGTCGTCCTAAAAACTAACGTCCGCCGGAATAGGAAGCGGCTGCTGCCGCCGAGGCCGAACTTGACGAAGCTCTGGCGCCTCCACCACGTGGCATTCCAATAAGACCACCGGCGATGAACGCTCCCTGGACAGAGCCCGCGAGAGCGTTATTGACGATGCCTGTTGTGGCCGAGTTGTTGGCATTGACCATATGCGCCTCACCCCGACCATCATTCGTCACATACTGCTGGACGCGCATGGGATGCTTTTGCGTGTACGTGTGTCCACGCATACACCCCTCGGACTGGCTACCGTAGTGGACTGGTTGCGCCTGAACCTGCACGCATTGCGGCTGTTGCGGTAGCTTCGTCTCGTAGGCGAGCATGGTGAGCGCGTTTCCTGCGCAGGGGTTAACCCACTCCGCACCTACAAAGGTGATCTTCTTGTCGTCGACGACGACAGATCCCATCACCTCAACCTTCTTGGTCGTGCAGCCCACGAGGCTGGACATCACGATGATCGCCAACGAGGCGATCCCAAACATCTTCGTTGTCTTCATGAGTTTCTCCTATTTTGAAGACCTATATCGTAGAAATGGCACACACAATGAGCCATTTCGTTGTTCTTTGTGAACGAACCTTCGATACGCAATCATACTACATATCAAAAGATTTGTAAATAGCCAGCACTCTAAATGGCACTTCCTTAATTATTTAATAAAGCTAGAGTTTTGGTTAAGAAGGGTTCGGTTCTTTTAATTAAGATGTATACTTGGTATGATTGAATAAGAAGCATGAACAAAAGTTTTATTAATAATTTAAAATATAATTAAAGTTTTATAATTATGGAACAGAAAAAAATTTTGATAATCGATGATGACCCGGGGATACAAAAATCTCTTAAGGAGAAACTAGAAGAGGAGGGATTTATTGTGTTATCGGCTGAAAACGCGCCAAGAGGTTTAGAGGAAGCAATAAACAATCATCCGGACTTAATATTACTTGATATTGTTATGCCCACAGTTGACGGTATGACATTATTGAAAGCCCTTAGAGAAGACGACTGGGGAAAAAATGTGAAGGTAATACTTCTTACTAATCTAAGAGAGGAATCAAAAATAGCGGAAGCGATGGAATTGGGGTCCTTTGATTATTTAGTTAAGGCGGATTGGTCTCTCTTGGGCATAGTAGAAATGATAAAAGAGAAACTGAAAAGCTAGTCAATTAGATTTCGTCGGTTAAGCCGCCTCTCGAGGGGCGGCTTTTAATTCATTACAGGAAACCCCGCACGCAGCCAAAGCTGAGTGCGGAGAGAACGTCATTTATTTTCTAAAAATGATTATATTTGTTTTTAAAAAATTATTATTTTAATAATAAAGAATTTGAATTAGCCATCTTTCAATCGGGGTTTTTTCATGATAGTATAAAATAATATTTTTATGGATAACGTTTTAGAAGTCGAAAATCTAAAGGTTGAGTTGGGCGGAGAGATTATTTTAGATAACCTTTCTTTTAAAATGAAGGAAGGGGATATTTTGGCAATATTAGGACCGAATGGCGCCGGTAAAACTGTTTTACTTAAAACTCTGCTAAATACACTACCTTTTTCCGGGAAGATAGAATGGAAGGCCGGAGTAAAAAAAAGTTATGTACCCCAAAGACTTCCGTTTATAAAAGACGTTCCGATGAGTGTAATGGAGTTTTTCAAACTAAAAAATATTTCTGATAACACAATAAAGGAATCTTTGTTATCTGTCGGATTAGGAGAGGGAACAATGGTAAAAAATATCGGAGATTTATCTTCCGGCCAGTTTCAGAGGGTTTTAATAGGATGGTCATTAGCTTCTAATCCCCAAGTTTTGCTTTTTGACGAACCGACAACGGGTATTGATATCGGTGGGCAGGAATCAGTTTATAGTCTTCTAGAAAAATTAAGCAAGGAAAGAAATCTTACTATTTTACTGGTGACGCACGATTTAGCTATTGTTCATAAACTGGCCACAAAATGCCTTTGTTTGAATAAAAAAATATTTTGCTATGGTAGCCCAAAGGAATTGGATGTGGGTCAACTTTCTCAGCTTTATGGAGGAGAAGTAAAAATCTTTAAACACAGCCATGATTAGCCAATTTTTATTTAGTTTAATTTCGGGAGTTTTTGTCGGCGGAGTAGCCGGCTATTTGGGATCTTTAATGCTGACAAAAAGAATGGCTTTGGTGGGTGATGCCTTGGGCCATGTGGCTCTTCCCGGTATGGGGCTAGCGCTTCTTTTGGGGGTGGATGTTTTTTTTGGGGCTTTTACCTTTTTGCTTTTAGGTATTCTTTTAATATGGATTTTTGAAGCAAGGACATCATTACCGACAGAGGCATTAGTCGGAGTTGTATTTGTGGCTTCCTTAGCGGTCGGGTTTTTAATTGTACCCGAACCTGAACTACTGGAAGCTTTATTCGGCAATATTTTGAATATTTCTTTACAGGGTCTAATTTTTTCTGTTATTCTTTCTGTTTTAATATTTTTAGTGGTAAGAAAAATTTATTCCGGTATGATTTTAGCTAATATTTCAGATGACTTAGCAAAAAGTGAGGGCATAAAAACAAAACGGCAAAACCTAATTTATCTTCTTTCAATTGCAGCGATGGTGGCTTTAGGAGTAAAAATTGTCGGATCTCTTCTGGTTGGAGCATTGGTTATTATTCCGGCAGCCACAGCCAGGAACATAAGCAGGAGTTTGAAGCAATACTATATAGCAAGCATAATTTTGGGAGTTTTAAGCTGTTTTCTCGGGATGATATTATTTAAGTGGACAAATTTTCCGGCAGGACCGTTAATTATACTTACTGCAACATTTTTCTTTTTAATGTCTCTTGTTTTTAAAAAGCGATAAGGGCAAGAAATTATTAAAGCGTCTTTCAGTAAGGGGCAATCTGATAAATCCTATTCTGCTACAATTTTTAATTTTTGCTGCAAATTTGTAAAAAAGCGTCGGCTTACTACAAAGGTAAATCTCCTTATTTTTCCAAATTTTCCCTAAAAATTAATTCATTTCGCTACGAAAGAGACTTATCAGATTGTCCCCGGGGTGTTTTTTTGATAAAATAGGAGAATAATATTAAAGAGAAAAAAATGTTTAATATAATTCCGTATATTCTTTTACCCATCGGTTTTGTTCTTTTAATTAAGGGGGCTGATTTGTTGGTCGATGGTGCTTCGTCGGTGGCAAAACGTTTCGGTATTTCGTCTTTAGTGATTGGGCTTACGGTTGTTGCATTTGGAACATCGGCGCCCGAGCTGATAGTTAATATTTTTGCCGGAATACAGGGGAACACAGATCTTGCAATTGCCAATGTATTAGGAAGCAACATAGCAAATATATTACTTATTTTAGGAGTGGCGGCGCTGATTTTTCCGTTAAAGGCGAAAAGCAGTACTGTGTGGAAAGAAATTCCATTTGGCTTATTGGCCATAATTGTGGTTGCCATAATGGCTAACGACGCCCTTTTTGATGGAGGAACATTTTCCGGGCTAACTAGAACTGACGGACTTGTCCTTCTTTCATTTTTTGCTATTTTTTTGTATTACACCTTTGGTATAAGTAGAGTCGATGGAACAAAGGAAGATATTACCATAAAAAAACATTCTTTTTTTGGGGCATTTCTTTTGATAATAGGTGGGCTCGTGGGGTTAACCTTGGGCGGAAAACTAATTGTTGACTCTGCGGTTACTATTGCGACATTACTTGGAATTAGCCAGGCGGTTATCGGGCTTACTATTGTTGCAGTGGGCACGTCTCTGCCGGAGTTAGCAACATCGGCTATCGCAGCTTATAAAAAAAATACAGACATTGCCGTTGGGAACGTTATCGGGTCGAACATTTTTAACGTTTTCCTTGTTTTAGGAACAAGCTCCGTGATTTCCTCGCTTCCTTTTTCTCCTTCGCTAATGCGAGATGTGGCTGTAACTATCGGAGCCACGCTTCTTTTATTTGCTTTTATGTTTATTGGAAAAAAACATATTTTAGAAAGGTGGCAGGGGGGAGTTTTCGTTATACTATATATTAGTTATATTATTTTCATTGTCAGCCAAGAAATAAGATGAGTAACCAAAATAACTGGCATGTATTACCCCTTGTAGAGGTCCTCTCTCTGGTTAAAGGTAGCAAAAGCGGTCTGACAAATGCTGTAGCGGAGCATAGGCTTAAAGAAGACGGATTAAATGTTTTACCGGTTGAAAAACCGTATTCTAAAATAAAACTCTTTTTTGGGCAATTCAATAATGCATTGATGTATATTTTGCTTGTAACTGTTGCCATTTCTTTTTTCTTAAAGCACTATTCGGATAGTATTTTTATTTGTATTGTTTTGCTTATTAATACGCTGGTTGGTTTTTATCAAGAGAACAAGGCAAACCAATCCCTTCTGGCTCTAAAAAAAATGGTGAAGATTAGGGTGCAGGTTTTGCGTGACGGTTATAAAAAGGAAATCGATAGCGAAGAACTTGTTATGGGAGATGTGGTCGTGCTTCTGTCCGGAGAAAAAATTCCCGCTGACGGACGGCTCATCGAGGCAAAAGGACTGAAAATAAATGAAGCCAGCTTAACGGGGGAGTGGTTGGCATCAGAAAAAGAGGCTGTTGATGCGCTACCTGAATCTTTGTCTGTCTCCGACAGGAAAAATATGGTTTTTATGGGTACGAGCGTAGAAAAAGGCTGGGCAAAAATGGTTGTTGTTGCTACCGGTATTAACACTCAAATTGGAGAAGTCGTTTCTTTGCTCAAAGAAGCCAAAGAAACTAAAACTCCTTTGCAAAAAAAGATCGCTAATCTTTCAAGGTGGATTGCGGTTTTTATTGTTTTGGTAATTATTATAATTCTTATAGAGGGCTATTTTACCGGAAAGAATTTTGTTGAGGTTTTTATAGCTTCGTTAGCCCTTGCCGTTTCAGCTATACCCGAAGGACTGCTTCCGGCCATAACTATTATATTGGTTATAGGAATGCGTCGCATATTAAAGCAGAATGGTTTGGTAAGAAAACTTGCAGCTACAGAAACTCTTGGAAGCGTTACGGTTATTTGCACAGATAAGACAGGAACTCTTACAGAGGGAAATATGTGCGTAAGCCATATTTTAACAAGTCCGGACGAATTGATGGGAAACGATAATATTGGTTTTGTCGGCGGTAAAAATATAAAAAAAATAGGGCCCCATATTTTGGCACTGGAGATAGCAACATTAACAAATGATGGTTTTATAGAAAACCCCGAAGCCGAGCTTCAAGAGTGGATTGTTAGGGGCAAACCTACCGAAAAAGCATTAATTGTTGCCGGGATGGAGTACGGGCTTAATAAAAAAGAACTGGAAAAAGAGTATCCGATAATTGATAAACTTCCTTTCGAATCAGACTATAAGTTCGCTGCCACTTTGCGTCATAAAACTGAAAAAAAGACAGCACTTTTTGTGTTGGGCGCGCCGGAAGAAGTTATCGCGCGATGCACAAGTTTAGATATTGACGGTAAGAAAAGAAAATTGAGCGTAGCCCAGTTAAAAAAATTGACAGATAAATTAGAATCTCTTACCCAAAAGGGTTTAAGGGTTCTTGCATGTGCGTATAAAGATTATGATTCCAGAAAAAAATATAAAGAACTGGTTGAATTAGTAAGTGGCTTGTCGCTTGTAGGTTTTATTGCCCTTAAAGATCCTCTCCGTCCAGACGCGAGAGAGTCTATTTTAACCACCAGAAAAGCGGGCATTCGTACTATTATTGTTACCGGAGACCATAAGTTTACAGCTAAGGCGATAGCTGAAGAGATAGGAATTGAGGCAAAAAATGAAAATATTCTTGAGGGTAAGGAGTTAGAAAATATGAGCGACGATGAATTGAAAAAGGAAGTAAAGAGTGTCTCTATTTTTGCGCGTGTCTCGCCGAAACACAAACTAAGGATTGTTGACGCTCTGCAGTCAAACGGGGAAGTAGTGGCAATGCTGGGAGACGGCGTAAACGACGCGCTTGCTTTAAAGGTGGCTGATATCGGTGTTGTTGTAGGCTCCGGAACAGATGTTGCGAAAGAGGTTGCAGATTTAGTTTTATTGGATGATAACTTCAAAACAATATTAAAAGCTATAGAACAGGGAAGAATTATTTTTCAAAACATCAGGAAGGTTTTTATATATCTGGTATCAAATGATTTTTCGGAAATTCTTTTATTTTTAGGCTGTGTATTTTTCGGATTGCCTTTGCCTCTTTTGCCGGCTCAAATTCTTTGGATTAACCTTGTTGAAGATAGCTTTCCTGGCATAGCATTAACAGCTGAGCAGGAAACCGCGGGGGTTATGGAAGAAAAGCCACGAAGCCAAAAAGAACCCATTCTTAATGGACCACTTAGATTGCTGTTGATAAGTATGTTTATTATTAACGGAGCGATAGCGCTTTTTTCCTTCACTCTAATTTGGAAAATAACGGGGGATATAGGCAGGACAAGAACAATGGTGTTTGCGCTAATGTGCATAGAGTCTCTTGTTTTTTCATTTGTTATCCGTTCGTTTAAGAGAACTGTTTTCAGAAAAGATATATTTTCTAATAATTATTTAAACTTAGCTAACGCGGTCGGGTTAATTTTACTTCTCGTCGCTATATATTTGCCTCCGTTGCAAAAACTTTTATCAACTCAACCTTTAAATATAATAGATTGGCTCATAATATGCGGATTCTGTTTTATAGATATTTTATTGATAGCTATTTTCCAGAGGAAAATATTTTCTCCTGAAATCAGACAAAAATAAAAAACATGAAACAACTTGGCAGGGTTTTTGCATCATTAAAAGTTAGAAATTTTAGACTATATTTTATAGGTCAAGCCATATCTATGTCAGGTTCGTGGATGCAGATAATAGGACAGTCGTGGCTTGTGCTTCAACTTACAGGATCTGGAACTGCTTTAGGAATGGTAACGGCTTTTCAGTTTCTCCCGGTTTTATTTTTAGGGCCATGGGGCGGACTGATAGCTGATCGTTTTCCCAAAAAAAAGATACTTTATTTTACCCAAGTAGCCTCCTTGATCCTTGCTCTAATATTGGGGGTTATCGTAATTTCAGGTTTGGTTAAAATTTGGATGGTTTACGTTTTAGCAATATTGCTTGGATTCGTGAGCGTAATTGAAGGACCGGCAAGACAAACTTTTATTTCTGAGATGGTAAGCGAAAAAGATCTTTCTAATGCGATAACGCTTAATAGCACGGAGATAAATATGGCAAGAGTTATCGGCCCCGCTCTCGCGGGGATTTTGATTGTTTTTGTTGGTATAGGCCTTTGTTTTATTGTAAACGCCCTAACATATATTGCCGTAATAGTCGCTCTTTTTTTAATGAACGAGGAGGAATTGAACTCATCGCCATTAATAAGAAAAGCAAAAGGTCAGCTAATCGAGGGGTTTAAATATGTGATGTCTTCGCCTGTTATCAGAAACACATTGATAATGATAGCGATTATTGGGACTTTAACGTATGAGTTCAGCGTAAGCATAGCTCTGCTTGCTGAATCTGCTTTTCATGGAGATGCCGGTACTTTCGGTCTTTTAACCTCAGCTATGGGAGTCGGCTCTATCGTGGGGGGCTTGGTTGTGGCGAATTTACGCAAGACAACCCCACGCACACTGGTTGTCGTAGCATTCTTTTTTGGTGTATTTATTTTTGCTGCAGCCATGGCTCCGGTTTTATGGATGGCCGTTTTTCTGTTGGTAATTTCTGGGTTTTTCTCCATCTATTTTACTTCCCTTGGAAACACCACTCTTCAATTGGAAAGCATTCCGCAGATGCGCGGAAGGGTCATGGCTCTGTGGGCAGTGGTTTTCCTGGGATCGGCTCCCATTGGCGGGCCTATCGTTGGCTGGATTGGTGAATATGCAGGGCCGAGATGGAGTTTGGCTGTAGGCGGGGTTGCCGCAATAGTGGCGGCGGGAATAGGAGCTGTAAATTTAAAAAAACAAGCCATTAAAATACCAAAGACAGCAGAAATTAAGATTGCAGAAGCTGAAGCCGAAGGGGATGCCAGAATATTATGATTTTTATGTTGAAAATATCAGGTAAATAATCGAAGTACCGGCATGTTTCTAACTATAAAAAGCTCATTAAAATGAGCTTTTTATTTATCTGCTTTATAGCAACTAGTGAATGCCCAAATTTTTCTTTATCAGCTTTACAATGTCATCTGGTTCCCAGTCAGATTTTATTAAGTAATTATAGATATTTTTTTCTAAGCTTTCACTTACTTTTTCAGCTTCATTCAAATTACTTAAAACTATAACTTTGACAGTTTTTCCCCATTCGTCCTGTCTTAGCTCTCTTAACATAGATAGTCCGTCCATAACCGGCATAACTATATCTAAAAGTATTATGTCGGGATGTTGTCTTAACGCTGCTTCCAACCCGGTTTTACCGTTATCTGCTTCAAAAACTTCGAAGTGCTCGCTTGTAAGCTTCGTTTTTAAAAGCCCCCTTAAGTCAATTTCATCCTCAACGATAAGGATGGTGTTTTTTTTAAATTTATCTTTCATAGATGGTGTAAAATTTATTAGTTAAGTATAACTTATTTTATTTAATTGGCAAAGAAAAAGAAAAAGTAGTGCCAAAGTTTTCATTAGAAGTAAAATCCATCTTACCTCCATGAGCTTCAATTATATTTCTTGAAAGGAAGAGGCCTAGCCCAGTCCCGGCGGCATTCATGGTTACGGCGTTATTGGCTCTAAAAAACTTTTGAAAAATTCTACCTTGCTGGTCTTTTGGTATACCGACGCCGGAATCTTTTATTTCAAACCGGATTTCATTGTTTTTCTTCTGCAAGGTAATGTTTATTTTTCCGGAGGGAGGGGAATATTTTATAGCATTATCGATAAGGTTTTGTACCACTATTTTAACCTTTTCAGAATCAATCTCTATTTCCGGAAGGGTATCAGATTTTTTATACTCAATTTTAATTTTTCTTTTACTGATTTCGTTTTTATAACCGTCCAGCGCAGCATCAATAATTTCTCTCATATCTGTTTTTGCCAATTTGTATAAATATCTGCCGTCTTCCATCCGGGTTACATTCAGAAGATTATTCACAAGGGAAATTAATCTTTCGTTGCTATTGAAAGTATTTTTTACAACTTCGCTCTGTTTTTTATTAAGTTTGCCAAAGTCTCCTTTGTTGAGCATGCTAATGGACCACTTAATAATAGAAAGAGGAGTTCTTAGCTGGTGTGCAGCCAAGGAAACAAAATCTGTTTTCATTTTTTCAATCATTTTTTCTCGCGTTATGTCGTGTAAAATAATTAAGTGCCCCATATCTTTTCCTGCCGAAGTCAGTATTATTGTTGATATTTCGGCTGTAAGGTTGTCAGCCAATTTAATCGGCTGACGATAAACCGCCTTAAGACCGTCGCCAAAAACAGACAGTATGGCCCTGGCTTTTGTGATTTTTACTGCCGGAACCATAGAGTTGAGTGGCCTTCCTATAAATTCTTTTTCTTTCAGTCCCAGCAACTTTTCGGCTGCCGGGTTAACGGAAAAAATATTATCTTTTTTATCGAGCAGGATAAGACCATCACTAAAACTGCTTATTATTGTTGATGTTTTATCTCTCTCGACTTCGGCTTTTATACGGTTTTCCTCAGACTGTTTAAGAAGCTCCGTTAGCTCTATTTTTGTCCGCTCGAGATCTTTCTTTTCTATAAAAAACAGGCGTCCTATAAAGAACAGCACAAGCGATATCAATATTACCAACAGGTAAATAGGCCAAACCAGCAGATGGGAGAAGAAAAAAGAACTTACAAATAAAAGCAACAGGAGAAAAGCTATTATAGAAATTATAACCGCAGAATAAGTAATGGCAGTAAAAAATAATGAGCTTATATCCATCAGGTTGTATTTTATGATGGAGTAACCGGTAAAACCAACCATAAAAATTGAGGCGGGGGAATCAAGTTCAGAAAATTGGCTATATCCAAAGAGGGGAAGAATTACAGATACGACGATGAACCAAAGAGCAAAAATTCCCGCCCCGGTGAGGAAAAAAGAAATTTGCTTTTTTCTTTGAGTATCGGCACTTTTTAAAAAATGCACAGGAATGTAAAGAGCTATTAAAATTGTGGAAACCTCCAGTAGAGCCCAAATTCCAAGAAGGGGTCCAAAAATAACCTTGTATCCGAAATCGGTAAAAGATATAACGCTCTCGATTAAGAGGGGAGTTAAAAGATTTGTGAGGAAAATTACGGCACTAAGAAAGAGTAAAAGTATTTTTATCAATCTGTTCATCTTTTTTCCCGCGAGAGCATATGCGAGAAAGATGCCTCCGAGCGGTACAAAAAACCCCACGGCAGCGGTTGCTCTAAGCCAAAAAATATTTCTAATAGTCAGGTCGATAACGTTTGTAAAGCACCACAAGCAAAGAAGTATACCGAAAAAGAAAAAATCTCTATTTACCCGTTCCCTTGGGTTTTTCCTATAGGCATAAACAGCAAGAAATAGATTAGCCAGTCCGGACAGCGTAATTATAAATATAATAATTATATTACTTAACACCATATACACATTATAATATATTATAATAGTTTTTGGTATGATACTATTTTTTTCCAGTGCCAATAAAACATCCTTCAAAAACAGAACCATTACATATTGCTGTATATTTTTACACGTAGCCAAATATGTTATAATAACTCAACATGAGAGTTGGAATAGAAAAGCTTAAAAATTTCCTCCTGGAATCAAAATTGCTTACAGAAAAGCAATTTGAAAAAGCTTTACAGGAGAGTAAAAAATCCGACAGCGATGTCGGCGATATTTTAATTTCTCACGGTTTAATTTCTGAAGAAGAGCTAATAAAAATAGAAGCCCACATTTTAGGAATACCATTTATAAATTTGGAAAAAGAGAAAGTTTCCCCGGAAATTTTAAAGATGATACCGGAAGCCATAGCCCGAGTTCATAATATTGTTGCGTTCAGAAAAAAAGGAGATAACTTGGAGGTTGCCATGCTTGATCCCGAAGATCTGAGAACCATAGAATTTATTCAAAAAACAAATCCTTCTCTTAAGATTTTAGCAAGCATGACAACCGTCGACAGTATCAGAAATGTTATTTCCCAATATGAAGAAACATTGGAAAAAGAATTTGGAAAGCTTGTGAAAGAAACAACAAGCGACATCCGGCACATGAAAGAGGATATTATTTTTGAAGAAAAAGGAGGGCTGAAAAAAGCCGCCGAAGACTTGCCGATAATAAAGATTGTCGATACGTTGTTAAAGCATGCTATTTTACAGCGCGCGTCGGATGTCCATATTGAACCGGAAGAAAACAGGGTTTTAATACGCTATAGAATAGATGGCATATTGCATGTTGTGATGGTTCTTCCCGTGTCTAGCGGGCCTGCAATTGTTGCCAGAATCAAAGTTCTATCTAATCTTAAGCTTGACGAACACCGCCTTCCGCAGGATGGCAGATTTAAAATTGAATCGGAAGATTTCAAATATTCTGTAAGAGTTTCCGTTCTTCCTGTTTTCAACGGAGAAAAGGTTGTGATGAGGCTTTTAGCTGAAGATAATAAAAAGGTTGAATTAGAAGACTTGGGGATATCCGGTATGGCGTTAGAGCATCTTAGGGAAAACATAGTAAAACCGACAGGAATGATTTTGGTCACCGGCCCCACCGGATGCGGAAAAACCACTACGCTTTATACGATTATGGAAAAATTAAATACGCCGGCCGTAAATATTTCTACGGTTGAAGATCCGATTGAATACAGAATGCCAGGCATTAACCAAACGCAGGTTAATACTAAAATCGGCCTTACATTTGCTTCGGGCTTAAGAGTTTTAGTTAGACAAGATCCTAATATTATCATGGTGGGAGAGATTAGAGATGATGAGACGGCTGGCTTGGCTATCAACGCCGCCCTAACTGGACATTTAGTTTTTTCCACTATACACACTACAGAAGCTGCCGGCGCCATACCCCGCCTGATTGATATGAGGGCAGAACCATTTTTAATTTCCTCAACATTAAACTTAATTATCGCTCAGAGGCTTGTCAGAAAATTTTTCGGTGATAAAGAAAGTTATAAGCTGAAGCTGGCTGATATCAAAAATATGGAAAAATATTGTGATACAGAAAGAATCTTAGATATTTTAAAAGAGGAAAAACTTGCTAAGCCAAACGACAAACTTGAAGACGTCGATTTTTATAAACCTAAACCATCTGAAGAGGCGGCGGAGGGTTACAAGGGTCGTATCGGTATTTTTGAAGTTTTGCCGGTTAAAGAAAAGATAAAGGATTTAATTGTAAAGAAAGCGACAACAAACGAAATTGCCTCTCAAGCGATAAAAGACGGAATGCGCACAATGATGGAGGATGGTTTTGTGAAAGCGGCTCAGGGATTGACTTCAATCGAAGAAATTTTAAGAGTTATCATCGAATAGACTGCAAATAAATTCATAGTCTGTGAATTATAAATTTGTAGGCTGTGTGAAAAAAAATGATTAATTTCTCCTACATAGCGAAAACAAGTGATGGTCAAACAAGAAAAGGTAAAGCTTCTGCGGAAAACCTAAGGGCGTTGGCCAGAAGCTTGAGGGACGAGGGGTTGGTTCTGATTAAAGGATTTCCTGAAAATGAAAAAAAGAAAAGCAGAACTCTGAATTTCAGGTTGCCCGGATTTGGGGTATCGGTTAAAGAAAAAATTATAATGATCAGAAACTTGGGAGTTATGACTTCAACCGGTCTGTCTCTAGTTAGGATTTTCGATATACTTGTTAAGCAGGCGAAAAGCAAACAGTTTAAAAGTGCGCTTGAGGACATTAGAGAGAGAGTTAATAAAGGAGAATCTCTTTCGGGGGCCATGAGTGTTCATCCCGATGTTTTTTCTGCTATTTTTTTAAGCATGGTTAAAATTGGTGAGGAAGCCGGAACACTTGAACAGGTTTTTAATAGTTTGGCGATACAGCTCGAGAAAGAGCACGAACTTAAGACAAAGATTAAAAATGCCATGATTTACCCTTCGATTCTTTTGCTCGTTATGATTGCGGCTGCGGCTCTTATTGTTACTATTGTTATTCCAAAAATTGATTTATTTTTTTCTAGCTTTAAGGCCCCCATACCATTTTATACGAGGATGATGCTGGATTCTGGAAAATTTGCAGCGAAAGAATGGCCTTTATTTATAATTATTCCTGTCGCAATGGCGTTTATTTTTTGGCTCCTTTCAAAAACTAAACCCGGGAAAAAGCTTATCGATGCGATTTTATTAAGAATACCCGTCGTATCTTCTCTTATAAAAGAAAGTAGCTGTGCGCTTTTGATTCGTTCTTTAAGCTCGTTAATCGCCTCCGGCGTTCCTTTATTAAGATCCTTAGAGGTTTCCTCTGATATTATGGAAAATTATTATTTCAATGCGGCTATCAAAGAGTCCGTTTTCAGGGTCAAAAAGGGAGAAAGCTTGTCGAGCGCCCTGAAATTGCATCAAAATATTTTTCCATTTGGAGCAATTGAGATGTTTGAGGTTGGAGAGGAAACAGGAAAAACCTCTGAAATTCTGGTAAAACTGGCCGAATTTTACGAAAATGAAGTTACTGAAACAACCGAGCAATTATCTACGGCTATAGAGCCTATTCTTATAGTAACAATGGGAGCTGCAGTCGGAGTTTTTGCTATTGCTGTTATCGCTCCTATGTATTCTATGTTGGGTGCAATCAAATAGGTATAAAAATTTTTAAAACCTGAAGATGGAGAAAACAGCTAAAAAAGGGTTTACTTTGATTGAGGTTATTGTTACTACAATGATTTTAGTAATCTTGGCCAGTATTACTATCGTCGGTTTTGTTTCTCTTCAAAAAAGAACTTATCTTAGCAGTAACGTTAATAATTTTGTTGAAGTTATGCGGCTAGCACGAAGCAAAACAATAGCCTCTAAAGATGATAAGCAGTACGGCGTTTATATTGATGTATCGGCTTCTCCGAATAAATATGTCTTGTTTGAGGGTATCACTTATGGGCTACGAGACCCACTGCTTGACCAAAATTATTCGTTGACGCAGGGAGTAAACTTTTCAGCAGTAAATTTGGGGGGTGGGGGCGAAATAAATTTCGATAGATTAATTGGGAGCTCCGCGCAGTCTGGAGATATAACTTTTCAATATGGTGGAGACAATGGTCAAGAAACAACTATTTATATATCTAATTCTGGAGTTGTGAGTTTTAACCCGATTCCCGATCCTTTGGATGCAGCAAGAATTACAGATTCTAGGCATGTGCATTTCGATTATAGTAGGATTATTATCTATGATACTTCGGTATCACCATGTACAGGAGAGATTATAAGTTTGTATTTTGATGGGGCCTCCAGTCCTCAACAGCAGATTCCTATTTGTAGTAATATGGTGGCGGGTGATATTGATTGGTCCGGAACGGTCGATGTTGGGGGAGAGCCTCAGGTAATTGCAATTCGTACGCATGGAATAAACGGTCCCAAAACAGTATTCAGTATTCATCGAAGCCGAGCGTTAAATACAAAATCACTTATAGTCAAACTTTCAGGAGACTCTTCTGGAAGTCTAGCAAGCTATCCAGCAGACGGGATTAACACTGGTCATAATTCGGCCTATGTCGAAAATTTTTTATGGCAATAAAAAAGATAAAATATAAAAACCATCAATTTTTATCTTCTAGCAGAAGAGGATTTGTTTTAATTGAAATTATAATATCTGTTGCGATAATAAGTATTGCTTTTGGAAGCTTGCTAAGTGTGGGAGCTTCTGTTTTTAATCTTTCGCGTTTGATAAGGCAGACAACGACGGCTCGGTCTATGGCAACAGAAGAGTTAGAAGCTGTGCGTGCTTGGCGGGATTCAACTTCGTGGGATGTTGATGGACTTGGTGTGGTTAGCACCGGAGAAACCAATGCCCATTATTTTTTTGTTGACGACACTAATACCCCCAATAAATGGAATATAAATTCTGGCACAGAAACCGTAGAAGGATTTACTAGAAGTGTTGTTTTCGACAGGGTTTCTCGCGACCCAACCTCCGGAGATATCCAGAGTATTTATAATCCGGCTAATGACGACCCTGACACGCGAAAAGCCACCGTTACTATTGCCTGGGAGGTGCAGTCAACGCAGTCATTGCAAATTGTTACCTATTTTACTAATTGGTAGAATAAATGAAAAGTACTAGCTTACAATCATTTTTTAAAAATAATAAAGGGTTTTCTCTTATGGAGCTCTTGGTCTATTTGAGTATAATGTCTTTTTTATTAGTGTCTATCGTTTCTTTTGTTATGTGGATGAATAGTTATAGCCTGCAAGCAAATGCAAGTAGCGAAACCCTAGAAAATGCCAGGACAGCCCTAGATGTAATTTCTTATGAAATACGCGGAGCTAAGGGTGTTTATATGCCAACCACTTCCGACAGTCAACTTTCATTAGAAACGACTCACTACCTGCCCGATAACGAAAATATTTCATTCATAGACTTTTTTCTATGCGGTACTGCGGTGTGTTTAAAGAAGGAATCACAGGAGTCGATTGCTTTGACGCCAGACAGCGTTGAAGTTACTAATTTATCATTTACCCAGATTAATAATAGTTCTTTACCCTCTATTAGGACAAGCCTAACTGTCCGTTATAACAATTCTGGCGAGGACTATTCGTTTACCCTAACATCGACGGCAATTCCGAGAAGTTATTAAAATAAAGAAGATGCGCTATGAGAAAAAATGAAAACAAAATTAATAATTACTCCCAGAATGGATTCGTAGTTTTGATGGTTACTTTTTTCTCGCTCATAATAATGTTAAGCATCGCTTTGTCTACAAGCTTTGTAATTTTATATAGACAGCAGGGCTCTGATAATATGGTGAAGTCAGCGCAGGCATATTATGCGGCGGAAGCCGGTATAGAAGACGCATTGGCGCGTTTGAAAAAAGACCCTTTACTGTCGCACATTAATTATCCCTTAATCGTCAATGGTACGACAGTTGATGTTGACATACCTGGAGTTGTTGGCGGGTCTAGGGCCATTACCTCGCAGGCGGATAATAATGGAATAGTTAAAAAAACGCAGGCAACTTACAGTATAGACGGCACAAGCACATCTTTTTATTATGGAGCACAGGCTGGAGCAGGTGGAATTGAAATGAGTAATGGAAGTATAATTATGGGCAATGTTTTTTCTGGCGGAAATATTTCTGGTTCGGGGAAAATTAATAATAATGTTGTAGTCTCTGGAAATGGTCATAGTATAAATAATGTTGAAATTAAGGGAGATGCCCTTGTCTATAGTTGTTTATCTGGAGCACGCGTTGATGGAAATTTGATTTATGTAACTGGCGGAACGCACACTTGCGCGGTAGGAGGTGCGAGAACCGAGCAGTCTAATGAAATTTTAGAACAGCCGATGCCTATTCCTCAAAGCCAAATTGACGGCTGGAAAAACGATGCAACAACGGGCGGGGTCTTTTCTGGAAACAAAACTATTAGTGGTAGTCAAACTTTGGGCCCTATTAAAATTACAGGGAATTTGACTGTTAGTAATGGTGCTACTCTCATCATAACCGGCGTAGTTTATGTGGTAGGTAATATATCCATAAGTAATAATTCTGCCGTAAAACTAAGTAGCTCTTATGGATCATTAGGTGGAGTGCTTTTGTCTGACGGGAACATTACTGTGTCAAATAACATTACATTTTCTGGATCGGGGCAGATTGGGAGTTATGTTTTAACTCTTTCAACAAGCACATCAAGTTCAGCTATTTCTATTAGTAATAATTCTACGGGAGCGGTGGTTTTTTACACAACCGCAGGAACGCTTAACATTGCCAATAACGTTTCAGTAGTTGAAGCAACAGGATATAAAATTAAAATGGCTAATAATTCTAAAATTCAGTATAGCAGCGGAATTGTGAATATTTACTTCAGTTCTGGTCCCGGAGGAGGATGGAGGGTATCTAGTTGGCAAGAAAAATAATGGTCGCATTTTCTGTTTTTTAAAAAAATTATTAATGCTATAATAAGGTATTGCTTAATAATCTAAACAAGTAAAATCATTTAAACAAGACTAATCATGTCAAAGTTTTTAGATTTAAAATTCAAAGCCTTTGGTCTTGATATAAACGATTCATCAATCAAGATTGCTAGGCTTGGAAGGAATAAGAAAGGACCATGTATAGATTCTTTTGCCGAATTAAAGATCGGTGATGGGTTAATCACAAACGGTGTGGTTAACAAGGAAGATTCACTAGTAAAGTTAATTAAAGCTGCGTGTGCTAAAGTTAGAGGAAAAAAGCTTGGAACAAAATATGTTGTTTGTTCTTTGCCGGAAGAGGAATCTTTTTTGCAGGTAATTCAGATGCCGAAGATGGACGAAGAAGAATTAAGATCTGCTATATCATTTGAAGTCGAAAATCACATTCCTTTGACAACAGATCAAGTGTATTTTGATTTTCAAACGATAACTCCGAACGAAAGCTCTTCTGACCATTGCGACGTACTGATTATAGCTATGGCAAAGAGAACGGTTGATATTTATCTGTCGTGTGTTAAGAGGGCCGGTCTTATACCGATAGCCCTTGAGATCGAGTCTCAGTCAATTTCTAGAGCTTTAATAAAAAACGAGGTGTGTGAGCAACCAGTTGTTATTCTCGATATAGGGCAAAATAATACAGATTTCGTTGTTTTTTCCGGGCGGTCCACCCGTTTTACTTACTCGATTCCAATTTCATCATCTCAATTTACAGATGCCATATCTAAATCCCTAAAAACAACCCCAGAGAAGGCTGAACGGTTGAAATTAAAGCACGGAATAAGCGAAAACGGGAAGGGTGAGGAAAAAAAGGTTTTAATGGCGCTTTGGCCTATTTTAGATGAATTCGTTTCAAATATTAAGAAGCATATAGATTTCTATCAAGAACACGCTTCTCATGAACACCTGTCTTCTAAAGGGGATGTGCAGAAAATTATTATTTGCGGAGGAGGCGCTAATTTAAAAGGTTTGCCAAAATTTCTTTCGCAACGGTTGAGAATCAGAGTAGAAATTGGAGATCCGTTTATTAATCTCAACACAAAACCAAGGGGTGGAGAAATCAACAAAATTGATCCGTCGTTTTCCGCCTGTTTCGGTCTTGCTCAAAGGGCGGTAGACAGTAAAGAATATGAATATTAGGTATTTTATGATTTTGTTCCATGATTAATCTTTTACCACAAAAAGAAAAGGACGTGCTTTACGCCAGGCAATTCGGAAAGCTGATTGTTGTTTTGGGAACGATTGTTTTGGTGGGGTTTATATCTTTATTTTTAATTTTATTATCTGTAAAATTATATATTTTGGGTCAGGCGTCGTATCAGAAGATTATGTTTGAGAATGCCCAAAAATCAATTCAGTCGCCAGAGTCGGTAAGCCTGCAGGCTTTTATATCAAAATATAACAGCATCTTAGCAAAAGAGAATCTATTTTATGAGGACCAAGCATATATGAGCCGAATATTAGATATTTTAATCGGGGTCCCGAGGCCAGAAGGATTATACTTTACGGAAATCTCTTTAAACGGGGATCAGGAAAACATAGAAGAAGTGGGGATTATCATTTCCGGCACAAGCGCCACAAGAGAAGGATTAACACTTTTCAAAAAGAACGTAGAAGAAGAGCAAAAAATTAAAGATGTTTATTTTCCTCCGGAGAGTTGGATAAACGCCAAGAATATTAGTTTTAATATAAATTTAGCGATATTAAAAAAAGAAGTTGGAAACAGTAATACCGTCAATGAATAAAAAAAATTATATCCTTTTAGTGGTTTTTGCTCTACTTTCTTTATCTGTGATAGCGGTTTTTGTATGGCCGTATTTCATCGAGATAAAAAGAATGTCTAAAGATTTGGTTTCGGAGAGGGATCAGGTTGCCTCCTTGAATATGCAAATCAGCGAATTATCCGGATTTAAAAAGGAGTACAATAACTATTTGCCAAATCTAAAAAAAATTGAATCAATGTTTGTCGACCCACAGGATCCCATTGGTTTCATCGAATTTATAGAAAATATCGCAGCAGACCAGGAAATTGTTCTCAAAATGTCCCCAAACCTTTTATCTCAAGATAAACAAAATAGCATTGGTTTTCAATTATCGGGAACGGGCAACTTCTCCAATTTTTCGGGTTTTTTAAAAAAAATAGAATACGGACCATATCTAATAAATATCGAAAATTTAAACATCGTCAGTCGAAAAGCCGAAATCGGATCACTAGAAACCGATGTAGGCAACCTTTCCGGAGAAATTCAGGCAAGCTTATTAATAGAAGCTCTTTCTATGTAAAACCATGAAGCTCCCTGTAACAAATTATCATATTTCAAAGAATATAAAAAGGACATTCTGGTCTTTGGGGGAGCACGCCTTCTCCGCCATTTTAGTTTTTATTTTAATAGACATAATAGCGGGCGCGCTTATAATCTATATTTACATAATTATACCGCAAGGAAAAAACCTGCCGATTGAAGAAGATTTGTTTAGGTTTAAGGAGGATATTTATCAAAAAGTTTTAATTCAACAGGAAAAAAATCAACAATATATTAACACAACTCCGCAAAATAGCGATGGAAATTTTCAAAAAAACGGCTTGTAAGTTTGTACAATATTAATTTTTCAGTTATTATCAAAAATCATGGATAACCCTCCCAAAAAAATTTTAATAATAGACGACGATGAAAGTTTTTTGCTTATTTTAAAAAATGAATTTACTGCAGCAGGCTTTTCGGTTGTAACCGATAAAGACGGCAAGTCGTGTTTATCTAAAATAGAAAAGGAGAAACCATCTCTGGTTATCACCGACATTATGCTTCCAGGATTGGATGGGGTAGAAGCCGCTAAAAAAATTAGAAAGTTGGACAAAAAGCTGCCGATTATGTTTCTAAGTAATGTAACGGACTCGGAATATTTGGACAGCGCAAAGGATATAGGAAACTGTGACCGATTAATTAAATCGAACGTACAAATAAGTGATATTATTGCAAAAGTGAAGGAAATGTTGAATGTTAAATAGTTTGTTTAATATGTGTTTTAACAAAAAATTAAAACGTTGAATAAGAAGGTCGCCTTTTCGGCGATTTTTTGGTAGAATTAAGATATGAAGGTTATTTTATTATCCGCTTTTAGTTTGGCAATGGCCTTCGTGGAAGCCACGGTTGTTGTTTATCTTAGAAAATTATATTTTCCCGGGAATTTTATTTTCCCGATTGACGTTTCAGCAATACCTTCTCAAGTTTTAGCCATCGAATGGATTAGAGAAGCGTGTACTATAATAATGCTTCTTGTGATAGCGGTACTGGCAGGAAAAAAGTTCCAGGACAAATTCGCTTATTTTATATATTCTTTTGCTATTTGGGACATTTTTTATTACATCTGGCTTAGAATTATGATTAGTTGGCCATCTTCTTTAATGACCTGGGATGTTCTTTTTCTTATTCCTATAACTTGGGTGTCTCCAGTTTTAGCCCCCGTTTTAGTATCTTGCACAATGATTGCTCTGGCAATTGTCATATTAAGAGCCAGCCGTCAAAAAATTATCCATTCCGAATGGATTTTGCTTATTTCTTCAGTTGTTTTGTTTTATATTTCTTTTGTTTGGGATTATTCCTTCCTGCTGTTAAAAAAGGGTTTTTTGGTTAAATTTACAGAACTTACAATAAATCCTGCTCTGCTAAATGCTATTTCAAACTATACTCCTACGACGTACCATTGGGAAATTTTTATTTTAGCTGAGATTCTAGCCCTTCTGGCCATATTTTCTTTTTATAAAAGAACAAAATCAAAACGGCGTACACACAAACGGGAAATTTCCTGATAAATGCACAGCCCTTTAAATTGGGCTGTTTTTCTGTTAATATATCAGGAATAGCATAAATCGGTTTTATTATGGAAAACGAAAAAAAAGACACAATAAGCGCAGAAGAATTAACTGAAGAAATCACTAAAGACTTTTATCAGCCCGATTATTTCAGTAAGTTTAAGATAAACGGCCGAAAAAGAAAAGCAGATATAAGCGCTATTATACCAACTTATAATAGGTGTCCATTTGACAAGGATTCCGAAAACTATAAGTACAACCCGTTAGCAATGGCTATCACGGCTCTTTTAATGCAAAAATCGACCATTAAAGAGATAATTGTGATTGACGATGCATCAACAGATTATACAGAAAAGGTTGTCAAAGATTTTTCATTAGAGGCCTGTGCTACAAAAGGAGTGGATATCAAATATTTTAAAAACCCGAAGAGGATGGGTAGCTCCGTTTCAAGAAATATTGGGGCAAAACACGCTTCGGCAGAATATTTATTTTTTCTTGATGACGATTGCGTCCCGACACCCTATTTAAGCTTTGTCACGATGATAGCCATAAAGAAGCTGGAAAAGCTGGACAAAAACTTTTCAGTCTTAGTCCTACCCGTATACGATAGGGCTTCTTTTCCAAGAGTGGTACGCAAAATAGAGGATTTAACAAAAACTTTTTTCAAAAGGGAAAACCTCAGTGCCTCCTTAAATTCTATTCCTTTTGAGTATACGCAAACCCGGGGAAATTTTTTAAACAAAACCCTACAAATATTAGAGCCCATACATGTATATCAAACCTGGGGACATTTTATTGCCGACAGAAGTAAATATCTTGATGTCGGCGGTTTTCCCGATTTTGCAGTTTGGCCCAATAAAGCCGGCGAAGAGCAAGAGTTCGCCTGTCGGCTTATAGAAAACGCATATAATTTGTATTATCTCCCCGATCCTAAAGCTTCTTCTTATCATGGCGCCTATGGAGCTAAGCTCGGGAAATTTATAGGAAAGGACTGGCTGTCCGATTTAACTGCCGGAAAATTAAGCTTGGTTAAATTTTCTGAAATTTGTGATAACGGGATAATCTCCGGTAATAGAGTTGATACTAAAGGATACATTTATTCGAGGATTGTAGCTACATTTTGCATAATATACAAAAGAAACACGAAAGAAGCCATTAGGTGGGCGGAAAAAAGTTATCAGGATTTTGTAGTTCTTAATAAAAAAGAGTGGTATCCCGCATATGCTAAGGAATTATTCGCCGATCGAAAAGATAGAGAAGAAATATGGCATATGGCAATAAGCGACGGATTAAATCTTTTATTTGGGACAGAGCAAAAAAAATTGGCGAAACTTAATGGTTTTATTAAATCACTAAAAAAGAAAGGCCAATTGGAAGAATATGCGCAACGGCACATGCTACGCCTAGGTCTAAAGAAGGCACTTAAAAAGCTTTTGAAATAGAAACAATGAAAGTTTTTTCAATAATTCAACCCTCGTCATTTTTACCTCGTAGGCCACAGGAAGATTATCTTCTCTCGTCAAAAAAACATCCGATATTCACGGTAGCCGACGGAGTTTCTCTTAATTTCAAAAATGGCGAAACGTATCCAAATCCATCAGGGGCGGCTAAAGCAGCTGAAATTTTATGCAAGGCCGCCATTTCCGAGGCGGAAAAAAAATACGATAGCTTTGGGGAAGATAACCTTGGGGAAATATTTAAAATCGCTAATAAATCACTTACAGACTATAATGCGTCTTATGGAAGGACAAGCCAAACAATTAACTATTTCGATAACGATTTTTTTTCAGCTACGACCGCCTTTCTGCTCATAAAAGGGAAAAAGGCGTATTGGTATTCATTGTGCGACTCTGGCATGGTTGTTTTTAATAAAAACGGACACAAGATTTTAAGTTCACCGATTACTTCGCCCCTCAAAGGAAAGTTTCTTCCGACCGGATGGAAGAGAATGAATCCGGAAAACAGGGCAAAGGTTATGCATACCCATAGGAATATAGTCGGTCAAAATGGAGAATTGCTTGGATACGGCGTTGCAGACGGCGAGGAAAAAGCGGTAAATTATCTAAATTTTGGAACAGTTAATTTAAATGATGGGGACATGGTTATTGTTTATACTGACGGGTTCGAGGACTATCTGGCGCTGGAGGAGTTCAACAAATTATTTTTAGAATGGCCGGCTGATTTGAAAAAACAGTTGAACTCTATTACAGCCAGGATGGCAAAAAAATCTAAAAAGAAATACGGGTTGGAAAGATCGCTTACCGCTATTAAAATATAATTAATTTAACTTTAATCTTTCTTCTTTCTTCTTTCTTCTTTCTTCTGATAGAATAAACGAACATTAGTATGTTTTATTGGCTCATAGTAATAATCTTAGCATATCTATTTTTCAGCCTTGGCTCTTTTGGAGACAAGCTTGTTTTAGCTGGCCGACCAAAACCAAAAACGTATGCCTTTTATGTAGGCGCTTTTGGTTTGATTACAGCTATATGTATTATTCCGTTTATAAAGTTTAGTATCCCAAACAACTCGGCATTGGTATTACTTATATTAGACGCCCTTGTGCGCATATTGGGTATATATAGTATGTTTATGGCCTTAGAGACCTTTGAGGTTTCAAGGGTTTTACCCACAATTGGAGCAATCCAGCCTATATTTGTTTTAATTTTATCATGGTTTTTTTGGGGCCCTCGGGCGATGACCATAATTAATATTTTAGCTTTCTTGTTGCTTTTTGTTGCCAGTATTATTATATCGGTCGAAAAAACGCCAAAGATAACAGGGAGATTTTTAAAGATTACGCTATTTTCCTCCTTAATGTTTTCTTTAGACTACACCCTCCTAAAGTCCATTTTTTTGGTTCAACCGTTCTGGCAGGGAATTGTTTGGATACAGATTTTTATTTTTGTTTTTGTTTTGTTTCTGCTTATTCCTAAAAAATCGAGAAAAGAAATTTTCGCAAAAAATCTTGTTTCAGACAAAAAAAATCAAACATTGTTTCTTTGCGCTCAAATTACCGGTGGAATCGGCAACTTGCTCCAAAGTTTCGCGATATCTTTAACACCGGTTGTTTTTCTTGCTACAATCAACGCTTTAAGGGGAATCCAGTATGCATTTCTCTTTATTATAACCTTGCTCGTTTCTTTCCTATTCCCAAAAGTTTTAAAAGAAGAACTGTCAAAAAAGGTAATTTTACAAAAAGTGATTTCAATTATTATGATAATTATAGGATTATGTATGTTGACATTATAGGTTGAGCTAAAATAAAAACCCCGCAATCGCGGGGTTTTTAATGTAAACTATTAAGATAAATGTTTTGAAACCAATTTTGTCATTTCAAACATATCTACTACTGCTTTTCCGCCAAAAACTACTTTTAACTTGGCATCGGCTACTATATTTCTCTTAGCTTTCGGGTCTTGTAGGTTATTTTTCTTAATGTATATCCAAAGTTTTTTTACAACTTCAGATCGTGGCATCGGACCCTTTCCTACAACTGCCTCTAAATCAGCAGTGAGGGTTAACGGCTTCATGAAAGCCGAATTTGCTTTTCCTGGCATTTATAAATAACTGTTTGATTAGTAATTTTTTCTGTTTCGTCCAGTCGCCACAAGGGAGAGTGAACTATTTCGAAAAGCTGCTAATCAAGCGGTTTTTAATTAATTACTTAAGTTAATAATGTGCCTATGTTCTAATTTTGGCACATATTCCCTTGTAAAGCAACCATGTCAAGCGGTTTTAACCCGTATTTCACCGAACAGCAATAAAAGACCCCGCGGTAAAACTGCGTTTTACTACGGGGCGAGAGTGGCGGGGTACCCTTGGGGTCTGGGCGCTTTTTGGTTTAGTCCAGCGGGCAACACTTAGTTGCGGGTTTGATCTCTCCGGGGTTTCCGGGTCGGTCATCCTGACAGAAGAGGTTGAAGGACAACCCTAAATCCTGAGCACTCGTCAGGAGCGATATCACCTCTTGTTGGGAGCGTCGGCAAAGGTCGTGTGGTTTTCCATCGGAGCATATGACGCCGAGAGAGATGCAGTCTTCTGAGGCACCCTTTAGAAGGATGCCATTAGTGTGTGCGCCTATCGGCTCCACATACCATGTCCGTGTTTTTTTAGTCATACTGACCTTCTTTCTGGTTGGGAATGTTCAGTTAGTTCAATGATTATATTATACTTTTCTGATAAAAAGTCAATGATTTTATACCCAGTTTTAGGGTTTGCCCCGTTAGAAACCTTCGGCAAGAAATAATCTCGAAAAATTATTTGTTGCCCATAAAATTCTCGGACTTGTGAGTGTTATTTTTTGGGTTTTTCATTTTTTACTTCTTCACATATCGGCTTCTAACGGGGCTTGATTCACTCCTAAAATAGGAGTATACTTGAAGAATATATGGTATAAAAAGCATGAGAAAAAATATTGTAATTGAGGACAAAAAAGAGAAGGAACTGATCGCGGGATTAGAGCAGAGAACCGACATTAAAGCCGTAAGGATTAAACGGCTTTTGGCTTTACCCGACCTTACAAAAAAGGACAACTCTCCTGTTAAGATTTTATTTGATCAAATAACAAAATTGCCAAGATTCAAAGATTTTGATTTGGTTGAATTTCCGAAAATTATAACAGTTGACGCCGATTTTGACCTATTAAATACTCCAAAAGATCATCCAAGCAGGAGAGAAACAGACACATATTATATTAACGAAGAATATCTCTTGAGGACGCAGACGACGGCTTTTTGGTCTTTTTATTTAAAAAATAAGGATGTTTTAAAAAGACTAGAAACAGGAGGCCAGGTTGCAGCGTTGGCTCCGGGGATTGTCTACAGAAAAGACGAAATCGATAGAAGTCATTACCCTGCGTTCCATCAAATTGACGGACTATTAATTTGTAAGAAGTCAAAAAAAATTATAACTCAGGAAGATTTAAAAGAGGTTCAAGCCGATTTGGCAAAGGGTATTTTTGGACAGGGTATAGAATATAAATTTATAGATGATAATTTTCCCTACACAGTTGAAAGTCTTGAAATGGACATCATGTTTAATGGAGAATGGATGGAAGTAAACGGAGCCGGTCTTGTTAACCCCGTTGTTATGAAAAATTTCGGATTGAATCCGGAAATTTATAACGGATGGGCGTTTGGATTTGGAGAGAGGTTAGCAATGATAAAAATGGGGATTCCTGATATAAGAATTTTGTGGTCTGACGATCCAAGAATAACAAGCCAGTTCAAGGATATAAACAGCAAATATAAAGAGGTAAGCAAATATCCGGCGACCTCACGGGATATATCTTTTATAATTGATAAAAATATAAACTTGAATAATTATTACGAAATCGTGCGCGACTTCGCCGAGAATTTAATTGAGGAAGTAAAACTAGTTGACGAATATGACGATGAGAAAAGGTTTGGTAAAGATAAAAAAAGTTATACGTTTAGAATTATTTATCGTTCGCCAGAAAGGACATTAACCTCAGAAGAAATAAACAAGATTCAAGAAGAAATAAGAACGGAGACGGTAAAAGAGCTGAACGCAGTTTTAAGATAATCAAAAAAGTCCCGATGGCGGAGCCATCGAGGATCCTCGATAGATTTATTTAAATGAATCTATCGGGAAATTAAACGCAATCCTACGTTAATAAAACATTCGATTATGAAATTAAATATCAAAAGTGCAGAAGAACCCACCCAAAAAGCAAAACTAATTGTGGCGGGCAAAAAACCGGAGAAAAAGATAGCTCCGATAAAAAAACTAGCAGAAAAGCCGGCGCTAAAAACAACTATAAAAAAAGTTGTAGCGTCGAAAGATGGAAAGAAAACAAACCCGGTAAAGGAAAAAAAACCAGAGCCCGTAAAATCAGAGAAGAAATTAAATGAAGGGGTTAAAGAAAAGCCAGTCGCACCGCCAATTGGGGAGTCCTTAAAGGAGGTTTCGGACGGGCAAGAAAAAAGCTCGGTTGCAGAGCAAATTGCCGCTAAAAAAGGAAAAGCCAGAAAAGAGGGGGAATATACCGCTAAAGATATATATGTTCTAAAGGGCCTGGAGCCAGTAAGAATGAGACCCGGAATGTATATTGGATCAACAGGAATCGACGGTCTGCACCATTTGATTTGGGAAGTTGTTGATAACTGTTTAGACGAAGCAATGGCGGGATATGCTAAAAATATATCGGTTGTTTTATTACCCAACGACAGAGTCACAATTTCTGATGACGGCAGAGGAATTCCGGTTGAAAAGCATCCTGATACCGGAAAATCAACACTGGAAACGGTTTTAACCACCCTGCATGCGGGAGGAAAATTTGGAGGAGAGGCCTACAAGGTTTCCGGCGGATTGCACGGAGTTGGTATTTCTGTCGTGTGCGCACTTTCCACATATATGCTTTCTGAAGTTCACAGAGACGGTGGTGTTTATCAGCAGGAATATTTTAGAGGCAAACCGAAGACGGCTGTAAAAAAGATTGATACTGCAAAAGATACGGGAACAATACAAACATTTGAAGCTGACTCCGAAATTTTTAAAGAAATTAAATATGACCCAAAAAGGATTTTAAGCCACTTGCGCCAGCAGGCTTATTTAACTAAGGGGGTTAAAATAACTTTTCGTGATGAAAGAGAGAAGGGAAAAGAAACCAGTTACGCCTTTTACTTTGAAGGAGGAGTGGGTTCATATGTCAAATATCTTGTTGAAGCGAATACGCCAAGGCACCCTAATATTTTTTCTGTCGGCGCAGAAAAAGATAACATTTGGGTTGAAGCCGCTTTCCAATACACTCAAGAAATGGAATGCACTGAAGAGTCGTTTGCAAATAATATCTACACGGTTGAAGGGGGAACACACATATCTGGATTTAGAACTGCTCTTACAAGGTCTTTGAACGACTATGCCAGAAGAGAGGGCCTTCTTAAAGAAAAAGACGAAAACTTTTCCGGAGATGATGTAAGAGAGGGATTAACGGCCGTTATTTCGGTTAAAATCCGCACTCCGCAATTTGAAGGTCAGACAAAAGCAAAACTGGGAAACCCGGAGGCAAAGAGCGCGGTTGAAGCAGTAATTGCAACGGGTCTTTCTGATTATCTTGAAAGAAATCCTTCTGATGCAAAATCTATCATAGAGAACTGCCTTTTGGCCACTAAAGCAAGATTAGCCGCCAAAGCTGCAAGACAAACAGTCTTAAGAAAGGGAGCATTAGAGGGTTTGGCCTTGCCGGGAAAATTAGCTGATTGCCTTTCCCGAAAACCGGAAGAATCAGAAATATATATTGTTGAGGGAGATTCCGCCGGCGGCTCTTCGAAGCAGGCAAGGGATAGGAGATTCCAGGCAATCCTCCCATTGAGAGGAAAAATTTTGAATGTTGAAAGAGCCAGGTTAGATAAAATGTTAGCATCAAAAGAAATTAAAGCCCTAATTATTGCCATGGGAACTGGAATAGGCGAAGATTTTGATATTGAAAAATTGAGATACCACAGGATTGTAATAATGACTGATGCTGATGTTGACGGAGCACACATTAGGACATTGCTTTTGACGTTCTTTTACCGGCACTTTAAGCCCGTTGTTGATGCAGGTCATATTTATATCGCTCAACCTCCGTTGTATAAAATCTCATCTGGAAAGAATACTCAGTATGCGTATTCTGATGACCAACGAGATAAGGTCGTAAAAGATATGGGAAAGGCGGGGCAATCTTCGGGTCCTTCTATACAGAGATATAAGGGTCTCGGCGAAATGAATCCGGAACAGCTTTGGGAAACAACAATGAATCCGGAAAACAGAACCTTGCTTCAAGTAGCAGTTGAAGATGCCATTCAAGCAGACAAAACCTTGGATATATTGATGGGAGAGCAAGTAGCTCCCAGAAAAAAGTTTATTCAAACCCACGCAAAAACAGCTAAAAATATAGATATTTAATCTCAAAAAACTCACCTAACAAAGGTGAGTTTTTGATTACTGATGAAGATTGGCGAATGAGAATATTGGTGGTAAATATTATTAATAGTGTAGTTCTTTGTTTCTTTATATCCTCTTTGAGGAAGGAGCCGATAATGAGCGAGTTATCTGTTGCAGAAATCCTTAAATTGCAAGACTTGTGTGGGCGAGAAGTTCGCAATCTCTTGGCGGGAGGGCTATTAATGGCAAGTCTTACCGACGAGGATAAGGCGGCCTTAGAGTCGTTGGCTCAACGCATGGGGATTTCATACGTTAGCCTGTGTGTGTTTATCGAGCTTGTAGCTCCTATTTATCGTCTTCTTTGGGGATGCCAAGGCAGGGCAGACGTGGATGCCATAGAGGAGCTATTTTGGAGCGCGATTGATCTTCGACGTAGTGAGTTGCCTATCCCAATACGGCTTCGCACCCGGGGATCTGCTCGTCCTGTGAGACCCTTTATTGATACAACCGGTGGTCTGGGATGAATGAAGCCTTTGCGTAATTGCTAGTGTGCAATTGTGCAAAGGCATTTTTTTTGCAATCTTGTGATTTTAGATTATAGGAGTATAATACAGAAAAGCTTGACCCTTCACCCATACGTGGTGATCGAGGTATATAACAACCGTGTTTTTGAAAAACCATTTATTTATGGTGAAGGGTTGACTTTATATAGATTTCGGCTATTATACGTACATAGATGGCCGCGAGGCCGTTTTTTAAAACGAAAATATTACACCCTAACGGGGACGAGAATAAGGTATCCAGCGAAAATTGGGTTTAGATGTATAAATCTTAATTAACCTAATTTTCGAGGCAATCTTATTCGCCTAGGTCGGAATTTTCCGCTTCGCGGATAAATCTCGCGACCATGCGCTCACAAACTATGAATATCAAACAAAAAATAAATATATTTTTTAAGGAAGTTATTGTTGAAATGAAAAAAGTAAGCTGGCTTCCGAGAAAAGATATTATAAAACACACACTTATTGTGTTGGCGGTTACGGTCGCCGTAGCTGCATTTTTAGGCGGTTTGGATTATATTTTTACAAGCATAATTAAGAATGTTATTTTAAGGTAAAAACAAAAATCTAAAACAGTTTTTATATTTTTAGTTTTTTATATTTTTAAAACTATGCCAAAACAAGTTATAGAGCAGGAAAAAAATTGGTACGTAATCCATACATATTCAGGATATGAGGACGCTGTAGCGAAGAACCTTAAACAAAGGATTGAGAGTTTGGGTATGGAAGATAAAATTTTCAGCGTTATAGTCCCAAAAGAAAAAAAGATAAAGATTAAGAACGGCAAAAGAAAGACCGTTGAAGAAAAAATTTATCCCGGATACGTTTTGGTGCAAATGGTGGTTACTGATGAATCATGGTATGTTGTCAGAAACACGCCAAGAGTTACGGGTTTTTTAGGAGCAGGAACAACCCCAATTCCAGTAGCAAAAGATGCTATGGACGATATAATGAAAAGAATGGAAATGGATGAGCCCGAATTTACAATCGACTTTGAAGTTAATTCATCGGTTAAAATCATCGACGGGCCGTTTAAAGGCTCGGAAGGTAAGGTTTCAGAAATTGATAAAGAAAGAGGCAAGATAAAAGTGTTGGTGAATATGTTTGGGAGAGACACCCCTGTGGAACTAGATTCGCTTCAGATAAAGAAGGTTGAGTGAGCAGCAGTGAACTCAACCCCGCCCTTTCTAAAAGTTATTAGAATTATAAAAAAGTTAACTAATTATAAGTGTAGCGTACCCGCCTTGTTCTTCCTAGAAGAAAGGGAGGGGTGCTCATTTCATTCGCATTATGGCAAAAGAAATAAAAGCTATCGTAAAAATACAAATTCCGGCAGGAAAGGCTACCCCAGCTCCTCCAATAGGACCGGCGTTAGCCCAACACGGGCTAAATATTGCCGAGTTCTGTCAAAAATTTAATGCGGCGACCCAGGCGATGCAGGGATATAAAATCCCGGCGGAAGTTACAATTTATAAGGACAGATCTTATACCTTTAAATTAAAAACTCCGCTGGCCGCAGAATTGATTAAAAAAGCAATCGGGATTGAAAAGGGTTCTGGGGTTCCGAACAAGACAAAAGTCGGCAAAATAACAAAAGCCCAGCTAAAAGAAATTGCAGAAAAGAAAATGCCCGATTTAAACACAACTGACATTGAGCAAGCGATAAAAATTATTGCTGGAACAGCCAAGAATATGGGGATAGAAGTCGTGAATTAGCAGTCCTGAAATAACAATTTAAAACACAGCTATTGCATAGCTGTGTTTTTTTGTTGCAAAACTTAACAACATATTTTTGTTGTAAAAGGTCGAAAAAATT